>Ga0137418_10003859_pt1 | contig 13786 bp, 9 predicted proteins | sample CZODoug3_1_2_16f_FD_122242 | JGI IMG/M metagenome (GOLD analysis project Ga0137418, IMG submission 122242) | Vadose zone soil fungal communities from Angelo Coast Range Reserve, California, USA - CZODoug3_1_2_16fungal (Hybrid Assembly) | ecosystem: Environmental > Terrestrial > Soil > Vadose...
TCGCGGATGTAGGCGAGCTGCTCCATGATCTCGTCCCGCACATTCCAGGGCAGGATCAGCACGTAGTCGGGGCGGGTCTCCGCGATGCGCTCCGGCGCATAGATCGGGATGTGCGTCCCCGGCAGAAACCTGCCGTGTTTGTAGGGATTGCGATCGACGGTGTAGTCGAGAAAATCGGTGCGAATCCCGCAGTAGTTGAGCAGCGTGTTGCCTTTGCCCGGGGCCCCATAGCCCGCGATCGACTTGCCGGCGCGCTTCACCGCGATGAGCAGGTCGAGCAGCTTGTGCTTGGTGTCGCGCACGCGCTCGGCAAAGTCGGAGTAGTAATTCAGGTCGTCGAGCCCCGCGGCGATCTCGAACTGGCGCAACGTGTCCACCCGCGGCGTGATCGGCCGGAGCGGATCCTCCGAATGGCACGCGTACACGCGCAGCGATCCACCGTGCGTATCGAGCTCGTCCACGTCGTAAATCGTGAGTCCGTGCGCGGCAAAGATCCGCGAGGCTGACAGGAGCGAGAAATAGGAGAAGTGTTCGTGGTAGATCGTGTCGAACTGATTCTCCGCCACGAGCTTCATCAGGTGTGGGAACTCCATGGTGATCACGCCGCTCGGGGCGAGCGCGATCTTCATCCCGGCCACGAAATCATTGATGTCGTGGACCTGCGCGAGCACGTTGTTGCCGATGAGCAGATCCGCCGCCTGGTCCTGCGCGACCAGCTCGCGGGCGGTTTCGCGCCCGAAGAACTTCGTCAGCGTCGGCACGCCCTTCGCGATGGCCGCCTTCGCGACGTTGACGGCGGGCTCGATCCCGAGGGCGGGAATCCCGCGCTCGACGAAATACTGGAGCAGATAGCCGTCGTTGCTCGCCACCTCGATCACCCGGCTCGCGCCGGTGAGGCCGAGTTCTTCGATCATTGTCTCGGTGTAGCGCCGGGCATGCGCGAGCCAGCTCTGCGAATACGACGAGAAGTAGGCGTACTCCGTGAAGATCTCCTCCCGCCCTACGTACTCTTGCAGCTGGACGAGGAAGCAGACGTCGCAGACGTACACATGGAGCGGGTAAAACGGCTCCATGTCGTTGATCTGGTCGGGGCGGAGATAGCTCTCGCACAGCGGCGACATGCCGAGATCGACGAAGGTGTGGCGCAGCGGCGCGCTGCAAAACCGGCAGGCGCCGCGGCCGGGGGCCGGAGCATGTTCGACCAGGGTGTCAGCACCGGGTGACGTGGCAAGGAGTGTGCGGTCCATATCGAAGTGGCCAACGCAGGAACCGGACCACCATGAGGCACACCTTCAACTGCGTAAGTGATTGGGAGAACTGGTGATAGCTGTTCACGCCCGGCCCGAAAAAGACGCCACTCAGAGGTGTTACATAATCACATCAGTTTTTCTGCCCGGGGGTGCCTGATGCCCGCGACGCATGACGTCGTTGTGGCCGGCGGCGGGCTGGTTGGCCTGGCCACGGCGCTGGCGTTGAGTGACGGCGGCCGACGGTCGCTGGTACTCCTCGAGGCCGAAGAGCGCCTCGCCGCCCATCAGAGCAGTCACAACAGCGGCGTCATTCACTCCGGACTGTACTACGCACCCGATACGCTCAAAGCGCAAATGTGCCGCGAGGGACGGGAAGCGATGTTCCGGTTCTGTGCGGACGAAGGGATCCCGCACCGCCGCGATGGCAAGCTGGTCGTGGCCACGCGGCCGGCGGAACTCCCGGTACTCGCGCAGTTGGAAGGGCGCGGCCGGGCGAACGGGCTCACGGGTGTGAGGCAGCTGGGGCGGGACGAGTTGCGCGCGCTCGAGCCCGAGGTCAGCGGCCTCGCAGGGTTATGGGTTCCCGAAACGGGGGTCGTGGACTTCGCGGTCGTGGCCGCCGCGCTCGCGCGCCGCGTCCGCACCGCCGGCGTGGAAATCCGGACCGGGACACGGGTGCTCGGCGCGCGCGACGACGGGTCGGCGGCGGTGGTGATCACGAATCGCGGCGAGCTGCGCGCGTCATTGCTCGTCGCCTGCGCCGGTCTGCACGCGGATCGCGTGGCCCGCGCGTGCGGCGTGGACCCGGAGATGATGATCATCCCGTTTCGGGGCGAGTACTATGAGCTGCTCCCGGAGCGACGCGAGCTGGTGCGGCACCCGATCTACCCGGTGCCCGACCCGCGACTCCCGTTCCTCGGCGTGCATTTCACGCGCACGATCGACGGCCACGTGCATGCCGGACCGAACGCCGTGCTCGCGCTCAAGCGAGAGGGCTACGCCAGGACGGACGTCTCGGCGCGGGACGTCGCGGAGATGCTCGCGTTCGTCGGGTTCTGGCGTATGGCCGGCCGGTATTGGCCGACGGGACTGGCGGAGTTGGCGCGCTCGCTCAGCAAGGCCGCGTTCGTACGAGCGCTGCAGCGCCTGGTGCCGAACCTGCGTGGGGAGGACGTTGTCCCTGGGGGCAGCGGCGTGCGTGCCCAGGCGGTGGATCGTGCGGGACGGTTGATCGGCGACTTCAAGATCGCGGAAGGGAAGCACTCGCTGCACGTCCTCAACGCGCCTTCACCGGCGGCGACCGCGTGCCTGAGCATCGGGCGACATATCGCGCAGCGCGTCGCGTCGCGATTGGCGAAATGAATTACGCGCGCACGATCGTCAACGAAGGTTTGGGACTCGGGGGAACGTGCTGCCACACATCCCAGCGTCCGCGCAGCCCATTCAACGTTGCCACGATCGCCGCTCCCTGCAGCCAGATGGCCCAGGTGGCTTTCGCCAGGATCCGTTGAGTTTGAACTGGTCGGGCGACGGCGGCCATCGTCGCGAGGGCCACAAGGACGGCAGCGGCGGGCCAAAGGGCGGCGGCCCAGCCGGCCCAAACCGGCGCCGCCCCGACGAGCGCGATGACCAGCAGATATGGCGTTGCGAGCCGCAGCAGTTTGTGGCAGACGAATTGGAGCCACACGGGGTTACGCCACGGCGCGAGGACCCACGGGAACCAACGGCACACTTGGAGCAGGCCCGTCAGCGTGCGGACCTTGCGAGCGAACTCCTGTCGGTGATCGAACGTGCGGTCATCTGACGCCAGCGCCGCCTCGCAAAAGCCGACGCGCAGCCCGGTGGCCGCGACCTGCAGCGGCACGTACAGATCGTCGCAGATCAGGCCCGCTGGCAGTGGGCGCCAGAGTCGCCGGCGGATGGCGTAGATCGCGCCGGTCACGGCCACGAGGCTATGCAGTCGAGCTTCGGCCCGTCGAATAACGGTCTCAAGTCCCCAGAAGGCGCGCAGCACGGACCCCGTCGTCTCGGGACCTATCCGATAGGCCCCGGAGACGGCGCCGAATTCCTCGTGCGCCAGGAACTGCACGAACGCGGGAATCGTCGCGGCGTCGAACCGCTGCGCGGAATCGGCGAACACGACGATGTCAGACGTGGCCGCCCGGACTGCAGCGTTGAGCGTTACCGCCTTGCCACCTGGGGGATCGCCCGCAACGACTCTCACACCGGCGGGCAGGAGCGCCGCGTAGTCCGCGAGCCCGTACGTGGCAGCCGCGTCCACAGCTACGATGATTTCCAACAGCCCACGAGGATACCCGGTAGACAAAAGGTCGCGGACCCGGGCGGCGACGACTCCGGGAGCGTGGCGCGTCGCAAGCACGACGCTCACCGAGCCCGCGGTCGGAGGCGCGGCGCTCCGCGAGCGGGAACGTAGCAGCCACGCGAGGAGCGTTGCGGCGATGGGGTAGCCGATCCAGGCGATCAGGACGAGCGCGAGTGCGGTAATGCTTATGGCGGTCACACCCGTACGCTGGCTGGCGGAAGGCGCTCCTTCGTCGCCTTGGCTCGTCCTTCATGTTGGTACCAGGCCACCGTCCGGCGCAGGCCTTCTTCGAGGCTGACGCCGGCTCGGAACCCCAGGTACGAAAGCTTGTCCGCCTCGAACTTGGTTTGGTCGGCTGCGTACTTGCGAATCCGAGCCGTCGAGACCGAGAGGCGGCGCCCCGTGATTCGGCTGACGGCATCGAACGGCAAGCCGAGCGCGATCCCGAGTGGAAGCGGGATGCTCACCCGCGGCGGTCTCTTGCCGAATGCGCGGAAGACGATGTCCGCGATCTCGCGACTCGTCAGATCGGGCTTGTCGACCACGTTCACGATCTCGAACCCGGTCCCAGGGCGGCGCCAGGCGAGGAGTGTGGCGTCGACGAGGTTGTCCACGTAGACGAGGCTCTTCACGTTGTCGCCAGTGCCGATGCGCACGAAGCGCCCGGTGTCGATCTGCCGGATCAGCGCGTACATGTTCGCGAAGTTGCCGGCCCCGAAGACGACCGGCGGCCGGATCACGAGCACCCGGCGTGCGGGCGCGGCGGCCACCCACTCTCGAAAGACGCGCTCAGCTGCCAGCTTCGACTCGCCGTAGGGAGTCAGCGGTTGCGGCGGGGTATCCTCGTGGCGCGGCTCCGGGGCCGCGCCGTAGACGGCGACGGTTGAGAAGAAGCACACGTCGCGAATCCCAGCCTCATCGAGCACGCCACAGAGGGTGCGCGCGCCTCCCTCGTTCACGTCATAATAGGTTTCGGGGCTTAGGCCAGAATCGTGATGGGCCGCGGCGAGGTGTAGCACGGCGTCACACCCGCGAGCGGCGCGTAGCAGGGCGGCACGGTCCCGCACATCCCCGATGACCACGGTCGCAGCACCAGAATCCCAGTCGGGAGGCGCCAGGTCGAAGAGTGTCAGCGCGATGTGTTCGCGTGCCAGGCGCTCGCCGAAGTGACGAGCGACGAAGCCGCCGCCGCCGGTGATGAGGATCCGCTTCACCATGCACCTTGCTTGCTCACCACGACCGGCAAAGTCCGGAGCATGATTCTCATGTCTTCGAGCGCCGACCGCCGTGCGATGTACTCGAGATCGTATTTCAGCTTGCTGCGCACGGAGTCGACCGAGCTGTCATAGCACTGGTTGATCTGCGCCCACCCCGTGATTCCCGGACGGACGCGTTGGCGCTCCTGGTAGCGGTCGATTTGCACCCGAAGCCGCGCGAAGATAGCGGGCTGCTCGGGTCGAGGACCTACCACATCCATCTCGCCGCGGAGCACGTTTAGTAGCTGCGGCAGCTCGTCCAGGCGATACAGGCGCAAGAACCGGCCGATCGACGTGACGCGGGGGTCATTGGGCTGCGCCCACACCTGGTCGCCCGGCGCGTGTCCATTCGTCGCCATCGTGCGGAACTTGTAGATCATGAACGGCTTGCCGCCCGCGTCGCTGCGCCGGCGACTGTTCCCCGTGGGTTCTGCAGGGTTGCGGCGGTCGCGGCCGACGCGCGGCTGGGTGAAGAAGATCGGGCCGGGCGAAGAGAGCTTGATGCCGAGCGCGATCAGCGCCATCAACGGCGCGGTAAGCACGACTCCGATTGTGGCAACGACAACATTGAGCGCACGCCGCAGCGTCTCCGACGGGAGTGCCGGGGACGCAGTAGGGGTGAGAACGTCGACCATCCTGATGCTTGTCACGCAGGGGCTCGTCGCTGAGTTGCCAGCGCGTAATGCAGGCGCTGTGCCCCCGGACCATTCTCGGAAGTGCTAGTGGATCAACGGATTGGAAGACACACCGCGGGCTGTGTCGCACCGCGTCACGGCAAATGTTGGGAAGGTGTTACAAGCGCCGCTGCGTCACTCTTCTGACGGCGTCAACTTCCGATGCAAGCCGTGACGCTCCATCAGACGGTACAGCGTCGTACGGTCCACTCCGGCCGCGCGTGCGGCGCGGGACATGTTCCCGCGCGCTTGCGTCACGAGCTGCGTCAAGTATTGCAACTCGAACGTCGCGACGAGGCGATCGCGGGCGGCGTAGTACGGTTCTTCGGTAGTGACCTCGGCTGGGATTGGCGCCCCCACGGCCGCGGACCCCTGCCCGCCGAGCGCGGGGATGTTTTCGGGCCGGATCTGGCAGCCGGGCTCGAGCATGACCACCATGTGCTCGACGACGTTCTCGAGCTCCCGGACGTTGCCCTTCCACGCGCGGGCGCGAAGTGATCGCGCCGCCCCCTCGGTGAACTGGGGCTGGGGTGCGCCAGCGCCCCGATGGCGCGCCCAGTAATACGAGAGGAAGTGCTCGGCGAGCAACAGGATGTCGGCCGGGCGCTCCCGCAGGGGCGGGACCGGGATGGGCACGACCCGCAGGCGATAGTACAAGTCTTCGCGGAGCGTCCCGGCCGCGACCGCCTCTTCGGGATTGCAGTTGGTGCAGGCGATGAAGCGGACGTTCACGACCGCGTCCGTGGCCTCGCTCCCGACCCGCCGCACGACGCCGTCCTGAATCACCCGCAGCAGTTTTGCCTGGATCGGTTTCGACATCTCGACGAGCTCGTCGAGGAGCAGCGTCCCGCCGTTGGCGGCTTCGAGCAGGCCGGGCTTGTCCCGTACCGCGCCGGTGAACGCGCCCTTGCAGTGCCCGAACATCTCCGACTCGAGCAGTGCCTCCGGGAGCGCCGCGCAGTTCACCGCGACCAGCGGGCGGCTGCTGCGGCGACTGTGATGATGGATGAACTGGGCGATCAGCTCTTTCCCGGAGCCGCTTTCGCCCGTGATAAACACCGACGCATCGGTCGGGGCCACACGACGTGCCAGGTCCACGGCACGGCGAAATGCCGGGGCCGCCCCAAGCACGGTGACGCGCTCGCTGTTGCCGTGCTCGCGGGCGAATTCGGCCTGTACCGCGTGTGACTCGCGCGCCACGACCACCGTGTGCGCCGCACGCCCGAGCAGGATCTGGAGATGCGTGCCCGAAAACGGCTTCGGCAGGTAGTCCCATGCGCCGGCACGGAGCGCTTCGAGACTCGACTCCACGCTCGGATTGCCGGTAATCATGATCGCGATCGTGTCGGGATTTGCTTCGAGGCAGGTGCGCAGGAGCCGCATCCCCGGAACGTCCGACATGTATAGATCGAGGAGGACGACGTCGAACTTGGTGCGCTTCAGCGTGTCGCGGGCTTCGTCGCCGCGCGCGCACACCGTCACCTGGTAACCTTCGTAGCGCAGCACGGTCGCGCAGCTCTCCCGGAGCGTACGCTCGTCGTCCACGATGAGGATCTGGATGGACGCCTTGAGCTCTGGGGTGAGCGTTGGCAGGCTCACCACGTGTCTGGAGTTGGCACGCTGATCGGGTAAGGGAGCGGACACTGCAGTACCTCCGTGCCGTTTTTGAGTTGGAGCCGTTGGCATCTTCCCTCTTGGCACGGATCGGGCCGGTGGAACGTGACTTTGGCCACGAAAAACCCCTAGGTTTTACGCGCAAACTTTCTGGATGTCTAGCAAGGGTGTTGCAGTTCTGTTACAGGTCCGGCGACAGGGTAATCTACCTGTTGCCGCGGTGATACACAACACACGCCACCCATCCCGCGCGCCCGTAGTGCACTTGGTGAATGGCCGGCGCCACGCGCGGTATCACCCTTGCGTGCTGAAGCGCCGTGACCCCTCATCCTCCGACAAATGGCGCGGCTCTTCGCAGGGAGCACTTGCCGATCCCACTAAGCGCGCCGCACGGCTCGCTTCCAGATGCGTTTGGCGGCCCTCGCGAGGAATCGCTCGACTGGCGCCGGTACGCGTCCGCGGTGCTGCGCTACCGTTGGTGGATCCTCGGGCTCGTCGCGGTGGGTGCCTTGGTCGGTACCGCCGGCGCGCGCCTCTTCCCGCCTCGCTACCAAGTACAAGCGACGATCTGGATCCAGGCGAGTGAGACGCGCAGCGGCACCAGTCGGGGGCCGATCGGTGCCAATCAATTGTTCGAGTCATACGCCTGGGCGGATCTGCTCAAGTCCTACGTGGTGCTGGACGAAGTCACGCGCGACCTGCGCCTGTATCTCGCACCGGATCGTGGCTGGGCGAGCGCGTTCGCCGGGTTCACAGTGGCTGACACCTATAGTCCCGGTCGGTACCGGCTCGTGGTGGACCACGCTGGCCGCACGTTCCGCCTCCTTGGGGCGGGCGGTGGAGAATTGCAGAGCGGTAACGTCGGCGACCCCGTTGGCGGCGCACTGGGCATGCGGTGGGCGCCCAACGCGAGCATGCTGCCGCAAGGCAGCAAGGTTGCGTTCCGGCTCCGTGCCCTGCGAGACGCGGCAAAAGGTCTGGGCAGTTCACTCTCGGTCACGATGGATCCGAGCGGCAACTTCCTCCGGATTGGGCTGACTGAGGAGGACCCGACGCGTGCCGCGCTGACGGTAAACGCCGTCGCGCAGCGCTTCGTCGAGGTCAGCGCGGAGCTGAAACGCGCAAAGCTTCACACCCTGGGCACGCTCCTCGACGAGCAGCTCCGGGCAGCCCGTGAGAATCTGCGGCGGGCGGAAAGCGCGCTCGAGCAGTTCCGAGTTCGCACGGCCACACTGGCTCCCGACCCGGGGGCAGGGTCGGCGTCGTCGTCAGGGAACGCGTCGTCGCTCGCCTTGCTCGGCCCCAGGCTCGAGCAGGAGCAGCTGCGGCGGGATCGGTATGCGATCGACCAGGTCCTGGTCCAGATCAGCGACTCCGGCGGTTCCCCAGACGGGCTCGCCCTTATCGGGGCGGCGCAGCGCTCACCGGATGTGAGTCTGGCCTTGCGCGATCTGTCTGCGAAACGGGCCGAACGACGCGCGCTCGACACCCGCTATACCGCCGATCACCCCGCCGTCCGCCGTCTCAGCGGAGAGATCGAGGTGCTCGAACGGACCACCATTCCGGCGCTGGCGCGATCGCTGCGAGACGATTTGACGCAGCGTGAGCGCGTGTTGGCGCCGCAAATCGCCGTGGGAGACGCGGAGTTGCGGGGGATTCCGCAGCGAGTCATCGATGAGGCGCGCCTGCGTCGCGACGTCGACTTGGCTACGAACCTCTTCACTGGCGTGCAGCAACGGTACGACGAGGCCCGCCTTGCTGACGCGAGCACCGTCGCCGACGTGCGGATTCTCGACGCGGCGGTGGCCCCGCAGGAGCCACTCAAGAACTCGACGTCGCGGTTCATCATTTTTGGCTTTGCCGCTGGCCTCGGCTTGGGGCTCCTGGGCGCCGTGATGGGCGACCGGCTCGACCCGCGCATGCGTTACCCCGAGCAGGTGACGCGCCAAATGGGGTTGCCGATCCTGGGCGTGTTGCCGCACGTGAAGGACCGCGCGGCCGGGCCGGACGACGAGCACGTGACCCAGGTGATCGAAGCGATGCGCAGCGTGCGGCTGAGCTTGTTTCATTTCTATGGTGGGAATGGTCCCGTGGTCGTCACCGTGACGAGCCCGGGGATCGGCGACGGCAAGTCCTTTCTCTCCGCGAACCTCGCCCTGGCGTGCGCCGAGGCGGGTCAATCGACGCTGCTCATCGACGGTGACGCTCGACGCGGCGCCTTGCACCGCGCGCTCCATAGGCAGCGCAAGCCTGGTCTCACTGACTATCTGGCGGGCACGGCGCCGCTCGAGGCCGTCACGCAAACTACGATGTACGCATCGTTGGATTTCATCGGGGCGGGCTCGCGGTTCCGCGATTCACCGGAGCTACTCGGATCGCCAGCGATGGTGGAGCTCCTCGAGCGCGTCCGTACTCAGTACCGCGTCGTTCTGGTGGACAGCCCGCCCCTCGGGTCGGGCGTGGACCCCTACACGCTCGGGACGCTGACGGGGAATATGCTGCTCGTGCTGCGCACGGGCACGACAAACCTCGCGTTGGCGCGCACGAAGCTCACGGTTCTGGACCATCTGCCGATCCGTCTGCTCGGCGTCGTGCTGAACGACGTGCGGCCGGATGGCATGTACCGCTATTACAGCTACTTGTCCGGGTACGCCGCGGTGGACGAGCGGGAGGGATACGCCGTCGCCGGCCGCAAGGCGCGCGGCGTCCTGTAGCGTGCCGGCGGAGCGCCGGTGAAGACACTGCTCATTTGCCATCACGACGAACCGCTCAACCGCATCGGCGCAGCGCGCTGGCTGGCGTCGTTCTCGCAGCTGGTCGGGATCGTCGAGATTCGCGAGCCCGCGCCGCGAAAATGGCGCCGCGTGCGGCGCGAGCTGCGCCGCGTCGGCGCGCTGCGGTTCCTCGACGTGCTCGCCTATCGGCTGTTCCACCGGCTCGTGCTGGCGCCCGCGGACAGTGCCTGGGAGGCTCGCGAGCTGGAGCGCCTCGGCTCTGCATATCCGGCGCTGTCCCCGGCCATCCCCGTGCTCGAGACCGCGAGCCCGAACTCGCCCGAGGTCGCCGCGTTCATCCGGCAGCGCGCCCCGGACATCGTTCTGGCCCGCTGCAAGAGCCTGCTGCGCAAGGAGCTGTTCACGCTGGCGACCCGAGGGACGTTCGTGCTACACCCGGGGGTCTGCCCGGAATACCGCAATGCCCACGGTTGCTTCTGGGCGCTCGCCGCCGGCGACCTCGCCAAGGTCGGCGCTACGTTGCTGCAGATCGACGAAGGGATCGATACAGGTCCCGTGTACGGGTATTTCAGCTACGCCTACGACGAACTGGTGGAGACGCCGTTCGTCATCCAGAGTCGGGTCGTGTTCGAGAACCTGGACGCTATCGGGAAGACGCTTCTCGCGGTGGCCGAAGGGCGGGCCGCCCGGTTCGACACGTCCTCCCGTGCGTCGGGCACGTGGGGCCAGCCGTGGTTGACAAAGTACATGCGCTGGAAACAACGAGCGCGGAGAAGGCGCCGTGAGAGCGCTTTCGCTCCTCTATCATGACGTAATCGCGGACGGCGACTGGGAGGCGAGCGGCTTCCACGGTCGCGCGGCGGCGAGTTACAAGCTGGATCGCCGAGAATTCGCGCGGCACGTCACGGTCATCTCGGCGGCGGCCGCGCGGCGTGACATCGTCCACCGCCTGCAGAAGGACGACGGGGGAGGGTCCGCCCCGGTGCTCCTGACGTTCGACGATGGCGGCGCAAGCGCCTACGACTGTGTCGCCGATCTGCTCGAGCGCTCCAGCTGGCGCGGCCATTTCCTAATCACCACCGATTACCTGGGGCAGTCCGGCTTCGTCACTCGGTCACAGGTGCGCGAGCTCGCGGGGCGCGGGCACGTCGTCGGCTCCCACTCCTGTTCGCATCTGACCCGCATGTCGGCGCGGCCCACAGCCCAGCTCGTCGATGAATGGAAGCGCAGCACGGGTGAGCTGGCGGACGCATTGGGCCAGTCCGTCACGGTCGCCTCGGTGCCGTTCGGCGCGTTTTCCCGCCGCGTCGCAGCCGCGGCAGCCGCCGCAGGGATCACGGCCCTGTTCACGTCGGAGCCCACCGCTCAGTGCCGGTGGGTCGAGGGCTGTCTTGTCCTCGGGCGCTACACCGTGCGCCGCGACACCGCGGCCGCAGTCGCCGGCGCGCTCGCGGCGGGTGCCTTGGGCCCCCGGCTGCGCCAGTGGTGGCTGTGGAACCTCAAGAAGACGGCGAAGGCGGCCCTGGGTGACGTATACCTCGCGGCGCGCCACGCGGTCTACGAACGCTAGTGATACTGCTGCAGCCAGGCGTCGGGAAGATCGGTTCGGGCCTGCTGTAGCGCCGCGGTGGCACGCAGCATCAACTCCGCGGAATCGATGGCGGCGCTGTGGAAATCGCTGACTCCGTGATAGCCTGCGCGAACTCGGAATCGCCCGTTCGGCGGCGGCCCCTCCGGTTGGGCGAGAATGGCAGCGGCGAGTCGCTCCGCCAGGCGCCGCGCTTGCGCGGCATCGGTATCGACGGCGACGATGGCAAACGCGTTCGGGTTCACGCGGCCAATCGCGTCCGAATGTCGCGCGGTGGACCGGAGCGCCGTCGCGATGCGGCGCACGAGCCACAGCGGCAGATCGCTGCGTCCGCCGTCGCCCTCGGCAGGCTCCGGGTCGGGCGCGAGCAGCACGCAGCCGAGCGCCGCGTGGCGGCGCGTGGCCTCAGCCCCCAATTCGGCCGCGCGGCGGGTCAGACCGCGCACGTTGTACACGCCCGTCATCTCGTCGACCAGTCCCTGGGTGCGGGCCTGATCGGCGTCCAGCTTCGCCGGCACGAACACAGCGAGCGCGGCGATCAGTTCTTCGGCATCGAGCGGCTCACCCAGGCAGCCCCACGCACCGGCGCGCAGCGCGGCGAGCCGATCGCGCCGGGTCGGTGGCCGTGGCATGACGAGGAACACCGGCGTGCTCGGTGAGATGAGGCCCTCGTCGAACAGGTCGCGGCACAGCGTGTAGCCGTCGCCATCGGGGAGTTCTTCGTCGATGATGAGCGCGTCCGGCGGATCGTGTCGAATCCGCGCGAGGGCCTGGCCGACGGTGTACGTGTTGTGGACCATGTATCCGTGCGGCGCGAGGATGCTCGCGAGCGATCGGCTGGTCCATTCTTGCCTGCTGACGATGACGACGTCGGTCGAGCGGGCCGACAGCGTTGTCTCGGCCAAATCACGTCCTCTCCGGGCCGGGGCCCGAACCGCTACTGCCGGTATGTGGTACAGTCTCTGCCCGCCGACACATCGTTCCTGCAGGACTCATGCGCGGGCGCCGTGAAGCCCGGAAGGATAATGTTACGAGGCGCAACAAGTTAGTGGATCAGGCATCAGACCGGGCGTAGCGGAACTGATGCAGTGCGACCACAACGGCGCGACAACCCGCGGTACAGGGGCGCAATTCTTCGCGTCCCGCTGTGAGCGCAGCACGCCGTAAGTGCGCGCCTGGTGAGCGATTCGGCCGACGCCGCTCGTCGGGCAGTCCGCGGCCCGGAATTTGTATTGCCTGCCGGCATGCACTGCAGCCGCTGTAAAATGCCGGCCCCCGCTGCCTCGAGTCCCCCGGATAAAGTCTGGGGCGCCGACCGCATCAGCGGACTACGGTGCGAACGCTGCGGCGTCTTGCTCGGCGCCGACGACATCGCGTTGCTGCTCGGCGAGAAGGCGTCGCAGCTGGCGCAGTTCGGCCTTGCCTCCACACCACACGACGGCTCATCGCCGGCCCCGGCCTCACCGCCGCGGACGCGCGCGATTCGGCTTTGGAAGGGCTGACCATGTGCGGCATCATCGGATACACCGGCGACGGCCGCCGCGAGGCGGGACCGATTCTGATCGCGGGGCTGGGACGCCTCGAGTACCGCGGCTACGACTCCGCGGGCGTCGCGCTCCAGACCGACGGCGGCCTCGTCATTCGCAAGCTCGCCGGTCGGGTCGCCGGACTGCAGGGGCTACTCGACCGGATGCCGGTGCATGGCGCCGCCGGCATCGCGCACACGCGTTGGGCCACGCATGGGGCGCCGACGACGCGCAATGCGCACCCCCACGTGGATTGCGACGAGCGCATCGCGCTCGTCCACAACGGCATCATCGAAAACGCCGACGCACTGCGCTCGGCGCTCGAGGGGACCGGTCACACCTTCGAGACCGAGACCGACACCGAAACGCTGGTCCACCTGATCGAGGACTCCCCAGGGGATACGCTCGAGGCCCGCGTGATCGCCGCGCTCGAGCACGTCGTCGGCACCTACGGCATCGCGGTGATGTCGGCCGACGAGCCGGGCAAAATCGTCGTGGCGCGGCAGGGCTCGCCGGTACTGCTGGGCGTTGGCGATGATGAGTACTTCGTCGCCTCCGACGCGTCGGCGATTCTCGAGCACACCCGCTCGGTCGTCCATCTCGACGACGGTGACATCGCCGTGCTCACGCCCGAGGGCTACCACGTCATCGACCGGGAATCGCACGTGCAGCTGCGGGAGGTGAACGACGTGACCTGGGACCTCGACGCGATCGAGCTGAACGGCTACGCGCACTTCATGCAGAAGGAGATCGCCGAGCAGCCCGAGACCGTGCGCAGCACGCTGCGCGGCCGGCTCGTGTTCGAGGAGGGGATGGCCCG
>Ga0137418_10003864_pt1 | contig 13779 bp, 15 predicted proteins | sample CZODoug3_1_2_16f_FD_122242 | JGI IMG/M metagenome (GOLD analysis project Ga0137418, IMG submission 122242) | Vadose zone soil fungal communities from Angelo Coast Range Reserve, California, USA - CZODoug3_1_2_16fungal (Hybrid Assembly) | ecosystem: Environmental > Terrestrial > Soil > Vadose...
TCCTGCCCGGTCGGTCGGGCCGATTTACCGCAGGGGTGGGTAGGACGCTCCGAGAGGGCGATCCGCGGAAAGGCTAACTATAGGAAGAAGCAAACCACGCTGTCGGTCCGGTAACCGTCATAGCGCCGATTCCGTTGGAGGGCGCGAACCGCAATGGCGTTGGCGCGGGAAGTTCTCGCCGGTCGAAATTTATTGTCCGGGGAAAGGACACAGCCGTTGACCGATGTATTCATCTCCGCGGTCTATCCGACCTCGCTGATCAATCGATGCGTCTTGTCGGTCCTCGGCGCGACGGCGGTATCGCCGAGCAGCCGGTCAAATTCCGCTTTCGACATGTCGTAGCATTCGCAGGATCGTTGCTGCAGGGCGTCGTGATCAAGGATGGTGACGTGGCCACGGCGGTACCGGATCAGCCCCGCCTTTTGCAGGCTCCCCATCACATCGGTGACCGTGGTTCGCCGGACGCCGAGCATCATTCCAAGGAATTCATGGGTGAGCAGGAAATCGCCTGTCGGCATGCGGTCGCGCGTCATCAGCAGCCACCGGCAACACCGTTGCTCCACCCTGTGAAGGTGCGCGCAGGCTGCCGATTGCGCGACCTGGTTGAAGAAAGCATGGGCATAGCGGAGCATGATCAGGTTCAATGTCGGGCTCGCTGCGAGTTCGCCGCGGAAGACACGGGCGTCGATCCTGAGCGCCGTCCCCGGAACCTGCACGTAAACCGATGAAGGCGCATCGCCGTCACCGAGACAAATCGGCAATCCCACCATTCCTTCGTTGCCGATCGTGCCGACTTCCGCACTGGCGCCGTCGGCTGTAGTGATGACGAGCGAGGCAACGCCGTCGACCGGGAAATACACCTGCTCGATCGCACGCGATGCCTCGTAGAGGCTTTTCCTGTAATCGAACACGACCGGCGACAAATGGGGCCGCAACCGCTCGTAATCGTGATCCGACAAGAGGGAGAGCAGCCGGTTGGTTCGTCGATCGTGCTGGAGCAGGGCTCTTGTTTCCGTGGTTGACGGCATCATCGCGCGCCAGCCAATCGTGGTGATCGTATGAGCCTGCCTGTCAAACCGTCGTGCGCCATCGGACTCACTCGCAACGAGGCGGGAGTCCCCTTTGGGGCTCTCAGTCGCCGGCGCCCTGGGGATCCTTGCCGGCAATCTCTGGATTGTATCGGCTTTATGTCCGGTGTGCGACTCAATTCCCGCTCCGCCTGAGAGCGAGAGGGCTCGGATTGGTTCCAGCAAGCGCTATATTGAGCGGGTCGTTATGTGCACCGGGAGTTGCGACATGGTCTCTCGCCCGCGCGATCTGGCAGAGCGGATGGCCGGCCGGCGAAAACCGGACGATGGTTATCTGCGCGAGACTTTTACGCTGCCGCGCGACAAGGCGCGGACCAAGGCGCGCGATTTCCTCACCCGCTATCCCAAGGCCGCCTATATGAGCTCCGTCGAAAGCTGGCGCGAACTGCCGGATGGCGACATCGAATTCACCATGCGACGGCTGCCGAGCGCCGACTAGGGATCCGGTCGAAGAACCCGGGGCGGCATGGCGGGTTTCAGCGGTCCATAAATGTTAACTTTTGGCAGTAAGAGGTACTCAAGTATTTTTGCCTAGACTTCGGCCCGAGGGGAATACGATGGCGAGACAACGCGGGGACCGCGGCGGGCGCAAAAATGTTCGGGTCGATCTGTACAAGCAGGGATTTCTGATTCCGACGCCCGAGGCGCCATGGATCGAGTGCCTGATCGTCGATGTCTCCGACGATGGCGCTTGCCTGGATGTCGGCGCGCTGGCGGTGCCGGACCTTTTCGGCCTCGCATTCACGGCGGGCGGCGAAGTCCTTCGGATATGCTCGCTGGTCTGGCGCAGAGGCGAACTTATCGGCGCCCGCTTCGTCACCGCGAAAGAGCTTCGGGAAGGTCTTGCGCCTGATGACGCCGATTCGAAGCTTCAAAAGGCGCCGGCCGACTGAGGTGGCCTAATCCTCCTCGACGGGCGATCAGGACGTATGCCAGGAACCAACGACGCCGGCGATACTTGGCAATGTGTTACCGGATGCCATGCGCCCCCAAGGCATCCGATGAAATGACGGTCTCGGCGCGTACCCCCGCGCTGGGGCCGTTTCTTGTGGCGGGCATCCCGAGGGAGCACCCTAAGCGTGTGGGTCGTGCTCGGCTTGTTTTATCCACCGCAACCCCAAGGGATGGGCGATCTGCTGTGATGAAAGAGGCCGCCAGCCGAGGCGGCCTTACTCCGGCTTGGGTTTCAGCCGGACGATGAAGCGTTCTCCGCTCCAAAGCTCTATGTCGTGACCGTTAACCAGCTGCCTGGCCCGCTCGGTAGCGTCGGCGTCATTGTCGCAAACGAAGCCCTGATAGTCGATGAAATGACCATCGGATCCGACCGTATAGGCTCGATAGTCTGCCATCCGTGCCTTCCGACCACCGGTTGTTCAGGAAACGTTGTGCCCGTAGTGGAATTTAAATTCCGCGCACAAAATTATTGCGGCGTCTGTCCGGTTCCGAACTCAAGAATCAAATTAAGGACGCTGACGTCCTTACTTCACTTCCTGTCCTTTAAGATGCGATCGATCTCATGTTCAGCCTGTTTGATTGCCACCGCTCGACTTACTGGGGTCACACCGGATTTGTTTTTCCCGTCGGCAAATCTGACTTCCCATCGCCAACTCGCGCCTTCAGTCAATTGAACAACGGAGTATTCTACTCCTTTGTATTCCATAAGATTTCTCCGCATGCGCGGAGCTGGACATACGCCAAATTGACGGCCCAATATGTTCACTTGTGTACTTAACGGTTCGATGCGGGTCGCGAATACGGACCGCCGTATGGCCGCGAGGTCGCAAAAAGGGGCCCGCCCAATGAGGCGGCCTTATTCCCCTGCCGCAGAAAAAGCATTGATGACGCGATCGGAAAAACCCGTTCCGTCCCGGACCCGAAATGAAAAAAGGGGTTCCTAACAAGCCGGTTATTTGAAGCTCTCGGCGGTCAGCCGGAAAAGATGGCGGATGGTGCCCGACCCATCCGTGACTTCCAGCCGCCATTCGGGACTGTCGCCAAGCCGTGCGACGGTGTCGCGGATCATGTCGGAGCACGCCATTGCGGCCTCGTTCCACGCCGCGCCATCATCCGGCAAATCGACGGGCACGTCGCTTGAATGAGGGCCCTGGCGGATCCGGAATGTGTAGTGGGTCATGGGCTGACTATACGACCCACGCGCGCCGACGTCGGCCCGGTTCCGGACAGATCGCCGATCAACCACCCTGTTTCTTAAGAGGCTTTTCAAAACGGGCCGTTCGTTTGCGCAATGAGGCGGGCTGCTTACTCACGACAATTGGGCAGGCGGTTCGACATCCGGCGCTCGAGGACTGCGGTCCGGGTTGGCCTCGACTTGCGCCTTAAGATCGGCGGCTTTCTCAACCAGCAGGGCCGCAAGCTCAGGATTCGCCGTTGATCTGGCGAACTTGAGAAGCATCGTCGCCTGACGCGTCAAATAGTTCCTGCCGACCATCGTTACTTTCCCCGTACCGCCCAGCGCATACACTACGCGGAAGTGGGGGATTTCGTTCCGGCGAAATGTAAGAAAGTATACTTAAGCCACGCCACGCGGGCGAGGCGGCCTTACGTTGTCGGTGTGCCGCTGTTGAGAAGCTGGGAAACTGCGGTGACGAGTTGCGCTGGCGCGAACGGCTTGGTCAAAAGCACGCTGTTGGGAACGCCGTGCGAACCATATTCGTCGGCGCTGGCGCCGGTCATATAAACGACAGGAAAATTCGGGTCGATCTCTCTGGCCCGCTTCGCGACTTCCCAGCCATTTATCCGGCCCAGCAGATTGACGTCGGTCACGAGCGCGCGGTATTTGATCGAGCCGCCCTTGAGCAAGGTCACCGCCTCTTCGCCGGAAGCGGCAATTGCCGGTTCAAAACCGCCGTCGCTGAGGGCCTCTTCAACGATGCCCTGAATCGACTGGTCGTCTTCAATAACCAGGATAACAAGCGGCTCTTCCAAAACTTCAACTCCCCCGACTGCCCACTCCAGAACATTAAGCAGAAGTCGGCCTTTCGTTCCGGGTGAAATGTACAAAAGTGAACTTAGCGGCCTCCGTGCAACACCGTGTAGAACTACGGAGTTCGGGACTTGGCAACTTAATCTCTTGTGACCGAAACAGATGCCAACCTGTTGAAATGAGGCCCCTGGGGATCGAAACAGGCCAGCCGAATTCGGGTACAGGCCGACCGCTTTAGCCCGGCGCCGGTCCAAGGGGGCCGATGGCAGATCTGAAAAGCGCCCGAGGCCGCGGCGGCTGGTTCCGGCCGAAATTGGCCATTCGCGGTTCAAAACAGGCCACCGAAACGCACAACGCCACCAGGCCGAATAATGCCAGATGGCGTTGCGTTAAATCCGGACAGCGCAATCCCCCGGTCCCTATGGGTCTGCACAGACCGTGCCAGGGTTCATGTAAATCGCGAACAGGTTGGTTCTAGCCGTTTCACCGCCCCCGGAAATGAAACAGGCTGCCAATCAAGGCGGGGTGCGGCGGCGGCTTTGAAACGGTCTGCCTGGCCAGTTTAGATCGCGACCGAGAAGCTACTGGTCGTTTTGCACTCCGGGCATTCGAAAGTGCGGACTTCGTAACCAGGCGCTGAAGGTTCAATGCACGCCAGCCTCATGGGCTTGCCGCATTTGGAGCACGGAAGGATTCCGATTTCTGCACGGCTGTATATTGGATTAGGTCGCACGGTCGACATGATGCTTACCTGCATCGGGCGGGAGCACAACACTCTCAGTCACCGAAAAAGCCCGGGGCAGCGCGGTGATAGCTAAAGTCTATGCCGGTTCCGTGGCAGCGTATGTCCAAAAGTGTACTTAACGCTGATGAGGGGGGCTCGATCCGGGGCCTGCATCATGCGGGCTTGGCATTTGGGGCAGTGTCGCCGTTCGAGGGCGGCCTCACACTTTGCCTGTCACGCACAAAACAGTCGATCATCAGCGGCTCGGGCACAACCAGCACGGTTGCGCCGGCGCCCCGCCGAATGGGGCGGGGCCAAGCTTCATGGAGTTTCGGGCTGCTCCCCGAGAAGGAGAGTTAGAAGCCCTATTTCAGCGAGCTGTTGATCGTGGTGAACTTGTCGTTCAGGTTGGTACCGAGGCCGTTGACCACCGCGATGATCGCAAGCGAAATGCCGGCCGCAATCAGGCCGTATTCGATCGCTGTGGCGCCGGATTCGTTAGACAAGAACTGTTTGAGAATGCGCTTCAACTCTGCCTCCCTAGGGGTTGCGTTGGCGGCGGCCAACAACGCAGACATACGTTGGAAAATCTAAGGTTTGATGAATCGCATCCGCTCAATTTGAGATGCTGCTGGCATGGATTTTATCTGGATAGGCTTAGGGCCGCGTCTGGATCCGGCCTCGACCAAAAAGGGGCAACAGCCCGCTCAGGGCCTATGAAAGAGGCCGCCAACCGAGGCGTTGAATGCGTCCTTACACCACGAAAGAGAGAGCTAGAATAACCGCCGGCGCGGTGGCTTCCCTGGTCATTGTGGGATGGCTTGTGGTGCTGGCGATCGCCTTTCTATCGGCCCGATAGAGAGAGGCCACCGAGGCGGCATTACGTTGTCGGGGTGGCATCATTTAGAAGCTGGGAAACGGCGGTAACAAGCTGCGCTGGCGCAAACGGCTTGGTCAGGAGAACGCTGTTGGGGACGCCGTGTGAAGGCCACCGGTCGGCATCCGCGCCGGTGATGTAGAGGATGGGGAAAGCCGGGTCGATTTCTCTGGCCCGCCTCGCGACTTCCCAGCCGTCGATTCTACCCACCAGGCTGATATCGGTCACCAGCGCGCGGTATTTGCCTTTGTTCCCTTTAGCAGGGTCACCGCTTCTTCGCCGGAAGGCGCGATAGCCGGCTCAAATCCGCCATCGGCAAGGGCGTCCTCAACGACGAGCTGAATCGGTGGGTCGTCTTCAATAACCAGGATAACAGGTAGATCTTGCAACGCCCTCACTCCCCCTACTATCCAGCGCCGAGTCCCTTACGCGGAAGTCGGGGATTGGTTCCGGGCCAGATTGATAAAAAGTGAACTTATGGCCTCCGTCCGTCGCTTAGCCTTCCATCAACGGAACGCCGTGCGGGGGCCAGAACCCGATTTTGGGGTGTGGTCCTGATCAGGACACTCGGGGCGCGCGGGGGAGCCAGGACACCGAAAAACCCCGCCAGGAATGGCGTTCCTGACGGGGCGGCAGAGTTGAGCTAGTTGCATCAAAATGGCACCATCTCAGGTGGCGCCGGAATGGAATGTATCACCCGGCGGGCGCGGAACAATCCCTGATTTTCACCATTATTGGATCGTGCCAACAGGCTCCGCCGCCACGCGGCTTTATTTCGGCGGCTGTAGCTCGCCCTTTAGCCAGCCGGTTGCCTTTTCTGTTTTCATCGGATCGGGGCCGTCACATTCGAAGCACTGGAACGTGCGTTGTCCCTTGCCGCCGGGAGGCAGTGCAAGGATCAGATGAGCCCCGCAATGGGGGCAAGTCGGACGTTCGGCCTGGCCCATGCGATAATTCTGCAACCGAGCCGGGCGCGCGTCAAATCAAATTAGGCCAGTCTTGAAATCAAATCAGACGACTCTGCCTTCCTCTTTCAGAATGGCCGCCAGCCGGTCAAGCTGGTGTGCCAGGTGCTCTTTCAGCCATGCGTTCTGCTGCTGAAGGGATTTGATTTCGCGCTTGCACAGAAACACATCGGGGGGCTCCCTAAAGAGCGGCGCGATCTTCTGTTGGTAGGCTGGCATGTGGGTGTGTCCTTCCTCATGAAGGCAATCCTCCGAAGGGCCCACGGTTCAATCTTTTGAAGGGTTAGGCCAGCCTTCTATGCCTCGCGGAGAACCAAAAGGGACCGCTGTTAGAAATCAAAAGGGACCATTCACTTTAAAGAGTGATGGAAAGTGGCCGGCACCCGATTTCGGGTACTGGCCGAATGAGGCCACTCGCCGATGCGAAAGAGGCCACTAACGAAAAGCCCCGTCCGGAGGGCTGAATCCGGACGGGGCGGGCAGGCGTAAGTCGCATCAATGACGCTCAGGAAGCGTCGAGGGACCGTACCACCAGCCTCAGCCATTCGCTAACCTATGAAACGTTCAGGGGTGTTCCACCAGATGAACACCCAGGAGTTGCGGCGTCGAAGCGCGAGAAATTCTAAACTGAGACACTACCGACTTTCCGCGTGCGTGTCATAGGTGGATGGGCGCCAGCGGACGTTCTTGCAATCGGGGCACTTTATTGCTTCCCGCCCTCAACTACCTTGAACTTGCGGCGCCGATCCGGCGGGGCTTCCGTGGGCAGAGCACGGGCAACGGCAAGCGCGGCATCGACAAGCTGCGCAATGGTCCAGGCACGGTCGGCAAGAGGCCGCCAACTGAGGCGGCCTCTTGTAGGATTATTTCTTTTGAATTTGCGTGATTGTCCCGACGCCGCCGATCTGGTCTACGGTGAACCCTACTTGGTCGCCTGCCTTAAGGACATCGAACGCAGGGTCGTTTTCAAGTCTGTACAGGTCTGTCGGTGAGTTAGCGCCGACTGTTCCCCCAGCCGCCCAGTGCTTAAGGGTGATCTCGTGTTTGGCTCGATCCATCTTGACGATCGTGCCCTCTAGCTGTTGCGGGGCAGCCAAAGCCCCAGGGCCGAAGAGCGTGAGGGCGGCAGCAGCCGCCAAAATAGCCTTCGCAATTCTCATGACGACCTCCCGATTGTTGGGTGATCCAAAACAAGCGAGCAACAGCCCGAACGGTTCCCGTGGCTGCCGGCGCGCCCCGCAACTAAATCAAATTAGGCCACTAATGGAAAGACCCGACCAAGTTTCCTTGGCCGGGCGACACATGGGAGTAGTCCTCCCCCTGAGAAAGGGAGCATTTTGGGTTTCTTACTGCAGCCCGGTTTTGACCGCCGTAAACTTGGTATTGAGGTTGGTGCCGAGGCCGTTAACCACCGTGATGATCGCGAGCGAAATACCGGCCGCGATCAGGCCGTATTCGATCGCGGTAGCCCCGGATTCGTTGGCGAAAAACCTTTTGAGAATGCGATTCAACTAGACCTCCCGAGGGGTTGTGTTGGACTGTCCCAACAGCTCTCAGGTAGGGTAAGAATCCTAAACGGTTGCTCAATACCCTCGGCTCAATTTGAGATATGTGGGCATTTTGTCCGGTAGGCGACGTATAGTTTAGTCGCTACAGGCCCACCAACGAAAAGCCCCGCCCGGAATGGCGTTCCGAACGGGGCAAGCAGGGGTAGTAGTCGCATCACATCACACTCAGGACGCGTCAAAGGGACCGTGCCACCGGCCTCAGCCCATTCGCCAACCAATGAAGCGTTCAGGGGTGTTCCGATGAACATCCAAGAGTAGCGGCGTCGAATCGCGAGAAATTTCAGCCCCTCGGCGCAATCGAGACGGCCTCGGCTCGCCGGATTTCCAGAAATGACCGGGTTTCCGGGAATTTCGCGCAGCTGGGAATATTCCCCCCGCTAGCGAGGACGACGACCTGCCGAAGGCCGCGGCCAAACTCGCCTGGAAGCCCGAGGACGATAAGGAGGCCGCCAACTGAGGCGGCCTGATTGGTCGGCTCGCGGAGCTTATGGCGCAAATGCCAGGCGTCAATCCGTTCCGCCGTGGAAGCTATCCAGCCAGTACCGGGTCTGCTCGTCGGTCCAACCGGGAACGGCGTAGCCCTTGAGGGCAGCAACAGGTTGAGCCTGGCGTAAGTGGCCCGCGTGCGGTTTGGAGTGATGCACCGTCGCGGCGTTGGCAGAAGCACAGAGGGCGATCAAAACACCTAAGGCCAAAACAGCGCGCATTTCATTACTCCAGGCAAGCCAATGCGTGCGAAGTAATGCGCGGGCCGCACCGCCGCAATCTGTAGCGGCTTCACGATCTTGTGGCGCTTGCGCCATGAAAGCGCAGAAGAACGAATTGGGACACTCCCAAATTCAACTTAGGACACAGCACCAAACCTCCGGTAACGCCGCCGCCGCAAGGAAAGGTCACACTGATGGCTGGCGAACCTGAATTGACCACAGGGATGCTGGCGAAGGATTCCAGCTTCCGACTAATCGTGACAGGGAATGTCGGCGTGAAGGAAATCGAGCGCCTGATTTAAAGGCTCGAACTCGATAAAGAGATTTTGGCCGATTCTGAGGTGGATGATTCCGATATCAAGCAAGAGTTGGGCAATGAAGAGGCCGCCGGCCCCTTTAGTTCAACGGCCCCCGGTCGCGTCCAATGTACTCAGGCAATCGACCAAATGTCGAACGCGCGGTGGTGGTCTCGGCTGTTCTTTTGAGAGCAGAACCCGAAGCCGTTCTCCTATTTCCGCACGGATCGCGGCGTTGATGTCTGAATTGAGGTTGAGGGCGTTTCGCATGAAATATACGCCGCAGGTGGTGGCTCAATGTCTGGCGCTAGAGGCGTGAGGTCCGGCCTCGGGTCCGGTTCGTCAATTTGGGCTAGAAGATCGGCGGCTTTATCGATCAGGGCTGCCGCACGCTCAGGGTCGTTTGTGGATCGCGCGAACTCAAGAAGGGTCGTCGCCTGATTCAAGAAATACCATCTACCGATCACGATACTTTCCCTCTACTGACCCGCGCAAAACGCAGAAGTCGGGATTCCGTTCCGGCCAAATTGTATAAAAGTGGACTTAAGGAACTGTTAGAGTGTTTCAGCGGCGGAACCCGAGCCTTGGTTTCTTTCGCAAACCTCAGAAGCGATGCCACTTGACGCGCGAAGTACTGGCTACGTGCCACTATGCTTTCCCCGTTGCTGGCCGCCCGACAGCAAGACTCGGCAGTGCCGTATTTTATTCCGGGAGGTGCTTCCCTGGATGAGCATCCCCTGGTTGCTGAGAACCAAAAGGGACCATTCCTAAAATTCAAAAGGGACCTTATTAGTGGATGGAAAGGGGCCAGCACCTTCGCCTGAATGACGAAACCGACAAATGAAAGAGGCCGCCAACTGAGGCGGCCTCGATCTTGCGGGAATTGGCGGCTATTGCGCCTCCCCTTCGACGGCGTAGCTGCGGAACGTCGCCAGCTTATTGCGGAGCGGCAGAAGGTCTTTGAAGGCCGCTGAATCGCGATATGCTTTGATTTTCTCAAGCCATCTCCTACGCTGCTCAGAAAACTTGTTTTCGGACCCCATATCCAATAACAGTCTCTGCAAACTGGCGCCCTCGGCTACTCGGGACGCACGGTTGTAAAACTGCAGCCGATCAGCTATAAGAAAAATCCACTCATCGAACTCTCCAAATACCCCTTGCAGCGCCGCAACCATTTTCCTCGTACTAAACCGCTGATTGCTCATGCTGATCGGAAATAGAGCTTTACGTGACATTCTGTTGCCTGCCCGATGAAAATTCAAAAACAAGTTGCGCAAATTTTTCTAGATAGAGTAAGGCTGGAAACGCTACTAGGGGTTCCCGCAGTAACGGAACAAAAAACAACGCTCCTCCTGCCCATAGCGCGTGCTGTATCACTTCGGCATAAGTCCCCGTGAACGCATAAAATGGTAGAGTGTCGCGCGGTCCACGCCGGTGATTTTGGCGATGGAGGCCTTGGAGACCCGCAACGCCAGCAAGGTCTTGATCTCCTCCTGTTTCCCGTCCAGCTTGGACTTGCCCAGCACCCCACGTGGCCGCCCCAACGCCTTCCCGGCTGCCTTGGCCGCGGCTAGCGCTTCTTTGGTCCGTAGGGAGAGCAGGGTCCGCTCGATCTCCGCAAAGAGGCCAAACAGGGTCACGATGACCGTCGTCTGCAGATCGTGCGCCCCTGTGAGCCGGAGGCCTTCCTTGAGGGCGAACACCCGAATGTGCTGCGTCACCAAGGTATCGATGAGGGTAATGATCTCGCCGACAGAGCGGCCCAGCCGGCTCAGCTCACTCACCACGAGCGTGTCCCCAGGGACCAGCCGAGCCAGTAACAGGTCCACCTTCCGGAGGGTGGTGGATCGGCGCGCGGAGGCCTGGAGTTCGAGAAACTCGTCCACCTCCATCCGCTCCGCCCGGGCAAACTCCAAAATAGCCAGGCGTTGGTTCTTGGTGTCCTGGGTGTCTTTCGAGACGCGGAGATAGGCCAGTGTGGTCATAGGATCCCTCGCTGTGGAAGAAACGGTCGGAGAGGAAAAAAACACCCCGCTATGCGAGGATACAACCGGATATTTTCCTCCCCGCATAGCGTGGAGCAAGACGATGGTTTCCGTCCACACGGAGGTGCCTATGCCGGTTCAGCTCTTCACCGAGGCAGAACGTGCCCGGCGCAATCGGTTTCCTGACGTCATTGCCTATGAGGATCTCGTCACGTTCTTTACGCTGTCCGAGCGGGATCTACGCAGTATTCCCCGCTCCCGTGAGCCGCATAATCGCCTCGGCTATGCCCTCCAACTCTGTACGCTCCGCTTCATGGGCTTTGTGCCAGACGATCTCAGCAGTGTGCCCCCTGACGCGGTGGGCTTTGTCGCCGACCAGTTGGCCATCGAGCCCCACGTGCTCGCCGCCTACGGCGGGCGGGCGCAGACCCGGCAAGATCATCTCCTCACGGCGCAGACGCATCTCGGCTATCGCAAGGTCGATCAGGACGACCTTCACGCTCTGGCGGCTTGGCTCCTCGATCGGGCCTTGGAACACGATAAACCGACCCTGCTCTATGAACTCGCCTGTGAGAAACTCCGTACCCAGCAGCTTGTGCGGCCTGGCGTGACCCGGCTCGAGCGCCTCGTCGCGGAGACGCGTGAGCGGGCGCAGGAAGAAACCTTTCAACAGCTCACGCCCATTCTGACTGACAATTGCCCGCGTCTCCTGGACACTCTCTTGGAACCGGATGCTACCCGGGGGATGAGCCCGCTGGCGTGGCTGCGCCGCCCGGCCATCTCCAATTCGCCCAAAGCGATTCTCGGGAATCTGGAGAAGCTCACGTTCTTGCGGGCGACCGGGGTCGAAACCTGGTCCTTGGAGGCGCTGAATCCCAATCGTCTCACCTTCTTAGCTCAACTCGCCCGCAAATCGAGTGCGCAGGCTCTCCAACGGAGTCCCGCCGTGCGCCGCTATCCCCTCTTGGTGGCGTTCCTCGTCCATTGTCTGGCCACCGTGACCGATGAGGTCATCGAGATGTTTGATCGCTGTCTAGCGGACGCCTATGCCCGGGCCGGCAAGGACTTGGAAGACTTTCGGAAAGCTATGGCCCAGGCCACTAACGAGAAAGTCCACCTGTTTCGCGAACTCGTCCGCACGGTCTTGGATCCTGCGATCGCCGATCCCCATCTCCGGCCCGCCATCTATACCCGCCTCACCCCGGCGGTATTACGACGGGCCGCCGACGAAGCAGACCGGCTGGTCCGGCCCCTGGACGATAGCTACTTTGATTTCTTTGAGACGCGGTATGGGTATCTGCGGCAGTGTACCCCGACCTTCTTGGAGACTGTGGCCTTCGAGTCGATGCAGGAACCTGACCCCCTCTTGCAGGCGGTGGCGGTGCTCCACCAACTCAACTCCACCCATCGCCGCATGGTACCCTCCGACGCCCCCACTGACTTTGTCCCCCTCAAATGGCGGCCCTATGTGCTTGCCCCAGACGACCGCATTGACCGGCACTACTATGAGCTCTGTACCTTATGGGAATTGCGTGGCGCGCTGCGGGCCGGCAATGTCTGGGTGCCCCAGAGTCGGCGCTATGCCAATCCAGACACCTACCTGATCCCGCCCCCCAAGTGGCCGGCGCTCCGGCCTGAGGTCTGTCAGCAGCTGCATGTGCCTGAAGACGGGGCCGTACGGTTGGAGCAGCGGGGACGTGAACTGGTCGAACTCCTCCCGCGGGTGGATCGCATGCTGAGCCACCAGGGCCCGGTCCGGATGGAGAAGGGGCGGGTGGTCGTCTCGCCTCTCGAAGCGGAAGAGCGCTCCCCACGTGTCGAGCACCTTGAGGAGACCCTCACGGCCCGCCTCCCCCTGGTCGACTTGCCCGACCTCCTCATTGAAGTCGACCAATGGACCGGCTTCAGTCACCATCTCCGGCATCTGAACGGGCGCGAACCCCGCCAACCCGACTTCCTGCCTGTCCTCTATGCCGCCCTCCTGGCGCAAGGCTGTAATTTTGGCTTCGCGCGCATGGCCCAGATGGCCGAGATCCCCGTGGACCGTCTCGCGTGGTGTACGACCTGGTATCTGCGGGAGGACACCCTGAAAGCGGCGACCGATGCGTTGGTCAACTTCCACCATCGCTTGCCGCTGAGTCAGCGATGGGGTGGCGGGACGCTCTCCTCCTCCGATGGGCAGCGTATTCCGGTGGCCGGCAAGATCCGCAATGCCACAGCGCTCCGCCGCTACTTTCTGTCCCAAGGGCTCACCTTCTATTCCTGGACCTCGGATCAGTTCGCCCAGTATGGAACCAAGGTGGTGCCCGCCACCATCCGCGATGCCACCTATGTGCTCGATGCGATTCTCGACAATACGACGGAGTTGAGCTTGGTCGAGCATACCACGGATACGGCCGGATATACCGAAATGGTCTTTGCGCTCTTCGATCTCTTGGGGATGCAGTTTGCCCCGCGTCTCCGCGACATTGGGGATCAGCAGCTCTACCGGATCTCCCGGGAGCAGAAAGCCCGCCACCTGGCGCCCCGGTTCAAAGGCATCATCAAGCAGGACCTCATCCTGCACCATTGGGACGACTTCCTGCGGCTGGCCGGCTCGCTGAAGCTCGGCTGGGTGACGGCCTC
>Ga0137418_10003865_pt1 | contig 13775 bp, 12 predicted proteins | sample CZODoug3_1_2_16f_FD_122242 | JGI IMG/M metagenome (GOLD analysis project Ga0137418, IMG submission 122242) | Vadose zone soil fungal communities from Angelo Coast Range Reserve, California, USA - CZODoug3_1_2_16fungal (Hybrid Assembly) | ecosystem: Environmental > Terrestrial > Soil > Vadose...
GTGTGGTGTTGTGTCGGGTTGGTTGTGATTCTTGCGAGTCCAGTATGGGCTCAGAACAAGGAACAACAGCGCGTCGAGAACTCTGGGACGGTGATGAAGGAAATTCTGAACGCTCCAGAGAGTATTCCTCAAGGCGTTCTTGACAAAGCGGACTGCGTCGTAGTCCTGCCGTCCGTGGTGAAGTTCGCGATTGGAATCGGAGGGAGCTACGGACGCGGGGTGATGACCTGTCGTAGCGGGAAACAATTTCAGGGTAAATGGGGTACGCCGACAATGATGGCCCTCGAGGGTGCCAGCGCAGGTTTGCAACTGGGCGGTCAAGCTACGGACTTTGTGTTGTTGTTGATGAGCCCAAAATCCGCGTCAAGCATCCTCACCAGCAAAGTCAAGCTTGGCGGTGATGCTTCGGCAGCGGCGGGTCCCGTCGGACGAAATGCCTCAGCCGAGACGGACGTATCGATGCAAGCGGAGATTTTGTCGTATTCGCGCGCCCGAGGACTCTTCGCAGGAGTCTCTCTTCAAGGTTCGACGCTGCGCCCCGACAATGACGCGAACAAGAACCTGTACGGCAAGAAACTAGATGCCAAAGAAATTGTTTTGGAAGGTGCGGTTCCGGCGCCGCCTTCCGCGACGAAGTTACTCAGCACACTTGATAAGGCGTCCCCAAAGAACAAGTCGAAGAGCTAGCGAGTGCATTTACTGCCCGTCGCGACTGTTACGAAATGCAACGAGCGGCTCGAAACGCGACCCAAAAATCACCTCGGAGCTGAACGTGATCAGAATACAAGTTTTATGAGTCGATCGACTATCTTGTCCAGCGGCACCATGGTGAGCGTGAGTGGCAGGATGGGAAAAATAAGGCTCACGGCTAAACGAATGATTTCACTTTTGCTGATCGGAACAAGACGCATATCACTCACCACGCTGTAGGCATTTCCTAGGTCGGCTAAGGACTGAATGTCGGATGTGCCGAGCAAGCGGTCGCCTTCCGTGCCTTGACCTTGGATCCATTTGCAGCGGAAATCCTCGACATAGCGGCTCGCCAGGATGCCATACTCCCGTTGGGCCTTTCGTCCAGCCTCCTCGAGCCCAAACAAAAAAAACGTAAGTGGTATTAGCACGAGCAGCATCAGGAATGCTACTGCCTCCGCGATTTCCATCTTGAAGGTTGGCAATGTAGCGCCCGCGTGCCAAATCCGATCGCCGATTATTCCGGTAAGGAGAATTGTCTGCGCGACCAGAACGGGCGCAAACGCAGACACACTTCCGGAAAGGAAACCAATGCCGCCAGCGCGGTCGGGATGGAATAGATGGAAATGCAAGGGAAGGGCACGTACTTGCCAGAGGAATCGGTACCACACGAACAGCCGAAAATACCAGCGAAGCAGGATGAAGCGAAGGATGGGTAGGCTCACAAAGGCATACCAACACCCGGCAAGGGTTAAGTGTTGGCCACGGCCAATGCTGGAGGCGAACCAGGTTGGGGCGTCAGACATCATATTCTCCTTCCACACCCAGTGGCCGATCGTGATAGCTGCAACGAAGAGGATACCTTCCGCAAGTGCGGAACTCTGAAGGCGTTTGGCGGAAGCGACGAGATCACTAAAACGCGCTCGATCTTGAGGCAGAACAATCCCTCGATCCAAGAATTGTTGCACTATAGGACTCAATCGTTGGTACACGATCAATTCCGCGGCAACCATAAGCGGCAGCGCACCGAGGAATCTCGTGTAAACTCCGAGATCGAGAAGAAAGGGGACCGCAACTCCCCCCAGAGCGGATCCGTTGAGTAGGCTGAGAACTAACAAAGGGAGCCAACAAATGAGCGCGATGCTGGCTACTCGCCGGGGGACAAGTTCCAGCGTAGGCCGCGCAAGCTTAGTCCGAAGGTAAAGTTGATAGAGCGGTCCCCCGAGGACCAGGGTGAAGTTTGTGTTGTCCTCACAAGCCTGGTTAGCTACCCTTGGGTTCAGGACTTCTGCTTGTTGCATGTTTGACAGTCCCGAAGAACTCTGGGCGGAACCCACCTTCTGAGCAGTCTTATCCCCAGGCTGACCACCAGCACGTCGTCCAACTGCCCGATAACCGGTATGAAGTTCGGAATGAGTTGGATGGGACTCAAGACGTAGCCCACTACACACGCGGCGGCCAACTTTGCGTACCACGGTACCCCAGGGTGCCTAAAGGCGCGCGTCATGACCCGAAACTGTTGAAGAAACCGTCCGATCGGGGTCTTTGGCGTTTCGATAGAAGGCTGTTGAGCATCTCGCTTACGAGTTTGTATACAAACTTCCATCTCCCTTACTACTCTGCCGACGACGCATGTCCAGTCCGCATGATGCACCGGAAGCCGATGTGGCTCATTCCTGTGTCGATCATCTGTGGCTGGCGCGCCGCCGGGCGATAACGCAAACAATAATTCGGAGCGCAGAGAAATGAGCCACCTTTGACCACCTTGCGCGGGATTCGGAACTGCGGTTGCGCGGGGTCATAGCTTTTTTCTGCGGAGGTGATCCGCGGGTTGACAGGCGGCCCGCAACAAGATTTGACGGCACCATCTGTGTGCCGAGGGACGTACCAGTCTGCCGTCCATTCCCAGACGTTCCCGGCCATGTCGTAGAGTCCATAGCCGTTCTGCGGAAACGCGCCAACTGGCGAAGTTCCTTCGTAACCGTCAAGCACGCGATTTTGCCAGGGGAATTCGCCCTGCCAAGCGTTGGCCATGGCCTTTCCACCAGGAGCGTGCTCATCGCCCCATGTGAATTTCGCTCCGTCGATTCCGCCTCGTGAGGCGAACTCCCATTCCGCTTCGGTCGGGAGTTTTTTCTTGGCCCACGTCGCGTAACTCTGTGCGTCCTCGTACGCGACATGAACGACGGGGTGCTGCTCAAAGCCGTCCAACGAACTGTCTGGCCCTAGGGGGTGGCACCAGCTCGCTCCGGATACCCAAGCCCACCAGTTCGCGTAGTTGCGCAGATCCACGGGTCCCGCCGTCTTTCGGAAGACCATTGAGCCTGGTTTCAAATTTTCAGGCGGCGCTCCGGGGAAGTCCTCTGGCTTCAAGGGGCGCTCCGCAACAGTGATGTACCTGGTCTCTTGCGCGAATTGTTTAAACCGCTCGTTAGTAACAAGATGCCGATCCATCCAGAAGCCGCTCACATTAACCGCATGGACCGGCCGCTCTTCTGGGTAAAAGTCTTCCGACCCCATATGAAACGTTCCGCCAGGAATCCAAATCATGTTGGGACCGGATGTACTCTCAGCAACGTGGACAGGATTTTCCACGCCGATCACGTAAGGACTTTCACCATTAGAGACAACCATCAGGGCCTTCCAAAGGTGTATCGTGCACAGTTTCGACTTCACAACGTCAGTGAGTAGCTCTAGCGCCTTGTCTTGGTTTCACGCGGACACTCCCTTGTCACTGCGATTGACTCATCTCATTTTGGCGAAAGGGCAACTACTACTTCACTCCGATGTCATCTCCTATGATGACGAGGATGTTGGGCTTTCCTTGTGAAGTTGTGGTTTTGTCTGCCATACCTGTTTCCTATCAACAACGCCGTGGAACAGCGAAACGCACTGTCCCTCGCATGCTCCGCGAGAATCGCCTGATAATTGACACTTTCCGGTCCACTGTAATTATTTCGAACGCTGTTAAGAACTGTCAGAACTGACAGTCGCTTGAACGTCTGCGTGGTCCAACATTAAATAACGGTTGCGAACTCCCTCTCCCGTCCTCACGCCAACCGGCTCGTCCGGAGATTCCCAATGTCACGAACACAGATGTTCCAAAACACGCAGCACGCGAGAAGGTGGGTGTGGGCAATGATTGGCGTGAGCGCCGCCCTGCCGCTGATGGCTTGCCACAGCAAGACCTCTTCTCCAACATCGTCGTCTGACCCGGCGAGCGCAGAGTCGGCGCGGGCGCAGCCCACCGCCACACCTCCCGTGCCGACGGTTTCTGCTGCGGAGAAGGTCGGGATGACAGCCGTCATTGGGAATCTAAGGGACCCTTCGCCCTGACGTATTGGACCCTGATCGGACCCACGTTTTTGATTTCACCTTTCCATGGGGCGCACGTTGCAAGGTAGGGTGACACACACGAACAAAAGCAGGAAAAAAGGACGCAATTTGGCTCCGACAAAAGGGTGTGCTCAAATTCAGCGACGAACAAGAGAAAAGAACTCTTGCAACAGCCGGCGTCGTTAGCGATGGCGCGTTAATCAGGCATCGGTACTGATTTAGCCGGTGGGAGGGATCTTCAAGCTATCAGAAGTCGCAATTTGGCAGACGGACGGTCGGTCAGCCCACCTCATCTAGGCCGAACGCAACACTCTGGCACTTTTGACAGGTTCATCTCGCGCTTCCTAGGAACAGATTACGTGAGTTCATCACGTCGCGGAACCTCTTCTTGCCAAAAGAGAAATGAGAATTACGAGAGCGTGTACGGAATGACATTTCGTCTTCGCATCGGAGTGCTGCTGACCATTCTTGCCATCACAGTTCTCCCGCTGATGGCGGATACAAAAATTATCCACCGCTGGGTGCTCACCGGGGTGCCCATGCCTCGGTTCCAGAAGATGCTGGTCGCCAGCATTATGGAAAACTACCTTATCCGGCAGGAATTCGAAGATGAGATGGAAAAGCTGCTGGAGAAATATAGCGTGGAAGGCATCCAGAGCTATATGGTGCTGCCGCCCAGGAATGAAATGATGGAAGGTGAGTTGAAACAGCGCATCAAGGAAAGTTCGCTCGACAGCGTCTTGGTGGTCAGACCGAAGGCGGTGCGCACGGAAACCGAAGAAGTAGTAACCGGAGGAATTTACATGCCACCTCCTGGATATTACACGTTCTGGCCCTACTGGAACATGGCCTATGGCGGCCTCTATCCCGCCAGTTCGTATACGAAGGAAAACGTCATGGTGCGCGTGGAGTTCAATCTCTACAGCACAAAAGATGAAAAGCTGGTCTGGAGCGGCGAGAGCGATACGGTATATGAGAAGAATTTCGAGAGGCTAGGTAAGGGATACGCTCAGGCGTTGGCAAAACAACTCAAGAAAGACAAAGTGATTCGCAAGAAATAGGCCGCATCGTTAGCGCCGCAGCTCCAGGCAACTCAAATTATGTGCAAAGGCTTGGCGTAAAGCCCTCTTGATGTATCCGATTGCCAACGGTAGAACACTTCGGTCCAGAACCGTTGCCGTGGCGATACGCCGCTACGACCAGCGAATCGCAGCCCCCAGAAACCGGCTAGTTATTGACTTCTAGCCCGATTGCCAGAATCGAACGAGGCGAGATCGGACAAAGACATTCGAACGTAATCGTCGGGTAGCTCGAACAGGGTATCGGCTTGCGGCCCTTCCTTGATGTCTTCCAGATCATACCCCTCCAGAAGAGCTCTTTTCGGATAGCTCCGGAGTTTAATCACAACGCGCAGGTTGGGATCATACCAAATGTTACCCCACCCGCCTTCAGGTGTGGCTGAACCTTCCCACTTTTCTGTCTGCCGCCCATCAAGGATCTCGTCACGAATTTTTCTGCACCTCAACTCTACCTGGAAGTGCTTTCGCACCAGTTCGATCCATTCTGCACACGGATTGCTCGAATCCCTCGGACGAAATATGCTTGCGCCATGAGAAAGATCCGCCCCGAGTTCGGTGCTCTCAACATAGCTTTTCTTTTCTGGAACTAGGAGAAAGACGGAGTGAGCTTCGGAATCGATGATCAGACTTTGTACCGAGTGATATCCGGATAAGTCCTGCTGCCGATTGAGCCTAGCCTTCTTATTGCCGACAAAGATCTTCATGTGCGCGACCGAGTCGCGTTTATTCCACGCTCTCACGTCCGCGGAGAACTGCGGCCCAGGTTTTTGTTCTTGGCGAGGTGCGAGTAACGCCATGAGAGTTAAGAATAGGAGCGAGGCAATTGATTTCATGACGGCCTCCTAAAAAGTGTGCGTTTGAATGCTAGCAACCCAGACACCTCTGGCTCGGGTGCAGACCTTCTCTCCCAAGAAATTCTCGGTAACTCGGCATCCCATATCGTCAGCTGCTTTCTTATTCGCCTAGCCAGATTGGTGGCGGTGAGAATAGCTCGACGGAAAGCGGTCGATAACTACCAATATTGACAGTGCGGTAGGCAGACGGACCGAGTTCCGGTTTTCCGGTCATGAAATTGGATTGGTCCACAAAGCCTCGCCTCATATATGGCCGAGGCTTTGCGGATTCTGGGGGGCTTTACTCTTTCTTATTTGGGTCGTCTAAGGTCAGAGCGGGGTTACTAGGCTGATCTCGCCGCAACTCGCGTTTCGATTATGTTGCGGATCAATCGTTTCGTTCGCTCAACGAAGGCGAGGGTGTCCGCGAGGCAGCTTTCCAGCAGTACTCCGACGCCGTAGTGACCTGAAAGGTCACCTGCCGCTACCAGCGCAACATATTCACCGATGCGGAGATGAATCACACGATTTGCTGTAGCCAAGACGAAGAGGCGCTTCGCCTCTGGTGATTGGATTTCACTAAGCTCTTTGCGGAAGTCCTCGACAAGAACATCCTCAAGTCGTCCACTGAAACTTACGGGCTTCTCTCCGATCAGCCGGAAGGCTTCATTCACCTTTTCGAGGGTTCGCTCCGACACGAAAGCCCTCGCCTTCAAGGCATCTGCTATCTCCGGATGCTGAGCGATTTCGCCTAGCTCCTGAAATAGCTTTTCCGAGCGCTCCGTACCCTGCCGAACGTGACTCAGCAGTAGCACGAAGAGTTCCTTTGGATTTTTCACTGGCATAGTTGTCGCTCCTTCGGTGTTGCTCGCTCCCCGACTGCTTGTTCCGGAACGAGTGATTGGTTCGAGTTAGTAGATTCAGAGTGGCAGCACGCCGTTCGCGGGAAGCGCGTGCCGTTGCCCTGATTCCTCCGCACATTAATAGTTGAGCCCGTGAGTCATGGCCACTGTCAAAACTGACAGCGCCTCTCGAATGCGGCATTGCAGTTATCTGGATTGCGGGAATCGAACAACAGTCCCCTTGTGCAATCCGGGTTGGACCATCAGAGGAATAGTCAGAGCAGTCACCAGATGCAGGTCGCCGTCACCGCCGCCACAACGTACCAAAACAAATTGGAGGAGTTCGAGCGGCGTAGTGCGACTATCGGCGTTGGTTCTCGATGCTGCTCGGCTCCCGTGAACGAATGTCGGTACGTACCTTAAAAAGTGAACATCAGTTGAGCTAGTGGCTCCCAGCCGCTATAACCGGTGCTGTAAGACCCAATGGCAGACTGGATGGGAGACCTGTTTGTTCGCAGCCCTTCACCCATAAGCCACACGCGATAGGTCTTCACGGGATACCACCTGATGCCGGTACCGTATTCGTTGGAGTTGCGGAATTGGCCGTAGACGAATGATGCACGCTCGTACACCTCAAACTTTTTAGGAACGACAAAATAACCGAGTACCATTTCGGCGCCGATATCGAATGTCTTAGAGAGTGGGAGTGGTCCGTCCGCTACGAATGAGTCGAGCCAGCGAGCGAAACCTTGCGAATTGAACGCCATTCCGCGCCACTTCACGCCCGCATCAACTGCCCACATGCGGTATGTAGCATCCGTCACTGTAACTCCACTTGCGAATGCGCCCGTGTCGAACGTGTTCACTCCGTCGGAATTGAACAGCCCGTTGTTTTCCGGATTGGTCTGCTGGTTGTTTGAAAAACGGTCTTCCCTGGACCGGGTAAAGGCCGTTCCGAGACGAATCACGGGCTTTTGGTGATTTTCATAATCGTTGTACATGCCCTTTGCGCGTCCGGGTGGCCCGTACTGTCCAAGCGGTTGCCAGTCCACCGTGGCGGAGGTCACCAGTCCCGTCTTGGTCTTCGATAACGGAACCGCAAGTGTGTTCAGGCCGTCGCCGACGAACACCATGTAGTACAGACTCTTCGTCGGTTGTCCGTCGATCCAGATTCCTTGCGTGAAGCTCGGCCGAAAAAAGTTGTCCGCCATGCTTCGGTCGATCGTCGCAAAATAGGGGAACGTCCCGCCCAGGGTGCGGGAGCCCGGAGCGCCCCAGTAACCTCCTTGGAATGAGAGCGCTTTATTGAATTGCCAGCCAACATACCCGCCTATCACGATGCTAGCACTCGAGTTGGACACCCAAGTGATAAGGTTGAACCGCAATCTCGGGTCGAAAATGAATCCGGTGAAATGGAATAGATTACGATTGAGGCTGAAGTCATTGCGTACCGTCACCGGGCGGACAACGCCCAAGTGGTCAGTGAAAGACTTATTCCCAAGTGCGGTGTTGGTATAGCGGACCTGAGTAGTATCCCAGAGGTTCAAACGGAACGGAATCTTGGCCGAATCGGAAGATTTCGCCAGAAGAATACCCTGAGCATTTTCGTCATAAGTCCTACCTGGCTGGTCTGCGGTCTGATCTGAGGTCGGCAGCGGGGCTTTGCTGCTGCTCGATTGTTCAAGTACCTGGGTGGCAGAGGAAGAGCCCTGTTTCGGAACAGGAGGAGCCTCCGCTGCCATGGTGGTCGTTGTTGGTCCCAACCGCTGCTGCAGCTGGTTGACTAGTTCCAGTAATGTCTTTTGCTGCTCCTCGACTCTACGAAGCTGCTCTCGTAAAGCGGCATTCTCGGCTTTGATCCCCGCGACTTCGCTCTCCACACTTCCGGGTGGGACCGCCGGCGCTTGGCCGTATGTAGTAGCCGCTAATAAAACCAAAGCTAAAACTGCTGAGAGGACGCGAGACTCACCGTGTTTCAACATGGCTTTTTCAAGTCCTCCAGAGCCTCGGTCAGGCCAGTCCCGTTCCGGGAAATATGCTGAGCCGAATGGATTTTGATCGGGTTGGCGGCAACGTCTTCTTCGGTGCTGCGCTGGTCCGCGCTTCGTGCCGCCACGGTTGCATTGAACGAGACTGCAATGCGAGGTGTTTCGCCCACGTAAGGGTGAACCCAGTGATAGAGCCAACTCGGGAATAGCACGAGTAGTCCAGCTTGCGGCCGGACTCGGAGAGGGTCGCCGTAAGGGTCGCCCGGCGCGCTGACGGCTTCCACACCGGCACGAGGGTCGAGAAACTCCAGGATGCCGCTGAGCGGCCGATCCGGACTATCCGTGCCGGCATCCACGTAGTACACGCCGGACCACGCGCTGTCCGGGTGCGAATGGGGCGCATGGTACGCGCCAGCGCGACAGATCGTCGCCCACGCCGAAATGGAAAGCGTACCCTTAAAAGCATCCTGGCCGGCCGTTTCACGGATCATTCTGATCAGTGCCCCGGTGATCCATGAAGTCAATGCGGCCACCGTGGGATCCGAACGGTGAAGGAAGTCAGGACGCGAGTGCCAACCTCCGATATTGCTACGGCCCAAACTTGGGTACTCCGCTTCCTCGGCAAGGATCAAATCATGCAAAGCATGATTCATCGCCTTAGCATCTGGTGTTCGCACGCTGCCGATAAAAGTGGGAAATGCTGACGTAACGTCGAGTTCCATGCCCAGCCTCCATCAGCAAAGGGTTACCGAGACGGCGAGCCCGGCTTCGCTGGTTTCCTTGTACTTGCTGTTCATTTCCTTGGCCGTCTGAGCCATCGCAGCGACGGTCGCATCCAGATCTATGCGGTGTCTGGATTCAATCTCGTTGCTGGCGATGGCCCAGGCGGTCCAGGCCTTGACCGCTCCGAATGCGCACCGCTCGATGCACGGAACCTGCACGTACCCGGCGACGGGGTCGCAAGTCATACCCAAGTGATGTTCCAGGGCCGACTCGGCCGCATTCTCTATTACTCGCGGGTTGGCATCATAAGCGGCCGCGATCAGTGCGGCGGCCATGGCTGACGCGACGCCAATTTCGGCCTGACAACCACCCTCGGCGGCGGACAGCGTCGCATTGTGCTTGCACAGATAACCGATGGCGGCCGCGGCCAGCATACCTTGACGAATCTTGTCCTGCGGAAGCTTGCGCGCACCCTCACCTAGTCCGTAGACGAGAGAGGGCATTACTCCGGCCGAACCACAGGTTGGCGCAGTGATGACCAGGTGGCCGCGCCCGTTCTCCTCCGAAGCCGCAAGAGCGTATGCCGAGAGAACGCCGATTCCACGGTCGGATTGATAAGAGTCATCCATGGCTCGTTTGTAGACGGTGGCCGCTTTGCTTTGGAGTTTGATGGGACCAGGCAATACGTCTCCCTGCACCGCGAGGCCGGCCTTTATGGTGTTCACCATGGCAGAGGTAATCTTGTCAATGAAGGCATACACTTCATCCTCGCTCCTGCCGGAGACCACTACTTCGTTTGCGAGTATCACTTGCGGAATCGATAGATTGTTTCGTTCTGCATGCTGCCGCAACTCCTTCATGGAGGCGTATGGATATTTGGGCGGATTCTTTTTAGGCGGGGTGTATCCTTTCCATTCGATAAATCCGCCGCCGACGGAGTAATACTCCAGTTCGTAGAGTACGGTATCTCCGGCTAAGAGCACGGCCCGCATGGTGTTCGGGTGTGGGAAGTCTCCTTTAGCAGCGTCATAGACGATGTCTTTTAAGGTGACAGTTAACGTCTTGTCGCCGAGCTTTACGGGAAACGACTGTTCAGGATTCGTTCGCAGGCTGTCGAGGAAGGCGGGATCGACGGTCGCTGGTTCCTTCCCAATCAGCCCTGCGAGCGCAGCGCGTTCTGTGCCATGCCCCTTGCCTGTGGCACTCAGGCTGCCATACAGGTGAACCTTGAGTGCTGTCGCCTTGGAGAGTTGTGCGGCTGGGAGTTTCGCACAGCGTTGGTAAAAATCGTAAGTAATGCGCATCGGGCCGATAGTGTGCGAACTCGATGGGCCTGGTCCGACCTTGTAAAATTCGTCGATGACCGTCAGCACAGGTCCCTTTTGCTCCTTCACTACGTTCAAATCCGGAGAAAGTGCCGGTGTCGGTGGCGTACCAACCGACCGGTTCGCTCTCTCCTGAGCAGAGACAGGGTGGCCGGTGATCACCGATGTCGCACCGATCAAAGCGCTGCGCATCAGAAATGTCCGACGATCTACGCCCGACGGAATATTCGGCGTAATCACTTCTTCTGGAGAACCGAGCGGGTCTTCCGCCTCGGCCGGGTGGGTTTGATTTCGAGACTTTAGGTTATTCTCTGACATCGTATATCTCCTTTTCGATACCGGCGGCAAACCACATCGTTATTTGCTGGCAGTGACTGTGATTTCGATATTCCCGGGCCCAACCAGGCCAGCCACAATCACGGTGGTCCTCGTCGGCCGCGGATCTGTGAAGTGACTCGTATACACTGCGTTCATCCGCTGGAACTTGGCGGCATCGGTCAGATATACCTGCACGCTGACGACGTTGGCCGGTGACATTCCTGCGGCACTAAGAATTGCCCCAATGTTGTCCAAGCACTGCTTTACTTCGGCCTCAAAATCGCTCGGAATCTTGCCCATCTGGTCTTCGCCGCCCTGGCCCGAAATGAAGAGCGTGCCACTGGTCAGGATGCCCGGACTGTAATTCCCGCCTGGCTTGGCCCCACTAGGAAGGATGACCTTCTTCTCGGCTGCCGGCGGTGCTCCGCAACCGAAGAGAGCAATCAGCACTATGAGGCCTGCGAATTTGTTCATACTCTCCCTCTCGAAGCTGGCAACTGGTTGAGAACCTCGACTCGACCGTCAAGACAAAGATCGTTCGGAGCTGATCGTCAAATCCGTGCATGATGTAAATCATTCGGCGTCTGTCCATGGCTAATCGGTGGTCAGTACTCAAATCCTTTAGACCAGTCGTATTTGAAGGAAACCTGAATGCGATAGTCGTTCACGTTAAAGCCATCGGTGAAGTTCACACGGCGGCCAAACTGAAACTCGCCGCCCATGGTGACCCGCGGTGTGGGGTGGAACAGCAAATTCCCAAGCGCGTAACCGCCTTGATGAAAGGCAGACGGCAGTTGCCCGTTCGAGTTGTCAATGTTCACCAGTGAGTACCCCGCGGAGCTGGTGAAGCGCTCATTCCACTTGTGGTCCAAAAACGCAACGATGCCTAAGTCGGGCAGGGCGACCCCAGTGATTGGCTTGGTGGGATTTGAAAAGTTGTTCTTGATGCCGATGTCCACGGGCGCGTCGTTAAAGTAGTTCTCTATACCCGAGCCATAGACAACCTGAAACTTGCCGACATCCTTCTTGGTGAAATTAAGATTCGAGCTTACGTTTACGCCCCAACCGTAGGCAGTACCGCTCAAATTGAATGCAGACGCTGCGTTTGTGTCCACCCATGCAATCTTCCTGAATATGCCGCCCACCTGTACATAACCCCACTTTCGTGCCAGCCGGGCGTGGCCGGTCACGTCCGGCCATTTGAATTGGGGCCTGACTGACTGCAGTTCGATACGATCCGAATAAACTCCCTGGTCTGCGGTGGCGCCGGGCCGCTCCAAAGCGATGACGACGTTGCTATCGCCTTGGATCGGTATCCAGCGAACCTGTACGTTGCGGAAGAAGATCATGCCATTCGGTCCCCAATATTCGAGCGAGTTGGGGAAGACATCGATGTCCATGAACGCACTCCAGTATTGGCCGCCTCCAACGTGCCCTAGCTCTCCGTAGGCATGGCGCAACCGAAACGTGGTCTGCCCGGCGTCCACGCCGGTGCCGAATAGCTCGAATTCAAATAGTGTCTTCAGATCGCCGAAGGAAGTCGGCGTAAGCGACTTGACACCGAAGCGGGTCTGACGGACGCCATAGAAGGCTTTGCCATTCGGGGCAAACTCACCCGAGAACGCTGGGAGCTTGACCGGCCGGACGACGTCAAACCAGTTGGGGTCGATCGTGTGGAATTGATAGCCGGAGTCCAGCATGGCGAAGCCATAAAGATCGACAGTGCTGTCCGACTTGGACTTTTCGGCCGGCGTCGCCGCCGGCGCTTGGCCATTCGACTTGTAATCGGACGCAGTTGTTGGAGCAGCGGCCGCCACCTGTTGTTTCAGATCGCGTATCTCCTGCTCTAACTGCTCGATCCTCTTTTGCACCTGCTGAAAGTCCGGCTGATGGGCGTCCTGGGTCTGCGCGAAAACAAGTCGGGCCGGAAATAAAACGAATATGATTGCTGGCAAAACGGTGTAGGTCCACTTTACCCAGTTCGACCCACAATTTGATTGCATTGATGCCTCCACTTCGCGAACAAGTCCCCTATTGCAGTTTCCACTTTCCGAAATGAACACACGGGGCAACAACTGTCAGAAATAACAGTGCGGTCGCAAGTTGAGCCTCAGGTCACGCGTTAGAGGGGAGGTGGCTTCACCTGCCAAGGCCTGCACTGTGCGTTTTGACAGTACCGCTCGGGAGCAGTGCAACTTAGCGTGAAAGTTACGGACTCGCACGTTGCGGATGGATCGCCAAAAGGGGGTGCGTTGTTCGTCTTTCGTGAACTCATCCGAATTCACGGGGCAATCAAGAACGAGGTAGCTATGAATCCAAGACGAAGGCTTTTGGGTGCAACCCTCCGATACCTGCTGGTGATGGTCTGCACCGTTGCCGTCGTACCAGGCGACTCGATGGCATATACGGCCTCTATTCGCGCTGCACAGGCGCCCTCATCAGAAGACAAGCCTGCGAAGATTCCACCCGACCAACTGGACTCTCTCGTCTCGCCTATTGCCCTGTATCCAGATCCATTGCTCGCCCAGACTATGGCGGCATCTACGTATCCTCTGGAAATCGTCCAGCTTCAGCAGTGGCTGGCAAGAAATCCCGGAGTGAAGGATAAAGCGCTGGTCGATGCTGTGGCCAAACAGCAGTG
>Ga0137418_10003866_pt1 | contig 13771 bp, 8 predicted proteins | sample CZODoug3_1_2_16f_FD_122242 | JGI IMG/M metagenome (GOLD analysis project Ga0137418, IMG submission 122242) | Vadose zone soil fungal communities from Angelo Coast Range Reserve, California, USA - CZODoug3_1_2_16fungal (Hybrid Assembly) | ecosystem: Environmental > Terrestrial > Soil > Vadose...
CCGCGACATGCTAATCAGCAAGTCCGGGAAGACGGCAGCTTCCGCGACATGCTAATCAGCAAGTCCGGGAAGACGGCAGCTTCCGCGACATGCTAATCAGCAAGTCCGGGAAGACGGCGGCTTCCGCGACATGCGAACCAGCACGTTCCGGAAGAACTTCTAAATTAGGGGTCCGAACGGTCAGCGAAAAGAGTACGCCCTGCGAGAAGGCGGCCCGCACCGCATCGGTTTTGCTTACCAAGCGACTCCGATTAGGAGAAGTCCAATTGTTTGTTCGAGATGACCTCTGATTTTCACGTGCAGTTTCTCGCCTTCACGCAACTTTCTTTTTACCCACCCTTATGGTCATCTTCACTCGCGCGCGAGACAGCATAGCGACCACCCAGGAACCAAAAGATACAGTTGTTGCAATCGAGCCTCGACTCCGACGTCTTGTGACCGAGCCCGATTGGTTGAAAGAGAAGCACGGTCGTCCAATTCGGGATAAGTCCTATGCGCAGTACCTTCTTTATCTTTATCGGCCTGCCGATCATGTGATCATGTGTCCCTACTGAAAACCTCGTGAGCGACCGTTTCGGGAATTTGGTGATTCGAAGACCTGCCCAAAGGCTGCGTTCAATGAGACAACTTCGCTTGAAATTATCGACGCATTCGCTTCGGTGTCCTCCGTTTTGCCGGGAACGAATGAATTCCACCATCACGTACCCAATAATGAGGGGTTCGTGTGCGTTCCTCATGCGGTCGGTGGTCTCAAATTCATTCGCGCGAAGAGTTATGATCTTCGAACATCCGTTGGTTTGACGTTGGGGAATCCCTGACGTGCAGCTCGCCGCCCATGATCGACATACGGCGATAAGCCTCCGATTATCTTATTGCGCCGCAACCGTCATCGGGCTCTCTGCCGGTTCTTGAACTCGACGACGACCCTTTCAGCGAGGGTCTTTCCGACATTCCGCGGTCCGTACGATGTCGAGTCTCCGCAGAAAACCTGTCCAGCCTTGCTTTCGGATGTCGGGCCGTCAGCTTCCTTGAGGGAGGAGTCCGTGATCTCAATCGCGCAATAGGCAGAATGACTATGCGGGGGTGTACTGTCGCCAGCTCTCAGCCGGACGCGTAGGACGCGGACGATGTCGTTTTCAAATTCCACGGTGTAGTGTTTTGGGTCCGCGGTCACAGCGTCCGGAAGCCTTTGGGCAGTAGACTGAGCTGTGGACGTCTTCCCCAATTGAAAGCAAGACGAGAGCTGCTGCGACTAAAGCGATGCGTGTGTTCATTGTTCCTTTCTCCGAAATGTCGAAGTGGCCGCTCGTCGCGTGGTGCGAAGCATACAACATGAAGGGCATCAATATACTGGCGCAGGAAATTGGATGATTCCTGCAACTCTCCACGACTGCAAGATTCCCAGGTCACATAGTCGTAGATTGCGAATCGCATCGGAGGTAGAGTTTGATGTCTGTTCCTCAAACACCATTAAGAGGTTTGCGATGCGCGTTTCATCTTTCGTAGCGGCTGTAGCCGTTTTGTTCGCAGTTGCTTCCGTCGCGGAGGCCCAGAGTGCACCGCCTGCGTCGGCGTCGTGCAATCTGCCCCATGCTTCGGGAGTCCAGCAGCGTCAGCTCATGTCCGGCGGGCGGGAGCGGTCCTATCGGCTGTTCATTCCTCCCAGGTATGACGGGCGCACGCCGTTGCCTATGGTTCTCGACCTGCACGGGAGTGGGGGAACATCTGCCGGTCAGGCGCGAAACAGCGGATTCGAAGATGTGGCCGCCCGCGAAGGATTTGTCGTGGCGAGCCTGCAGGCCGACGCTGGCAGGTGGAATGTTCCGGTCCGCGAGAATCGCCCCGATGATGTCGCGTATGTCGGCGATGTGATCGATGATGTGGCGGCACAGCTTTGCACCGACAAGACCCGCGTGTATGCGACGGGGTTCTCCGGAGGCGCGCGGATGTCGTCTCTCCTCGGATGCATGCTCAACGGACGCATCGCCGCCATCGCACCCGTATCCGGACTGCGCTGGCCCGCCCCCTGCAGAGGGCGGACCATACCGGTTCTGACTTTCCACGGACTGGCCGACCCACAGAATCCATATGACGGAAAGGCAGAAGGCCGCGGTGACGAGTGGCTGGAGAGTGTTCCGGACGCCCTCGCGGGTTGGGCCGGTCACGATGGCTGCGGTCCCAAAGTCATTCTGGAAGATCCCCCCGGGCTCTTGTCGACGATGCGCTACACCGGTTGCCGTGACGGTGCCGAGGTCCGAATGATCCGCATCGATGGTCTGGGCCACGCCTGGACGAGAAAGGAAATCGACACCACCGAGGTGATGTGGCAGTTCTTTAAAAGCCATCGCCTGCCGTAGCGGCTCTCGTCCCCCAACGAAAGACAAACGCCGACTCTCAAGAGAATGGAGTCGCTGCTTCGCAAAGCGATGGACCAAGGAGCCGCCGCAATGGGTCTGGCAGCGCCTATACGCCAGCGCGACGATGCCCAACAGCTTGCCTGCGAGGTTTCTCGAGCTGTTCTGGAATACTGTCTTGATTGAATCCTGTGCTTGCGACAGTAAGTCTCGAATGATTTCGTGCCTTCCTGCCCTTTTTCAAATGGCGCGTGCGAACACCCCAACCAACTGTAGACGAATTTGTAGATGCAAAAGCACCAGACTTCCACACGTTTCAACAAGGAGTGGCACACACGCCGTAAAAGATTCAATTGAAAGCATCAAAATTCCACGCATTTCCAACAGACTTCAACAAGCATTGAAATGTGGTTCGGGACCAGGGGGTCGGAGGTTCAAATCCTCTCGCCCCGATTTTCTATTCCTTCTAAATCAGCGGCTTAATACTTCGCCGCTTTGCGAGCCTTCCGAAACTTGGGTCCGTTTGGGTTCAAAAACCAGTTTCTCTACGTTTTCCGCCGCGCGCCGCTCTTCGGTGGGAATGCCATGCACGTAAATTGCAAAAGTGACGTCAGTGAAGCATGTCCTAAGAGCGATCGCACGGTGCCCAGCGACGCGCATGCCAGGTGATCCTCGGCAATCCGAGCAGCTTACAGGTTTGCTTGCGGATGCCGGCCGTACCGGATTCCGCGGCCGAACACCAGCGGTTAAGAAAGGCGAGACCTATCAGGACCGTGGCAAGGAGATGGTTGAGTTGCGTCGAGTTCTCGAAAGACCTCTTCTCCGTCAAGTCCTTCGCCCCGGTTCAGAGAAGCGAGTCCGTTAGCGATCTTTGTCTTCACTTCACGAAAGCGTTCGGCACGAATCCGCTCCGCCGCTTCCAGGAGTCGAAGCGCTTCCTGGACGACCTCACTGGCGGATTTGTACTTACCCGACCTCGTTTGCTCCTGTATAAATCCCGCAAGATCCGAGGTCAGTTTTACGCTGATCTTAGAGTTCTGCCGGCTCAAATTTCATTTCTCCAATGCTCATCCCATTCTACTCTAATGCGGCAAAGCCAAAGTCGCCATGCTTCCAACTTGATTACCGTTTCCACCAGCTCTTTTGTTTCTTGTATGCCGTACGACTCAGGCAGGCCGTAATGCTGGCTTCGATAGCATCGAGATTAAAAGGTTTGAGAATGTAGTCGAAGGCGCCCGTCTTCAGGGCCTGCTGAGCAATTTCGCGGTCCGCGACCGAGGTTATCATGATGACGTTCGGATGCGGGTCGCCGGCCATTATCGCCGTCAGCGCTTCGAGCCCTCCCATTTCAGGCATGCTCACATCAAGCAAAACGATTTGAAGTGCCGGATCGCTCTTAACCTGCTGAATCGCCTCCCGGCCATTTTTTGCGAACGAGACCCTGTAACCTTTACCACTCAAGAATTCTGAAAGCATGTCACGAATCTCGTCCTGGTCCTCAGCGATGAGGACATGCACACTGTCTTCGCGTCCCATAATGAGCACATCCGCGCCTATGAAACTACGGATGGCGGCCATAAGGCCGTCCAGTCCGTTGGTTCTCTCGACGATGGTCTCGATACCCATCGCCCGCACCTGATCTCCAACCTCGCCGGATGCCGTGACGGCCACGACCTTCGTTCTCAAACCTTTCCGGCGAACGGAATCGAGAAATTGGATTCCATACGGTATCGCCGGATCAAAGACCAGAAGGTCAGGCGCTTGCAGATCGAGGAGACGAGCAGCTTCGTCAGCCGATGTCGTTCCTACCACGGACAGATCCTTTGAAGAGAGGACGCGGATCAGCAGATCGACGAGAATCTGGTCTCGATCAACAATTACAATCGTTCTCTTAGACATCGCTAATGGAGTAATCCTGCCGGGGTATTCACCCCGTTGCCTCGGATTCCAGTACCTCCCGGACCTTACGGGCGAGCGACTCCGCACTGAGGGGTTTCTGAAGAAATGCATGCCCGGAGTCCAGCAGGCCGCCGTCGACGATTCCAGCGTCCGTGTAGCCGGACATGTAGATAATCTTAACGTGCGGCAGGCGCGACAGGAGACGGCCGGCCAGGGCCGGGCCGTTCATGCCGGGCATGATGACGTCGGTAAGCACCAGGTCAATCGACCGATCGTGCGTATCGCATATGCTCATTGCTTCATGTGGGCTGCCGGCTTCGAGCACGGTGTAACCTTTCAATTGGAGAATTTCGCGAATCAATTCCCGGACGGCCTCTTCATCTTCGACCACTAAGATCGTCTCTGTGCCACGAGCATCCTTGTACTCTGGTGGTGTGATCGCTTCGATGGGTTCGTCGACTCGCGGCAAGTAGATCTTGAAGCTTGTCCCCTGCCCGAGCTCGCTGTAGACCCATATCTCTCCACCGCTCTGTTGGACGATGCCGTAGACCGTGGATAAGCCCAATCCCGTGCCTTTGTCTTTATCCTTCGTCGTGAAGAAAGGTTCAAAAATCCTGGCTTGAGTCTCCGCGTCCATTCCTTGACCGGTGTCGCTCACGGCCAGCATCACGTACCGTCCGGGCCGGACTTCCAGGTGCTGCCGGGAGTATGACTCGTCGAGGTCCGCATTTGCCGTTTCGATCGTGATCGTTCCGCCCTCGGGCATAGCATCTCGTGAATTCACAACGAGGTTCATGATCACCTGCTCCATCTGGCCGGGGTCGGCTTTCACGGTTCCCAGGCCTGGGTCTGAGCGAACAGTCAGCTTGATATCTTCACCGATGACACGGGTCAGCATTTTTTCCGCGTCCGCCACCAGGGTTTTCAAGTCGATCACTTTCGGTTGGAGCACTTGTTTACGACTAAACGCCAGCAGTTGGTGAGTCAATGCGGCCGCACGCGATCCAGTCTGCCGGATTAAATCCAGATCACGGCGCCCCCTTTCGTCAGCCACCCGGCCGAGAAGGATCTCCGCGCGGCCGATGATGACGGTAAGCAGGTTATTGAAATCGTGTGCCACCCCTCCGGCGAGGCGGCCAACAGCCTCCATGCGTTGTGAGTGTCGGAGCTGTTCTTCGAGGTTTATGCGCTCCGTGATGTCGCGCGCAATTCCCTCAATCGCTATCAGCTTTCCATCTTTGTCGTGTGCAAACACGTGGCGCTGCTCGATCCAGATTTTGGCGTGCTGCCGAGGCTGCCACCGAAGCGTGGTCGTATCTCCCTGAACATCACCGCGAAAAAGTGCTTCCAACAATGGACGATCTTCCTTGTGGACCAGTTTGAAGCTCAGTTCGGGATCGGCGTAGAAATCTTCAGGGGTATACCCGGTGAGTCCTTTCACGGACGGACTCATGTAGACGCAGCGCAGTTGAGGCAGTAGCTCGTATCGAAATACGATATCCGGCGCGTTGTCTGCCAACCGCCGGTAGCGCTGCTCTGCAGTGCGCAATTCTTCAAGCAGCGATGCTGCATGCAAACCCGATGCGGCTGTCCCGGCCAGGATATTTAAGGTCTTGATTCGGCCGGGTGGCACTGGACGCTGCGGGCGGTCCGGCGAGAAATTAAGGATGCCCATCAATTTGCCGTTAGCCAGCATTGGCATCGACACGTCAGTTGCGATCTCCGTCACAGTGGAAGCCGGAATGGGAGGCTGGACATCAGATCGTTGTTCAGGACTGGAGAAGAGCTTTTCAGTGCGCGCCACCCAATTCGAAATTGCGTACGTGATTGGCACGCGCCTGCCCTGCATACTATCTGCATTCCGACCGAGTGACACCGCAACGTAGAGCTCCTTACCGTCCAGCGTGGGCAAAAAGACAGAGACGCTGCTTGCATCACCTTGCTGGAAAACAGCCTCTGCCATCTTTCGTATGATGGTTCCGGAATCGCGAGCGAACGCTATGGCCATGCTCAGTTCATAAATCCCCACCGTTTCCAGCAGCTGCAGGTTTTCCATCCGCAGGCGGCGCACCTTCAGGGCCCGAGCGATGACCGGCAGGACCACACTCAGTTTGAACGGTTTGAGGACGTAGTCCAACGCGCCCATTTTCATCGCGTCGACTGCGGTTGGAATCGTCGCATGTCCAGTCATCACGATCCCAACTAAAGTCTTGTCGATTTCAAGCGCCGCTTGCAGGAAGCTGATGCCATCCATTTCGGGCATCATCAAATCGGTGAGGAGCAAGTCGAATTCCTGGTCGCGCAGTGCTTGAAGCGCTTCTTTAGCGATCGTAAAACCGGTGGTTGAGTAGCCCTCCTGTTCCAGCGTGTCGCAGAGGGCACTCAGGTGGAGCGCTTCATCGTCCACAATGAGCAGCCTGGCCTGCGGAGTCGTAATCATTCGCGGCCTCGATTAGTCGCTGTCAATTCCGTGAGCGCCGCCCGAAGATCATGCAGTTTGGGGGGTTTGTTGAGTACGCGGTCGACGTGTTGTGGGATGTCGCGCTCGGCCAGCAGACGCTGTCCCCAACCCGTGAACAAGATGACCGGTGTTTTGGGCGACAGCGTTTTAACGGCAGCAGATACCTTGCGTCCGTCCACGTACGGCATTCCCAGATCCGTGATGACAACACTGAAGGGTTCGCGGCTCTGGTGGGCCGCTTCGAACGCATTAATGCCCTCCTGCCCGCCGGCGGCCGAAGTGACAAAGTGGCCATCATTTTCCAAAGTGTCCAGGAGCGCTTTCATTAGCAATGGATCGTCGTCAACGATCAAAATACGCAGCGGCTGCTGCGGCGCAGTTGGAGAAGGAGACCTCACTACTGCAGCTGTCGCCGCTACCGGAAAAACCAGCCGTATCGTCGTGCCTTTGCCGGGCTCACTTTCGATTTGAATCTCTGCATTGTTTCGTTCTGCCATGCCATACACCATGGCCAGTCCAAGACCCGTGCCGCGCTCTCCCTTGGTAGTGAAGAACGGTTCCAGGCAGCGCCGTTTTGTGGCCTCATCCATGCCTGTGCCTGTGTCAGAAACTTCCACGTGGACAGACTCCTTACACGCGTGAGTGCGAATGGTGATCGTTCCGCCCTCGGGCATGGCATCTACGGCGTTAAAGATGAGGTTGACGAGTGCTTCCCGGATTTCGTTCTCGATACCCATGATGGAGGGAAGGTCGGGTGTTAGTTCGGTCGCCATTTCGATGACGATGCCTCGCTGCTGTGGCATGTCGCTCCACCTGGCATGCGTGAGGTCCTTCACCTGGCCCACCAGATTGTTTAAGGGCACCGGAGCCAGTGTCAGTTGCGGTTCGCGCTGGCGATAAAACTCCCTCATCCGAGTGATCGTTTGCGCCACGTCTTCGATGGCATGTTGCGTGATCTCCAGGTAGCGGCGGGCTCGTGCACTGAGATTAGGCTCTCTTTCCAACAGAGACTCGGTGTAGAGGGCTATCGGTGAAATAGCGTTGTTGATATCGTGCGCAATTCCACTGGCCATCTGTCCTAATGCCCGCAGCCGTTCTTGTTGCATAACAGCTTGCTGCGTTTGACGGAGGTCATCGTAGGCCTCCTGCAGAGCGCTATACAGGTTTGCCTGGTTCGCGGCCAGCGCCACGTGCTCGCTCAGGTGACGGATGAATTCGCAATCGGGACTGCTAAAACTATGCGGGGCGTGCCGCGCAGCAATGAGAACACCAAAGACCTTGTCCTTCATTTGTAGCGGCGCTGCCACAAATGAACGCAAGCCGCCGCTTGCAAGCCGCTTCAGAAACGGAAATAGCGCGTTGCCAATGTCCGGCTCGTAAACCAGATCACCACGCACGCAGCTTGACAGACCACTCTCGTCGATGGCGATGGCTGCATGATCGGTCATGGCTAGTTTAGTGGCCAATGGCGCGCTACGGACTCCGACGTTCGCAACGGTCAGTACTTCTGCCGCCGGGTCGTAGAGGCAAATACAGCCAAAGTCCAGAGGCAGATCTTCTTCCAGCCTCCCGATTACCACTTGGAATATGCTGCGCAGATCCTGGCGTTCGGCTTTGGCCCGCGTGATGCGGTCGAGCAATTCCATCCGGCTAAGTTGGGTTTGTAGTCTGGTCTCGGCCTGCTTGCGCTCGGTGATGTCCGTCACGAAACCGCAAAACGTCATGGCACCGTCGCTATCCATAGCTCCAATCGATAAGTCCACCGGGAATTCAGTTCCGTCGCGGCGCAAGGCAGTTATTTCGAAGACCCGATTCAGAACAGCAGCCTCGCCGGTTTTCAAGAAATGTGCCAGGCCTCGCCGGTGCGCGTCACGAAATCGGTCCGGTATGATTTTTTCAGCCAGTTCTTGTCCGGTCGCTTCTGCGCTCGTCCAGCCAAACATGGTTTCGGCGCGAGGATTCCAATCGATGATTTTCCCTTCCGTATCGATCACGATGACACCGGTCATCGCCGAATTCAGGACGGCGCGCACGCGCTGTTCGCTTCCTTTCAAAGCTGTGTTCTGCGCCTGGATACGCGTGAGCATGTGATTGAAGCCATCCGTGAGCAGGCCCAATTCGTCATCTTCACTTGTCTTCTTTGCCCGGACGGAATAGTCCTGCCGGTTGGAAACGGCCTTCGCAGTCTCAGCCAGCTCGAGAATCGGTTGAGAAATCCGCCGTCGCAGTGTTTTGGAAAGCATGTAGGCCGCAGCCAGGAGACAAACCGTCATGATGACAATGATGCTGGCCCCGTAGAACAGGAAACGCTGATAGGCGGCTTTCAGGTCCCATTTGAGATAGAGCGTTCCCAGGCGGTTGTTCTGACCCTGAATCACGGGTTGAAAACCGAACAGATTCGAAGCCACAAAGCGATAACCATCCTCTTTCGGCGTAGCAGGGAAATCGCTCTTGGGCACGTTTGGTGGATAGTGAGAAAAGAGTTTTCCTTCCTTGTTGTAAAGACCAGCACCGACGATAGCTTTCTCAGCTTTCACTGCAGAAAGAATCTCAGTAGCGTCGCCCGAGTTGTCGAAGGCAAGCGCTGCCGTACTATTGGCAGCAATGATTTGTCCAAGCGTTGAAGCCTGTTGAATGGTGGTCTGCCGGAACGTCAGGAACTCATAGGTCAGTATCGTGGTGGACGCCGACAGCAATACCACGCCGCTGATCAACAAAACAATCCTCACTAGTTTTCGCTGAATCGTATTTTCCTTGAGCTTCATGCTACCTCGGTCCTGGATTGATCACCGTGGCTGGCCGGAGGAGCTTCGAACTGATTGTCAGGTTGGCGGCCCTGGCTGCCGCCAGGTTGATCCGTAGCCGGATTCTATTTTCCTGCGTCACGAATTGAATCATTCCGCCACGGTCGGCAAAGCCATTCGAATCGCCCACAATGAGGATGCTTCGTCCTTTGAGAGCCGTGACAATATCTCCTGTTCGGCTCGCCTCCGACCCGCTCACAAAGAGGACATGACAGTTCTTGACCTCTTCCAGGCGCCGGTAACGCTCGACCGCGAGTGCGTGGCCATTCGCTCTTTCGTCGCGCACGGTTTCCTCCAGAAAAGTTCCGAAGGGATCTTCTCCGAAAATGCCGATCACCAGCGGTGTCTGCGCTGTGGAAAAGGCTTCAGTTGGCCAGTCAACAAACTGAGTGAACTGAAACAGGAATGTGGCCTTCACTCGAAACTCCGAAATAGCGGAGGATTGGCCGGCCACTGACTGCTGTAAAAGCGGAAACAGCAGTGTGAACGTGAGTAGCAAGAGCGCAGACAGACTCTTCCGGATTCGAATTGCGCCAGCTTGTGCGAAAGTCAAAATGACCATACCAATCTCAGGCTGGCACAGCGTTCGATCTCCCGCCGCCCGGGCAATGTGCCAAATTCAGCGTGGCGTCGGTGGAGCAGGTTTTGGCCGAGGATGGAAATCTCGAGTGCCGTGCTCGGCCGCCAGCCCAGACGGCTATCCAGTTCAGCGTATGCTGGAAGACTTTGATTATCGATCCGGCTGACATAGCGTAACGCATTGTCGAACTCGAGATGAGCCGCCAGGTCCAGCAGCGAGCGCAGCGAGAATTGGTGGTTCGGATCATGAGACTCGCTGGCGCCGGGATTAGGATCGGTACTGCCAGGCTTCCTGGCGAAGTGAAGTTTTAATGGCGAGTACGCTGCCCGAAGACGCCAGGATTCCAGAGGCCGATATTCAGCGGCCAACTCTGCGCCATGAGATTCGCCCTTAACTCTGTTGGCCAAAAAGACAGGGAACGGCAATAGGGGGTTGGTTCGTTCTGCACTGCGGACGTTATCGTAGTGGTTATAGAATGTCGCTATAGAGAGCGAAAGGCGCTGTTGGAGCTGACCCCGATATCCCAACTCGTAGGCCAGAACATCTTCGGCATGAAAGTCGGGACTGCCCAAAAGAATAAACGGCGGACTGCGTGGTGCAAAAAGCTCACGATCAATTCGCGAAGGCGTCCGCACCGCGCGGGAAACGGCTCCCCATAGACTTTGTTGCGTACTCATCTTCCAAACCAGGCGTGCGGTCGGCTGGAACTCAAAGCCGGTGTAGTCGTTGTGTTCGATTTTTGTGCCGAACGTCACATGCAGGCGGTCTTTGACAACGGCAACTTCATCCTGCGCAAAGGCGCTGAACCACTGCCGCGACACATGCGGCGGCAGGAAAGCGAGGGTCGGAGGATTCACGATGTCGTCTTCGATCAGCCGATAGGCAACACCCCACACCATGTCGTGCCGCTGTCCTAAAGGAAATCGGTGTTGAAGATCAACATCGTACGTGTCGAGGCCCTCAGCAATGGACGCCGGAATGCGCCGGTTGGTCCGGTCGTAGTAGAACTGCAGTTTCAAATCCGAGCTATCGGAAAAGGCGTGTTCCCACCGGCTCATGAGATTGCCGCCGCCCAGACCAATCGGATCTGCAGTTAGCTGGTGAACCGCTCCATCGTAGAGATCGCCCTGAAGCGTGACAACGTCGGCTTGCGATGCGTTCCACTCGCCGCGAAAACCGATCTGGCCCGAGTGCCAGCTATCGCGGGCATCTTGTCCGGTAGCGAGCACAGAGCTGTCGCGGTCAAAATACTTGCCGTAAATCCGGTATCGAACGTCAGGGCCAACCCCACCCCCGTAGCGTGCGCCACCGAAACCACGTAGCTCCGTACCGCCGCCTCCTGACAGCAGGCCCCCCTGAGTGTCTTTCGCCTTCTTCGTGATAATGTTGATGACACCGTTGACGGCGTTCGCTCCCCACACCGTCGCACTCGGTCCGCTAATGACTTCAATCCGGTCGACATCTTCTAATAAGGTGTCTTGGACATCCCAGAACACGCCCGCATACAAGGGGGTGTACAAGGTGCGCCCATCCATAAGGACGAGCAATTTATTTGAGGTAGTGTTATTGAATCCTCGCGCACTGATGGCCCACGCGTGCGCATCAACCTGGGCCACTTCCAGATTCGACGCCAGGCGCAGTGCTTCGGGTATGCTGGCCGCCCCCGAACGACGGATGTCTTCCCGCGTGATCACTTGAATTGCTGACGCCGTCTCAAAGAGTCTTTCCGGACGCTTCGAAACCGAGGTCACCTCGATGTTCATGAGTTCCTCGACACTTAAGGTTTTGAGGGCAGGCGTAGCTTGTATTTGGGCGGAGAGGGTCAGTGGCAGAACGACCAAACCAGGATGAACCAGAAACAAAGTAAGCGCAGCAGCTATCCTGCTACAGGACGCCACTACCTTGAGGCGCCTGCACAGACGCACGAATAGTCCCGAATTGCTTATTGCGACTGCTGCAAGCAGGTCACGTTCGCTGGCATCCATCCTTGGAAGCTCCTCAGAGTAACTACCTGAATGTAAATGGCTTCCGTTTGTCACACTCTTTTCTATCTATATCGAGGTCGTGACGAGTACAACTTCAAACAGAAAATTGGCCCGCGAAGAGCTCAAAGGCGCAAAAATGTCACAGGGCGCAAAAGCTTTGTGCATCTCGCTGTTAGAAGAGACGTAGAAAGGCTTGTTGTACCTGGTGCGAAGAGTTAAGATCATCGGAATTACGAACTTATACGGTATAGCGGTGCCGGGTTTCTAGTGGCGTCGTATTGCACCGGTCACATCAGTTGCAGCGACACTTTTAAGTTCTTGAAGGCAGGGCAAAGATGGGTACACCAGGACAGTCGACTCGATGGCTGCTGATCTCGTTGCTGTCGTTCGTGACGATATTCGCCGCGGTTCTCGCGCTGGCGACGAGTGACCCCGCACTGGTCGTTGCGGCGAGAGACGGCGATTTCGATGTGGTGCGCACGCTACTCTCCAAACGTGTCAACGTCAACGAGCCCGCGCGCGACGGCTCCACGGCGTTGCTTTGGGCGGTGCACCATTCCAACCTGCCGATGGTGCGCGCGCTCATCGCGGCCGGCGCGAACTTCATAACGCCCAACCGCTACGGCGTCACGCCGCTGCTGGAAGCCAGCCGCACTGGCGATACGCCCCTCATCGCGGAGTTGATGAAGGCGGGCGCGGACGTCAGGAGGTCCGTCCATCCTGATGGTGAGACGCCCTTGATGGCCGCCTCACGGACCGGCAGGCTCGACGCTGTCGAGCTGCTGATCGAGGCCGGCTCGGATCCGAACGCTGCCGACAACTATCAGAACGAGACGGCGCTGATGCGGGCCGCTGAAGAAGGGCACGTCGACGTCGTCAACGCGCTGCTGGCCGCCGAAGCCAATCCGAACGCGAAGGCGCACGTTTCGTCGCTGACCGAGCGGAAGCACGCCGACCACGCCACCGGCGGCTTCACCGCACTGATGTTCGCCGTACGCAACGGTCACGAGAACGTGGTGCGCGCCCTCGTCAAGGGCGGTGCCGATGTGAAGGCCACCAACGGTGACGGTATCACGGCGACATCGATTGCGATCGTCAACGACCGCTTCGACCTGGCCAAAACCCTGCTCGATCTCGGCGCCGATCCGAGCGACGGGTCGCTTTTCTTCGCCGTCGACATGCACGACGCGACGACCGACATGCATGCCCGCGACGGCTCGCGCCTGCGCGCCGATCATCCCAATCAGCTCACGGCGCTCGACCTTGTCAAGCTGCTGCTCGAGCGGGGAGCCGATCCGAACAAGCCGTTCGTCGGCCAGATCCACAACACTGCGCTGTGCTGCAGCGAAGAGCAAAACGCGTCGCCGTTCTTCCGCGCGGCGATCGCGTCCGACGTTGAAGTGCTCAAGCTGATGATCAAGCACGGGGCACAACTCGAGTGGAGTCCCACGGACATCAAGAAGAAGGAAAAGGCTGATGACGGTGCCGCCCAGGGGGGCCGTGGCGCCAACGCCAATGTCGGCAAGACGCCGGCGATGCTGGCGATGGTGGGCGGCCGTGGCGCCCCGTTTGCCGCCGGGCCCGGATTTGAACGATTAATCGCTCCGCCGTTCCGCGAGCCCGCGAACCGCGACCCGGGCGAAGCGCTCAAGGTGCTGCTCGATGCCGGAGCCAATCCGAACGCAAAG
>Ga0137418_10003868_pt1 | contig 13765 bp, 12 predicted proteins | sample CZODoug3_1_2_16f_FD_122242 | JGI IMG/M metagenome (GOLD analysis project Ga0137418, IMG submission 122242) | Vadose zone soil fungal communities from Angelo Coast Range Reserve, California, USA - CZODoug3_1_2_16fungal (Hybrid Assembly) | ecosystem: Environmental > Terrestrial > Soil > Vadose...
TGGAAATGCCGGGACTTGGCGTCAACCGCTTGTCCTGGATGGGCGGGCGTTATGCCTATGTTTCGGCGCACTTCGACGGCTTTACCGATCATTGCCTTTGTATCGTCGACCTGCAGGAAATCACCAAACCAGTCATCGTGTCGAAGTGGTGGCTGCCGGGCATGAACCGCGCGGCCGGGGAGGTATCGAACACCCCCAAGGGCAAGCGCTATGCGCTGCACCACATGATCGTCGCCGGCAAGCTTGGTTATGGCGCCTGGCGCGACGGCGGCTTCACCATCCACGATGTCACGGATGCCGCCCAGCCGAAATTATTGTCGCACATCAACTGGTCGCCGCCATTTCCTGGCGGCACGCACACGCCGCTGCCGCTGCCGGGGCGCAACCTCGCGGTGGTGGCGGATGAGGCCAACGCGGAGAAGTGTGCCAAAGGGTTGTTCCAGATCTTCGTGGTCGATGTGCGGGTACCGGAAAATCCCGTGACGATCTCAACCATGCCGGTGCCGCACGATCGTGACTATTGCGCCGCGCCCGGCACCTTCGGTCCGCATAATCTGCATGAGAACCGACCTGGTTCCTTCCAGAGCGAGGAAACCATTTTCGCCACCTACAATGCCGGCGGCGTCCGCGTGTTCGACCTCAAGGATCAGTTTGCGCCGAAGGAGCTGGCGTTTTGGCTGCCGCCGGCGCCAGCCAAGCTGATAGATCCGAGGCCCAACGTCGCGCTCGCCGCCAAAACGGCCGATGTCTATGTGACGCGGGATGGAGTGATCTATACCAGCGACTGGAACGCTGGGCTGCACGTGCTCGAATATGAAGGCTAAGCGACCAATATGCCACCTCGCACCGGGGGCGCGAGTCCGAAGTCCGATCATGATGATAGCGCGTGCTCACCTTCTGTCGTCGTGAACCGCCAGAGAGCAAGGACACCGACAACCACAGCAGGGATGAAACCGGCGAAAACCCAAAATCCCGCCGCCCGGGCAGCTTCGACGGAAATGCCATCGGCGAGACCGGACATGTTCGCGGCGATCCCCGTTGCCGCAGCACCCACAGCGAAGCCGATCCTTTGCACCGTTGCGGGCGCCGCCGCCGCAAGGATGCGCTCGTTCTGATCGGAAAGATGCACGATGCGGCGCACGATCGAGGGCCAGGAGAGACCAAATCCAACACCTTCCAACAGCCCGCAAACCACCATGCCGGCCAGCGATCCGATTGGCACCGTTACGATGAATCCGGCGATCCCGACGACGACCAGTCCCACACCGGTGCGGATCAACATCCTTGCCGCCGAGATCGGGGCGCTTGAGACCATCATGGTAGCCGCGCTCCATGCCAGCGCCTCTCCCGCCAGGATATATCCTGATATCAAGGGGTCGATGCCGAACATGGTTTTCAGGATCAACGGTCCGTAGGCCCAGAAGCCAGTCTTCGCCATCGACAACGCGAAAATCATCAAGAGTCCGGCACTGATGGGATGACGCAGGTCGAGCGTCTGTACCGGAAGCATCCGAAATTGGGACCGCCGATCCAGTCTTGCCGCGACGTAGAGCAGCCCGACACCCGTCAGGCATTCGACAACCGACAGCGCGACGCTTTGGGCGACGCCTGCCGAGGCGATCAACAGTGTCGCCGCCGAGAGCATCAGCAAAGGCGATATCGGCCACTTCTGCTCGGTTTTCTCGCGGGCTGGCTGTGCCGGAAGCAACGCCAGCGCCAGCGCCGCCAGAACAGCGGCCTGGATGGAGAAGAACCAGAACGCCCCGCGCCAGAATCCGAAATCCGCGAACACGCCTCCGATCAAGGGTCCCAGAAGTGAGCCCGCTCCCCAGATCGCCGCCACGATGCCGAACAGACGGCCCCAGAGCTCTTCGGCAAATGACTGCTGGATCGCCACGTAGCTCAGCGCGACCATCATGCCGCCGCCAATTCCTTGCAGAAGTCTTGCGACCAGCAGGGTCGCCATGTCCGGGGCAGTCGCGGCGACCACACAGCCAACGCCATACAGCAGGGCGGCGATGACCTGGACGCGTTTCACGCCGACGCGCCGGCAAAGCAGTGCCGTTGCAGCCCCAGCAACGATCGCGCCGATCTGGTAGAGCAAGATCGTCCAGCTGACATAGGCGATACCGCCGATCTCATCGACGATTGCCGGCGTGACGGTGGCCGTGACCAGCGTATCGGCGGCGTGCAGCCACACGCCCAGGCAGAGCAATACGAAACGGCCAAGCAGGCCCGAAATCCATAAGCCTTTCCAGGCCCCGCCCAGTTCCAACGTCGCCATGCCGATCCCCTGTTTGCGTGAAACGATATTCAACGCTACAACCTCAACATCGGTTGAGGTAAAGGGCCTAGCCGGATGACGAAGGAACTGACGGTCGGAGAGGTAGCCGCTCGCAGCGGTGTTTCGGTGTCGGCGCTGCATTTTTACGAACGGAAGGGGCTTATCAGAAGCCACCGAACGGGCGGCAACCAGCGCCGATATGACCGCGACGTGCTGCGGCGCGTGTCCCTGATACAGTTCGCTCAGGAACTCGGCATCTCCCTTGCCGAGGTTGGTTCGTCCCTGAGCGGTCTGCCGGAAGGGCGCGTCCCGTCGCGCAAGGATTGGGAACGCATCTCGCGAAAATGGGCGGTCGACCTCGATCGCCGGATCGCCGCTTTGCAAGGGCTGCGCGATAAACTCGCGGGTTGCATCGGCTGTGGCTGCCTGTCGATTGATCGCTGTGCGATATTCAATGCAGGCGATCATCTCGCCGCCAAGGGCGCGGGACCCGTTTTGCTTCGCAGCGCAAACGCAGACATTACTTCGTCGGCCAATTTCCGGCACACCACGTCGTGGGAATCGAGATCGCCGATCACCCAGCCACCGCCGTGAAAGAACACCAGGCCAGGCGCGAGACCGTTGGCCTTCCGCAGTCTTGTCGGCGTGTAGATGCGGGCGGGGATCGATCCGGCGGGTGAGGGGATGGTCAGCGGTTCAACGGATGCGAGTTCGGGCGGTTCGGGATTACTGACGAAGCGGCCCTTCAAATAAAGCTCGCGCGCCTCGGCCGGCGACACCGTTTCGTAAGGCGGCCGGCCGGCTTCCTGAAAAGCCTTGAACACGGCGGCGGCATCGGGATCAAGGGTCACGGGCATGGTGAGAAGACCTGTTGATGGTGGGACCAGTCATTCCGGGATGCGCGAAGCGCAGACCCGGAATCTCGAGATTCCGGGTTCGATGCTTCGCATCGCCCTCAGATGTGCAATTGCACATCGGGGAATGACGATTGAACTTAAGCCGCGGTGCGTCCGCCGTCGACGGTGTAGGCGGAGCCCGAGACATAGCTTGCTTCGTCGGAGGCAAGAAATGCCACGACGGAGGCGACCTCCGACGCCAGCCCGAGCCGGCGCGCCGGAATCCGCTCGACGATCTTGTCATTGGGGACCGGCGTATTGCCGGGATTGCGGCCTTCGATGATCGCGCTCAGCATCCGGCTGTCGATCAGGCCGGGGCAGACGCAATTCACGCGCACGCCGGTCGCGCTGCATTCCTGTGCGGCGCTCTTGGTGAGCCCGATCACCGCATGCTTGCTGGCGCTGTAAACGGCAACCTCCGGCGAGCCGATCAATCCCGCGATCGACGCGGTGTTGATGATGCTGCCCTTGTTCTGCTTCAGCATCACCGGCAGCACATGCTTCAGCCCCAGGAAAACTCCGACCACGTTGACGTCGATGACCTTTCGAAACGTCTCCAGCGAATATCTCGTGATCGGCGCGATGTCGCCCTCGATGCCGGCGTTGTTGTAGAACACGTCGATGGTGCCGAATTTGTCGACGGCGGTGCGGACATACTCCGCGACGTCGTCCTCGCTGGTGACGTCAGCGGTAACGGCAAGCGCCTGCGCCGAGGCCGGCAAATCCCTGACCGCGGTTTGCAGGTCCTGCGGCTTGCGGTCGACCGCGACAATGCGCGCGCCGCGCTCGGCCAACAGCCGTATGGTCGCGGTTCCGATGACGCCGGCAGCCCCGGTGACGACGGCGACCCTGCCATCCAGGCGAATTCGATCGGGCATAAGGTGCGTTTCCTCTGCTGTTCCGGTTGTCCCGGATTTCTGGCGACGCGACGCAAGGGCGCGCGAGCCGTTGACCGGGTTGATTATTTCATTTGCGGACTGGGCTGACCAGTGGCCGGAACCGGCGACAAAGTGCCCTTTCCCCGCCGTATTCAACGTGTTAACCGGGGGCTGCGATCGGCGGATAAGTCTATAGAATGTCGCGAGCCCGAATCGCCTGTTAAAGCCGCGAGATGTTTCGAACCATTGTCCTGACTACTTTCGCGGCCCTCGTTGCCGCCTCAACGATCTCGCTTGCGCCACCGGCGCGCGCGCAGATCGGCAATATATTTTCCGATCCCGCGCCGCGCCCGCCCGGCAATATTCCCCGCGGCGGCAATCAGCCACAACCCGACGACGAAGAAGAAGTGCCGGAACTGCCGCAGGGCCGTCTGCTGCCGACACCCAACCGTCCGCCGCCGGGGCAGGGCGTACCCGCGCCGGGAAACGTGCAGTCGCAACCTCTGCCGCCGCCGCCCGGCACCACCATTATTCCGCAGAATACGCAGCCGGGCATCGCGGTGGCGCCGCCGCAGCCTGGACAGGGTGTCGCGGTCGCACCGCCAGGCGCTCCGCTGCCGGGACAGCGCCAGCCCAAGGGCGTGCCGCAATCGCCGGCCACGCTGCAGCCTGGCGACGAGGTGGTTTCCGAACCGCCGGCGCAGAAGATCGTCAACAAGAAAGCAAGCTTTTCCGGACTCGACAAGATTACCGGGCGCATCATCAACTTCGATGAGGATATCGGCGAGACCGTCCAGTTCGGCGCGCTGCGGGTGAAGACCGACGCCTGTTACACGCGTCCGGCCACCGAAGCCGCCAACACCGACGCCTTTGTCGAGGTCGACGAGATCACGCTACAGGGCGAGGTGAAGCGGATTTTTTCGGGCTGGATGTATGCCGCGAGCCCCGGCCTGCATGGCGTCGAACATCCGATCTACGACATCTGGCTGACCGACTGCAAAGTCCCGGACACGACGATCGTCAGCGCGCAGCCAGATCCGCCGAAACCGGCGCCGCCTCCGGCGCAGAAGCGCGCGCCGCCGAAGCAGGCCCCGCGCCCGCCGCCGCAGCCGCAATTCCAGCCGCCGCAGGAACAGCCGCAGCCTCCGCCGCAACGACAGCCGAGCCTGTTTCCGTCGTTTGGCCGGTAACGTGCTGCGGGGCGTGCGCGCGGCTTACTCCCCGCGCCCCGCGATGATCTGGAGCGCCCTTGCGCCGCTGATCGGACGGTCAACCGGCAATTTGCGGAAATCAGCCTCGCCCGCGATCGCCTTGTCGAGCAGCGTACAATAGCGCCGCCGCGATATCTCGACTGCGCCAAGGCTGCGCAGGTGCTCGGTCACATATTGCGTGTCGAGCAATCCGAAGCCGCCCGCGATCAGCCGCGCCACCAAATGCACCAGCGCCACCTTCGAGGCGTCACGGGCACGGTGAAACATGCTCTCGCCGAAGAAGGCGCGGCCGAGGCTGACGCCGTACAGCCCGCCGACAAGGTCGTCCTTCTCCCAGACCTCGACGCTGTGGCAATGTCCGATTTCATGCAGCCCGATGTAGAGATCGCGGATGCGCTTGTTGATCCAGGTGTCGTCGCGGCCAGGCTGTGGCGCGGCACAGCCTGATATCACCGCTTTGAAAGCGGTGTTGACGGTGACGGTGAAGCTGTCGGAACGCACCGTGCGCGCCAGGCGCGACGAGATGCGGAGGCCGTCGAGCGGAATCACACCCCTCATTTCCGGTTCGACCCAGAACAGGGTCGGATCGTCGGCGCTCTCAGCCATCGGGAAAATGCCGCAGGCATAAGCGCGCAGCAGCACTTCGGGCGTGATTTCGGAAGAGGCGGAGTCGCGTGACGTCATAGGCAACAGGATAGCAGGCTGAGGGCAGGCGTGCGATGGGCGAGACCATCGATGCCCTCGGGTGTTCGGCTGCTTGTCCACAAGTCGCGCCCCCGGTCTCACAAGGTTTCTCGCGGTAGGCGGCAGCCGGCTATGCTAGGTTGCGGGGAAATGGCGGCGCCCGGGACATTGACCGGGACGAAACGCCTGTAGGGACGAAACAAGAGGGGGGATTCGTGAAAATTACCTGGAAGACGGTTGCGCCGCTGGGCATCTGGCTTGCGATCTATCTGGTGCCGGTTCCGGCCGGTCTCAACGCCGGCCAGTGGCACTACTTTGCGGTGTTCGCGGCCGTCATCGCCGGCCTGATCCTCGAATCCATGCCGGTGGGCGCGGTCGGCCTGATCGGTCTGACCGTTGCCGGCGTGTCGGGTTATGTCGAATCCGATCCCAATAAATCGCTGCGCTGGATGCTGGGCGGCTTTTCCGAAAGCACGGTGTGGCTCATCGTCGGCGCGTTTGTGTTCTCGATCGGATACCGCAAGAGCGGATTGGGCCGACGGCTCGCCCTGATGCTGGTGCGCGGCCTTGGCCGCCATACGATCGGTCTCGGCTATGCCGTTGCCTTCTCGGACCTCGTGCTGGCTCCGGCGACGCCGTCCAATACCGCGCGCAGCGGCGGCACCATCTATCCGATCGTCAGCAACATTCCGCGGATCTACGGCTCCGAGCCCGGGCCTACCGCGGGCAAGATCGGCACCTTTGTGATGTGGACGGCGTTCGCGACCACCGCGGTCACGAGCTCGCTGTTCCTGACGGCGCTGGCGCCCAATGCCGCGGCGCTGAGCATCGCCAAGAAGATCGTCGGTGTGGACGTCGGCTGGTCGCAATGGTTCGCAGGTTTCGCGCCGCTCGGAATTCCGCTGCTGCTGCTGGTGCCGCTATTGAGCTATGTCGTTTGCCGGCCGCAGGTGAAGCAGAGCCCGGAAATCGTCACCTGGAGTGCGAGCGAAATCGCGGCGATGGGCCCGCCGTCGCGCCATGAATGGATCATGGCCGCGCTGGTGCTGCTGGCGATGTTTCTCTGGATCACCGGCTCCAATCCAACCATCACCCTTCCGGTGCTGGGCTCCAACTTCATCAATCCGACCATGGTGGTTTTCGTCGTGATCTCGCTGATGCTGGTGACTGGCGTCATCGAATTCGAAGATATCGTCGCCGAAAGGAGCGCGTGGGAGGTGTTCTTCTACTTCACCTCACTGCTCACGCTGTCGTCGGGCCTGAACGAGATCGGGTTCATCAAGTGGGTGGCGGAAGGATACGCCAAGCCGCTTGCGACGATGTCGCCGACACTCGGGATGATCCTGCTGGTCTCGTTCTTCTTCTGGATTCACTATTTCTTTTCCAGCATCACCTCGCACGCGGCGGCGGTGTTGCCGGTGGTGCTTGCCGTCGGCACCAGCATTCCCGGCTTGTCGATCCAGACGCTGACGCTGCTTTGCGTCTATTCGCTGGGATTGATGGGCGTGATCTCGCCCTATGCCACCGGACCGGCGCCGATGTATTTCGGCAGCGGCTATATCGGCAAAGCCGATTTCTGGAAATTCGGCCTGATCTTTGGGGTGATCTACTTTGCGGGCCTTCTCGTGATCGTGCTGCCGTGGCTGCAGCTGATCGGCGGCTAGCTAGCCAAGGGACGCATGCTCATAGCGAGCGAGCTTGATCGGTGCGGACGGCAGCACCAGCGCAGTATCGAATTTTGGGTCAGACTCTCCAGGGATTGAGGATGGTTGCCAGCGACGCCTTTGCCGAGTTCCTGCGCGAGCAGCTCGCGTCACTCGGCCGCATCACAATGCGGCGCATGTTCGGCAAGACCGGTGTGTTCTGCGACGGGGTGATGTTCGGGATGGTGACGGAGAACACACTCTACTTCCGCGTTGATGACCAGAACCGCGCGACGTTCAAGGAAGCCGAATCCTTTCCGCCTCTCAACTACGAGAAGAAGGGCTGCACCATAGACCTCTCCTTTTGGCGCGTGCCGGAGCGGCTGTTTGACGAACCCGATGAGCTTGTCACCTGGGCGCAAGCCGCGCTGGCGGCGGCGCACCGGGTTGCGGCGAGGAGAGAACGGACGGCGCCAAAGCGAAAATCAAAGCCTCCACCAATGTGAAGGTGGAATGCATGGAAGTGGACCTGGACCAGGGCGCGTACTCACAAATCGAGCTTGATTGGTTCGGCTTGATCGATGTCCGCTACGCCCCGACAGCGACCAAATTCCGCAGCGCGGCCGAATGACGCGATGTGCCAATTCCTGCCGTGACGCCGAATGGTGCTGTTGGATTGCCGCACATCGCGTTTTTGGATAGGTTGCGTTTAATCGTGCGATCCTCACTTCCCTCGTCTGAAGAACAAGATGGATCGCGCCCAGGAGGCCCTCAGGAATGATTGTCCTCGGTCGTCATCGTCCGCTTACACAAGACGCCTGGAGTGAATTGGCTGTCCGGGCTGCAATCGAAGAAATTGCGGCCGATGCAATCTCCCATTTCGATCCCGAAGGGTTCTGGCCGGGGCACCCCAGCGACGATGGAGCGGTAGACGGTAATCCCAGTTTTTACTGGGGTGCGGCCGGTGTCATATGGGCGCTTGATTATTTACATCGCATCGGTGCTACCCGCGTAGCAAAAGACTTTCGCCCTATGCTCCCAGTGCTTCTGGAGCGGACAGTCACCGCGTTCGAAAGCAATTCGCCAACCGATTACGCAAAGCATGGCTCGCTGCTCTTCGGCGACATGGGTGCGGCACTTCTCGTGATGCGCCTTGCGCCCACATCGAGCTTTGCTGATCTGGTGCATAGGCGCGCAGAAGCAAATATTGAGCTCCCGATCCGGGAGCTCATGTGGGGCATGCCCGGGTCGATGGTGGCCGCAATCCACATGGCCGAGATGACACATGAACCGCGATGGCGCGGTCTATTCGAAATGCAGGCGGCCCGGCTGTTTGCCGATCTGGAGGACACGCCGCAAGGCCCACTTTGGACACAAGATCTTTATGGTGCCAAAGACCATTGGCTCGGGCCGGTTCACGGTTTCGCTGGCAACGTCATCCCGTTATTGCGCGGGTGGGATTGGTTGACGCCACCGCAGCAAGCGCAGGTGGCTGAGTTTGTGCCGAAGACTCTTGCCGCGAATGCGTGGCGCTCTGAAATTGGGACCACGTGGGGTGCGAGAAGCAAGCGCGAGAAGCCGCCGACGTTGTGTCAGCACTGCCACGGTGCGCCTGGTATGGTGACGACATTTGCGGATGCGCCCTTCGCTACGCCTGAATTTGACGCACTTCTTTTAGATGCCGGTCGCTTCGCCTGGGCCGCCGGACCGCTTACTAAGGGCTCGAACCTTTGCCACGGTACAGGTGGGAATGGCTACGCATTTCTCAAACTCTATTGCCGCACAAACGACCCGATTTGGCTCGACCGCGCACGCCAATTCGCTATGACGGCCATCGTCCAGTATCGCGGCTCTCAGCTAGTCGTTGGCCGCGGACGGTATTCCCTTTGGACCGGTGACGTCGGCCTTGCAATTTACCTTTGGGACTGCATCACAGCGAAGCCTCGTTTCCCCACGATCGACGTGTTTTGACCCGAACACGACTCCTTCCGATCTTCCCGAGCAACAGCCGAATAGCCCCAGCTTCGAGCATGCGGACGATCTGCCAGCGGCGCGGCGTACTTCCGAATCGGGTCATTCGCGACCCGATCGAGCCAGCAGCAAGCCCGGCCATGTCCGCTATTCCGCCGAAAGCGGAAGTAACTTCATAGCATTAGCGGCATCGCCACGGGCCATTGCGGGTTGATGGCGCTGCCGCGGAGGTGATTCAAGCTCCGAAACTGGAGCCTCGAATCATGCGCTACGAACTCAGTGACTATGAACGGACCGCAATCAAGCCGATGCTGCCGAACAAGCCGCACGGCGTTCGGCCTGTAAATGACCGTCGTGTGCTCAATGGCATCTTTTGCTTCCACAAACGATGTTACTCGCGGATCGTGGATACGATGCGGATCAGGAACTCGCTCGCCAGCAAAGGGCGTGGGAACATTCCGCCAAAACGAAATCGCAAAGACTCTGTCTGCTTCAGCCCGTATCCGTACCGCGCGCACGCCCGAGCTACCCAGCCGCGGTGGCGGACTTCGCCGCCACTGGCGCGCGGGCACGGCGGAATTTCAGCATGATCCGGGTGCCGGCATGGGCGGGGTCGCGCTCGACGCTGGCGTCGAGCTTGCTCGCCATGGCGGTGACGATCCGCTGTCCCATTCCGGTCGAGCGCGGGTCGGTCTTGACGTTGAGGCCGACGCCGTCGTCGGCAATCGACAACAGCAGGTCGTCGCCTTGCGCCCTGAGGTCGACATGAATAGGTCCGGCGCCGTCGGGATAGGCGTATTTCACGGCGTTCATCACGAGCTCATTGACGATGATGCCGATCGCCACCGCACGGTCGGGATCGATCTCGACCGGCTCGGCCTTCACCGTCAGCCGCGACATCTTGTTGCCCTCGGCGGACCTGCGGAGATCCTCCAGCAGGGCGTCGAGATACTGGTTCAGCAGCACGCTCTTCAGGTCATGCGAAGTGTAAAGCCGGCGGTGAACCTGCGCCACGGCGGCGACCCGCCCCATCGCATTGGTCAGCGCCGCCTTGACGTCATCCTCGGTGCTCGAATTGGCCTGCAGATGCAGCAGCGACGCGATGATCTGCAGACTGTTGCCGACGCGATGGTTGACTTCGCGCAACAGCATCTCGCGTTCGGCGGCGAGCGCGGCATAGCGGTCGCGCGAGGCGTGGACCTCGGCCTCGGCGTCATCGCGGGCTTTCCGGATACATGCCTGCCGCAGCGCGCCGTTGACGGCAACCTGAAGCAGGGGGATGAAATCGCCTTGCGCGTCCTTGACCAGATAGTCGGCCGCGCCCGCCTTCAGCGCGGTAACGGCGATAGCCGAATCCTGCGAGGCCGTGACAAACACTACCGGCGGTGCATTCGGGATTGCCAAAATCCGCTCGAGGGTTTCCAGCCCATCAAGGCCGGGCATGTATTGATCGAGCGCGACGACGTCGATGCCGCCTTGCTCAAGACGCTCCAGCCCGTCGGTGCCGCTCGCCGCATGAATGACCTTGAAGCCCAATCGCGTCAGGCCGCGGTCGACCAGGCGGGCAAGCGCCGCGTCGTCGTCGATATACAGTAATGTCGGCGTGGTGGCGTTCATGGGGCGGCTTGTGGAACCTGGATGACGGAAAAGAACAACCCGAGCTGGCGAATGGCGTTGGCGAAGCTTTCGTAGTTTACCGGTTTGGTGATGTAGACGTTGCAACCAAGTTCATAGCAGCGCTTGATCTCCTGCGAATCGTCCGTGGTGGTGAGCACCACGACCGGCGCACATTTGAGATATTTGTTTTCCTTGACCCGCCGCAAAATGTCGATGCCGGTCATGTCAGGCAGATTCAGATCGAGCAGAATCAGCAATGCCTCGCCCTTGTGGTCGGTCCCGGTGCCATCGCTGCCGAACAGATAGCTCACCGCAGCTGTACCATTGCTGAACGGCATGATGTCGTTGTTGACGCCGGAACGGCGGATATTTCGTTCGATCAGACGGGCATGTCCCTCGTCGTCCTCGATCATGATGATTTTGACCGGTTTGTTCATGAATCTCGGTTCCGCTTACTGGCTGTCCAATTGATGGGCAGTGTTATCGTGAATGTGCTGCCGCTGTGAAGTTCCGATGCCACCGACATGGTTCCGCCCAACCGCCGCACCAGGGTCCGGACATGGGCAAGTCCTATTCCCTGTCCTGGCTTGTCCTGTGTACCGGCGCGACGGAAAAGGTCAAAAATCCGCTGGTGGTCCTTGGGATCGATGCCGCGGCCGTTGTCGGCGATCTCGAAAATCGCAAAGCCCAGCTTGGTCCGGCCCCGGACAGAGATGTCACCGGGAACGCCCGGCTTGAGATATTTGAGCGCGTTGTCGATCAGATTGGAGAAAATCTGCTCCAGCGCGAGGCGATCGCTGACGATGGCCGGCAGCGGTTCGACGCGAATCTGGGCCTCGGCCTCGGCAGCCTGATGCGCGACGGTCGCAACAATACCTGCGATCAGTTCGCGGGTCTCGATCCGCACCGGCTCGAAGTCGCGCCGCCCCTCGCGGGTGAGGTTGAGGATGGCTGATATCAGCCGGTCCATCTTGGCGATCGACGATTTGATGAATCCGAGCGCCTCGGCGAAATCCTGCGACAGTTGCTTGTCTTCGCCGTCGAGGACCGGCTCGATATCGCCGGCGGGCAGCGGTGAAGCCGAAGCGGCGTCGCGGCCGAGTGCCGCGATCCGCCTGAAAATGTCGCCGCGCAGCTCCTCGAGCTCGCTGGTGAAGCCCATGATGTTCACCAGCGGCGAGCGCAGATCGTGGCTGACGATATAGGCGAAGCGCTGGATTTCGTCGTTGGCCTCGCGGAGATCGGCTGTGCGCTCGTCGATGGTGGCCTCCAGATTGAGGTTATTATCCCGCAGCTGCGCTTCGGCTTCCTCACGCGCGCGCAAGGAGCGCCGCACCAGAAAAATCGAGATGCCCGCCAGCACGACAACGAAACCCGAACCGATCCCGGTCATCGATGCCGCCAGGGTCTGGCTGCGGTCCGCATCAGCCGTGCGCAGGGCGAACTGACGATCTTCTTCCGCGCGCATCTGGCCGGCCAGATCGTAGATGTGATTCATGGCGTCGCGCCCGACGTCCTCGCGCACGATCTTCGCGGCGGCGTCCAAACGCCGCATCCGGGCAAGTTCGATGGTTTGACGGAATTCGTCGATCCGCTGATTGCTGAGTGGAACCATCTGGTCCAGCAGCCGCCTTTGAACAGGATTGTCGCTTACGAGCTGGCCCAGCCGCGTCATCGCCGGCCCAAGCTGGGATGCCGCTTCCTCGAAATCGGTTTGAAACCTGGGCTGCAATGTCAGAAGAAAACCGCGCTGTGCGCTTTCGGCCCGGCGCAATTGCAATTGGGTGAAGGATATCTGGTTTTCGGATTCGACGGTGTGGACAACCCAGCGCGCGTCCTCCCGTGCCTTGTTCACCAGATAGACCGAACCGGCGCTGATAACCGTCAGCACCATGAGGCCCGCCGCGAGCAGCAGGATTTGGCCCATCGCGCGCCGGCGCGTGGCATCAGACGTCACGACAGTCTCGCGTCATAAGCGAACGGAATTCAAGCAGTCCCCCGAACGGGAAAGATTTTTCCCAGCGGGACAGAACGCCTGTTCGGTCAATTGGTTCCAGGGGCTTGTCATTGTTTTCGACAGGCAAGTTGTCGCTCAACCGCCGGCTTTCCCAGCCAGATACTGTTCGAGCCAGTGGATATGATAGTCGCCGTCAATAATGTCGGGTTCCCGGACCAGGGCCCTGAACAGCGGCAGCGTGGTCTCGATGCCTTCCACCACCATTTCGTCCAGCGCACGGCGCAGCCGCATCAGGCACTCGGCGCGGGTCTTGCCATGGACGATCAGCTTGCCGACCAGCGAGTCATAATAGGGCGGGATGACGTAGCCCTGGTAGACGGCGGAATCGATCCGCACCCCGAGGCCGCCGGGCGGATGGTATTGCAGGATCCTGCCGGGCGAGGGGCGGAAGGTCACGGGGTTTTCGGCGTTGACGCGGCATTCGATGGAGTGGCCGTTGATCAACACTTCATCCTGCGTCACCGGCAGGTCGCCGCCGGCCGCGATCCGGATCTGCTCCAGCACGAGGTCGATATCGGTGATCATCTCGGTGACGGGATGTTCGACCTGGATGCGGGTGTTCAT
>Ga0137418_10003869_pt1 | contig 13762 bp, 19 predicted proteins | sample CZODoug3_1_2_16f_FD_122242 | JGI IMG/M metagenome (GOLD analysis project Ga0137418, IMG submission 122242) | Vadose zone soil fungal communities from Angelo Coast Range Reserve, California, USA - CZODoug3_1_2_16fungal (Hybrid Assembly) | ecosystem: Environmental > Terrestrial > Soil > Vadose...
TAAGGCCCAAAAATCCGAAAGGCGAGCCAAGGCCGCAGCCTCGGAGCCCGCGGTCAAACTGAAAGCCGTGTGATGGCGACGGATCGGCAGATTGCCGCCAACCGGGCGAACGCGCTTAGAAGCACAGGTCCCAAAACCGCGGTCGGACTCGCAAGGTCCAGCCGCAACGCATACCGACATGGTTTTTCGTGCCCGTTGCCCTCCGACCCCGTAACGTTGGCCAAGGTCGATGCCCTCGCGCAGGTGCTTGCCGGCAAACAGGCCAAGGGGGAGGACTTGATGTCTGCGTCGGAGTTTGCGGAAGCGCAGTTGGAGCTGTTGCGGATCCGCTCGACACGCACCGCTCTGATATCTAAGATTGAATTTATCAGTTTAAGCACGCAAGAGTTGCGGCGGTTGGTGGCGCTGGACCGCTACGAACGCTACGCCCACACCAAGCGGCGACGGGCGTCAGCCAAGCTCTGAGACGTCAGCGCAGGAGAACACCAGGGTCGAATGGAAGGGATCGAGACGCAATGAGCACTGTTGGATTTCATTTTTTGCCAAAACGAACCCAATTTTTGTGGCCGGAGGCCGCCTGAAATGGCGGCGAGATTTCTATGGAACAGCGGAGCGGCGCCGAAACGGGCGCATCGGATGAGGGCGGTTGACGCCGAGTTCATCGGGTTACTGACTTTGATCGACAGGTTTCCGCCAACCGCCCCTGATAGATTTGGTCAGGTGCGAGGGGCTTTCACACCGTTCTCACCCGAGATAGTCTCCCATTTGGGGAATTGGTATGATTGTTCGGGCCTTTACATTCACGACGTTGTTCGCGGCTAGCTCGGCAAGCGCGCAGGCGCCCCCACCAAACGTACCTGCCCGACCGCTTCCAATCGTGTCAGCTTATTGTCTCCCGGTATCAGCGGGTTTCCTGGAAAGCGAAACAAAAGCCTCAGAAGAAATGCGAAAATGCGCTCGCGGCGATACCGTTGTTATTCCTGCTCGAAGTCCAGGTGCCGTAGCGCGGATGTGCGACTTCTCAAAAGCTGTGATTGCATTGGGAGACAATGTGGTTTGCGTTCTGGTATTTCCCGAGCGAGCCAGCAAATAAGACCTTCTTTTAAAAACCTCTCTCGGATCTCTTTTTTCGTTCAGTGCGTGTTTTGATCCTACAACTGACGGAACTATCATGTGGCTTACTGAAAGCATAAGACATGGCTCACCCCGAATGGAGGTCAGGCGGGAAGCCCGAGAAGCACCCTCCCCGTTGTGCCGTTGAGATGGATCGCGAAGCCAGGTCCGTTCGGCGTTCAACGGGGATTTCATTGGCAAGCCTCGCGCACTCTTGATTGCCAGCGCGGTCGTGCATTCGGAGCAATTGAATCGACCTCAACGCAATCGCTTGGGTTTATCGTAAAGGCAAATGGACCAGCTTTGTCTGAAGCGCTCGGCGGAAGCCCCTCCCTGCGATTTGCGCGCCCATCCACGCGGCCATCGTACTGGCCAAAATACTGACCGCTATACTGGCCGCTGTACTGTTGTGTCCGAAAGCCATCCTGCGGACGCGCATACTGCTGGGCGCTTAGCGCGGTCGGGAGTGTGAAAAGAGCGGCAACGCAGCCAAGTCCTACGAGCTTTCTCATGGTCATCTCCCAGTAGAGACGCATCCACCGCCGAGGGAACGCGAAATGGCCTTTTAACAGTTCATTTTTGAACTCACAGGGCGGTGAAAATGTACTGAATTGATGCATTTTCGTCGTCGTGATTCAGAGGACTCCGAGGTCAGCCTGGGGCTCAAAGAACGACGAGCACGTTTGATGGAAGAGAGCCAGCTTTCCAGCTCGGAACAGAGACGACGCGAACATAGTGCCTGTCCAACTAGTGAACCAATCGATCGGCCGGTATCGGGTCCGTTAGCGCGCTCAAGCTTAGTAAGCGTTGCGTTTGCGCAGCACCTCAAAGAACGTCTTCATCAGGATCTGAACGTCAAGCCAAAGCGTCCAGTTGTTGATGTACCAAAGGTCCATTTTGACCCGTCGGGAGATCAGGTCAACGGTCGGCGTAGCACCTCGCAAACCATTTACTTGGGCCCAGCCGGTCATGCCTGGTTTGACGTGGTGTCGGAACGCGTAGTCCTCCAGTACTTTTTCAAAGTAGTTGTCGTGAGCAAGCGCATGCGGCCGCGGACCGATCAAGGACATGTCACCCCAGAGCACGTTCACGAGTTGCGGCAGCTCGTCGATGCTGGCAGAACGTAGCAATCTGCCAATCCCAGTGACGCGCGGATCGTCAGGCGTGGCTTGGGTGACCGTTGGACCGTTCTCTTCAACCTTCATCGTGCGAAACTTGAACATCACGAATTGCTGACCGTTAAAACCTTTGCGGTTCTGCCGAAATATGATTGGGCCCCGTCCATCAAGTTTAATGGCGAGCACGGTGAGCGCCATGACCGGAATGAAGACCACCAAAGCAAGGAACCCGAGCACAATATCAAGCGTGCGCTTGACGAGGCGCTCAGTCAGACTGAGCGGAGCCCGCTGAACCTCAATCGACAATATTCTTTGCCCGGCCGATGAAGCGTAGTTCGTGAGTGTTCGGATCTGAGAATCGGGCAAAAGCTTCACGGAGACCGGCAGAAATTTGATCTGCTCTCGAATAAATTCAATCCGCGTCTGATCATGCCAGGAGATCGCAAGTAAAATCTCGGAGACCTTGTTCTTGCGCACCAAATCGGCGACCGCATTAAACGTTTTAACGTCACTCGATTGCTGCAATAACGGTTCTTTGGCCTCCGCCAATATAAAGCGATTGATTTCGCCCGCGCCGAACAACGCCAGAAGATCTCGTCCCTCTAGCGCGGCAATCTCGCCGCGATCGCCAACCAACACCGTATCGCGTCGGCCAATCGCGCCACGAGCCACGGCGATTTGCAACCAATATTTCTCGACCTTTCGGCTGATCAAAAGTCCCGCCGGCGCAACAACCGCAAAAGTAAGGAAAGCGCCGCGTGAAAACTCGATGCCGATTTTAAATAGAAAGGCAAAGAACGCGAGCAGCAGCGTGGTGCTAAACCAGCAGATCAAAACCTCGGTGATCTCGACGCCGGGCTTTGCCGCACGTTCGAAATCATAGTAGCCGTGGCCTCCTAGCCGCAGGACGTAAATGAAGCTCGCGATCAGACCAAGGGCAACATAGGAGGTAAGCTCTGGAATGGGACTGTCGATGATCCAATGGTAAAAAAAACTGCCAAGCAGACTGATCGTCAGAATGATCAGGGCATCGACTGTCGACAGCAGGTACGGAAGGGCTTCGCAGGGAAACGTTGCCCGCGGCCTCTCGAAAGACGCTGGAACGTTCGACTCACGATCGCTAGTGCCGGATCCGATTGACATCTGCGCCTTCGCGGCCAATTCGGCCAAGCCTATCCGGCAAGAAGCACAATCAATTCCAGCCGCCAATGGTCAAATTAGCAATTCGTTAACGGCAACCAGCCTAAACTTGCTTGCACTGCGTTGCAACACGGAACCTGGCCGCACGGCCACCGGCACACGGGGGCTGTCATTTGGCAATGCTGATTGTCGCCGGATTCGGTGGGATTTTCCTTGGGCTGCGCCACCAGGTTTTGGTCCTAATTCCCGTCACGCTTGGCGCAGCCATAATCTGCAGCCTAACAGCGATTTTGGACGGACAGGGCGTCTTGTCGTCTCTTTCTGCCGTTGTCATCCCGGCCGTGGCCCTCCAGGGCGGCTACATGATCGGAATGACGGGACGGGATCCGATCCACCAGCTGCTTGCGCGTATCAGTGGTGGACAATCCAAGCGCGCATAAATTGCTTCGTGGCGCTTAAAGCTTCGGCGAGGCCTGCGCAGATCGAGTTGCAATCTCCATACGCGACGACCCACACAAAATGACCGTAATGACCCCGATAGCGGCGAAACCGACGATTGCTTCCGTGGGACGGGCCTCCGGCCGCCTCAAAAGCTAGGCATCAGAACTGACGCGCATCAAAAATCGACGGTCTATCTTACCAGTTCACTTCCGCTCTCGCGCATCTTGGACCCGAGACCATTTCCTAGGCACGGCGAATATTTGGTCCATTATGGATCTGACCGATCTTTCCAACAGTATTTGCCAACCAGCGAGATCAACATTGCTTTGGCCGACGCACCGCGCGGTGAAGGCATATCTTTAGGACAAGGCCTTTGGGGCGGCTACCGATGTCGTTCCGAAGATTTGTCTCCCCGTCCGATCCGCAGCCCAGTAGACGGGCACACAAGGACCGGCATTCTTCTCTTACTCTGGCAACGATCTCCTCGACGTGAAGTTCGGCGTCATCGTTGATGTCGACGCGTCCCGCGCCATTTGCTAAGCGGAGGTCGGTGCGGCGACAGCCATGATCGAGCGAACAGAGCAGCGCTTTGGTCTTAAGCTGACGCGGCAGGTGGCCGCTAAGCGGCGCTGATGCTGAATTGGTTGGTAGAGGAGAAGGCATCGCGCAACATACGCAAGAGGATCGAGACGCAGTTCGCACGCCGGAAACGCATCCTTAAGGCTTGGTTGACTTCGACCGCGCGGCGCTCGGGGTGCATAAAACGACTTCACGCTCGTCGCCATCCCAACACCCTTCGCCGCGAAGCGTCTTACGTTTACCGCCGATAAAGCCTATCAGTAATACGTCAACGACCGCGGAGAGGTCAGTGTATCTTGCGCGTGAACCCCGGCCGCCAGGTCTTTCGCCCCTATGGTATAGTGAGTGCAGCAATGCAAATTGAGCGATTTACCATCGACGACATTTTCGTAGTAACACCGTTGAAGCGCATCGATCACAGGGGGTTCTTTTCAGAGACATACCGCAGTGAAGCCTTGAAGGCGCATGGAGTAACGGCGGATTTCGTACAAGAGAACCATGTCTTTTCGGCCGAACGTGGCGTTCTAAGAGGATTACATTTCCAAATTTCTCCTCGTGCCCAGGGCAAACTGGTGCGATGCATTCGGGGAACCATCATGGACGTTGCCGTCGACATCCGCAAACAATCGCCCACTTATGGTCGCCATGTCGCACTGGAGCTTTCCGCGACAAATTGGAAACAGTTGTGGGTACCGCCCGGCTTTGCGCATGGCTACATTACGTTAGAGCCCGATTGCGAGGTAATATACAAAGTAACCGATTACTGGGCTCCCGAGAGCGAGCGAGGCATTGCGTGGAATGATCCAGGCCTTGGCATTGATTGGCGATATTCCGCGTCCGATATAATCATTGCCGATAAGGACCGCAGTCATCCCTGCCTTGCGGACGTCGACCCAGTCTTCCATAACGACACCAGGAATGCTTGAGCCATGCGTGTGCTAGTGACCGGTGGCGCTGGTTTTATCGGATCGGCCGTTTGCAGGCATTTCATCTTGAACCTCGGTCACGAGGTCGTTGTCTTGGATAAGCTGACGTACGCGGGAAATATGAGTTCACTTGCCCTTGTCGCATCCGACGCCCGCTACGCTTTTGAACAGCTCGACATATGCGATGCCGTCGGGCTAAGAACGATCTTTTCGAAGTACCGGCCGGATGCTGTGGTTCACCTTGCGGCCGAGAGCCATGTTGACCGATCGATCTCTGGATCGACTGTGTTCATTCAGACAAATGTCGTTGGGACCTTTGCGCTTCTCGAGGCCTCTCGCGCGTATCTTGACGAGAACAAGCAGCTTAGCAAGGAGGCCTTTCGGTTTATTCATGTCTCGACCGATGAGGTGTATGGTTCGCTCGGCGAGACCGGAACGTTCACCGAGACCACGCCATACGACCCGAGCTCGCCTTATTCGGCGACAAAAGCAGCCTCTGATCACATCGCAAGGGCGTGGCACCGCACTTACGGCCTGCCGGTGATCGTCTCGAATTGCTCGAATAATTATGGCCCCTATCAGTTTCCTGAAAAGCTTATCCCACTGACGGTGCTGAATGCGCTGGATAGCAAGCCTCTGCCCGTTTACGGCAACGGCTCCAACGTCCGAGATTGGCTTTATGTCGACGATCACGCGCGAGCCCTGGGCTTGATCCTTCAAAATGGATCGCCTGGAGAAACGTACAACGTCGGCGGACGAAATGAGCGACGCAATATCGACGTCGTCACGCAAATCTGCGAGTGTTTGGACGAATTGCGCTCGTCCAGCTGGCGACATGACCGCCTTATTTCTTATGTCATCGATCGACCCGGTCACGACCAGCGCTATGCGATCGATGCATCAAAACTAGAAACCGACCTTGGCTGGCGCGCCACGGAAACATTCGAGACGGGCATTAAAAAGACGGTTCGCTGGTATATTGAGCGTTCCGATTGGTGGAAGCCCTTGCGAGAGAAGTATCGCGGGGAACGCCTAGGTCTTTGAACAGCCAGGAGTGAACGTGCGACTGTATGTTTTCGGTGCCGAGGGACAAGTCGCGCGCTCGCTTCGTGAGGCTGCAACCGGAAGCGGCGATATCGAGGTCGGCTTCGGCTCACGCCCGAACGTCGATATCCGGCGCGCCGATCTGGTTGAAAAGGCAATTGCCGAATTCTCGCCCACCATCGTGATAAATCCTGCTGCATATACCGCCGTCGACAAAGCCGAAGCCGAGTCCGACCTCTCCTTTGCAATCAACTGCGCCGGCGCTGGCACCGTTGCGAAGGCCACAAACCAGTTGGGCATCCCGATCATTCATTTGTCGACGGACTATGTCTTCGACGGTCAGAAAAACGACAGCTACATTGAGAGCGACGTCGTTGGGCCACAGGGCGTGTACGGAAAGTCAAAGCTTGCTGGAGAACAGGCTGTCGCTGCGGCAAATGAACGCAACGTCATTCTTCGCACCTCTTGGGTCTACTCCCCATTTGGCAACAACTTTGTTCGCACCATCATGCGACTATCAGCTGACCGCGATCGGTTGCGAGTGGTGAACGATCAGCTTGGTTGTCCGACCTATGCGCCGGACATCGCAGATGCAATCCTCGCGATAGCGCGCAAGTTGGGTGCTACCGGATGGCAAAAACGCTTCGCCGGAGTTACTCATGTCGCAGGTCCCGACGCCGTCACATGGTATACTTTCGCGCAAAAGATTGTCAGCGTAGCAAAGCAAAATGGCGGCCCCGATATGGCAGTTGACCCAATTTCCACGGCAGACTATCCGACGGCAGCGAAACGGCCAATGAACTCGCGGCTATGTTGCGACAGGTTGGCGACCATCTTTAATGTGCGCCTCCCACCCTTGGATAGTTCCCTCGAACGATGTGTCAAGCGTCTGCTTGGCGCGCAGCACTGAGAGTGGGGCACATCTTGAAGGGCATTGTGCTAGCGGGCGGAAGTGGCACTCGCCTCCATCCTTTAACGGCGGTGACCTCGAAACAATTGCTGCCGGTTTATGATAAGCCGATGATTTACTATCCGCTCACCACCCTGATGTTAGCGGGCATTCGAGATATTCTGATTATCTCAACGCCCCAGGACCTACCGCTTTTCAACAAACTTCTAGGAGACGGGCGGCAGTGGGGGATCTCTTTATCCTATGCTATCCAGCCCCGTCCCGAAGGACTAGCGCAAGCGTTCGTCATCGGTGCCGATTTTGTGCGTGGCGGCCCGTCCGCTCTAATTCTGGGTGACAACATCTTCTTCGGCCACGGTTTACCGGATCTGCTGTCGAGTGCAGCAGCACGTACCGTAGGCGCTACTGTGTTCGCCTACCACGTTTCAGACCCTGAACGGTATGGAGTCGTTGGTTTTGACGAAACCGGCAGAGCAACTTCGATCGAGGAAAAGCCAAAAGTACCGAAGTCCGAATTTGCAGTCACCGGGCTTTATTTCTACGATGAAAAGGTAGTCGACATCGCGGCGAGCATCCGTCCGTCAGCCCGGGGCGAACTGGAAATCACCGACGTGAATCGGGCCTACTTAGATCGCGGACTGCTGACCGTGGAGCAAATGGGACGAGGCTTTGCGTGGCTCGACACCGGCACGCCTGACAGTCTCCTCGCTGCAGCAGATTTTGTGGCAACGCTCGAGAAGAGACAAGGTTTTCGTATTGCCTGTCCGGAGGAGATTGCATTCAATCAGCGATTCATTGACCGCAGCCAATTGCAGAAATTAGGAATGGCATTGGGTAAGAGCGAATATGCGAAATATGTGCAGGCGCTCGCGAACAGTTCTTGATTAGCGCGGCCCGGATCGGACCAGTCATAACCTGGCTGGTTACCTCGTGTCATCTACAAGGCGGCGCTAAAAGGCTGACTGACGTCAAGAGCTGTGCGTCATACTGCGTCCCTATAGCCGATTTTCATAGCGAGTGTTCAAGATACTGGCAGCAGTTAATGTATTGTAAACGTTGAGAGAGCATTTTCTACTCATTACAGGTTCGTTTTGGAGACCATTCCGCGAACGGGGACTGACCGACAAATGTTCGACCTCTTTTTGCAAGCTCGCGTGAACCATCTTTTTAAGGCGCGCTCGGCTAACCGAGACGCGGAAGCTGATCTTTCGCGCACGGAGTCAGTGTTTCTGTCGATTGAAAAGGCCCTAAAGATCGCCGAGGCGGAGCATTCCGGTCTCAATACGCGAATGCAAGACGTCTTGGCGCGCGGCGCGATCTCGCTCGGCAATGCCACCGATGAATATCTCACTCGCGAACCGGCCGACACCATTGTTCAAAATCAATTCGATCGAGAAATCCAGATCGGACAGCTTCGGTTGGAACAACTTTCGCTTCAAATCAATGCGTTCAAGTTCTTGAGAGCTACATTGTTGAGCCGATTTCCCGACTTCTTTAAGACGCAAATATTGGCGACCAACAACGCACGCCACTCTGACACAAGGTCGGAGACCTATTGATACAGGTCAATCGACCGACGTCTTTGATGCCTGGTTTGGCGTTTTGCAATCGCAGCTGCGTACTACGACGTTTTGGTCGTTTGGGCGAAAGATCTCGGGGCGCTTGAGCACCGGCGCGGTGGACCTTGTCATTCGTGAATGCTTGTTAGTTCATCGCAGCGCTCACGCAAAAGCCGTCGCTGTGCCCCAGCGATCGATTTCACGATGAAGGAACAGTTCTCCGGTCTTCTGTTACCTCTTGTCCGCGCCTCATTATCTGACTTCGGCCCTATCGTCTCACGCTTCGGAGAAGACTTGAAGCACGAGGCCAAGCGAGCGTCGCCATGAGATAATTGTGAGCGTCTCGGACCCTTCGAAGCTAGATCGGACAACGCGCCGATTGTCTGGCAATTCCCCTTCGATGAAAATGCAAGCCGCCGCGCGAACTTGGGGAAAGCAACAAGGAAGCGAGCGCCACAGGAAGCACGAACGTTTGCCGGGAAAGGCGCTGTTCTGGTGCCACGCTCAAGCTCACGTCCTGATCTGACCATTCGACGATCCGATATCACTGCGCCGCGGCCGCGAGTTCGTAACCCTAGAAAACGCGGTCGTCGAACAGCCGCGCATCCAACGACCTCATCGCGTAGCCGATTGCCCAACGTCAGAACAAAAACACCCCGGGGGTTCAGTAAGGGGGACCTTTAGACGCAGGCTCAAGAGCGTGCCAGCAGGCGCGGAGCGGCTGGCGATCTAATCTCAACCCAATAATGGGGATTGCGAGCTGATTGAATTTTGAGCCACTGGTAGTTAGTGGTCTGCCACGGTTGGATTGCATCGGCCAGGCTGTCCATTACGAGGTCACCCTTCGTCGTCACAACGACCAGGACAAGATGCCCGATCCCTGCGGCAGTCTTGGTCACCGACAGTCGCAAGGCACTCGATGGGAAGCCGCGCCTCAGGAGTTCGTGTCGCTTCGTGACCGCGTAGTCGTTGCAGTCTCCCCGGTCTGGCGCAATGGTCCACGTGTCTTCCAGACTACTGCCGTAGGCTTTTGATTTCGAGACAATCGACATGTTGACACGGTGATTGACACGTTTGAGCAGTTCTAAACTCCCGGAGGTCAGGTCAATGCGTTCACCTTCTGCGGAATTTGATCGGCAATCGTCTGGATACTGCAGGCAAAATCGAATGTGTTGGAATGGAGCAAGTGTCGGACCGGATTCAACGACTGGAGTACTGGCCTTGAAAGGGATCCTGGCGCGCGCGCCGGCGCCGCCATGCGGCAATACAATGGCAAGAGCCGCCAACAATACAAGCGATGAACGTCCCAGCATTAGATATCAACCCGTCGAGGCTGTACGGCACTTCCCTCATGCTCAAAGCCGCTTGGCGGAGTATAGTTCGCCAGGCCGCGCTGGCTTAGGCGCGAACAATTAAAACCCCCGGCGTCAGTGTGAAGCATAGGACGTGCCAAGATTGAATGGATAAACCCCGTAGAACCACGGAGACTTCAGGCTCTGACTGTCGATAAATTGGGCGGACGATTGAAGCCCGTTGCTGACTGGGCAGCCTCGCCCCAGCGGTTGCCGAATTGGCAACACGCGCATCGCTACTCTCGTATCCTCGGCAAATCTATCACCCGCACCAACCCATTTTGGCTTGTGAATGTCAGCGTTTGGTCGGCGCTTTGCGCTTGCGCCACGCCTGAGATGCGATGATTGCCGGTGTCGTAAATTTCAACGTGCCCGCCGTCCTTGATTACCAATCTTCTCGGAAAAACTGCGTACCGAAGGTCATTTTGGGCGCCAACTGCGCTGGGTGTCCCGAGATTAGCGGGCCACCAATCCGAACCCCGCCTCGCTGCACGATAGCTGACCTCCGGGTCGTCGCGGCGATGGCCCGGATCAATCGAGGCCGATTGAGCGACGTAGCCCGCCAATTCCGTGCACACGGCATCCAATTTGGATTTCAGGCCGTTATTGAACATGTCGCCCACCATCGCCATGCCGGGCGACCATTGCGACATCCCGCCGAAGTCTGGATGGCTGAACTGCGCCATGCTGCCGCCGCCAGAACGAAGCGCTCGCAGAATGGTGCGAACAGCATCGGCGGAGACTGAATGGCGGATGGAGACCCGGGAGATGAACCCTTCTTCGTCCAATGCCATGGCGGTCCTCGTTGCTATGAAGCGGGTTCGTGTCGCAGTGCATGCGTCGCGGCCATCAGCGGAACGTCAACGGATCGAACCATTCCTCTTCGGTTCGAAACGCCGTGCTCCCCAAATGGCTCATCGGCAACAGACGTTGTTCCCGATGACCGTCAGGAAACTCAACGGTCCTCAAGATCATCATCACAGGCCTGGAATGCGCGGACTGCATCATCCGCTTCCCGACCTTTTTTCCGTTGACGGCTACGGGTGGCGGGTTTTCTTTGCCGGGCTTGACTTCGTCAGACTTGGCTTCGCTAGACTTGGCTTCGCCAGACTTGGCTTCGTTAGACTTGGCTTCGCCAGAGGGAGAAAGATTCACAACTTTGGCGGTCGCCTCAGTACTGGGCGGCGACTCCTTTCGGTTTAGCTCTGCATTCCTGTCACCATCCGGTCTGGCTGCTTCCGCTGCTTGAGCTTCCTTCGGCGCGGGAGCCGATTGTGTTGCATTAGTTGGAACGGGCGGTTGGGAAACCGCGGGATCACGATGCCGCTCACGCGGCGCCTGACATTGTATTGGAAATACGAGTTCGCCTTTGGCTGTAAGGCCGAGGGGCATACAGCCACCGGCCGGCACGTCTTCGGCCTTTTTGGTTTTAGTGTTTGTATTGTCCTCGCTCACTCCGGTTTCATTCGGCGGTTTTTCAGGAGCGGCCTTGCCCGACGCCTCCGAACCGAGGGGGCTTGCTGCCATTTCCGTCCCGGCGTGGTCGTCGGATCGCTCCTCAGCCCGAGTTTCCGCCGCATAAGGGTCAGATTTCCTGACCACATCGGTTTTGGCGGGCAGTCCTTTGCTCGCCGATGGGCGCTGGTTGGTGCTCGCGTCGGGAGGCGCGGAGAGCCAATGGAGGCCCACATATCCGCCGCCTAACAAGAGGGAGACAGCAAGAAGGTATGCGAATAACGCAGGCATAGGTCCTCGACCAACAATAATGCAAAACCCATCCAGGTAACCTTTGTTCCGCGACCGCCCGGTGTTCCGCGACAGCCTGGGACCGAAGATCGATGGGTTTCATTTTCCGTCGAAGAGGAAACAAATCACGAGAACGCAGGGTATGTTCGCGGCCAATGGTCGCCGATCAATAATAAGGACCGCAGTAATAGGGCGACTGCCTTGCAACCCGCGAGAATAGTTTACGGTGATAGAAACGCCCTACCGTCCCGCATTGCTGCGCAATCTTCGTGTAGTCGGTGTCAACATACACACGACAGGGCTGTCGGGGGTAGATCGTTCCAGCCCTCGAAGGCACGTGAGAAATCAGCAGCGTTGCGGTGACAAGCGCAAGCGAGATTTTCATTGCAACGCCCCCTCACATAGGTTGACCTAACTTACCAGCTTTCGCCGACGCCTGTCGAAGCCAGTGCGCAGATCAAGCTGTTCAATGGCGCGTCTTCGTTCGCAAAAACTCTACCATTGCCGCCTGATGCTGGTCCCAGAGTTCAAGCCAGCGCTTTTCTTCTGAGCGATGCCACTCGTCTCGCGAGATCTGCGGAAATGCACCTGTCTCGTTGATAAGCCGTTCGAGACGATCGAATTCCAGCGTCTCCTCCAAGGTCAGGCCGATCAGGACGCGATTGCCGTCGGCGTCCAGCATGAAACTTTCATCGTCGTCGATCATCGCCGCAGCAGAGCAGAAACCGGCCACAGATCAACGCGTATTGGGTTTTAACGTAACCGGTCAAGGTTACCGCGCGTCTGCACAGCGGCGGTTGTCAATGCGTAGCGCCGACGCTTGGCTTCACGTGCGAGCGGCACGGCGCGATGGCGGAAGCGGATTTGCAGGGCATGGCCGCGGCGGGCCTTCAAAAACAGTAAGCACGATGATGCCCGAGCGGCGGCAATCGCGTAAGGGCTGCCCGCAACTTTTTTACGCCGATTGTGAACTGGATCACATATGCCCGGACTGGAACCGGGCCATGATGGCCTCTACCGGGCGGCGCAAGCCGATTTCAATGTCCGGGGCTGGCAAGGCCGTTTGCGGTATACTGCGCTGACGGCCTTGTTCTTTTCTGGGTTCGTTTCTTGCGGCAGGATTGCCCGCCCCCCAACGCTTCTGACCCGATACCGGCCGCTCGAGGCAGACGAGTCACTCCTGCTGGACGCCCTGGTCGCGGATAGGACCTTCCCGGAGCTTTGCGACAGCGTGGCCTGCTTCACCGGCGAGGCCGAGGCTGCTGCCCGTGCAGCCGGCCTGCTGCGCGCTTGGGTCGAAGCCGGGATGATCGGTTCGTTCCGGTACTGACGCCCGCGATGGCCTCCGATCCGCATCGATGCCGCATACCGTCCGCCCCAATCGCTGAACGCCCAGGAAAGTGAATTCACAAAGGTGCCAGCATGAACCTGCTGATCTCGATCTTCTACGACTGGTCCCGGGTCGTCGCCGGCAATCTCACCTGGGCGGGGCCGCTTGCCGTCCGGATCGTCGTCGGCTGGGTGTTCATGTGGACGGGTTGGCAGAAGCTGCACTTCCTGCCCCGGATGATCGAGAATTTCAGGGAGTGGGGGATTCCCGCACCGGAGATCCTGACGCCCTTCGCCTCGGGCATGGAGTTCGTCGGCGGCCTGCTGCTGCTGGTCGGGCTGCTGACCCGGTTCATCTCGGTTCCCATGATGATCATCATGCTCGTTGCAATCGCTTCGGCCAAATGGGGCGATGTCGATTCGCTGCAGACTCTGCTTGGCTTCGAAGAGGTGTCCTATTTCGTGATGTTCGCCTGGCTCGGCATTGCGGGCCCCGGACCGGTCT
>Ga0137418_10003870_pt1 | contig 13759 bp, 12 predicted proteins | sample CZODoug3_1_2_16f_FD_122242 | JGI IMG/M metagenome (GOLD analysis project Ga0137418, IMG submission 122242) | Vadose zone soil fungal communities from Angelo Coast Range Reserve, California, USA - CZODoug3_1_2_16fungal (Hybrid Assembly) | ecosystem: Environmental > Terrestrial > Soil > Vadose...
ATCTCCCGAATCCGTAGCCGAAGAGCGGTCCTCGGCTCAAGTCTGCTTTGGTATCGAAGAGTCGATTCGGCGATCTGGGCCGTACGGCAGGCCAGCCGCTGACTCGCTCGCACCGCGGCCCGTCAGAAGGCCGAGCAGGTGGCGGCGAAACTGAAGGAGATGAAACTGGCAGGTGCGGCTGCGCTGTGCTGGCCGGGATCGAAGAGACGTGGTGCTACTCTGTGTTTCGGCGAGAGCACTCCCATCTAACAACCGCCCGGACATAGCCCTCGATGCCGAACATCATCACACTCCCCGCCCAAAAGTCATTTCTTAACGGGGGACTCACACCGATAGAAAGCCACCACTACCTCCGTTCAATGGGGTGAGTTTGTCTTCTCATTCATTGCACCACGGCGGTCAGCCCCGTGGGCGGCGACGGGCCGGTCCCCAGGGACACCGACTGCAATGTCTTGATGGTTCCGATGGTGCCATATCCTATATCGGCTGCTCCTGTCCATGTACCTGCAAGCGAATACACGCCTGTATTTGTGCTCGTCATGCCTGCAAGCATGTTGCCGAGAAATGTAGTTAAAGACGCTGAATCTTGGAACGCTATCGTAGGAGCACTTGCTGAATAAACTTCATCGTGTATGTTCTGGAACAGGACAACTATCAATTCATTTGTGTGATTCGTCGCTGGCGTGGAAAGCGTTACGCTGTTAACTCCCGACGCGCTCTGCCCATAGCCATCCACATCCCAGCATGGCGCGGTGTTGCACATGCCAGTCAGCTCAGTTATCCAGAAGCTCATAAAGGTACAACCTCCCGTTACCGAGCAAGTCATTGTTATGCTTGTTACACCCGCGGGCAGAGTCGGACAGTACCATAGATATAATGGCTGAATGCCTGTGGCCGGATACGCTCCGGTAGGAACAGTATTGAAAGGCGAATGCGGGGATGGCGCGAAACACGATTCTCCACCAGAGTTTATATTGTCGGAAAGCGTAGCCCTCTGCGGCTGGCTGTGTGTGGAGCAGTTGATATCAAAGCAAAAATAAGCTCCGACCACGAAACCATTTGTGTGATTTTTGGGCGTAAAGTTCAATGTCACGCTCGTCTGCGCAATTCCGGGGTATGAGTCGTACAGACCATATTGCACGCAGGTCACACCCGCCCCGAGATTTGAAGACGGGCAGGCTCCGGTGCGTTGTCCGTCGGCGAAAGCCATGGACGGCAGAAATAGAACCGACAGGAAGACGAAAAGCGCGAATTGGAACCTCTTTCTCATGGCTTGAACCTACCTCCAATAGGTGTGTAGCTGTCTCCCCTCGTAGGGTCTGTCATATTGGTTGCCCTTGGTGACGATGAACTGTTCAACAGATATTCGGATCCGCTGCCTAATGTGTCCTCCGCGCCGGGGTTCACGTTGTAGGAAATAGACATGGTTGCAGCGCTCGTTGTCAGGCAGTTGCTGTCCCAACACTGGTAGACCGCAGCGATCACGGCATGGCCGGCAACCGGCGCAAAAGAAATACTTTCCCGCGCCCCTCGCCTTGACGACGTATCGGCCTCGCCCTAATTGGGACCATAGGTAATGATCTGCAGAAACAACGATAGAATCTACTGTACTATCGGGTAGTCTTCGCACAGGGTACGATTTTGCCCCTCTCTGGCAAAAAGCGCAGACGAATGGTGGGAACAGCAGGAAGTTTCACGGTAACGACCACGGGTTCGCCGGCACCGGCGCTGGGGGAGACGGGGACGCTGCCGAGCGGGGTGACGTTCAAGGATGACGGGAACGGGACGGCGACGTTGAGCGGGACACCGGCAGCAGGGACCGGCGGGGTCTATACGCTGACCCTGACAGCCAACAACGGCGTAGGCAGTGCGGCGACTCAATGATGAACAGCAGTGCCTTAAAATTTGGACACTACCGGCGTCAGAATAAAGCTATAGCGCTCGCTACCCACGCAACATCTTCCTAGGGCGCAAACACAGAATGCGAAAAGTCTCGCCTAAATTATCCCCCGTCCCGCAGGCATGCACAGCACCCCGCCAAGTAGCCAAATCTACCCCAATCTCAAGAAGTTCCCAGTTTCCAGCAGAAACGACACTTGAGGTGTGCTTCTTTTGCTCCGGGGCCGCCGGGCTCATCTACGAAATTGCCTGGAGCAAATCCCTTGGACTTCTTTTTGGCCACACCGTGTACGCCAATGCTACGGTGCTGGCGGTCTTCATGGCTGGGCTTGCCATCGGCAGCGTATGGCTCGGCATCAAGAGTGAGAAGGCTCGTCGACCGATTGCGCTGTACGGCTGGGTAGAATTGGGCATAGCCTTAACCGGCGCGGCTTCTCTCCCAGGACTAGCCTGCGTGCGCTGGATCTATTACACGCTGTATCCGCACGTGGGCCATTCGGCGGCATTCCTGCTGGTGTTTCGAGGAGCAGGCGCGGCTCTAATCCTGATTGTTCCCAGCTTTCTCATGGGCGGGACGTTACCGATTCTGATTCGCGGCCTGATAACTCTCGGCAGCTCTACACGGCGGCACCAACCCTCAATCAACACCTTTGCGCGAACACAGAGCTTCACATCCCTGGCAGCCCTGCTCTTTCTTCTCTCTTTTCGCGAATTCCCAACGGTCCTTCCGCCGATTCTTCATCTGACAAACGAGAGTTTCAAGGGATTGCTCCTTGGCCAATTTGCCGTTGCTGGACTGGTGATGCTACCCGCCGCGGTTGTGTTCGGGTTCAATTTTCCTGCGGTAGTGGCGTTGATCGCGCGATTGTCGAATGGAAATCAACGTCCGGGTGAGTTGATGGGAAGAGCCTATGCCGCGAATACTTTCGGCGCGATTCTGAGCGCAGTTTGACAGGATTTTTTCTTGTACCTTGGGTCGGAAGTTATCGTATTGTCGCTGCCGCCGCCGTGGTAAATCTCCTGCTCGCACTTGCCTTGGATTGGTTTTATTCCCTTAACCGCCTCGTTCCTGTACTGGCGAATCTCGCTCTTCTAGTTGGCATTCTTCTCGTTGGTTGGTCGTCGATCTTCTATAACCGTGCTCTGGCTTCCTTTAGCACGGCCCTCTATTGGAACCTCCACCAAGCCCCACTGACTCTTCGGGAAGCGGCAAACACCGAGGACATTGTCTTTCTCGAAGGACGGCTTAAACGCGACAATCTCAGTTTCGAGGAGCGATAACTACGTTGGCGTCAAGACGAACGGCAAAGTAGATGCCAGCAGTTTGGACATGAACACACAGATTCTTCTCGGCGACCTCGCCGGGGTCCTTCATCCGAACCCGCGCCGGATTCTCATAATAGGATTTGGTGGCGGTATGACGGCTTTCGCGATCTCACGTTTTCCAGAGGTTGAACAAATCGACTGCGTTGAGATCGAGGCCGCCGTGCTCCGTGCTGCTCCCTATTTGGCAAGATTGAACCGTGGCGTCTTACGGGATCCGCGGCTGCACCTGATCCTCGATGATGCCCGAAATGCGCTCCTCACCTCTCGTCAGCAGTACGATGTAATCATTTCTGAGCCCTCGAATCCGTGGATCGCAGGAGTAGCGACTCTTTTCACGGAGGAGTTCTATTCGGCTGCGGCAAAGCACCTTGCACCGGGGGGCATGTTTGTGCAGTGGGTGCAAGGATATTCGCTGGAACCTTCTGACTTGCGCGTGATTTTGGCTACCATTACGCCTCACTTCAGCAATGTCACGCTATGGCACAGCGCCGGTGCAGACTTTCTGATTCTCGCTCGCAATCAAGGAGGTTCCCTTGACTTCTCGCGCGCTCGGGCGCTTTGGTCCAATGCACGAGTCAAAGAAGATTTTTCCTCATTACAGATCACTCGCCCGGAAAGCTGGCCCTATATTTTCGTTTGAGCGATTCACAGGTGCGTGACTTTGCGGCGGGCGGTGATCGCAACACGGACGATCGCACCTTGCTTGAATATCGCGCCGCGAGCGGCAGTGGGAGAAAACCGCAAGGCAGAGCTCGATGCATCGGTCAAACGCTATCAGAGAGAACTCCTGCCCGATGATCTCCTCCACTCTGAAAGGCTACCTGCGCTTCAAGCAGCTGCCGAATCTAGCCTGGATCTGAACTTGGATGCTTCTACAAACTATGTTCACGCACTTGATAGGGAGGTACCGACGTCAGCCATCGAAATAGTTCGGGGAAGATTAGCGCTCCGACAAAATCGGACCTCGGAGGCGGTTACTCATCTGAGTCGGGCGATAGAGCTAGAGCCGGAAAACCTGAATGCGATTTACTGGTTGGCGATGGCAAAACATTCCTCACCAAATGATTCGGAAGGTGACGCCATGCTTACTCAAATTCTTCAGCGTGACCCCAAAAACATTCGCGCACTTGCTTCGCGAGTTGCGTATGCCAAGGATCGCCGGGACTGGCACAGCGGTGCTCAAGCCCAAGACGACTTGATGGCCGCAACGGAGGATCCGCCTGCGGCCGAATTTTGCGTACTTGGCGGCTTCTGGTTCCGTGCGGGTAACCTCTCCTCCTCTGAGGATGCCCTTAAGGGAGGACTGGAACGGGATCCGTACAGTTACCTCTGCCACCGTGAACTTGGCGAAATCGACCGTGTTGAGGGCCGCTTTGCCGAAGCCCGCAGTCATCTTGAACTGGTCGTGCGTATGTATCCAGAAATGGACGCAGGGACATACGCTTCACTTGCCCTTGTGTACCGAGCACAGAAGCAGCCTCATCCAGCTAAAGATATCCTGGCCAAGGGGCTGCGAATCTTTCCAAGGGACCCAATGATCTCTCGTCTTATGCCTCACTAACGGCTACCTTCCGTTGCCATCTCTCATATTGCGATTGCTGGAGAACGATTGTCTTCGGTGCACTGAGAGTTGTCCTTGGGTCGACATTTGAGCAGTCAGCCTGGCCGACGCGCTGTTATGCGCAGCAGAAAAGAGATCTGTCCATGAAAGCTGTCGTGCGTGCGGTGGCGATCTTAGCGATTTCCAGCTGGTATTTTTCTCCCGGCAACGCTCAAGACCGTGGGGTTCCCACGGAATGGCAGCGCGTATTGCGCATGCCCGCTGTAAGTGGCTATGAACAATCAATGTCCGAGGAAATTCGCAACAGACTCAAGGAATTCTCACCGAAGACAGATATCCTTGGCAACGTCTACGTCACCTTCGGAAGTGGTGCTCCTCACAGACTCATTGCCACGCCAATCGATGAGCCCGGCTATGTCGTCAGTGGCATAACCGAGCAAGGCTATCTCCGCGTGCAGAGATTGCCGCAGCTTTCCCCGAATGGCGTCTTTGACGCGCTGAGCTTTGCCCATCCAGTGACAATCCAGACGCGGGGCGGCCAGCAAGTAGCTGGTGTTTTCGCGGGCTTGTCTTTGCAGTTGCAATCTGGTCGCCAAGAGCCGGCGAAGATGGCCCATCCGGACGAGTTATACGTTAACATCGGCGCAAGGAACCCGGGAGAAGTACGGAAAGCGGGAGTGGATCTCTTGGATCCCGTGGTTCTTGAAAGACACTGGTTCTCGGTTGGAAGAAATGGGGAAGCTGGGCCAGCGGTGGGGGACCGGTTTGGGGCGTACGCGATTGTCCAAATACTGGAACAAGTGAAAAAATCCAGTGTGAAAGGTACAACCACCGTTGCATTTCTCACCCAACAATGGCTGGGCGGTCGCGGTCTAGCAAGGATTCTCAGAGAGACACAGCCAGATGAATTAATCTATGTGGGCCGACTAACCAGGGAAGCCGCGGCTAGAGTGACTTCAAACAATACGCGACCCGGGAGCGGTGTCCTGATTGGCACCTCCCCAGTTCCGTCTGGAACCAGAGAGTCGCTTGCAGCCCAATTTCAGGTCATCGCGGAAAAGGAACATATTCCAATACATTCGGTTCCCTCCAGGCAGCCGCAAATTCAGGACTCTGGGAAAAACGCCTCGATACCCAAGCGCTGGGTGGAGTTGAGCGTGCCAACTTTCTGGGCAGTTACACCTGGCGAATATTTAGCGGAGAAAGATATTGCGCAGTTGTCGAGATTGATTGGGGCCTATCTCGGGATTCTGAAGCCGCCAGAAGCAGTGGAGGAAAGCCAAGCCACACATAGAAACTATCGACGGCCGGAAGCTTTGATTGACACCTATGGAGTATCCGGCCACGAGGAGGAAATCCGGGAAGTTGTGCTGGACCGGCTGGACCTGCGCCTGCGAAAAATGGCCTACACCGACGCCGGTGGAAATCTCGTTTTGCATTTTGGGAATGTCAAGAACGAAGAAAAGACGCCACGAATTCTCTTTGTGGCGCACATGGATGAGATTGGTTACGAGGTACGCAAAATTGAGAGTGACGGGCGGTTGCAGGTGGAGCTACTCGGTGAAGCTTACCAGCAGTATTTCCTTGGCCACGTCGTGCTTGTTCATAGGAACGAAGGCCGCCCCGTGGGAGGGGTTCTGGAGATCCCCGCAGGTTGGGACCAGCCGGGATTCAAATGGCCAAGTCCCACTCAGCCCATGCACGAACCCCCGCACGTGTTTGTGGGAACGTACTCAAAGGAAGAGACGGAAAAACTCGGGATTGCCGTGGGAGACTCCATAACTATACCGAAGGAATACCGCCGCCTATTAGGCACACGAGCAAGTGCCCCCAGTCTTGATGATCGTGTGGGCTGTTCCGCCCTGATCGCGGCGGCCAACGCTCTTGGTCCTGATTTTTCAGGCCGCGATCTGACCTTTGTGTGGTTTGTCGGAAAGGAGCTTGGATCAAAAGGAGCATCGATATTCGCGGAACAAGCGGCGAAACAGGACCGGGCGCCCGACTTTGTATTTGCGGTCGACCCTTTTGTGAGTTCCGATTCGCCATTGGAATCAAGGCGGTATGCCGGTGCGGAACTGGGAAAAGGATTTGTCGTCCGCGCCGTGGATAATTCCAACGTCGTGCCACCGCAATATGTCGACCGGGTAGTTGCCTTGGCCAGGGAAGATGGCGTCCCCGTTCAGTATGGAGTCACCAACGGCGTAAATGATGGATCCGCATTCTTGCAATACAGTTCAGTGAACGTGCCCTTGGGCTGGCCGCTTTTGTATTCTCATTCTCCTGCCGAAGTGTTTGACGCACAGGATTTCAATGCTCTGGCGAAAATCGTCGAGACGATTGCGCGAAGGTGGTAATCCGAAACCTTCTCTAATTGAATTGCTACTGTACCGACATTTCTTCTTATTTCTTTGAACCCTCGCTTCGTTATTTGCGATACAGCACTACTACCAACTCGCCCGGGAAATGTTTCTCTTCTTTTGCCCCAGGAAATTCAGTCGTTAGAGCAGCTTCGATCGAGCGCACCTGTACTACTTCTGCAGCGTTTCTGGGAAGCCGTAGCCGTGCATGGCCCGGATCAATAGCCTCGGAAGACACGTCTGTGCCAATAAACCAGACGCGATTGAACTTGGCAACGATCGCGCCCTGACCGTCGATCAGGGCCGCAGCCGGGTCATGCCCCATCGCTGAAAGCCCAAGAATATACACGCTATTTGTAACTCGACATTGTGCACCCGCGCGTGCGAATAGCATAACCCGCTAAGTTCAATAATTCGTGAAACCCAAAATCGTGTCGCTGTGCGCGCCAAGGCCTGGTGAGCGATATCAGCCGAATGATTCATCAGTCGTCGCCTGCAATTAGATTTTCAGCTTCGTTCTCGCAATGCAGGCAAATGCAAATCCGTCTTCGACGCAGTATCCGGCAAGAACCCTGCAACCCCCAACTAAGCTGAAGACTCGCCATTCAATCCTTCCAGCTGACTAGCCCATACCGGGATTTGTCGCGGTGGCAAGGACCGTTTAATCCTCCTCTTGAAACATAACGTATTCATTATCAATAATGTACAAGGTATCGGGATTTCTGGCCGACAAAGGGATCAGAACAGAGGTAACAAATTGCCACTATGTGGCATACTCGAGGGACAAAGCTAGGCTCGCCAGTATGCAATCGGGTCCTAAATATCTTGTAAGTAGTTGATGTTGAATATGTTAACAATATGCCTGCTCTTGCGAAGTGCAAACAGAGCTGGCAGGTCAGTTGCATTCTTTACCTTGGTAGCTCCCAGGAGTATGACGGACGCCTGTCTATAGGGTTGCCGGCAGCACTGATTCTAGTCATGAACCAAGACCACACCTCTCTTCTCCACGAGCCCGCTGTCCCGGGCTTCATCTACGGCCTTGGCTCAACCATGCAGACCCTAAATGATATGGCAAGCGAGATTGCCCGCACGGACATCCCCGTTCTGATCGTGGGGGAAAGCGGTACCGGCAAAGACGCCTACGCCAAGCTGATCCATCGGCTTTCGCCAAAGTCCGAGTCTCGTCTCAAAAAGATCAATTGTGCCTCCTTCGAGCCTGGCGAACTTTTTGGCAACTACCGTCAATCTGGGCAGCCATTCGCCCTTGCCGATTCCTATGGCACTTTCTATCTGGACAACTTGCAGGAGCTGGAAGCCGCGAGCCAGCGCGAGTTGCTTTCGCGCCTGCCCGACGGCGAGAATCTGGATGCCAATGAGCAGCCCTCAGTTCGCTTCATTTCTTCCACTCCTGGAAGCCTCGAGTCGGAAGTCGAAGCAGGCAGCTTCCGCCGCGAACTGTATTTCCGGCTCAACGGTGTTTGCCTGCGCCTCCCCCCGCTCCGGGAACGAAAGGAAGACATTCCTGCCCTCGTCGATTATTTTGTGAACAAACACTCAACCCTTCTCAACAAAGTTGCGCCGCCCATTAGCGAGAAGGCGTTCCAGACCTTGTCGTCGTATCATTGGCCGGGCAACATTCGCGAGCTTGAAAACCTGGCGCGGAAACTTGTTGTGTTTGGTGATGTGCAAGTTGCGCTGAACGATCTGCAAATTGCAGTTTTCGCGTCCTTTGCACCGGCGGAATCTTCACAGGGCGGTTCGTTGAAGGTTGCGGCTCGCGCTGCTTCCAAGAAAGCGGAACGTGAACTGATCATGCAGGCGCTCGAACGTACCCGGTGGAACCGCAAGCGGGCCGCCCGTGAACTGCAAATCAGTTACAAATCCCTGCTTTACAAGATTAAACAGATCGGGGTCTCCAACGGGAAACGTGAGAGCTGAGGGAGGAATCATGAATGCTCGTCTTCGAATTGTTTCGCTGGCTGCTGTTTTGTTTTGCGGGCCGCCGGCTTACGCACAGAACCCACCCGTTCAGAAGACCGACCCAACTCCAAAGCCGGCTGCCGTGATTCCGCTGGTCGTGGACGCCGATTACAAAATTGGTCCCCAGGACGTTCTCCGCATTGACGTCTGGAAAGAGCCGGACATTTCGCGCACGATTCCGGTCAGGCCAGACGGCAAGGTCTCGCTGCCTTTGCTCAATGACGTCCAGGCTGCAGGACTCACGGCCATGCAACTCGCGGGGTCGCTGCGCGAGAGCCTCTCGAAATATCTCACCAGTCCGCAGGTGACGGTAACCGTTACCGAAATCAACAGTCGCCGCGTTTACATCACCGGTGAAGTCACCCGCGCCGGCGCTCTTCCTCTCTTGCCCAACATGACCGTACTGCAAGCGCTTTCGAGTGCCGGTGGCTTTACGCAGTTTGCCAAGCTTAAGAACATTTACGTGCTTCGAACAGAAAACGGAAAACAAGTGAAGTATCCCTTCAACTACAAGGAAGTCGTTAAGGGAAATCTCGCCGAGCAGAATATCCTTCTTCAGCCCGGCGATGTAATCGTGGTTCCCTAAGGTTCTAACGTGATGATGACTGCGCGCAAACTCATGCTTGCAACCCTGACCTTCTCCCTGGTTCTCCTGGCCGGAACCACACCCCTTCGCGCACAGGACGAGCCGCAACCTCCAGCGGAGGGCAAGCCCAAGCCAGCGGGAACTTCCACTCCGATTCCGCTTATCAACTCCGGAGATATCCAGAATCAGATTGACGACAACAATAGCCGGCTCACGCCCGACAATACTCCGCTTACTGGCGTGCTCACTCCCACTTTGGGCTCACCGGAAATAATTCACAGTTATTGGGTTCCCGGCATCGAGTGGTCGGGAACTATCCAATCGAAAGGCTACAACCAGACTCAGAATTCCGGCTGGCTGATGAATAATTACATCCTGGGAAACCTGAGTGTTTTGAAAGCCTGGAGAACGTCTCAATTCGCGCTCGATTACTCCGCCGGAGGTTTCATCTCCTCGGACAGCTCGCAGGGTAACGGCTACTCCCAACAACTCGTTCTTTCGCAAACGTTCCACTGGAACCGCTGGTTGATTCAGCTCAACGATCAGTTTTCTTACCTACCCCAGACCTCTTTTGGATTTGGCGGCGGCACCGGCCTTGGGACTCCCGGAGTCGGTGGATCCGTCGGGCCGGTCATTCCAGGGATCGGCAACAACAATGTCCCCAACCAAAGCATCTACACGGCTGTGGGACCTCGCTACAGCAATGCCGGCGTCGTCCAATTGACCTATACCACCTCTCCGCGGGGCTCGATCACCATGAGCGGTTCCTACGGGCTCTTGGATTTTGTGCAGTCGGGAAATGTCAACAGCGACTTCACCTCGGGTACCATCGGCTATAACTACACGCTCACTCACAAGGATTCGTTTGGCGCTTTCTACCGTTTCTCCGCGTACCACTATTCCGGTCAGCCGCAGGCAAACGGTGACCACGCGTTTAATTTTGCTTACAGCCGCAAAGTGACCGGTACTCTGGCCCTGCAACTTTACGCTGGACCCGACTTCACCACCTCTCGTATCAGCACGAATGGCAATTCGCTGATTTACGGCGTCAACGTAGGTTCGTCACTCACGTATGCGGCAAGGAATGGCGGAATGTCTCTTGCCTACAGCCACGGCGTCTCTGGGGGAAGCGGAGTGTTGACCGGTACCACGGCGGACCAACTGAATTTCGCCGCCAATCACAAACTTAGTCGCATGTGGTCTGGCCAATTCAACCTGGGATTTGCACACAATTCCGCCCTGAATACGGGAATCCAGACAACTTCGCAGAGCTTCAATACCTGGATAGTGGGTGGCGGGGTCAGCCGGCCGGCCGGAAGAAATGCAACTTTTGCGATTGCCTACAACTCCGATATCACGAATTACGGGCAAGCTGGCTGCGTAGGAACCGCCTGCAGCTCCACCCAGACGTACAACTACGTCACGCTCAATTTTCAGTGGCATACGCGTCCATTGATTTTGCCTTGAGTTGTACGACGAAGTCTGCGGATAAAATGGAAACTCGAAAAGGAACGAGAGTCACCGGTTAATGTACAAAAGCTTTTACGGTCTAAAAGAGAACCCGTTCAACGTCAACCCCGATCCTCGCTTCCTTTTTCTTACGAAGGAGATTGAGGAAGCCCTGACAGGCTTGATGTACGGCATTCAGACCCGTAAAGGTTTCATTACCCTTACGGGCGAAGTCGGCACCGGCAAGACCACCTTGATCAATCGCCTGCTCGACTGGCTGCATCACCGCCGTGCGCGCACCGCTTTCCTCTTCAACTCCCGGATGAATTCCAGCCAGCTCTTCGATTTCATCCTGGCAGAATTCGATATTCCCTGCGAGTCCAAGTCCAAGAGCCAGCAGCTTCTTAAGCTCAATCATTGGCTGCTTGAACGCTACCGCGAAGGCGAAACCGTTGTTCTGATCATCGACGAAGCTCAGAACCTGACGCATCCCGTGCTGGAGGAGATCCGCCTCCTGACCAATCTGGAAACCTCCACAGAAAAACTCCTGCAGATCGTTCTCTCCGGTCAGCCGGAACTTGAAGAGAAGCTTAAGCTCCCGCAACTTCGTCAGCTCCGGCAGCGCATTATGCTTCGTTGCCGCACCACTCCCCTTTCCGAAGATCAGACCCGGGAATACATCGCGGAACGTCTCAGGATTGCCGGCGCTTCGGGCGATCCAATCTTCAGCACAAAGACGATTGAAGCCATCCATGTCTATTCGATGGGGATTCCCCGCGTCATCAATCTTTTGTGCGAGCATTCCCTCGTGAACGCCTTTGTCGAACAGCAGCGGCCCATCCAGCCCAAAATCGTCGAAGAGGTGGCGCACGAGTTTCAACTCGACGAGGTCGAGCCCGTCGCTCCAAATGGCGCGCCCAAAATTGACTCCGACGTCTATAATTCCGAGGTTTTTCTCCAGAATCTCGGCGAGGCTCTTTCCCGCTTCAGAGTTGGCCCCAGCACCAGCCGCGACCGGAAATAACCTTTTCATTCAAAAGAGATTGAACCTTCGAATGAGCCCCAACTCCGACAGAGCCTTCGGAGGTGTAGGTCCTCTTTGGGGGGATGCCCGATTTCGAGTGAAGATTTGGAGCGGGCGGCAGGAATCGAACCTGCGTCCGAAGCTTGGAAAGCTTCTGTTCTACCACTGAACTACGCCCGCTCAACCGGTAGGCATCAAGAAGTATAGCTGAGGACGCACAAACCGCAGAAAACTCATCGCCCGTCTTTTGCAAAATAACAACCTAGGTAGCCGCGTGTTTATTTGCTTGTCTGTGAAGATCCTGCAAGGCTCACTTTCGAACGGCGCGATAGCGTCCGCGAATCGCGTTCCACCGGATAATCACCACATCCAGAAACATCTGCACGCTGTCCCGAAACATATTCACCTTTGTTGCCGGGGAATGCGCCCAGCGAACTGCGACCTCGGCCGTCCGCAGGCCGTGATGCCGCGCAAGATAAAGAAGTTCCGGATCAAAGCCGAATCGTTCGATGGTCTGCTGCTCAAAAATGATTTTGCAATTCTCGCGCCGGAACGCTTTAAACCCGCACTGCGTATCCACGAAAGGCAAGCGCAGGATCACTCGCACGATCCGATTGAAAATAATCCCCGCAAACTCCCGAAACTTGGATTCGTGCACTTCGATCAGCTCCCGATTCACCGCTCTTGATCCGATCGCCACGTCATACTCGTTCATTTTCGCGAGCAACTTGTCCGCTTCCTCGATAGGCGCCGAGAGATCCGCATCCGTAAACAGAACAATCTCGCCGCGCGAATCCATGGACCCATGGCGGACGCTGTAACCTTTACCCCGATTCTGCCCATTCGAAACGACCCGAAGACCCGCAATTTGCCGGCGGAACGATTCGGCTACACGTATAGTTTCGTCCGTCGAACCATCGTCCACTACAATCACTTCCGTCTCTCTGCCAGACACGTTGATGTAGCCGGCGATTCGTTCCAGAGTTGCCGGCAGGCGCTTCTCTTCATTGAACGACGGAATCACGATGGATAACTTCGGTGGGCCTGGGTTCATCCGTTTTCCCTGACGCTAGGTCACTCCCCATTTATGTCAGTTCGGGCTGGTCGCTCGTGCGCCCCAAATTCGCGCAAGTATACCCGACTTGACGGCCGATAACGTCTAATTCCTGGCAAGATTTAACGGGTTACCTACGCGCTATTCCAACGCCGGGCGAGAGGAAATCTCAGACCCCGTCCGGACTCTCTCCCACGCTGAAATACGTGCAATCCGGGTGGTGAAACACTAGCGCGCTCACACTCGCTTCCGGGTCCATCATGTACCCTTCCGTGAGCTGTACGCCAATCTCTTCCGGCCGCAGAATCTTCCAGATTCCCGCCTGATCTTCCAGGTCCGGGCACGCCGGATAGCCAAAGCTGTATCTCTTCCCGCGATAGCGCGAGGTGAATCTTTGCGCCATCGTCATCTCCGCCGGGTCCGGGAAGCCCCAATCCTCGCGGATCCTCCGGTGCAGCCATTCCGCGCAAGCCTCCGCGCTTTCAATCGCCAGGGCCTGCAATCCGTGCGACTTGAAGTAGTA
>Ga0137418_10003872_pt1 | contig 13755 bp, 10 predicted proteins | sample CZODoug3_1_2_16f_FD_122242 | JGI IMG/M metagenome (GOLD analysis project Ga0137418, IMG submission 122242) | Vadose zone soil fungal communities from Angelo Coast Range Reserve, California, USA - CZODoug3_1_2_16fungal (Hybrid Assembly) | ecosystem: Environmental > Terrestrial > Soil > Vadose...
ACCGCCACGCCGCTTCCGATGACTCCTTTGATAAAGTTGCGCCGGGAGACGCCTCTGTCTTTAGCGCCGTTAGGATTATGGACTTCGTCATCCATAGTCGGATCACTCCTTGCGATGACCTGGAACCCCAATGCCCCACAGTGCAACGTGCAACACCCGCTAATCGGATGTCAAACGAGAAACTTTAAAAAATATGTTCAGAAATACCGCACGATTGGATGGGCAATATTCTTTATATGGAATGGGCGTTTGGCCCTCTCGAAGGACATCCATGGATCGCCCCTCGGCGCGAAACTACTACTGGGGACCGTGCCGCTCAGACGCTAGATCCTGGGCAACTCGCAGTTCTTGAGCAGCGGCTTCTGCTTGTCCGTTGGCCTTCAATGAGTGGGCGAGATCATAATGGACGATCCGATCCTGCGGTCTGCAGGCAAGGACAGCTTGATATTCCCGGATGGCCCCCGGCCAGTCCTTGGAGTCCCTGGCTAATCTTCCGAGCGCGGCGTGCGCTTCCACGAGGCTTGGTGCGAGTTGGGACGCTCTTTTCAGTTCGGCCTTCGCTTGCGCAACATCAACATGGTCCGCGAGCAGCAAGCCCAAGTTCAGGTGGCCGCTTGCATGATCCGGATCCAGTCGCAACACTTCGCGGAAGACTTCTTCCGACTTCTTCTTATCTCCCGATTGCTTCAGTGCCAGGGCAAGTTGATACTGCGCCTCAACCAGGTTGGGACTGAGCGAGACCGCTTCCTGCAATCTACGGACAGCTGCTGGGAAGTCCCGATTCTTGCTGTTGCCAGCGGCGGTCTGAACCAGGATCATCGCCTGTCCAAGGTTGGCGGCGTTGGCTTTCACCTTCCGTAGATCTGCACTCGCCTGCTGAGCCTCACTTTTGCGTCCCGCTTTTTGCAGAGCCTGCGACAGGCCGGCGCGAGCGTCTGTGAGATTGGGATCGAGCGCTATGGCTTTGCCAAATTCCTCAATGGCGCCATTCAAGTCGTTTTCCTTGAGCAGTACGGCGCCGAGCAGATGGTGCCCCTGTGCGTCGTCCGGAAGTTGGGTGACGGACTGTCGAAGTTCGCCGCCGGCAGATTCAAGATCGCCACTTTCGCGCAGCACTAGTCCCAATGAGCGACGAGCAAGTGCGTGCTGAGGAGCGAGTTTCAGTGCAGTGCGAAACTCGGCACCGGCTAGGTCCAGCTCCCCTTTTAGGCGCAGGGCCAGTCCGAGATTGTAGTGGTACTCGGGGTTGGGAGGATCGAGGTCGACCGCCTTCTTCAGACTGTCGACCGCGTGCGCAAAGTCACCTTGATCGGTGAGGATCTGGCCAAGAGCCAGGAAAGCAGTGGGGCGGCGGGCGTCGAGGTCAGAAGCCTGCTTCAGCTCTTGCGCAGCCTCCTCCAAGTCGCTCTTTTGACGCAAGCCCTCCGACCTGTTGTAGCGGTTCCGTAAATTCAGTCCGAGATTGTAGTGGGCCTCGGCAAAGCCAGGTTCAGCGTGGATCACTGAACGGAGCAGTAGAATGGCGCCCTCCAGATCGCCTAGTTTCGAGCAAATCTCGCTCAAGCCGTATTGCGCCTCGAGCATTTTGGGGTCGAGCCGAAGCGCGTCCTGGTACTCGACGATCGCCGTTTGAGTTTGGCCAGTCTTTGCATAGGCCAGACCTAGATGTGCATGCGGTCCGGCGAGAGATGTGTCGAGACGAGCCGCTTGCTGAAATTCTGAGATAGCGTCCGTTAGTTCTCCGGATTCCCCGAGAATCATACCGATGTAATCGTGAGCCACAGCGTCGGCGGGATTGACAGCCACTGCGGCGCGGAATTCGCCCATCGCACTTTGAAAATTGCCCTGCTGAAACCGCGCCACGCCCTGCTGCAGATGACTGTTGGCGGATGCCTGCTCCTGGAAGTCCTTGGGGACCGAATCTTGTGGAGGGGCACAGTCTAGGCACGCATTCGTCCGTGCGCGGTGGACCCTGGGCACTCGAGCATCCTGAACCTTCGGACGAGTTGTTGCGGACTGAGCAGCGGTGCCCCCGACCAACAATAGCCATAAGGATATGGACCGGCCTGTCCCGCCTCGGAGGACAGGCTGGGAGAGGCGCTTGGCCAAACCGCAAACCGACCGGAGGCAGGCAGCGCAGGTCAAGGCTTCGCTTCCGTCTGCCCAGTCATCGTGTCCTGCTTGACTAATCGTCTCAATTCCTTTTTCACATCTAGGTCGTGCTCGGGAGTGTGCAACTGCGCTACGCGCGCGAGCATTTCCTCTGCCTTGGCCTTCTCCCCCATTTTTCGGTAGGCCTGGCCGAGTTGATAGAAGGAACCGGAATCATCGGGGTCGAGTTTAGTGGCAATCTTGAGTTCGGGAATAGCGCGGTCCACTTCACCTTGCTTCAACAGCAACTTGCCCAATTCGGCGTGGGAATGAGCATACTTGGAATTGAGACGAATGGATGTCTCTAGTGCGTCCATAGCCTCAGTCGCAGTAGGAGTGCCGGCGTCGGCGCCAGCCCGGATCAACGCCTCGGCAAAAATGTACGGAATCAGGAAATTTGCACCCGGAGCCCGGCTCTTTCCCCGCAACATGTTCGCCGCTCTCTGGGCTTGGCCGACCTGCATCCAGACTTCGCCGAGAGCGATGTACGGCAGCGACTTGTCGGGAGCAAGAGTGCTGGCAAGCTGGAACTGCTTTTCGGCATCCTCCATGCGCCCTCGCATCACCAGCATGAAGCCCCGTTGCACGTAGAGGCGGTAGGAATTGGGAACGTAGTGAATACCAACATCCAGAATTTCCAAACCCAGATCGTAGGATTCGTCATCCAGACAAAGTGCGGCGAGATCAACGTAATTGTCCTCGACCGTCGGCTCGAGCTTGGTCGCGGTGCGCAAGGAATCGTAAGCTTCTTTTACGTCGCCCTTCTTCACGTATGCTTCCGAGACCAGGTTATATAATTCAGCTTTCCCATAACCCTCGCTGACCATCTGTTTGAACAGATGGATGGACTCGGCATATTTCTCCGCTCGAATGAGCATGAGCAGTTGGTTGTAGCTTGCGAGATAAGGATCGCTGTGACTCTTTCGAGCCGACGCGAACAACGCCGCGCTGGCCTCGTAGGCACCGGCCCTCCCCAGAATGAGACCACCCTGAAAATCTCCCTCGCCATCGCCGGCCGGTAGCCTTTTCAGAACAGCCGTGGCACGCGCAATGTCGCCTTTCGTTGCCAGGCACTGCGCGTAGTGCAACGTCCACGTCCGATTCGTGGGAACCCGGTCTGCTGCCTTGTCATAGTGCGGCAACGCTCCCCTATAATCCCTTTTTTGAAAGCTGATTTCCGCCAGGTAGACGTGCGCGATCGGGTCCGATGGTGCGCTTTTCAACACAAGATCGAGATCGGCCTTTGCTTCCGGCAGACGGTGCAGGTTAAATTCGTTAATCGCTAAATTCTTTCGAGCGGAATAGAAGTTAGGGTCGATTCCAAGCGCTTCCTTGAATTTAACGTTGCCCGCTTCGATGCGTCCCGACTCTGTAAGCACGATGCCGAGCAGGTTCAATACCTTCAAATTCCGCGGAGATACCTGCAGTTCTTCCTTCAAGGCTTGAGTGGCTGCAGAAAGTTCGTGGTGGCCTACGTAGTAGACGGCGCAATCGTAACGGGAAGGTCCGCAATCGGCCCCCCAAAGATAGGGAGACACGAGTATCGACCACACAGCCCAAACCGCGCCCTGGTGAACTACCCGGCTACGCATGACCCAGTTATTTGGACGCAGGCGCCTGAAGCGAACCCACCGTTTGGTTCGCTGCGGGACGCCGTCGATCGCGGTATCTGCTGCACTCTCGGCTAGAACGACAATCTCAGCGCGAACTGAATATCTCTAGCCGGATAGGTTGAAGTTGACCTTCCAAAGTTGGAAAGGTTCGCCAAGTCGTTGTTCACGTTCGTAAGATTCACGCGATTGAACACATTGAAGAATTCGGCACGGAATTGCACGTTAGCACCCTCGGTGCCGATGAACCAGGGAACCTTGACGTTTTTAATGACCGAGAAATCCGTGTTGGCATATCCCGGGCCGTGGAAGGTATTCCTGCCCAGATTGCCCTCCGCTCCGGTCCCGGGAGCGGGGAAAATGCTGGAGCAAAATGGTGAGCCCGCGCAACTGAATATCCCATGGAGATAATCTGAACGTGCTAACCCGGTCTTCGTGTTCCCAAAGGCGGGCGTATTGGGATAGTCCAGGTTAGTGCCGTCGGCATTGAAATCGCATCCGTTGTTTTGGGTAATCGGCAGAATCACGTTGCCGGACGAGTCTCTCGCAGGGGAAAAGCGCGCGCTACAAAATACCGAAAACGGCGGACCAGATTGGAGGATCGTAACGTTGGTGAGTTGCCAGTTGCCAAGTACCTTGTTAAGCAGACCGCTGCCGTGCGGACTGGGAACCGACCAGATCGTCGTGAAAGCAAGCCGGTTCCGAATGTCGAAGTCGGCCAGACCACGCTCCAGTTTGTCATTGAAAGCGTCAACGTGTTCTGGGCCGTCGAGCCGGCTGGAATTATCTATCGCCTTGGAATACGTATAGGAGGCATCAAAAGTCAGGCCGCCGCCGAATCGCCTCTTCACGGCTGCCGTGAGGCCGTTGTAATGGCTGTTTTCATTCGCTTGGCCGTAGCTGACACCACCAAAACCGGGCTTCAGCCCTGTGAAGTTGCCGCCATTCTGTATAAGGTCTCCAGCAAATCGATTGACGTTGTAGGTGGCGTAGAGGTGACGGCCCGCCGAGCCAATGTAGTCCACCTCCGCAACCCAGGATGTCGAGATCGCACGCTGCACGCCAAGGAACCAATTCTGCATGTACGCAACTGGCATGTTCGGGTCCACGACCTGAACGTTCGCGGCGCCATTGATCAACCCGCCTTGCGCGTTCAAACCTGGTTGCAGACCGGGCGGAATCGGGAAATTGTATGGAGGGCTGGAACTGCTTCCCAATGCAAACACTGGTTGATTGCTCGGAGTATTTATGGACGCCGAACCCAAGGCGAAGATCGGAGTGTTCGTGTAGTAGTTGTTCGACAACTGGTCGGAAGGCCGGTCGTAGAAGATTCCGAAGCCTCCTCGTACCGACATCTTGCCTTCCTTCGTCGGATCCCAGGCAAAACCCACACGAGGACTGAAGGTGTTCATCGTGTGTTTGAACATGTGGCTCCCACATGTCATCGCGCCCGAGACGATCGTTGCCTGCAGTCCACCGCTGCTGCCGTTGGGGAAAGCCATCTGGCATATCTTTCCCGTGCCGTCCGACGGATTGAAGAAGTCTTCGTACCGGAAGCCGAGATTCAGGGTGAGGTTGGGGCGAACTTTCCAGTCGTCCTGCACGAACGCCGACAGCGACCCCGTGCGCATCAGGCTGTAAAGGGGGTTTACGCGCTCTCCCGTGACCGGGTTGAATCCGATTTGTTGCTCTACCGTTGGCGTGTCGGTGGCGAAGTCAAAGACGTTGTTGAACCCGAAGGTCGGCCGGTCGAACACACGAGACGACTCGTGATCTGCGCGCCCTCGGGTCACGTTTCCACCAACTTTGAGGCTGTGTGAACCGCGCGTCAGTGACGCCACGTCCCGCCACTCAAAGTTGTTTTGTACGAACGCATTTGGACCCCAACCCTGCTGATAGCCTTCAATGCCGTTGACCGAAATGCCGGGCACTTCGGGATGATTCAATATCGCGTTCCCAAAGGGTCGTTGCGTCGCAAACCCAGCCTCATTCACAAAGCGGCCGGAAACGTGAACCCATCCCAACGCGAAATGCTCGCTGTAAGTCGGTTCGATGGCGTTGAACGCCGGGTAGACAAACACAGTTCCGAACAGTACCTGATGCAGGTCAGTGTGGTTGTAGGTACCGAAGATACGATCCTTGTCTGAATTGAAGGAGTGGTCGATTCGAGCCGTGTATTGAAAGCCGTTGCGCGGGAGCGTGGTGGCAAGGTTACCCTGACCGGTGACGGGGAAATCGCACGGAATGCTGACCGTAGACGTAATTGCGTGAGTACCGCTGCAGTTTGGGTCCTGCGCGATCTCTGCTGCGGTGGAAAAACCGCTCGCGGGTGTCACCGACGAGGGATACGTCGTCGCCACTTGGGTTGAGACGTTGTTGGGGAAATTCGCTTGCATGAAGTTGATGAAGGCAGGCGTAAGAACTGTTACCTGGCGGCCCGAAGCCACGCCCGATTTCAGAAAGTCCATTGAGGCGAAGAAAAACGTGTGATTCTTGCGGATTGGTCCGCCGAAGCTCCACGCGCCTTCGTTGCGACGAAAGACAGGAACAGCATTTTGAAAATGGTTGCGAGCCTGCAATTTATTGTCGGTATGGTAGAAGCCTGCCGTGCCATGCCAGCTGTTTGAGCCCTGTTTGGTGATGATGTTCACCAGCGCAGCACCATTCCGACCATACTCGGCCGAGAAATTGTTTGCTGCCACCCGCACTTCCTGCACGTCTTCTGCGTTCGGGTTGATGTTTGTGACGCCACTCCTCTGGGTGGAATCGATGGAGGCTGAGTCGATAAGAAACGTGTTGGACTCCGCCCGCGAGCCGTTTGCGTTCAGATTGATGCCGAACTCCGGATTAAATATGTCTCCGGTAGCTTGCGCATAGGCCTGCCCGCCAGAACTGGCGATTCCGCTCACGCCGGGCGTGGTGACGACCAACGTGTAGAAATTTCTGCCTGACAAAGGCAGATCGTGGATCTTTTGTTCCTGAATTTCTCCGGAGACGCGGCCTTCCGACGTTTCCACCGCAGGCGCCTCGCCGGATACCTCGATCACGGCGTCCGCGCCACCCACTGCGAGGCGCAAGTTAATCGTCTTGGTTTCCGCAACCTCAACTCGAATGTGTCCTTGAACGGTGGTCTTGAATCCGCGAGCGGCAGCGCTCAGCGTGAAGAGGGCCGACGGCAGGCTGGCAAACCGGAAATAGCCCGCATCTTGCGTTTGCACCGCCTGTGTAACTCCGGTCTCCTCGTTTTTCAGAGTGACGGTCGTGCTGGGCACCACCGCGCCAGTGGGGTCGGTGACTGTACCTTCAATTTCACTGGTAAATTGCGCCCACACCGGGCGGGTCACGACGAGGACCAATAGCAGCACACACGACAGAACGATCCGACGTGGGATCAAGGCACCCTCCGCGTTGGCTACCTGTTCACAATTTCTGAATTTCTTGCAAGCCAGCGCGCCGATAATATGAATTTATTAGTCGCAGTCAAGGGAGATTTCCTCAATCACGTGTTTGAAAATCCTAAAGATTCGCCTCATCGCAAATTTGGCGCTCGCAAAAAACGATTTTGTTCTCAACCTCTAGAGCGCAGTCACTCGCTGATTCCTGGCGAAATTGAGTGTTGCGAATTCATTTCCGAGATTCCGCCCGCACTGGAAGGGACCGCGCCATCCGGGGGGGAAAGTACAGGCTGGCGATCACTACCATGAGCATGTTGAGTTAGCTCTCATCACCCCAACTTTCCAGCGCAAAACCACAGTCAGCAGAACAGAGACCCACCCGAGAATTCGTACCAATGTGGTAAGTTGTCCGAAACAGGTTCCGAGCAGAATGGGCAAACAACTCTTTGGGTTTACGCACGCGCTCCAAGCGTTGACAGTCGTCCTTCTCCTCGGGCTATGCGCCCCCCGCGTTGAGGCTTTCCAAGGAACGGCATCTCCTGGGGCATTGCCGCGTCCGGCTCCGCACATCCAAACAACTTTGCCCCCGATTGCCGTTGATTTCCGTGACATCGCAACGCCGGCGGGATTGACGGCAGTGAATGTGTCGGGTGGAGTGGACAACAAGAGCTACATCTTGGAGACCACAGGAAACGGAGTGCTGATTTTCGATCATGACAACGATGGCCTGATGGACGTTTTTCTGCCGAACGCCACAACGCTGGACGGGCAAGGTCGAGGAAAGACATCCCCCAGCCATCTCTATCACAATCTAGGCAACCTTCATTTTGAAGACGTGACCGAAAGGGCCGGGCTTGGAAAAGTTGGATGGGGCCAAGGCGCTTGCGCGGCTGATTATGACAACGACGGCTACACCGATCTGTTTGTGACTTACTACGGTCACAGTGTTCTCTATCAAAACCTCGGCAATGGCACCTTCAAAGATGTGACGGAAGCCGCGGGACTGCACTCGGACGCGATTCGCTGGGATACGGGGTGTTCGTTCTTCGACTATGACCTTGATGGCAAAGTTGACCTGGTTGTCAGCGGATATGTCGAATTTGACCGCAGCAAGATTCCTGAGCCGGGTGCTTCCGGATACTGCATGTGGAAAGGCCTTTCGGTGATGTGCGGCCCGCGCGGCCTGCCACCCGGTCACACTCTGCTTTTTCATAACGAAGGCAACGGGAAGTTTAGCGACGTTTCTGCTAAGAGCGGCCTCGGAACATCCACCGGTTGCTATGGCTTTACCGTGCTGGCATCGGATTTCGACAACGACGGATATCCCGACCTGTACATTGCTTGCGATTCCCGGCCTAGCCTTCTCTACCACAACCAGAAGAATGGAACGTTTGAGGAGGAGGGCATACCCGCCGGAGTGGCGTTGAATGACGCCGGCCAGGAACAAGCAGGCATGGGAGTCGCGGTGGCGGACTACGATGAGGACGGGTACTTCGACATCGCCAAAACAAATTTCAGCGATGACGTGCCGAACGTGTATCACAACGATCGCGATGGGACGTTCACGGATCGCGTGTATGAAGCGGGAGTGGGAGCGCGAACGCAATTCCTGGGATGGGGTATTCATTTTATTGATGTCGATAACGATGGCCGTAAGGATTTGTTAGTGGTCAACGGCCACGTCTACCCGCAGGTCGACCGCAGCGCATTGAACTACAAATATCGTCAGCCAAGGCTACTGTACTGGAACGTCGGCGGAGGAAAATTTAAGGACTTGTCGGACAGTGCAGGGCCCGGTATTACCGAGGCATGGACCTCCCGTGGCTCGGCCGTCGGAGACTTGGACAACGATGGTTCCCTTGAAGTGGTCATCAACAATCTAGATGGCCGGCCGAGCTTGTTGAAGAACTTTGGGACCAAGAAGAACTGGTTGCTCATCCGATGTGTTGGAGTCAAGGCGAATCGTGACGCGATCGGCGCGCGCGTTTATGTCTACGTGGTCAATCGCCGGGTGTCAGGAGAAATTCAGACGGGGTCGGGCTTTCTTTCGCAAAACGATCCCCGTGTCCATGTGGGACTGGCTGACGATACGACCTACCAGCGAATCGAAGTGCAATGGCCGGGAGGAAAGCGAGAGGCATTCCCCGGCGGCAAGGCGAATCAGATCGTCGTACTGACCGAGGGGAGCGGGACATCTGCGACCGGAAAGCCCTAACAGCGATTGGAGATGGGGACCTCCGGTGCAGTCTCGCACGGCGTGCCGGAAGTCGACTGCGTTGCCCCTAGCGCAACAGTGCAGAAGCGCACCAGAGAACCGGGGCCTGCCCGTGGAGATCGCCGGTCAATCGTGCGCGATCGAGATAGTACTGCAGGTCGTTCTTCTTCGCCGTGCCCTGACACACGTTGCGCAAATCAGCGTTGGAGTCGAGATAACTGACCAATCCGAGCCAGCCCTTGCGAGCTACCTTTGCGTAGGTCTTTTTGTCGAGCCAGCCGTTCTTCACGCCGCTGATCATCGCAAACGTGAACATGGCGGTGCTGGAGCTCTCCGGCCAGGCTTCGGGATGGTCGATAAGCTCGTGCCACATGCCGTCCTTCTCCTGGTACTGCAGTAGCGACTTCATCATTTTGCGATAGCCTTCCAGAATGTGAGCACGCTGCGGATGATTGGCGGGAAGGGAGCGCAACATTTCCGACATTCCGGCAGCCACCCATCCGTCGCCACGCCCCCAGAAAAAGGGAGCATCGGGAGCGTGATAGAAGAGTCCATTTGGCTGTTGCAGTTTGTCGAGATAGTTGACCATCTCGTGCGCCGCGCGGTCCAGGTACTTCTTGTTGTTGGTCGCGCGGTATGCCTGTAGTTGGACCATGGTGATCATGTACATGTCGTCGATCCAGTAGCGCGTTTGGGAAGTGAGGCCGTCGGGCTGAGGATTGTCCCATTGCTTGTCGGCAATCATCATCCCCATGTCGAGATACTTCTGCTCCTTGGTCTCGATATAGAGTTGCAATGGCACGACGCCGAACACGGTCAGGTCCACGTGTTTTGGCTCGGGAACGAGTTTGGCGTCATTCCCCAGCAAGAGATCGAATCGGCGGACCAGACGATTCATCAAGTCCTTGTCCCCGCTCAGCTCGGCGAAGGTCAAAGCTCCATACCAGGCGACCGATTCTGGATAAGTAATGAAAGCAGGAGGTTCGCTGCGGCCGAAATTCGTATGGGGCGTAACAACAAACCTGTCTGCGACGCGTTTGCCAATTTCACGGGGTGACGTGCCGACGGGCCAGTTCCTAAATTCCTGTTGAGCGTTCACGGACGATGCCGCCGCGATGATCGCCAGTAATCCCGGTAGCAGCCACCACCTGCGGTATTTGCGCACTTGGAGTCCTCCGTTGATTGGGTTGGTTACCTGCTCTACGTCCGCGTCTGGTCGTGTGCAGTTCGACATCATGGCTTGGAGTCGCTGCGCATGGTTCGTAGCACGATGAGAAATCCGTCAGGATCGTTTACAGTCACCCGGTTCCGCTCGAGATGCGGCGTCAGACCACGCTGACGCAACAGATCCGCCGAGCGCCTTACGTCCTTGACCGGAAAAACAATGTGGCATTGTGTCGGCGTAGTGGTCACCTGTAGATCGAGCTCGTCGCCGGAGTTGCCCGGGAGACGAAGGGTGCTTTTCGACGAGCGGCCGTCCGCAAAGCCGAGTTTGGCGACATAGAACGAGCGCTCAAGATTAATATCCTTGACGGGAGTCGAGACTGCCTCTAGGTGCTCTGACAAGCGATGGCCATTGAGATGTTTGCCGTTGTCCTCGGCGTGTAACGAGCCCCGCAAGTATTGGGTGTATTCCACGAGCTGCCCCTCCGGATCGTGGAGCACGAAAAGCAGATTTCCTGCCCTGAACTTTTTTGCCTCGGGGGCAGCCAATCCCTTTTTGATATAGGCCGCACGGAGCGACTCGACGTCGTTGGCTTCGAAGCATACGTGCATCAATCCCAGACTTTGTGAATCCTGTGAACGCGGATAAAGCTCGATGAACTGGCGATCATTGATCTTGATGAACTGCTCGGTGACCTTGTCCGCATCGGTAAATTCAAAAGCCTTCTCGAAACCTAAGGACTCATAGAACTGACGCGATTTTTCAAGATCGGCTACTCGGAACGCGACGTGCGCGATGCCAGCGAGATCGTCGGACTGCCCAACGGAGGGTGGCGATTCAGCGACGAGGAGAACAGAGGCGACGATGATAATTTTGTTCCACATAAGAAAACGATATCGCAAAACCGGAAAACAGCTCTAAGTCTGGAGCTCGGCGCCCGGCCCCATTGCGATTAGAAAGTAGGTGGCGGCCGTTGTTCCAGAGTTGCGGATACCGTGTTCATCGTTTGACCGCGCGAATCCCAGCGAACCCGGCCCGAGAGGATAGATTTTGCCGTTCACCGTGAGTTCGATGTTGCCTTCGCGCACGAGCCACATCTCCGAATGCGGATGATGATGTGTAGTGGCTGTGGGAGCGCTTCCTGGCGGCAGAGTTGTTTCGTGCACTTCAATTCCCTCCCCGGTGGCCAACTTGCCCCGCATGATCATGCGAATCTGGGCATTGTTGTTGGCTATATGCAGCGGAAGCTGATCGAACTGAAATGCCCCGGAAGACAGTGAAGCGTCCTCGGCGAGTACCGACAACCGCGCTGCGAGTGGAAAAAGGCCAGGTAGCATAAGGCACGCTTGGCGTCGATTGAAGAACATTCCTAGCTCTCCCGCGAATGCACACTTCGCACTCACTTGTCCCGGACCGACATCGCGGCTTTGCTTGACCGAACGCCACTGCAAAGTCGTTGGTATTTCGTCCAAAACGCAGGGCATGATAGCAGAGGAGTTCTGAGAGAGCTGCCACGAGTCTGATCGCTCGCGTCACGCGGGCGTCGCCGACCTAGGACCGGAGGGCGAGCTAATCGATGTCCTCAAGAGGCAGAAATGTGGCCAGACCCAGTCCGTATGCAGGCTTGATGGTCGCGCGACCCAGGCCGCGAGGGCCTGTGGGTGCGATTTTTAAATCCATGCGTCTTTAGCGTTGTTAAATTGCATTTTTAGTATTTCCCACTTGACACGAATTCCGATGCTGCCTAGCTTGCGTGGTGTCGTAATTCTTCGCCTATGCCGTGCGGTCAGGGCACCATCACCTAGGCTGGCTAATAGAAGAGATTCCCTTCGAGGTGAATGATGATGGTGAAACTCGGGTGTCTGTTGGCGTTTGCGCTGCTGGTCGCATCAGCTCAGGAAACCGCACCAGATGGCTTCGAGCAATGGACATCGGCTTCTCTTACACAAATTGAGCAACAGCTTAAGACGGAGGCCGCGACCAATCCCCACCATGTCGGCACAAAACGTCTTGCTGATTTTCCGAACGATTTATTCATGCTGTCGCGCCGAGAAGCCGACGGAATTGTAGAGTGGCACGAAAACCAAGCGGACATTTTCTTTGTGCAATCGGGGTCAGCCACCTTGCTGGTGGGTGGCAATATGGTGGGTGGGGAGACAGTAGAACCACACGAAAAACGCAATGGCAAGATCGAAGGGGGCGTTCGGCGAACTCTGTCCGCCGGCGACGTGATCCGCATTCCCGCAAAGGTCCCACATCAGGTCCTGCTCGACGGGTCCAAGAGTTTTACCTACTTCGTGATCAAGGTCAAGGGATACTAGGAGTGCATGTGAGCCGACATGCGCTCAGACTGGGAACGACCGATACCTCTGGAGCGTTGGGACGGGAAGCTGGGGCCCGGCAACCTGAATGCGTATCACTGCATGGATCGTGCGATCAAGCTGGCTGGCCAGCATGGTATCGGTTGCGTTGCACTAGCAAACACAAATCATTGGCTGCGTGGCGGAACATACGGGTGGCAGGCCGCGGACTCAGGCTTTATCGGAATCTGCTGGACAAACACTTGTCCCAATCTTCCCTCCATGGAGCGCGAAAGAGCCACGGATCGGAAACAACCCCCTCGTGATCGCTGTGCCGCGGAAGGAGGGGCACATTGTTCTGGACATGGCGATGTCACAGTTTTCTTACGGTGCGCTGGCCTCGCATCGGATGCGCGGCGAACTCTTGCCGCTTGATGGAGGGTACGACTTGGACGGGGGCCTGACTCGCGTCCCGGAGGCCATCGCGGCGTCACATCGTCCATTGCCGATCGAATATTGGAAAGGTTCGGGACTCGCCTTGATGCTGGATATGGTGGCCGGAATATTGCCGGGCGGCCGCGCCACGTATCAAATCGCGCCGGAACCGGAGAGGGAAAACAGGAATTGTCGCAGATCTTCATTACATTCGCCGTGCAACGACTTGGTAATGGAGACTCTACCCGAGAGCTCAGCGAGCACGTGATTCGACACTTTCAATCGCCATCGGAGGGAGATGGCGGAGTACAATATCCGGGTGAGCGCGTCCTGCAGACCCGCCGGGACAACCTAGCAAAGGGCGTGCCGGTCGAGCCTACCGTGTGGCGGCAGGTGCAAGAACTCGCGGGCTGATTCCCGCGCCATGAAGGCTCCTTACAACGTCTGCTGTTGTGCCTTATCCAGATGAGTATCCGGCAAGGGC
>Ga0137418_10003873_pt1 | contig 13752 bp, 11 predicted proteins | sample CZODoug3_1_2_16f_FD_122242 | JGI IMG/M metagenome (GOLD analysis project Ga0137418, IMG submission 122242) | Vadose zone soil fungal communities from Angelo Coast Range Reserve, California, USA - CZODoug3_1_2_16fungal (Hybrid Assembly) | ecosystem: Environmental > Terrestrial > Soil > Vadose...
TCGAACAGCGCGTCACCGATCACTTCCTCGACGTCCATACCGTATCCGCGCGTCAGCCATTTGAGCGACGCTTCCACCCGCGCGGGCGTCTGCCGGAGTCCTTCCCGTTTGGGGTCTTCCCCCAGCTGCTCGAGCATCTCGTGGACGAGCGTCTGGAACGGAATGCGCACCTCCGTCGGCTCCGTGTGCGACTCGTGGAAGCTGTGCAGGCTCGCGGATTTGATCTTGTCACGTCCCATGGTCACGTCCCGGTGTAGTCCACGTAGTTACGCTCCGTCTCCCACAACCGGATGTGCGCCAGGCGCGCCGGCTGCAACGCCGGCTCGAGCACCCGCCAGCATACGACGGCGATGTTCTCGGCCGTGGGGATCAGGTCGCGAAACCAGGGGACATCGAGGTTCAGGTTCTTGTGGTCGAGGTGCCGGACGAGGCACGCGGTCACCATCTCCTTGAGGCGATTGATGTCGAGCACGTAGCCGGTGCCGGGATCGATCTCGCCGTCCACCGACACGTCGAGGTTGTAGTTGTGCCCGTGGAAGTTCGGGTTGTTGCACACACCGAAGATCCGCTCGTTCTCCGCGTCCGAGAAGCGCGGATTGAAGAGGCGGTGGGCGGCGTTGAAGTGCACCCGGCGCGTGACCCGGCAGTGCGGCATCGCTTGTTCGACCTCCGCCACGAGACTAAGTTGGGCCCCCGTGCGACTCCTAAAGCTACTCGCCGCCCTGATGCAGGCGGGAGGCTCGGCGCTCTCGGCGCTGTGGACCTTCCCCAGCATCCTGGTCTCCGCGTTCCTGGTCGCGTGGGGCGCCGAGGCGGCGCAGTTCCTGATTTCGCAGGGCCTCGCCCTCGCGATCCTCGCGTGGCTGCAAACGCTCCCCGAGTTCGCCGTCGAGGCGGTGATCGCGTGGGAAGCGGGCAAGGATCCCGAGCGCGCGCATCTCGCCATCGCCAACCTGACGGGCGCGATTCGCCTGCTGCTCGGCCTCGGCTGGCCGATGATCTATTGCGTCTTCGCGATGTCGGGACGCCGCACCGCGGCAAAACGGCTTCCCGCCATTCAGCTGGAGCGCGAGCATGCGGTCGAGGTGGTGGGTCTCGTCCCGCCCCTCCTCTACTTCCTGGTGATTCTGTGGAAGCAGCGCATCACCTGGGTGGATGCCGTCGTGTTGATCGGCCTGTACGTCGTGTACCTCTGGATCCTCACACGCAACCCGCCGCGGGCCGCGGAATCGTTGGACGATGCGCCCGCGGTGTCGCGCTGGGCCTACCGCCAGCGCGGGTGGCGCCGTCAGGCGGCGATCGGCGGCCTCTTCGCGGTCGGCGGCACGCTCCTGTATGTGACGGCGCATCCGTTCCTCACGTCGATGATCGCGCTCGCCGGTCTCTTGGGTATCAGCCAGTTCTTCCTCGTGCAGTGGGTGGCGCCGTTCCTGTCCGAGTTCCCGGAGTTCGTCTCCACGTTTACGTGGGCGCGCCGAGTCACACAGGCGCCGATGGCGTTGATGAACATCGTGTCGAGCAACATCAACCAGTGGACGATCCTCGCGGCCATGATCCCGTTGGTGTACGGCTTCTCGCATCTCCGGCATCACGGGGCCTGGGCCGATTTCCCATTCGACCCGGGGCAGCGCATCGAGATCGTGCTCACGCTGCTCCAGACCGCGCTCGGCGTCATGCTGCTCGCGAACATGGAGTTCGACTGGCTCGACGCCATAGCGCTGTTCGTGCTGTGGGCGGTGCAGTTCTCCGTACCGCATTTGCGCGAGGAGATCGCGGCGGCCTACGGCGTGTGGATGGTGGTGCTGGTGGTCGTCTTCGTGGCGCGGAGGAGGCCGGTGCTCGCGTGGCAGTATTTCGTGGAAACCCTCAGAGCTCCCCGGAGTGGGGGGAGAACCCCGAGCTGATCCGCGCCCTAAAGGGCCGGCTCGGCCACTGCACCCGTCCTTAAGGACGGACGCTCTCGCCGAGCCGGTCCTTTAGGACACGGCAAAAACGGGGCGGTCCCCTTCCCTACCCAACCCAGAACTGTCCTACACGCACAACCGGCCGGTCACCGGTGTAACCCGGGCCGGCCGGTCGGTAGAGCAGGAGCGAGGAGGATTATTGAAGCCCGAAAGTAATGACAGGTCCCTCACCACGAATTCTGTCTTCCCCCCGAGGGGGCATGACATCGGCCGCAGTATCTGGGTCCACAATCGAGCTGTTGGCTCAATAATTTGACTCCCCGCTCCTGAGCACTAGAATACGTCTTGGACTTGAAACGTCAACAGCCATGAACGTGACCTTCATCACGGCAATCATTCTGCTCGTCGCATGGGTCCTGCTCGTGTTCGTCGCGCAGGTCCCCTCGGGCTACGTGCACCTGTTCTACGCGGGCGCCGTGGTCCTGTTCGCGCGCCGTATCCTCATCGGCGCGCCGACTTTCCGCTCCTGATGCTCAACGTCACGTCGTGGGATCCGAGCGTCGGCCCGCTGCAGCTGTCGACGTTGCGGCGCGCGCTCGAGCGCGAAGGAATGACCACCGCCTGGTGGTCCGACGTCCCGGGCACGCACGTGGACTCGCACGCGCACGATTTTCCCGAGACGCGATGGGTGGTCGGGTTTTCTGCGGGTGATGACCGAGGGTGCCACCTTCGAGCTCGGCGCAGGCGACCGACTCGATCTGCCGTCGGGCACGGCGCACGCCACCGAGGTGATCGGCCTCGGGCTCGTCGTTTACGTGACGGGCAGGCCCGAGGCCGAATCGGCGAGACTCAGCAGCTAAAGGGTCGACTTACTCAGCAACCGATTTGGCGTTCCCCCCGGATTACCGGTGATCACCCCCGCCGTCGAATTCGAGATGATCCAGTTCGACACCGTCGCTGACGGCGCGTCGCCGAACGTCGCCTTGTAGAGCACGGCCACGCCCGCGACGTGCGGCGAGGCCATCGACGTCCCACTCAAGCTGTTCGTCGTGCCGAGCAGGTAGTCCGATACGATCGCCGATCCCGGCGCGTACGCCTCGACGCAGTTTCCCCAGTTCGAGTACGAAGCCTTGGCATCGGTCTTCTCGGAGGCGGCGACGGTGAATGCCCCGGTCGCGCTCGCCGGGGACGCCGTGCATGCGTCGACATTGTCGTTCCCCGCCGCTACGGCCACGAACACCCCCGAGTTCCAGAGGTTCGTCGTCGCATCGTTGAGCGCCGTCGACAGGCCGCCACCCAGTGACATGTTGGCGACGGCAGGCTTGACCGCGTTCTGCCGGACCCAATCGATGCCCGCGATGGTCTGTGACGTCAGGCCCACGCCCGCGCAGCTCAGCACGCGGACGCCGTGCAGCGAGACCCCCTTCGCCACACCATAGGTCGCGCCACCAATCGTGCCCGACACGTGTGTGCCGTGCCCGTTGCAGTCCTCCCCCGTCGCGCCGAACGCATCGTAGACGTTGGTTGCACGGCCGCCAAAGTCAGCGGTCATCGTCCAGATGCCCGTGTCAATGATGTACGCGTGCACGCCGGTGCCCGTCGCCGTGTAGGTGTACGTGCGCGACAAGGGCAGCGCGGTCTGGTCGATGCGATCGAGCCCCCAGGGATCACCGTTCCCATCCATGTTTTGCGTGACGTCGATGCGGAACTCGCGATCCGGCTCGACGTACGCGACAAGCGGATCCCGCTCGAGCGCGTGCACCGCGTCGTCGGAGAGACGGGCCGCGAATCCCTTCAACGCGCTCGCGTAGGTGAAGCGGAGCGTCCCGCCCTGCGCCTTCGCCATCCTGGTGGAGAGACCCACCGGATCCGTGACGCCATCCCGGAACACGACGATGTATTGCCCCGGGACGACGGCGGCGCTCACGGGCGCGGCGGGCACGTCGGGTGTGGTCGCGTCGCGGCAGGCGGCGAGGCCCGCGCTCAATAAGACCGCGACGGCTGCGGCGGATTTCCAGCTCATGGAGGACTCCTCGAGAAGGGTCTTACCGTTCGGAAGGCAAGTTCCGTTCTCGCAGTCCGCCGAGGGTGCGCGCGTCGCTCGTTGTGGCGCGCGCGCTATATCTCCCAGTTCGAGAACAACACTCCACTGTTGGGGTGACGCTCCGGGTACCCCTCGTAGCTCATCCGCAGGTCGGTCCAACGCACGCGGTAGCCGCGCGCGATGAGCCGGCTGAACGCATCGCCGAACTTCGTCTGACAGCGCACCGCCACGCGACGGATCCCCGCCTTGGCCGCCGCCGCTTCGACGCCGGCGATCGCGGCCTCGAAGGCGCGGTCCGAGCGCGCGGCAAGCTTCAGCACGCGCACTTCGTCGCGCGCGCGCGTGTCGGCGAGCGGAGCCGAGTGCCACAGCGCCATCGCGTCGAGACCGTCGGCCCCGTCGACCAGGGACGTGTCCCCGAGCCCCAGCTCCGCGGAGAGCAGCATCTCCCGCGAGAAATCGCAGCCCGGCGCGAGCGCCCCCGTGAGGTCCACCGCCGCCGCGAGCGCGGCATCCTTGGCGCCCGGGGCGCGCTGCGAGAGCAGCGTCGGCGCCGGGTGGCCACGGGTCGCGATCTCGTTCGTCAGCGTGACCGTGAGGTGACCCGGGGCGAAGCCGAGCCGCGCGTAGAAACCGATGTTCTCGGGCGTGCGCGGCATCGTTTCGAGGCCGAGCGTCGTGACGCCGCGGTCGATCAGCCAGTCGGTGGCGGTCCGGACGATCGTCTTCCCGACCCCGGTCCCCTGGCGGTCGGGCCGGACCGCGAGGGGGCCCATCCACCCCTCGCTCCCCGAGCGGTGCGCGACATTGAACGCGGCGACTTCATCGTGCTCATCGCGCCATACCATCGCGCCCTCCCCGGCACCGAGCAGCGCGTAGCGCCACACCAGCGGGTTGAGCTGCGGGACGCGCACGCCGACGAGGCCGTCACGGCGATACCGGTCGGTGAAGGCTTCCGCGAACACGCGATTGAGCCCCTCGATGTCGCGCTCCGTGGCGGGCTCGGGGCCCGCGACCCGGGTCTCAGGCAGCCACGCCCGCATCGGCGGTCCCTCCTCCCAGCGTCGAGGTGTCGTCGCGCACGACGCTCGCGCCGGCAGCCGGGTCGTAGGCGACGCGAATCACGCGGTCCAATCCGTCCCGCACCTGCTCGATGTGCGTGATGAGGATCACCTGCGGGAAGCGATCGCCCAGCCGGCGCAGCAGGCCGAGCACGTGCTGGCGCCGCGTTTCGTCGAGCGAGCCGAAGACTTCGTCGAGCACGAGCAGCGAGAGGGGTTGCCCCGCGCGCTCGGCGATCATCTGCGAGATCGCGAGACGCAGCACCAGGTTCGCGATGTCCTCCTCGCCGCCCGAGATCACCGGCTTCGGCATCCCGTCGTCGAGAACCACCACGCGATAATCTTCGTCCAGGTCGACCTCATCGTACCGGCCATCGGTCAGGTCGGCGAGGAAGGCGGACGCGAGCTCGCCGATCTCGGGCCGCATGGCGGCATTCAGGTCGGCGCGCAGGTCCGAGAACGCGCGGTCGAGCTCGTGGTGCAACCGCAGCTCCGCCTTCCGCTCCGCGATGGTCCGCTCGCGCGCCGCGCGCTCGCCTTCGCGGCGCTCCGTCTCGCGAACCGTGGTCTCGGCCCCGGCCAGCAAGCCACGCGTCTCAGCGACCGACAGCTCGGCGGCGCTCACCGCATGCGTCGTCCGATCATGGCGCTCGCGCGCCGCCTTGAACTTGGCTTCCGAAAACCCCTCGGCCTTGACCGCGTCGGCGAGCTGGCGCGCCAGCGCTTCACGAGTCGAGAGCGCCCGCTCCGCGAGCTCCGCTTCCTTGACGAGGACCTCGGCGCGCTCCGCACGTGCCGTGAGGGTCGCGGCTTGCAGCGCAACAGGCTCGAGCCGCGTCAGCTCCGTTCGCACGGCATCGTGGCGCTGCGCGTCGTAGCCGCTGGGCCGCGCGGCCACGCGCCGTTCCAACTCTTCCGCCCGGCGCACGACGGTGATGCGCTCCTTTTCGAGCCGCCCGCGCTCGGCCACCTGCGCGCGCAGCGTGCCCTCCCGCTCGCTGGCGCGGCTTCTCTCGTCGCGCAGCGCGTCGCGCGCCGTCTCCGCCTGCGTCACCGTCTCGGGTGGCACGGCGAGCTGCTCGAGACGCTGGCGGAAGTAGGTGCCGTCGTCCACGATCGCCTGCACCTGCCGGTCCAGCACGCCGAGTACCGCGGCGTGCTCTGCCCCGAGCGGCCGGCGACACGTGGGACACTCTCCTTCGGGGCCAAGGCGCTGGATCTTGTCGCGCTGCTCCTTCACCTCCTCGTACTGCTTGAGGAGCTCTTCGCGTCGCGTGGCGGCGTATCCCTTGTCTCGAACCCACGTGGCCTGCTGCTCTTCGGCGGCGCGCTCCGCGACCTCGAGGCGCTCGGCGAGCCCGCGCGTCTCCTCCTCAGCCCGCGCCAGCGCCGTGACCGCATCGGCCAGCTCGGCGATGCGGCGGTCGAGCGCACTGAGCGCTCGCGCCAGCTCCGTCAGCTTCGCCTGGTCCTCCCGCCGCGCGGCGTCCTCCTGATGCAGACGGTCGAGCTCGGCCAGCTCGGCCTTGAGCGCTCTGATCGGCGCCACTTCGGCCTCGAGCTTGCGCAGCTCTTCCCGTGCGGAGAGGGCCTCGGCCAGCTCCTTGTCGAGTCGCTGGAACTCCTGGCGCTGCGCCAGTACGCCTGACTCCGCCACGCGCTGATCGCCCTCGAGCGAGAGCGTGCGCTCGCGCCGCGTCACCCACCCCTGCCAGCGCGGCTCTTCCTCCTTGAGGGCATCCTGTGCCTTCTTGCGTTCAGTTTCGGCATCGGTCGCGGCGCGGCGCGCCGCCGTGAGTCGCTTCTCCGCCTCGCGCCGCTCCTTCTGCAGCTCGCTCCGGGGGGGCAGGCCCGTTTCGAGCCCGTCCACCTCGTGGCTCAACGCGCTGCGGCGCTCGCGCACGCGCTCCTGGGCCAGACGCAACCGCTCGTAGCCGAGCACGCGGGAGAGAAACGCGGCGCGATCGGGCCGGCTCGCGTTGGCGAGCACGGCGAGCTCCTTCTGGCCCGTGAAGTACGTATTGAAGAACTCCTCGTGCGTCATGCCGAGGACGCGCTGCAATTTGGCCGTCACTTCGCGGATCGAATTCGCGACGATCGTCCCGTCCTGATGGAGCTCGGCGTCGTTCAGCCCGCGCTCCACCCGGTACTCGTGACTGCCGAGCCCGAACTCGAGCTCGACGCGCACGGACGTGCGCGCTTTGGCGCGCAGGTTCCGAATCGATTCCTTGTCGCCCCGCGCCTTGCCGTAGATCGCCCAGGCCAGGCCCTCGAGCAGCGAGGTCTTGCCGGATCCGTTCGGCCCGATGATCCCGGTGATCCCGTCGCCAAACACGATCTCGGTGTCGGCGTGCTGCCGGAAGTTGACGAGGCGGAGCCGATGCAGCTTCACGGCCGCTCCTCCCCGCCGGCGGCCTCGACGTACTCGACCCCCAGGCGCACGAACGTCGGGCGGTCGAGCTCGGCGTCGAGTGGCCGGCGTCCGAGGAACTCGCGCACGGTCTCGGGCAGCGGCTGGCGCCGCTGTGGCGACGCGAGCCCCGGCACGCGATGCTCCTCGGGGCGGCGCACGTCGAGCTGGAAGTTGAGCGCGCGCGCCTTGAAGCCGCGCAGCGCGGCGTGATCGAGGTCCCGCGCCGCCGCCCGGGTCACGTTCCAGATCACGAGACGGACGACCTGGTCGTCGATCGACGGCTTCGCCGCCCCGACGACGCGGGCGATCTCGTCATCCAGCTCCTTCGCGGTGCGTCCGGCCCCCTCGATGGGGCCCAGTTCCACGAAGCGGCGCGGCGCGGCGATGGGCCTCGGCTCGACGCGGGCGCCGGGCAAATGCACGAGGAGATAGTTCTTCCCCGCGCGGCCGTGCTCGCGCTCATCCTGCAGCTGGCCCCACGGATTGGGGCTCAGATAGTCGAGGCTCCCCGCATACCAGACGTTGGGCTCGACCTGGTGTGCCACGTGATAATGCCCGAGAGCCACGTAGTCCCATTGTGCGGGCGCGATCTCGTCGCGCGCGAGCAAGGCGCCGCCGTAGTCCTTGGTGCCGCGCTGCTCGCCGAGACCGGGCCAGTCGCCGTGCGTGACCAGCACATTCAGCGCGGCGCCCGCCTCGGGCCGGAGGGCGGGTCGATCCGCCTGAGCCAACGCCTGGTGCGGCACCGCCAGCACGGCGCAATCGAGCTTCGGAAAGACAATGCGCCGCGGCGTATCCACCGCGACCTCGACGCCGAGCGCTTCGTACAGGCGGAGGATCGTCCCCGTCTCGACCGAACGAGGCGTATCATGGTCGCCGGCGACCACGACGATGGGCGAATCCGGCAGGCCCGATCGCACCCGTTGCATCTGCTGGAAGAAGAAGAGAATCGCCGGATTCGTGGGCCGGACCGAATGGAAGATGTCCCCCGCCAGCACGATCAGATCGGGACGCTGCTCGAGCAGGTCGTCGACCGCGCGGCGGAACGCCTCGGCGACGTCCGCCTCGCGTTGATTCCCGCCGCGGGGCGTCTGCCGGTCGAACTGGCGGAACCCCAGATGCAGGTCGGCGAGGTGCGCGAGCTTCACGGTCAGTACGGCTCGTCGGAAATCGGGTTCAGGGGCGGGACGGCCTGGCGCTCGCGCGGCGCGTCCGACGTCACGCGGCCACCCAGCACTTTCCGGAAAACCGCGAGCACATCCTCGGGCCGCTTCTGACGCACGGCGGCCAGGGCGCGGCGCACATCCTCTTCAGTACGATCCGCGATCAGATCCTTCACCTGATTGGGGCGAACGCGCCGGTCCATGTGCACCAGCTGCCGCGCCACCGCGTCCTCGAATGGGAGATCGACGGCGGCGGGAAAGCGCCCCATCCCGTCCCGGCCGCGCAGCACGGGGGGCTTCGGGAAACGCACGAAGATCGGCTGCGTAAAGTGCGGGTGCCGCACCATCAGCTCGCCCACCGGGAGCGTCGCCAGCTTGATCTTCGTTGCCGGCGACAGCACCTGGTAGCCGGGGGTCGCCAATTCATCCATGTCCATACGGCCGTACACCTGCGTCCCCGCGTTGCCGACGACGCGGCGGTGCACCTGTGAGCGGAACTGCTCCGCGCTGAACAGCACCAGCCCGAGGTAGCGGCCGCGCTCGGAGATGTCGAGCAGCATTTTCTTCACGTACGTCTCGGGACCATCGCCCGGGGCGTACTTGTTCAGCTCGTCGACGAATACCACGACGGCGTCGACGCCCAGGTCACGGCGCTCCAGGTGCTCGCGCAGCTTCGAGACGGCGCGCGCGAACACGAGATCCTGGCCGAGGGGATCGACGTTTGCCACGTCGATGACGTACACCGCGCGATCCTCGAAGGCGCCCCAGGGCAGATCGCTCGAGGGACCGTCGTCGGTCACGAGCCCTTTGCAGCGCGTCGAAATGTTCGAGAGCCGGTTGCGCACCTTGCGCATCGTGGCGATGTGATGCGTGCGCCACGTGTCGCTGCGGCCGCTCATCTCCAAGCCGTCGAACACCAAACGGAAGAAGCGGTCCAGGTCGGCGAATGTCCCGACCTGGTGCGAGTTGCCGAAGCCGTCCTCAAACGCGCGCCCCAGGACGCGGTCGCGTAGATAGTCGATGAACGCATCGGCCTTGGCGTCGATGTCGTCGCGGTTGAGCAGCACCTCGGCGAAGTCGACGACCTCCTGGAGACCCCACGTCAGCGGCGTGACGTCATCCACAAGCTCGGGATGCGTGCGCAGCGTGTTGAGATTCACCCCGTCGGCCTTGAGCGGCGCGAAATAGTGGACGTGCTCGAACGGCACCGCCGGCACGTCGAGCAGCTCGTAGCGGCGCCGGTCCTCGTCGCTCAACTCCCCCGGCTGGTCGAGGAAGCAGAGGTCGGGGCCCTTCACGTTGAAGCAGACGGCGGCGACCCTGCCCTTGTGTGCCGGGAAATGCCGGAAAACCGACGCGAGCAGGAACTCGACGGCGCTCGTCTTGGTCGCGAGGCCCGACACACCCGAGATGTTCAGGTGCGCCGCCTCGGGGCCGAGCAGAAAGTCGGCGTCCAGGTAGACGGGCGCCTCGAGGCCCCCCGACGTGTAGAGCCCGATGGGAATGGCGGTCGGCGTCGCCGAGTGGAGATAGGCGTCCATGCGGAGTGCCTGGGCGACGTCGGTGTCGCTCGCGACGAACACCTGGCCGAGGGGCACCGGTTGGAGCGGTTCCTCGGGGATCTGCCGCAGCACGGCCGCGGTCCAGTACCGGATCTCTTGGCGCACCGTCGGCGACTCGGCGGCGCGCGCCGGATCCCCTTCGGCGCCGATCACGTCGTGCAGCGGCGTCGCGAGATCGGAGTAGGCAAATCCGTCGGTCACGACACCGTAGACTACGCGTTCGCCTTCCGCCACCCGCACAATCGCGCCGATGCCAATCGTGGTCTCGTTCGCCGTCCAGAAATGGAATTGGTGCGGCGTCGAGGGCTTCAGCTCGGTGGCGACGACACGCCCGATCGCCACGGGATCCGGGCGCGCGATCACGTGCCCGTCCTGGGCAGCCGGGAAGTGCGGGACAGGGCGAAGTCTCTGGGCGCGCGAGCCTTCAGGTAGGTCTCCACGTCATGTATAGGATACAACAGGCGGTCCCAGCGTGCGTCCGGCGTGGCGATCGGCGCGCGCTCCCCCAGGAGCCAGCCGCTCACCGCACTGGCGCCGGCGATGGTGGCCGCATCGGCGCGCGCCTCGACGCGAAGCAGACCGTAGAGGAGGTCGTTGCCTTCCCACGGCCAGAGGCGCAGGTACCACGAGTACACGTCGTTGCGCGCGTGACCGCCGCGGGCGCGAAAGACACTGGTGCGGTGATCGGCCGGAACGGTGAGCGCCCGCTCCAGGTCGGCCCCCGAGAAGAACTGCGCGCCGTGGCTCTTGATCACACCGAGGGCGCGCGGATGGCCCGCCAGCTTCCCCGAGACGGACAGCAACCCGTCGACCACCAGCCACTCCCCACCGGCCAGACGGGCAATGGCGCGCTCCGCCAAGTCGCGCTCGAGGGCCTGGCGGGCGCTGTCGACGGCGCGACGCGCCAACTCCAGCACGCGTCCCGGCTGCGTGCCTTCCTCAATCGAGATTCCCACCACGTCGGGGCAGTTCTCTTCCAAGGCGCGCCGGCGCTCGGGGGCAAGCCCGGCGAGCGGGGCGATCGCGAACTCCCTGGACGCCTCGAGCGCCGTACGGAGACGGCGATCGGGTCCCCGGCGCCGCACCGCCGCCGCCACGTAGGCCCGCACGACCGGCAAGACGCCATCGTAGCCGACCACCTTCCACTGCTCGATACCGTCGAGGAAACACGCGGGAGGAGATGGGGCGACCTCGACCGGATGCACCTGGACCACGTCACCCTCGACCAGATCGGCACCGGGCTCGGCGTAATCGTCGGCGTCGGTTCGCCCCATGCTGGCAGGCGGCACATACGCTGCGGGGACGGCCCCTGCGCGCACGAGGGCATCCCACCAGGTCATTCCGCGACCTTCAGTCCGACCAGCAGGCCGTCGCGCACGGGCACGATCGTGGAGACGAGACGGGGATCGGCGGCGGCGAGGCGGTTGAACTCCCGGACACCGCCGGCGGCCGGCGACTGGTCACTCTCATCCACGGCGGCGCCATGAAAGAAGGAGTTGTCGCAGAGCAGCAAGCCGCCGCGCCGCAGCAGGCGCATGCTCCAGTCGAAGTACTGGGGCAGCGGCTCTTTGTCGGCGTCGACGAACACGGCATCGAAGCCCGGCGCGAGGGTCGGCAGGACCTCGAGGGCAGCGCCTTCGATCAAGCGCACCCGGGCCGCCAGGCCCGCCTCGCTAAAGGCGCGGCGCGCCAGCGCGGCGTGGCGCGGGTCTTTTTCGATCGTCGTGAGCCGGCCATGCGCCGGCAGCGCCCGCGCCAGCCACACACCGCTGTACCCGCCCAAGGAGCCGATCTCCAAGACGGTCGTGGCCTCGACCACCCGGAGCAGCACGTGCAGGAGCTTGCCTTCATCAGGCGAGATGTGGATGGGCGGGAGGTTTTCTGCGGCGTGACGGGCACGGATGGCGGCGAGAATCGGATCTTCGACGGCGAACAACTCCGTAACGTAGCGGTCGAGCCGCTCGTCGGCGGTCAGGCGGTCGCCTCGACGTTCGGGAACGGCGGGACATCGAGCAACCAGATTCCGGAGAGACGCGACTGCTTGTCGACTTCCACGAGCAAGTGATCGCCGACGCGCACGACCGTCGTCCCGCGCGTGCGCCCGACGCGGATGTGAAACAGCGTGTCGGTTTCGTTCTTCTCGACCGTGATGGCGGTGTCTACTTCGACGGCGGCGACGCCGGGCTGCGACTTGCGGGTCGGGAACGTCACCTGCCCGTCCTTCGTGGGCTTCGGTGCGGCGAGTTTCGCGACCGTCTTCACGTCGTCGGGCCACGTCACCACATCCACGCCGCGCAATGCGCCGCCGGCCACGTCGATCACCACGAACGAGCCATCAGCCCCTTCGAGATCGACGGTCCCGTTCATTCCGTTCCCCTTCGGGACGCCTTTGCAAGCGACCGTGAGAATGTCGGTCTCGGCATCCCAGCGGTAGGTCACTTTGGGGAGCTTGCCGTCGAGCGGGTCGATGCGGGTTTCGAATTGCATAACGGGAGCGTAATATAGCAGGACCATGAAACGACGCGAGTTCTTTGGTTCGATGGCAGGTGCGGCAGCGTTCTACGGCGCGATGCGTGTCACGCCACACTCCACACGCCGCACGGTTAGCGCTCAGTCTCCCGCCCTCGGTCCCGAAGTCTTCAACCGTCGCCTCGCGCGCGTTCAACAAGAGCTCAACACGCAGAAGGTCGATCTCCTCGTCGTCGAGCCGAGTACCAACTTCCAGTATTTCGCGGGCTACAACCCCGGGCGCAGCGAGCGCCTGATCCTGCTCATGATCCCAGTCACGGGCGCGCCCGTCGTCGTGTGCCCGTCGTTCGAAGTCGAGCGCCTGAAGCGCAACAGCGTGGTCAGCGACGTGCGCGGCTGGGAGGAGCAGGAGGATCCGTGGCGCGTGGTGCGCGCCGCCGGGCAGCAGCTCAAACCGGCGCGCCGCGGGGGCATCTGCGGCGTCGAGCCGAGCACGTCTTACCTGAGTTTCCTGCGCCTCACGAGCGCCCTGGGGAGTTGGAAGCTCGTGAACGGCGCCCCGGTGACCGAGCGACTGCGCATCGTGAAGGGGCCCGAGGAGATCGCCCTGATCCGCCTCGCGATCGACGCGACCGAAGCCTCCATCGCCGCGACGTTCGCGCAGCTCGCCGTCGGGATGACCGAGCGCAACGTGGCGGAGACCCTGTCGCGCGAGATGGCCACCCGTGGCTCGCCGGGCGGCGGCTTGGTGCAGTTCGGCCCGTCGAGCGCCTTGCCCCACGGCGGTCCTTCGGCAGGCAAACTCGAGCGCGAAACCGTCGTGCTGATCGACGCCGGATCGCGCATCGAGGGCTACACGTCCGACATCACCCGCACCATCTGGTTCGGCGACGCGCCGTCCGCGGAGTTCAAGAAGGTCTACAACCTCCTCCACGACGCCCAGACCGCCGCGATGCAGGCGGGCCGGCCCCTCGTGACCCAGTGCCAGGAAATGGATCGCCTCGCCCGCAAGGTCATCACGGACGGGGGCTATGGCCAGTACTTCACGCACCGCCTGGGACACGGCATGGGGATGGACGGCCACGAGCCGCCCTATCTCGTGGAAGGCAACGAGACTCGGCTCGAGCCCGGGATGG
>Ga0137418_10003874_pt1 | contig 13752 bp, 12 predicted proteins | sample CZODoug3_1_2_16f_FD_122242 | JGI IMG/M metagenome (GOLD analysis project Ga0137418, IMG submission 122242) | Vadose zone soil fungal communities from Angelo Coast Range Reserve, California, USA - CZODoug3_1_2_16fungal (Hybrid Assembly) | ecosystem: Environmental > Terrestrial > Soil > Vadose...
GGCCGCGCCCGCGCTCGCCGCCACGCTCGTCACCGCACCGATCAGCGCGTTCGCGTTCGGCACCGTGGCGCCGATCGGCGTGCTCGCGAACCTCATCGCGATCCCGCTCGCCGGTGTCGCGGTGCCGGGGCTCGTCATGGCGCTGGCGCTGTCGTGGCTCGGATCGGGGCTCGCGCACCTGATCGCTGCCGGTGCGGGCCTGGGCCTGGCGCTGCTCGATCTCGTCGCGCAAGGCGCCGCCCTCGTGCCGGGCGGCCACGTCGTGATGGTCGCGGGGTGGCAGGCGGCGCTGGTGTGGGCCGCGGTGGCGGCCGCCGCGTGGTGGCTGTGGCATTCCCCGCGCCGCCCCTGGCTGATCGCCGCGCGCGTGGCGTTCGTGACCACGGTTCTCGTCACGACGACGTTTCGGGACGTCGTATCTCTCGACGATTGCCGTTGCTTGACGGTACATTTTCTGGACGTCGGCCAAGGCGACGCGGCGGCGCTCCGGACGCCCAACGGCCGCTGGATCGTGATCGATGGCGGCCCCCGCACCCCGCAGGGCGATGCGGGGCGGCGGGTTGTGGTCCCCTTCCTGCGTGGCCAGGGTGTGGGGCGGGTTGCGGTGGTCGTTGCCACCCATGGCGATGCCGACCATCTGGGCGGGCTGCCGGCCGTCGTCGAGGCGTTCGACCCGGACCTCGTGCTCGAGCCGGGGGAGCCGCTCGGCCGGCCGCTGTATCTCGAGTTTCTCGCGGGCGTCGAGGCATCGGGCGCGCAATGGCATGCGGCGCGAGCGGGGGACCGGGTCGAGGTGGACGGGGTGGTGCTCGAGGTGCTGAGCCCCGACTCGCTCTGGCTCCGGCTGCCGCTCGATGTGAACGACCACGGCGTAGTGCTGCGGGTGAGGTACGGCGCTATGCGGCTCCTGTTCCAGGCCGATGCCGGGCTGCCGGTCGAAGGCCGGCTGGCGGGGACGGTGGGTCCAGTGGATCTATTGAAGGTCGGCCATCACGGCTCGCGGACCGCCACGTCGGACGAGTGGCTCGACGAGCTGGCGCCGCGCGAAGCGGTGATCAGTGTGGGCCGGAACAACCACTACGGCCATCCGGCGCCCGAGGTGCTCGAGCGGCTCGCGCGACACGGCGTCACGGTGTTCAGGACCGATCGGAGCGGCACCATCACTTTCTCCACGGATGGGCAGGGTGAACGGGTCCGAAGTCATCACGATTGAGCGGTTCATCATGGAGCAGGAGCGGCTCTACCCGGAGGCCACGGGGGAGCTGTCCAACCTGCTGTACGACCTGTGTCTCGCCGCCAAGATCATCTCGCGCCACGTGCGCCGCGCCGGGCTCTCGGACATCCTCGGGGCCGCCGGCGCGGTCAACGTCTCGGGCGATCTGCAGCAGAAGCTCGACCTGTTCGCGAACGAAACGGTGCGGAACAGCGTGCAGCACACCGGTCGCGTGTGCGTGACCGCATCGGAAGAAGATCCGGAGCCAGTGCCCGTGCCGCCGGGCAAGGCCGCGGGCAAGTACGTGGTGCTGTACGACCCGCTCGACGGGTCCATGAACATCGACGTCAACGTTTCGATCGGCACCATCTTCTCCATCCACAAGCGGGTCACCAAGAAAACCGGCACGGCGGGGCTGGTGGACTGTCTCCAAGTGGGGAGGAAGCAGATCGCCGCGGGCTACATCCTGTACGGGTCGAGCACGATGCTGGTCTACACCACGGGCAAAGGGGTGCACGGCTTCACGCTCGATCCCACGATCGGCGAATTTCTCCTGTCGCACCCCGACATCCGGACGCCGCCGGTGGGCCGGTACTACAGCGTGAACGAGAGCAACTGGAACCGCTGGACTCCGCCGGTGCAGCGCGTGGTCGCCGCGTTCAAGAACGGTGAAGGCAAGGTGCAAGCGAGAAACGCGCGCTACATCGGGTCTCTGGTGGCGGACTTCCATCGCAATCTCATCTCCGGCGGGATCTTCCTCTACCCGGCCGCGACGAACTATCCCCAGGGCAAGCTCCGATTGCTGTACGAAGCGGCGCCGCTCGCGTTCGTGGTGGAGCAGGCGGGGGGCCGGGCGACCGACGGCTGCCGGCCCATCCTCGACATCGTTCCGGAGAGCCTGCATCAGAAGACGCCGCTCGTGATCGGCAGCAAGGACGACGTGGAGTTCGCCGCCCGGATTCTCGCCGCCGAGTCCACCGTGGGAACCCGGTGAGCGACCGCAAACCCGTCTACGGTCCTGACGACTGGCAGGCCGAGCCGGTAAGCGAGCTCGGCGCTCCGGGCGCGTTTCCGTACACGCGCGGCGTCCATCCGACGATGTATCGCGGCAAGCTCTGGACGATGCGGCAGTATGCCGGGTTCGGGACGGCGGAGCAGACGAACGCGCGGTTTCGGCATCTCCTGGACGCGGGGCAGACCGGCTTGTCGGTCGCGTTCGATCTACCCACCCAGATGGGATACGACTCGGACCATGCCATGGCTGAGGGCGAGGTAGGCCGCGCCGGGGTGGCGATCGACACGGTCGACGATCTGGCCCTCCTGTTCGACGCCATTCCGCTCGATCGCGTCTCCACGTCCATGACCATCAACGCGACCGCGCCCGTACTGCTCGCGATGTACGTGGTGGTGGGGGAGGAGCACGGAGTCAGCCGCGGCCGGTTGCAGGGCACCATCCAGAACGACATCCTGAAGGAATTCATCGCGCGTGGCACGTACATCTATCCGATCGAGCCGTCGCTCCGGCTCGCGACCGACGTGTGCCGCTTCGTCACCACCGAGGGGATGAGCATCAATCCGATCTCGGTGTCGGGCTATCACATGCGGGAGGCGGGGGCGACGGCAGCGCAGGAGTTGGGATTCACCTTCGCGAACGGGCTCGAGTACATGCGGCGTGCGGTGGCGGCGGGGCTGGACGTCAATCAGTTCGCGCCGCGGCTGTCGTTCTTCTTCGCCGCCTTCACCGATTTGTTCGAAGAGATCGCCAAGTTCCGCGCGGCGCGGCGCCTGTGGGCCCGTCTCATGAAGGAAAAGTTTCAGGCGAACGACGCTGCGTGCCGGCTGCGGTTCCACACGCAGACGGGGGGGTCGACGCTCACGGCGCAGCAGCCCAAGAACAACGTGGTGCGGGTGGCCATCCAGGCGTTGGCAGCGGTGCTCGGGGGAACGCAGTCCTTGCACACGAATGCCTACGACGAGGCGCTGGCATTGCCGACGGAGCAGAGCGCTACGCTGGCGCTCCGCACGCAGCAGATTCTGGCGCACGAAACCGGGATTCCCGGAACCGTCGATCCGGCGGGTGGGAGTTGGTACGTGGAGGCGCTGACGGATCGAGTGGAGCAGGAGGCGCGGGAGTTGCTCGAGGAAATCGAGCGGGCTGGGGGCGCGGCGCGGGCGGTCGAGCGGGGGCTGTTTCAGGAGGCGATCGCGCGCAGCGCGTACGCGCAGCAGCGCGCGATCGAGTCGGGAGAGCGCGTGGTGGTGGGGGTGAACGACTACGCGGACGATCAGGAGATTCCGTCGCCCCCGGCCCCCGACTATTCGGCATTGGCTGCGGCCCAGCGACGGCGAGTCGCGGAGCTGCGCGGAAAACGGGACGCGGCAAACGTGAAGCGAGGGCTGGCCGGGCTCGAGCGCGCGGCGCGCGATCCGGCGGCGTCGCTCATGGAGCCGATGCTCGAGGCCGTGCGGGCTCGCGGGACGGTCGGGGAGATCTCAGACGTGCTGCGGGGGGTCTGGGGGCCGTATCGACCAACCTAAGAGCGCGTCGTCGGGCGGCGCTGCGGCCACATGACCGTCGCGTTCATTCACCGATTCCTGTCGCCAGAGGGCCAGCGTGCCCGCTGAAGCAATCTAGACCGTGTCCAAGCTGCTCACGCTTCTTGGAGGCAGCCTGGGGGGCTCGCTTGGCTGGTGGCTCGGCGCCAGCGGCGGCATAATGACGGCGTTCGTCGTCAGCATGCTTGGGACCGGTGTCGGCATGTACGTCGGGCGCCGCATCGCGGGGCGCCTGCTTGATTGAGAGGGTGGTCTTCGAACCATGTTCCTGGTTTCGTCAGTCGTCATCCTCATCGCCGCCGGCGCGCAACCCGTCGCCCGACCGGGTGTCGGCGATTCCTGTTACCATTATCGGCCTGCGTCGGTTTCTCTCACCGGACGGTTGATTCAGCGCACGCTTCCAGGCCCACCCAACTATCAGAGCATCGCTCGGGGCGATCGCCCGCAGGTCGTGGACCTCCTGATCCTCGACGCCCCGATTTGCACGCTCGCGGACTACAAGGACAGCCCCAACACCGACCCGTTCCAGGGCCAGGACACCATTCACGTGCGCAGGACGGAAGCCACGTGGCGTGACGTTCGTCGTCTGACGGGCCGCCGCGTCGTCGTGACGGGCACGCTCGCGGAGTGGGCGCTCGGCTCGGATCGGACTCCCGTCGTGATCGATCCAACCGAGCTGCATTCGGTTCAAAAGTAGGGAAGGCTGCGTTTGCATGCGGATCCTGATCGTGGAAGGGGACGTGCAACGCGCCGAGGCGGTCCGAGCTGCGGTGCCGGGTCGCGATGCAGTGCGTTCGGCGCTTGGGCACATGTACGTGAGACAGAGCGTTGCCATCCGTTACTGAAGGGCAAACAGCCGCCCGCCTGCGCGGATTCGGGCCCCTCGGTATCGCCGCGATGCTCGTCATCATCCTCGTCGGCAATTATCCCGTTGCGCCCCTCGCCGCCATCCTGGTGCTCGTGTGGGTCCACTGGTCGCGCACGCCGTGGCGCGAGATCGGCTACGTCCGGCCCCCGAGCTGGGCCCGCGACCTGGCCCTCGGCATCGCGTTCGGCATCGCATTCAAGTTCCTGATGAAAGCGATCGTCATGCCGCTGTTCGGTGCCCCTCCGATCAATCAGGCGTACCATTACGTGGCCGGCAATCCGGCCGCGCTCCCGGGAGCCGTCTACCTCATGATTGCCGGTGGCGGCTTCGGAGAAGAGACCGTGTTCCGGGGGTTCCTGTTCGAGCGGTTCGGCAAGCTGCTCGGATCCAACCTGCGGGCCAAGATATTGACCGTCTTGCTCACGTCTGCACCGTTTGCCCTGACCCACTACCCTGACCAAGGGCTCCCCGGCGTCGAACAGGCCGCCATCACCGGGCTCACGTTCGGAACGATGTTCGCGGTCGCCGGCCGCATCTGGATCCCGATGTTTGCCCATGCCGCGTTCGACCTGACCGCGCTCGGGATCATCTATTGGAACGTCGAGTCCAGCGTAGCCCACCTCATCTTCAAGTAGATCAGAAATGTCTGGAAACTGTCAGGCGTGGCGGGAGCCGCACTCCCCGCCAGTGATTCATTGCGCATCATGCGCCTTGCGCTCGCGACCAAGGCCCCTGCAGCTTACGCCCGCATGAAGAAGCTTTTCTTCGTGGTCCTCGCCACCGCGGCCTGCGCCTCCGCCACGACCCATCAGGCCACCGTCTCACCGTCCTACACGGCGGCGGACGTGCAGTTCGTGTCAGGGATGATCGGCCACCACGCGCAGGCCATCCAGATGGCCGGGTGGGCGCCCTCGCATGGCGCGAGTCCGTCGCTGCGCGTTCTGTGCGAGCGCATCGTGGTTGCTCAAAACGACGAGATCGCGTTCGCGCAGCGCTGGCTGCGCGAGCACAACGAGGTCGTGCCGCCCGCCGACCCACGTGGCCACGTCATGCCGGGGATGGATCACCCGATGCTCATGCCGGGGATGCTGACCCCCGAGCAGATGGCTCAGTTGGACGCCGCGCGCGGCCGGGAGTTCGACCGCCTCTTCCTCAAGGGCATGATCCAGCACCACCAGGGCGCGCTGACGATGGTCGCCCAGCTGCTCGCGGCTCCGGGCGCCGCGCAGGACGGCCCGATCTTCCGGTTCGCCGCCGACGTGAACGCCGACCAGACCAGCGAGATCGACCGCATGAACCGTATGCTCGATGCCCTCACAGGGAGCCCTCAGTGAAATCACAATCGTGGTTCGCGATCGTAGCGCTGTCCATCGCGGCGTGCACCACGACGACAGTCAACATGTCCACGACGGCTCCGAGCCCCGACCCGCGCGTCGGGCTCCGCGCCGGCTGGATGGACGCCGCCGAGGCCGCCTGGAACATCCGCCTGGTCTCGACCACACCGCCCTCTCCGGATTTCATCAACCGGAGCACGCCGGGCGACTTCCAGTTCATCAACTCCGATATGTCGTTCACCGGGTCCTACGTCATTCAGGGCAACTTCTCCGGCGTCCAGGTATGGGACATCGCCAACCCCAAGGCGCCGCGGTTGCACAAGGCCTTCGTCTGCCCCGGGTCGCAGAGCGACGTCTCGGTGTATCGCAAGCTGCTGTTCGTGTCCGGCGAGGCGCTGAACGGGCGTACCGACTGCGGCGTGCAAGGCGTCACGGATACCGTGAGCCACGACCGGCTCCGCGGGATCCGAATTTTCGACATCACCGACATCGCGAATCCCCGCCACATCACCGACGTGCAGACCTGCCGCGGCTCCCACACGCATACCGTGGTGACGTCTCCGAGCGACACTGCGAACGTCTACATCTATGTGTCCGGGTCGGCGCCGGTCCGGTCTCCCAACGAGCTCGCCGGCTGCTACGGCGCGCCGCCCGACTCGAATCCCAATTCCGCGCTGTTTCGGATCGAAGTGATTCAGGTGCCGCTCGTGCATCCCGAGCAAGCACGGATCATCAGCTCGCCGCGCATCTTCAACGACCTGGTGCAGGCACCCTCACACAGCGAGGCGCCGGAGGACGTCGCCGCTGCGGCTCGTGCCGCCGCCGAGGCACGCGCGCACGGCGGGTTCACCGCGACCATCCGCGGCTCGGAAATCGTCCTGGGGCCGCGGTTCGTCGCCTTTCGGCTGGATAGCATCGTCAAGGCGCGCGGCGGGACCGGCACGCCGACGGCGGCGGACACCGCCACACTCCGGGCCAATGCGCAGAGCATCGTCGATCTGATCGTCAACCCTCCGAACCGGCGTCCGGGACCGCCTCCCGGACCCACCCAGTGCCACGACATCACCGTCTATCCGGCGATCGGCCTCGCTGGCGGTGCGTGCGGAGGCTACGGCCTGCTGCTCGACATCCGCGACGTCGCGAATCCGAAACGAATCGGCGCCGTGGCCGACTCAAACTTCTCTTTCTGGCATTCGGCGACCTTCAACAACGACGGCACCAAGATCCTCTTCACCGATGAGTGGGGCGGTGGGCTCCAGCCGCGCTGCCGCGTGACGGACAAGCCCGAGTGGGGCGCGGACGCGATCTTCACCATCGCGGCCGCCACGATGACGTTCCAGAGTTACTACAAGCTGCCCGCGCCACAGACCCCGAACGAGAACTGCGTCGCTCATAACGGCACGCTGATCCCGATCCCCGGGCGTGACATCATGGTCCAGGGGTGGTATCAGGGTGGCGTCTCCGTCTTCGACTGGACCGATCCGGCGCACCCGCGCGAGATCGCCTTCTTCGATCGTGGCCCGATGGACTCGACCAAGCTCGTCGGCGCCGGGTCATGGTCGGCGTACTGGTACAACGGCTACATCGTGAGCTCCGAAATCGCGCGCGGGCTCGACATCTTCGAGCTCCAGCCCAGCGGGTTCATCTCCCAGAATGAGATCGACGCCGCGAAGCTGGTGCATTTCGACTACCTGAATGCCCAGGACCAGCCGAAGCTCGTCTGGCCCGCGAGCTTCGTAGTGGCGCGGGCGTACCTGGACCAGCTGTCGCGCTCGAACGGGCTCGCGCCGGAGAAGCTGGCCGCCGCACGGACCGCCCTCGCCCGCGCCGAGCAGCTGTCGGGACAAGCGCGCCACGACGCGCTCGCTCAACTGGCGACGCAGCTGAAGAGTGATTCGCAGGGGGGAGCACCCCGGGCGCTCGTCACAGCCGTGGCGGATCTGGCAGAGGCCGCGCGCTGAGGGCCCTTGCCCTTACGATGCTCCTGTCCGCACCCGGCTCCCTGACGGGCCAGCCGGCGTGCGAGCAGGAGCGGGCCTGGATGTTCGGTCCCTTTGAAAAGCCCAACGGGGTGAACCCGGTCATCACGCCGAGTGCCGCGTCTCAGTTCCGCTCTGCCATGAGCAACACCGCTGTTCGGTGGGAGGAGCACGCCACCTTCAACCCGGCGGCCGTGGCCATGGACGGGAGGGTGTATTTGTTGTACCGCGCCGAAGACGCGAGCGGTGAGCCCACGATCGGCGGTCACACCTCCCGCATCGGGCTGGCGCGGAGCCAGGACGGACTTCACTTCACGCGCAACAGCGCGCCCGTGCTCTATCCGGACACAGACGCGCAGCGGCAGTACGAGTGGCCGGGGGGAGTCGAGGATCCACGGATCGTCGAGGCGGAGGACGGCTCGTATGTGCTCACGTACACACAGTGGAACCGGCGCGTCCCTCGCCTCGCCGTCGCGACCTCGCGGGACCTCGTCCGCTGGATCAAGCACGGGCCGGCCTTCGCGCAGGCGTACGGAGGCAAGTACCTGAGCCTCGAATCGAAGTCCGGCGCGATCCTCGCCCGCGTCGAGGGGAATCACGTCATCGCGACCAAGGTGGGCGGTACCTACTGGATGTACTTCAACGTCCCCGACATTCTCATCGCGACATCCGACGACCTCATTGCCTGGACGCCCCTGGAGGATATGAGCGGCAAGCTCCTGAAGGTCCTCTCCCCCCGGCGGGGGCATTTTGATTCCTGGCTGGTTGAGGCGGGGCCGCCTGCGCTCCTCACGGAGCACGGCATTGTCGTGATGTACAATGCGGGAAACAGCGAGACGGACGGCGATCCGGGGCTTCCCGCGAGGATCTATACCGGCGGGCAGGCGCTGTACGACCTGCGAAATCCACTCAAGCTGATTGCCCGCTCGGACGCCCCCTTCATCAAGCCCACCGAAGACTACGAGCGGACCGGACAGTACGCGGGGGGCACGACGTTCGTAGAGGGGCTGGTGCCATTCAACGGACGCTGGTACTTGTATTACGGAACGGCCGACTCGCGCGTGGGCGTGGCGGTCTGGGATCCGAAGCGCACCACAGATGGAGGAAAGCCTCGATGACCCTGGTTCGCGTTCCCCCACCGCTTCAGCAAGAAGTCGACCTCTCCAAGACCTACGATGCCGTGATCGTGGGCTCCGGCGCGGCGGGCGGGATGGCCGCGCACGTTCTCACCACCTACGGCCTGCAGGTGCTGATGCTGGAGGCCGGAAAGAAACTCGACATCAACCAGGAACTGCGCTCGATGCAGTGGCCGTACGATCACCCGCGCCGGGGCGACGCCCCGCCCGGATCGCACCACCTCACGCTCAACGAGTACACGATCCGCAAGCCGCCCTACGCCAAGGGCGCGGCGTTCAAGCACGTGTATTCGTACGTCGGCGGATGGTCGGGCTCGGACTACGTCAAGAACATCCTGGTGGACGAGAAGGATCACCCCTACACCGGAACCAACTACGCCTGGGTACGGGCTCGCTGCCTGGGGGGCAAGACCAACATCTGGGGCCGCCTGGCCCTGCGCCTGTCCGACTACGACTTCAAGGCCAAGTCCCACGACGGGTACGGCGAGGACTGGCCCATCTCCTACGCCGATATCGAGCCGTATTACGATAAGGTCGACCTCTACCTCGGCATCTCCGGCGTGAAGGAGAACCTGCCGCACCTCCCGGATAGCCAGTTCCAACGGCCCAGCAAGCTGAACTTCGGCGAGGTGAAGCTGCGCGAGAGTCTGAAGAGAACGGGACAGGTCCTGACGCCCTACCGGGCCGGCGTGACCACCGACGGCCTGAAGCACAACAAGTATCGGAGCAAGTGCTACGGCCGGGGCGCGTGCGAGCGGCGGGGCGGGTGCGACATCCACGCGGTGTTCGACTCGCCCACCGGGCTCATCTACCCCGCGATGGACACCGGAAACCTGACGATCCGGCCCAACTCGATCGCGCATGAGATCCTGGTCGACAAGAACACCGGTCGGGCACGGGGGGTCGCCTTCCTCGACAGCACCACGCGCAAGAGCTACGAGGCCAAGGCGAAGGTCGTGGTCGTGGGCGCGTCCACGCTCGAATCCGCCCGCCTGCTGCTGCTGTCGCGCTCACCGCAGCATCCCAACGGCCTCGGCAACTCGAGCGGGCACGTCGGTCACAACTTCTGCGAGCACGTGATGGGACCGGGCGTCACTGGCCTGATCAAGGAGCTGGTAGGCAAGCCACACACGCTCGATGACGGTCGACCGGGAGGGTTCTACATCCCTCGCTTCCGGAACCTGAAAGACCGCCAGCCCGGCTTCATCCGAGGCTACGGCTATGAGGGGAACAGCGGCCATACCATGTTCCCGGCACACGTGATGGACAGGGCAGGATTCGGCGGCCAGTTCAAGAAAAGCGTGCGCGATCACGCCGGGGCCTTTATCAGCATGGGCGCGTTCGGCGAGGTCCTGGCGCGCTACGAGAGCTTCGTCGACCTGGATCCCGAGACGAAAGACGCGTGGGGGATTCCGGTGCTGCGCTTCCATTACCAGTTCTCGGACAACGAGCGCAAGATGGCCGCGGACATGGTCGCGACGGGGCGCGAGATGCTCGAGGCCGCGGGGATCGAGGTGGTGGGGACGGACGAGAAGGTACTCACGGAGGGGTGGTCGATCCACGAGCTGGGTACCGCGCGTATGGGGACCGATCCCAAGACTTCGGTGCTGAACCAGTTTCAGCAGTCGCACGACGTGCGGAACCTGTTCGTCGTGGACGGCTCGAGCCACGTCAGCGCGTCGTGTCAGAATCCCACGTGGACCATCATGGCGCTGGCGTGGCGGTCGTGTGACCACCTGGCGGACGAATTCAGGAAGGGGAATCTATGACGGACCGAGTAGAGCTCTCGCGCCGTGAGATGATCGCGGCCACCGCGGCGGCGCTGGTGACGCCGCTCTTGTCGGGTGGAGCGGCCACCACACCGGTCGCCGTTGGCCTCCCCGGCAAGTTCCTGACGGCGGCGGAGTTCGCGACGCTGGATGAGCTCGCCGAGCTCATCATCCCCGCCGACGACCATTCACCGGGGGCCCGTGCCGCCGGCGTGGCCGGCTACATCGACGGCCGTCTGGCGGAATCGCTCGAGCCTGACTGGCAAGCGCAGTGGCGCTCCGGCCTCCAGGCAGTGGATGGGTTGTCCCGTGAGCTCAACGGGAAGCCGTTTCTCGAGTCTACGCCGGAGCAGCGGGTCACGGTCCTCACGCGCATGGCCGGGGGTGAGCAAGACCCCAAGACGGCCCCTGAGCGCTTCTTCAGAGAGCTCAAGTGGCGGACCGTGCGCGCCTACTATACCTCCAAGATCGGCATTCAGCTCGATCAGGAATACAAAGGCAACGTGTACCAGCGCGGGGAATTCGCCGGGTTCGACGCAAAGTGAGTCCCACGACGACAAGGAGGACGAGATGGGTACACGTTTCCTCGCGCTCGGACTGACGTTCCTCGGCGCGCAGCTGCTCGGGGCACAGACCAAGCTGTCGGGTGCCGGCACATGCGCCAAGCCCGACGTCCTCCACACGATCGCGATCGGAGATCGCCCCAATCATTCTTTCACCATCAGCCAAGCCAGGTGCCGATGGACCAAGCCGTTTACGATCGCGGGACTCCGGTCCAAGGGAGGCACCGGGACGCAGTCCGATGAGCTGAGCGACAACACCTCGCAGTTCCACGGCTACTTCCTGGACACGATGTCGGAGGGAAACCAGGCTCACTACCGCTACGTGGGGACGACCACGTTGAAGGATGGGGCGCCTCAAAGCGCCACGTGGAACTGGCTGTTCGTTGGCGGTACGGGGAAGTTGCAGGGCCTCAGAGGTAGCGGGTCGTGCAGGGGCACCTGGATTGCCGGGGGGGTCAGCGCCTGGGAGTGTACGGGGTCCTATCAGCTGCCCAAGTAATCGTCAGCGAGAGGGCGTGGCTTAGAACTCCAGCGTCTTCAGAAACGCGCAGTTCTGTCGCGCGCTGACGAGCGGATGCTCGACGCCCTCCTGCTCGACATAACACGGCTTGTGATCGATGTCGGGAATGCCCGCCAGGAGGCGCCGGAAATCGAGCGTCCCGGTGCCGAGCTCGGTGTCTCGCGAGCGGTCTTTCAGGACGTCCTTGATGTGGAAACTCCAATACCGGTCGCGGTAGCGCTCGAGATAGGCGAGCGGATCGCCGCCCCCCATCGCCAGGTTGCCGACGTCGAGCTGGTGCCGCACGACGGCCGGGTCCGTTCGCTCCAGGAACAGGTCGTACGGCACGGTGCCGTCGATCGGCTTGAGGTGGTCGGGCTCGTTGTGGAACGCGAGCCAGATACCGGCGCGCCGCGCGGCGGCGCCGGCCGTGTTGAAGCGGTCGGCCCATTCGCGCCAGTCGTCGAGTGAGCGCGCCGTGTCGGCGGTGAAGCTCGGGACGATCAGGTATTCGTGGCCGAGCCGCTGGGCGATGGCGAGGCTTCGCTCCCACCCGACGAGCACGACGGCGGGCGAGACGTGCGCCGAGGGCGCGCGCAGTCCTTCCGTATCGAGCGCGGCCCGGACCTGCTCGGGGGTGCGGCCGAAGTTGCCGAGCGACCAAAGCAGCTCGACATCGCTGTACCCCATGGCGCGCACGGCGGCGAGCGTGCGCTCGGGGTCCCGGCCCATCGCATCCCGTACTGAATAGAGCTCGAGCCCGATCCGATTGAGGCGGCGAGCGGAGCGCGTCACGCGGGATGCTAACGATCCGCTCGCGAGCGAGGCGCCGAGGGCGTGGACGAACGTTCGACGGTGCACGCCTCAAGCTGGGGCGAGATCGCGGGGGTGGCAAGACTAGCCGGTATTGCGCAGCCCCTGAGCAACGCCGTTCAGCGTGGACGCGAGGCCGGCGCTCACCGCCCCCAGCGCGGGGTCATCGGGTGCGATGTGCCGTTTGCGCTGCAGCAAGGTCACCTGGAGCAGCGACAGCGGGTCCACGTACGGGTTCCGCAGTCCGATCGCCGTCTGGAGCATGGGATTGTCGCGCATCAAGTAATCGCTCTCCCGGATGCGAAGCAGCGCGGCGATGGTGCGGCGGAACTCATTTTCCAGCTGATCGAAGAGGCCCAGGTCGCCGCCCAGCTCGCGCACGTACATCCGGGCGATGGCGAGGTCGGCCTTGGCACACACCATCTCCACTTTGGCGAGGAGGTCGTCGAAGAAGGGCCAGGCATGGGCCATGCGCCGCAGTACGGCGAGCCCGCCGGGCTCGGCGCCGATGGCCTCGAGCGCCGTGCCCACGCCGAGCCAGCCCGGAAGCATCAGCCGGGTTTGGGTCCACCCGAACACCCAGGGGATCGCCCGGATCCCCTCCATCGTTTCTGCGCCCGGTCCGCGGTACGCCGGCCGCGACCCGAACCGCACGTCGGCCAGCTCCCGGACGGGAGTCGTCTCGAGAAAGAGCCTGAACAGATCCTCGCTGCCGTACACCAGCGTGCGGTAGCGGGGCAGCGCTTCGGCCGCAAGGCGATCCATGATCTCCCGGAAGCGCGCTTCCTCCCCGGGCTCGAGGCCGTTGCGCCAGTCCTCGAACCGGTGCAGCAACACGCCGCTGAGCATCAGCTCGAGGCTGCGCTCGGCCACGGACAGGAGACCGAAGTTCTGGGAGACGATCTCACCCTGCTCGGTGATCTTGATCCCCCCGTGCACGGTACCCGGGGGAAGGGCGGTGAGCGCCCGCGCCACCGGCGAGCCTCCCCCCCGCCCCACGGTGCCGCCGCGGCCGTGGAACA
>Ga0137418_10003875_pt1 | contig 13749 bp, 9 predicted proteins | sample CZODoug3_1_2_16f_FD_122242 | JGI IMG/M metagenome (GOLD analysis project Ga0137418, IMG submission 122242) | Vadose zone soil fungal communities from Angelo Coast Range Reserve, California, USA - CZODoug3_1_2_16fungal (Hybrid Assembly) | ecosystem: Environmental > Terrestrial > Soil > Vadose...
TGGGCTAGTCTAGGTCGCCCCTCCGGGGCTGCTGTCCAGATGCGGTTTATGGCTGAGATGATTAAGATGCCGGTGGCTGAACGGGTTTCGGTTCGCGGCAGTGCGGTATCGCCTTTGGCGCCCTTGGGCGAGGCGCTATTTCGGTCGCTCTGGATTGCTTCGGTTGTTTCTTACACGGGCACGTGGATGCAGAACGTCGGCGCGGGCTGGCTGATGACGCAGATGACCATGAATCCGTTGATGGTTGGACTGGTGCAAGCGGCTGGTGCGGTGCCGGTGTTCCTGGTGATCCTGCCGGCGGGCGCGCTTGCGGACATGGTAGACCGGCGCCGTTTTCTGCTGCTGACACAAGGATGGATGGTTCTGGCTTCAGCGACGCTCGGCGTCCTGACGCTGACCAGTTGCGTGGGCCCGTGGGTGCTGCTGTTGTTCACGTTTCTGCTGGGCTTCGGTTCGGTGATGAATGATCCGGCGTGGCAGGCGATTACGCCGGAGTTAGTTCCGTCACGCCAGCATGCTTCGGCCGTGGCTCTGAATTCGGCGGGATTCAACGTGGCACGGGCGGTGGGGCCGGCCTTGGGCGGCTTGCTGGTGGCGGCGGTGGGCTGCGGGTCAACATTTTTGCTGAATGCCGCATCGTTCTTTGGAGTCATCGTGTTTCTGTATCGATGGAAGCGGCCAGTGGAAGCGCCTGCTCCGGCGCGGAGAGTATGGTCCGTGATCGGCGATGGGTTCCATTACGTGAAGCAGAGCGGACTGGCGAAGTCGGTGCTGCTGCGAACGGGAACGTTCAGTGTGGCGGCTGTTGCCATGCTGGCGCTGCTGCCGATCATCGCGCGTCCGTATGGGGCGAGGGGATACGGCGTGCTCCTCGGCTGCTTTGGGCTCGGCGCGCTGCTCGGAGCGTTAGCGCTGCCGCGGTTGCGAGAAAAACTTTCGGTGGATGGCGTCGTGGTTACGGCGATTCTTATTTTTGCCGGCATGACGTTTGCGGCGGGACGGACGGAAACTTTTGCGCTGCTGTGTGCAGTGATGCTGGTTGCGGGTGCGGCATGGATTGGGATTCTGGCTTGCCTGAATGTGGCGGCGCAAACAATGTGCCCATCGTACATACGCGCTCGCGCACTGTCGTTTTACCTGCTGGTGTTGCAGGGAGGCATGGCCGTAGGCGCCACTCTCTGGGGCGCACTGGCGAAAAGGATTGGGGTTCCGGATGCGCTCGGCGTGGCAGCGGTGGCGCTGGCGCTGGGAGTGTTGGCGCTGCGTGGGCATCGCATCACGGTGAGTGAGTTGGAGTTGGCTCCGGCGGTAATTCGAGATTGATTCGGCAGTTAACTTTAAGTGGAGGCAAGATGAAAACGATCACGGCGATTCTGGGGTCAGTGTTAATCCTCTGCAGTCTTGGCCTGGTGCAAGCGCAAACGCAAACCAAAGACGAAAAGAAAACCACCAGCCAGGTGGTCGATAGCGCGGTCAAACGAGTGGAAGGCGATTTTGTTCCCGCAGCCGAAGCCATGCCCGAGGAGAAATACGGCTTCGCGCCAACGAACGGTGAGTTTAAAGGTGTTCGCACATTCGCTGAACAGATTAAGCATGTTGCCGCCACCAACTACGTGGTTGCGTCCCTGATTCTTGGCGAAAAACCGCCCGTCGATGTTAACGACGAAAAAGGCCCCGATAGCGTGAAGTCGAAGGCCGAGATCCTAAAATATCTGAAAGATTCTTACGCCTATGCCCACAAGGCAGTCGCAACCATTACCGAAGCAAATGTTGTGGAACCGATTCCCTCTTTCGACGGCAAATCAACGACCACGCGACTCAGCCTGGGTATGCTGTTCTCATGGCATGGTTACGATCACTACGGACAGATGGTGGAATATCTGCGCATGAACGGCATCGTGCCTCCGGCCAGCCGGAAGTAAAGAAACCTACTTCCTTGCGCCTGGATGATGCTTCTTCCAGTCGGCTCCATCGCGTCCACCGTGGAGTGCGATCTGCGTGAGGAAGAGTTCGGCGGTGAGCCGGCGCTTGGTCAGGTGCGCAGCGATTCTCTGCTTGGCCCTTTTCGCCGGAACCTTCGGATCAAGGAACACCAGCACGGACGGTCCCGCTCCGCTAAGCGCGGCCCCGAGGATGCCGGAATCTCCGGTGAGTTCCTTGAGCGCGGGAAGCAGCGGAGAGAGCGGCGCCCGATACGGCTGATGAATGCGGTCTTCGAGAGCCGCGGGGAGCAAGTCCGGACGATCTTGCGTAAACGCCGCGAGCAGCAGCATCGAGTTCTGAATGTTCGTAACCGCGTCGGCGCGCGAGTATTGGAACGGCAGCACCCGGCGAGCTTGCTCGGTTGAGACCGAGGCCTCGGGAACCGCCAGCAGCAGCGGCCACTTCCCTTTCGGCTTCACTTCGACCACCTGCGCCTGAACCTGATTGGCCATGCGAGCCACGGTGAGCGCACCCATCCAGCAGGCGGAAGCATTGTCGGTCTCCTTCCCGGATCATCGATAGAATCCACCGCCCTCCCTGAACAAGTCAAGCACATCAAAAATGATCTACACTGAAAAAAGGAGATCGAGGGTGCTGGCCAGCCGGATAACGCTGCTTTGCTTTTTTTTGCTGATGGTTTCTGCGCCGAATGTCTGGGGCACATCGCAGGCGGCTGACGAGATTTCAACGCCCGATCAATTCAAAGATGAGTTTCAAACCGTGCCTTGCAAGAACTCCGAGCGTCAGGATGCCGTAAAGACCCTATTCGAACAGATGGGTGCGGCCGCGTCTGAGATCACGGTGGACAGCCATAAGCGAGTCGAGAACGTCATGATTCGCAGAGACGGGACCGGGGAAGGCTTGATTGTCGTCGGCGCGCATTACGATAAGGCAAACAATGGGTGCGGTGCGCTTGATAACTGGACGGGGATTGTGGCAATGGCGCATATCTATCGGTCTCTGAAAAGGGCTCCTATCCAGAAGACCCTCTTATTCGTGGCTTTTGGCGACGAAGAAAGAGGATTAGTGGGTTCACGCGCGATGGTTGATGCAATCAAGAAGGATGCACTCCCGCAGTATTGCGCCATGATCAATATCGATAGCCTTGGCCTGGCTCCGCCGCAAGTGATGGATAACACGTCAAGCGGTAAGCTGGCGAGAGTGGCTGAGGAGATCGCCGGGAAAATGAAAATTCCATTTGCCCACGCCAGGATCGATTCAGGTAATGCCGACTCATCCTCGTTTCTTAACAGGAAAATACCGTCGGTGACCATTCACGGCATGTCCAACGAATGGCCGAAGGTCCTTCATACGACCGATGATCGGGCGACCAGGGTAAACCCTCTTAGTGTCTATCTTGGCTATCGGCTCGCGCTGGCTCTCGTGACCCGCGTGGATGCCTCGCCTTGTGATGCCTACAGATAGTTAAAACCCGCGCCTGCATTCAGCCGCGCAGCGGCGACAGAGTGTAGCCCCGGGCTTGCGCCTGGCTCGCGCCCGGGGCTACACGCGACTGGATCAGGCGAAAATTTCCATCACGTAGCTTTACGTCGATCTTTCGGAACGTCCCATCCCGTCGGGGATTCGAGGGCACATAGCTGAGGCTATATGTGCCTAAACGCCTGCCGATTTGTTCGTAGGCTCTCTATTTCGGCAACGTTCTTTGTAAAGAGGATCTCCCTCCCGAATTGTCCACCAGGTGTTGTAAGTTCACGCGAATCATGTCGAGGTAGACGAGAGTATTTGGAAAAATGAGTTCGGAAACCGTGTCGCTCTTCAATCAGGGCTGACGCGGCCTGTGTTCGATCGACACTCCACGGGATGCTCAATCTTTGGGAAGCGTTCGCGGAGAGTCAGCCGGGAAAGAGTCGACAATGTCGTGATCAACGAGCCCAGGTTGTCGCGTCATCCTGGACTTTCTCGTCCTTGCGCTGACCTATTCCGTTGAGCGTGTTACGTCAGGCATTGCGTCGTGGATTGCATCCAGCGATTCCTTCGTGGTTACCGATCCGGCCTACCGGCCGCGCAACCCCGAAGAGTCGCTCCTCTATCAATTTTCTCCTCACTGCGCCGTCGTGCTCGTGCCTGCGGGATTCCGCGCGGCCAGTGCGGCGCTATCGCATTCGTGCAGCGCTTTGGTTCCGGCCTGAATCTTCACCCCCATGTCCACGTGCTCGTGCTGGATGGCGTATACGCCGGGGTGGAAGGAGAAATCCCGCGCTTCTATCCCCTACGTGCGCCAGATGATCCGGACGTGGCCGCCGTGGCTGAAACGACATCCCGCCGCACACGGGCGCTGTTAACGAAGAAAGGAATCGGCGCGTCAGACGACGGCGAAGCCGAGGATCCGCTGATGCGAGACACGCCGTGGCTGGCCGGGCTATATGCCCACGGAGTGCGCGGGCGCATCGCCACGGGGCCGAACATCGGCAAACGCAACCGAACCTGGGGTGGCTGTGGAGAATCCCAAGAGCCAGAACCATCCGCGCGCCGTTGCGCCAATGTCGATGGGTTCAGCGTTCATGCGAATGTGAGCTTGCCGGCCCATCAGCGAGCAAAACTGGAAAATTTGTGCCGCTACATGTTGAGACCTCCGCTGGCTGTCGAGCGATTGGAGCGTCTGGCGTCCGGCCACCTCGCGTATCGGATGAAAACACCCTGGCGCGACGGCACGACACACGTGACCATGAGCGATGGTGAATTGCTCGAGAAGCTCGCGGCCCTGGTTCCCGCGCCGCGTTTCCATCTGGTGAGGTATTTCGGAATCCTGGCTTCAGCCGCGAAACAGCGCCCCTCCATCGTCCCGGTTCCGCCTCCAGCGTCTGGCGTGGAATCCTGCGGTCATCGAGACAACTCAGAAAAAGAAAAGCCGCATGCGCGCAATTACACCTGGGCGCAACTGATGGCGAGAATTTTCGCTTTGGACGTGCTGGAATGTCCTCGCTGCGGCGGCCGGATGCGTATACTGGCCGCTATCGAAGATCCCTCCGTCGCTCCGAAGATTCTCGACTATCTCGGCCTGCCTTCCCGGCCTCCCCCGATTGCTCCCGCTCGCCGAAACCGACACTTCGAAATCGCCGAATGATGGCCAAGCTGGCTGCCTTCGCCGACGTGTCCCTCTCACCCATCCACCGCTTCGTTCCGGTGCGAAAATTTCCTTTTTTGAATTCTTGTGCGCCCCCAAAAACACCCGAAAAACGCCCATGCGCACCGGAAGATGGCATCCGGAAGATGGCATCCCTGACGGCCCGGAATCGGCTATTCCATGACATCGTTCCTGACTTCCGGGATCGGCCAGCGATGGAAAACCGCGTTCGTTTTTCCTATGCTTCGTTCGTTTTTCCTATGCTTAGGACCTCGGCCTCGAATTGCAGTCCCGCAAAGCGCCCATTGAAACGATCATCGTGGACCGCGTGGAGAAAACTCCGACCGCGAACTGATTGCCGACCCGAATGTGGTTTTCAAGCATGATCAATCCGGTTTCCTTCGGTAAAACCTGCGGCGTTACTCGCGAGTCTCAGCGTGAAACTCACCACCGAATCTGTTTTCATCAGAAACAGGCTTTGTTAGACTTCATCGCAACAAAAACCCCTTGAGATTAGGAGGAAAGATGAGGAATCGGTGTTTCTGGAGCGGAGTGTGTATCCTTGTCCTGAGTGTGCTGCCGGCGGTCGCCCAAACCCAGGCCGGCATTAGTGGTGTAATTCACGATCCAACTGGCGCCGTCATCCCCGGTGTCATGGTGACGGTGACCAAGCCGGCGACCAACTTTACTCGTTCTGCGAACAGCAACGAGGCCGGCGTCTACAATTTCCCAGTTTTGCAACCGGGCAAATACAACATCAAAGTGGAACTGCTGGGATTCCGCACAATCACACAGAACGATGTTGAGCTGCAGGTTCAGCAGTCGGCGCGAATTGACTTCACACTGCAGGTTGGAGAGCTGAGCCAGACGGTCCAGGTCGAGGGCACGGCAGCGCTCATCGCGACGGAGAACGCGACCGTCGGAACGGTCATTGAGAACAAGCGTATTGTCGAGATGCCGCTCAACGGACGCAACTTCCTGCAGCTCACCTCGCTCAGTCCTAACGTGAGCTATGGGTTCACCACTGCCGGACAAGAGGACCAACGCCAGGGCGGCTCGCGCGCATCGCAGAACATCGCCGTCGCAGGCCAGCGGAGTGCGTTCAACCACTTCACACTGGATGGAGTGGAGAATACGGATGTCAACTTCAACACGTACGTGATCCTGCCGTCGATCGATGCTCTGCAGGAATTCAAAGTTCAAACGGGGATCTTCCCTGCCGAGTTCGGGCGCGCGACGACTCAGATCAATGCTTCAACCAAGGCAGGAAGCAACCAATTCCACGGAACAGTGTTTGAGTTTCTGCGGAATGACAAGCTCGACGCGAAACAGTACGCCTTCGCAGGCGAGCGCCCCAAGGACGCGTTGAAGTGGAATCAGTACGGTTTCACTGTGGGAGGCCCCGTAACTATACCTGGACTCTATAAAGGCACCGATCGGCTCTTCTTCATGTCGAACTTCGAGGGGTTCAACGAACGCCGGAAGACCCGGACGCTCTACAGCGTGCCTTCAATGAAGATGCGCTCGGGGGACTTCTCCGAAATTCTCTCCCTGACAAATACGAGAATCTATGACCCTGCCACGACGCGGCCGGATCCGAGTAGACCGGGTGCTCTCATTCGGGATCCATTTGCCGGCAATCTGATCCCGGGCAACCGGATCAATCCGGTTTCGAACAAGCTGCTCGAATTCTACCCGGCGCCGAATCTCAATCTCGATCGGGGATTGGTCCCGTACAACTACGAAGCGACCATGAATCGCAAAGCCGACAAGGATCAGTTCATTCAACGTATCGACTTCACCGAGTCTTCAAAGTCCAGTTGGTTCGGCCGGTACAGTTGGAGCGGTGAAAGCGAGGCGCAACCGTATTTCTTTAACGGAAGCCAGGTGCAGACGCATGTGCACCAGGCGATGGCATCGAATACGCGCGTGCTTTCGACTTCGAAGGTCAATGAATTCCGGTTCGGTTTCAACTACTTCTACAACCTGAAGTCGGGAATCTTTGCCAATACCCGTGACGTCATGTCGGAGCTGAAGCTTCCCGGAATTTCGAGAAATTTATCTCCAATTGCCTGGGGAACTCCGCAAATCACCATCACGGGCTTTGTAATTCCTGCTGGGGGCACGGGCACTACATTCGGTGACAACTCCAATGGTCCGTACGAGAACAGCAACCGCGTCTACCAGGCGATTGATAATTTCAGTTGGACCAGGGGTACCCATTCGTTCCGCCTTGGCGGCGAATTGCGCTGGGATCAGTACAATCAGTTGGGTAATCAGTTTCCCCGCGGCTCCTTTAATTTCCAGCCTATCGCAAGTTCAAATGTTGGAGCGGCCAACACAGGGTATGGATTCGCCGACTATCTACTTGGCTACGAACAGCAGTCCCAGGGATCCATAACGCTCGCGCAAACCAACTTCCGCGCAACGAGCCAGGCTTACTACATCGACGACACCTGGAAGATCCATCCGAAAGTCTCGATCAACTACGGACTCCGATACGAGTACACGCCGCCATTCCTCGACCTGAGCGGGAATCTGGTCAACTTCGACATGCCGTTTGTGGATACGACTGCGAATGTAGCAGACATGAGCCGTCACCCGACTCTCGTTCGCGTGGGAAGTGGGGATTTCTACGAAGGTGTTTCCTTCCGATTCGACCCGGCGGTCAAGGTTGCGCGGGACGGCCGGCTCGGCGAGAGGCTCGTCGCCGACGACAAGAAGAACTTCGCGCCCCGGCTAGGCATTGCCTGGAACCCGAGTTCCAAGTGGGTGGTCCGGACGGGCGGAGGTATGTTCTTTGCTCAGGATACCGGCAACCCACGCTTTGATATGGCCCGCAATCTGGCCGGCCGCCGGCGGGACATCGCAACTGCTGCCATCAACGATTTGACGTGGAATACGCCATTCCGCGGACTTGGGGCGGGGCCCAACGGTACTGATCTGCTCCCGCAGCCCTACGGCCTGGCCAACATCTACAATCGGCGCACGCCTTATTCGATCCAATACCTGCTCAATGTGCAGCGCGAACTGGGCGGCGACACGGCGATCGAGATCGGTTATATCGGTTCAGTGAGCCGGAGGCTCGAATCGCTGCGGGCGTTCAACGAGGCATACCCCACTGCCGATCCGACGCTCTCGGTAGCAATCCGCTCGCCCTATCCGGAACTCGGCCGATTCCAGGAGGTCGACGGGAGCGGCAAGGCAAACTACAACTCCTTGAGCGCGAAGTTGCAGCGCCGGTTCTCGAAGGGACTGACGTATATGTTCGGATACACCTGGTCGAAATCGATTGACCAAGGAAGCGCCATCCGTGTTCACGACACGGATGTGCTGTTTCCTCAAAACAGCTATAACCTTCGCGCCGAGCGCGGATTATCGAGCTTCAACCTGGATCATCGGGCTGTTACTTCGTTGCTCTACGACCTGCCGATCGGTAAAGGGCGGCGGTTTCTCAGCGACGGCGGCATTGCCGACGCCATCATCGGAGGCTGGCAACTTGGATCCATTTTCACGGTTCAGAGCGGTTTCCCCGCGACCGTCATTGACAACAAAGACCAGTCCAGCACAGGCATTGGCTACGACCGGCCGAATGCGACAGGCCAGTACGCGGTCCTCCCCCGCGACGTACGAAATCCTGACCGTTGGTTCAACACCGACGCCTTCAAGCTTCAGCCCTCTGGGACCTTCGGCACGGCGGGGCGGAACACGGTCATCACACCCGGGAGCATTCAGTTGGATTTCTCAGCCCATAAGGAGTTCAGAATCATCGAGAATCACGCGCTCCAGTTCCGGTTCGAGACGTTCAACCTCCCGAACCATCCGAACTGGGGCAATCCCGACATCAGCATAACCTCGCAAACCTTCGGCAGGATCAATAGCACGCGCACGAACATGCGTGAGATACAGGTCGCGCTGAAGTATATGTTTTAACGTCCGTTAGAGCACAAAAGACTTCACGGACCAAAGGAATGGGAAACCAGCCGCGGATTACGCGAATTACGCGGATGCAGACTGCAGGCCGTCACTAAGCTTCCGATCTGCATCCGCGTAATTCGCGTAATCCGCGGCTGGTTCCCCGTCTTCATCCCGGAACGGGTCACAATTCGCTGGAATTCACGCGTCTTTCAGGAAGTCGTCGATGGTCAATTTATTGGGCGATCGGTCCCAATTGTCGAGTTGACACAGCGCCAGCAGTTCGGCATGGCGCAGGTCTTCCGGGCTGTATTCTGCGAGCAGCTGCCGGATGAGCGCCAGGGTTTCCCGGAAATGCAGTCGCCAGGCCAGGTTTGCTTCGAGCCGCATGTGTGGACGCCGGATATCCTGCCGCATTTTCCGGTAGAAGGTGTGTTCGGAACAGAAGTACCTTCCGTGCCGCTCGGCGATCCTTCCTTTTTCCGCAATCGGCATCATTGTTTCGAAGATGATGCGGTCTAGACCCGTGTAGAAAGGCACGTACTCCTGCCTTGGCGCGTCGATGCGCGCCAGCACCTTCCCGAGTCCGGCCGCAACGGCTTCGTCCCAGATCCAGATGACTCGTTTCCGCCGCCGGATTTTGCGGCGAACCATCCCGGAAATGCTTTCGAGCAGCGGCGGGGACAAGACGACGCCGGCGCCATTCAGTTCAAGCAGCCCGTGAGATAAGCCGAATTTGATTCCTCCCGGATGCATTGTCGATCCCTCCTTATTGTAGTCGGGGGGCTTTGCACATAAGGTCGGAAGTTACATTCCCGTCCTCAATCTGGAATCCGCAATCGCCGGTACGCAACCGCCAAGAAAGATATGCCATACTCGACAGCAATCCCTTTATCTTTATGGCCTAACGATTCACTCTTTCGCGGCTATCGGTGATGGCTGTTGCATATCTTTCTTGGCGGCTGCGTACCGGCGATTGCGAATCGGCGATGTGCAAAGCCCCCGGCCCCCATCAGCGCGCTACGTCGCGATACGGGTAACCGGATCACTCCAGTCGGTGAAGCCGGTCGCATCGGCGAAGGAACGGACCTGAATGGTATAGGCCGTTCCCGGCGTGAAGCCGGCGATCGTCGTGGCTGGACGCGTCCTGGTGACGAGTTGCGTGATCGGCGTCCCAGGCATGCCGTTGACGGTGGGCGTGCAACGAATTTCGTACGCATCCGCGCCGTCAACGGACACAAGGACGAAGTGAAACTGGCCGCTGTTCTTGCCTGGTGTGATTTTGCGAATATGCTGAGACAGCGACGTCTTGGGCGTCCTGACAGTGGACTGCGCTTGAAAGCCACTTTTCAAGAACGTCGTCAGGTCGTCCTTGCAGGCTTGTTCGGCGTAGTGGGCAAGCTCACGCATCATCTTGATCACGACCTGTTCTTGATGATTGCGTTCGGCAATGGCTTTCTTGCCGCCATCGAGCGCTGCCGTGATTTTCGTCGACAGCGTGTCGATGGCGCCCTTGAACGTGGCTTCGTCGACGGGCGGCGCCGGAAAGTCGACCGGATCGGTGAACATACCCGAATGGACGGCATTCGCAAACGCGAGATTTTCCGCTGGCGATTTCTTGTTGTAACCGCCGAGGGCTTTGATCGGTTTTGGTTTGGTTTGTGACATTGGATCCTCCTTATTTAAGGGTTAACGGTTTAGGAAAGGCCGCCGGACCTTCCCGCCAACGAACGCGCTGCTGTAGGGCACGGGTTGTGCCAATCGGCAGATGGTTGCGCTGAGCCAACGAATTGAAGGTCTTGCAGACGAAGAGACTATTGAGCTGGCGTGCTGGGTTACGGCAGAATCCAGGTTTTTCTGGATTCGCATCCAGAAAAATCTGGATTCAAGGGTTTCCCGGACTTGCTAATCAGCATCTCGGGGAAACCACTGGTTTGCCGGACTTGCCGATCGGCATCTCGGGGAAACCACTGGTTTGCCGGACTTGCTGGTCGGCATCTCGGGGAAACCACTGGTTTGCCGGACTTGCTGGTCGGCATCTCGGGGAAACCACTGGTTTCCCGGACTTGCTAATCAGCATCTCGGGGAAGCCGGTGGTTTCCCCGACATGCTACTTCACGTTGAGTATTGCCGGATAAGGCCCGCAGCAGTCGTTCCTACATTCATCGAGGGTTGATTCCAGCTCCTTCGATGATACGCGCAGCGCTTTCACTCTCACTCACGACAAAGCGCGCGAACTCAGGCTGTGTCATGCTCATCGGCTCGCCCCCGTGCTTAGCTACCCAGTCGCGTAGATCGGGCCCGGCGAGCACGCGCCCGATGTCCATCGCAAGCTTGTCAACTACTCCGGCCGGAGTGCCAGCCGGAACCCATATTCCATACCAAATGGGGAAGTCGAAGCCGGCGACGGCCGCTTCCGCGATCGTCGGCACCTCCGGTAACAGGACCGAGCGCCGCGCGGTGCTCACGCCTAGCGCTATGAGTTTGCCGTCGCGAATTTGGGGCAGGGCGAGCTCGATGGGCGCTAGCAAGTAATCGGTACGCCCTGCAACCGCATTGGCGATTGTGTCGACGATCGCGTCGCCTTGTCGGGCGGGAACGTGTACCGCTCTAATCCCTACCTCTAGATTGAATTTCTCGACCCCCAAATGCGTGCCAGTGCCCAAGCCAGAGGAGCCAAACCTTAGTTGACCGGGCTTCGCCTTTGCCGTGGCAATCAACTCGCCTAGGGTGGCGATGCCCGACGATTTGCCTGTGACCAGTACGTAAGGCTGGCTCGTGAGTGGAGCAACCGGAATGAAGTCTTTCAGGGGGTCATAGGGCAGATTCTTCAAAAGCGCGGCGCTGTAAGCATGAGCGCTAGTGTTCACGAGCAACGTGTAACCGTCAGCGGGTGACTTCGCAACCAGGGCGGGGGCCGCTGTACTCCCTGCGCCGGGATGATTCTCGACTGTAACGGGTTGGCCCCAAAGCTTCGATAACTGCGGGCTAAGGGCGCGGGATAACAAGTCAGGTCCACCACCAGCCCCGAATGGTTCGATCATGTGCGCGGGCTTGGAGGGGTAATCCTGGGAAAGTTGCAGTATCACCGATAACGAAAAAGCAATTCCCAGAGCCATCCGAATCCACATGCTTCACCCCCACAGGAATAGTAACGTCGAGACGGTCCCGTTGCGGTTGGTAAGGTCCGCCCGCATTTGCTTGTGAGGCCAAGTGTAAAATGCTCCTTCCGTGGGCGACAGACATATCTTCGCCCATTACCAGCGAGGAAAGAACACTATACTCCGGACGGATTGTCGGCAAACCGGAAGTAATTCGAGATTTCAGCTGGTAGGCATCGCTTTGCTCGTGATCCAAGGAATTCCTGAAATCGCGTAGAATCCGGTCGGGGAGCACCTCGGATTGCGTCGCGTTGTTGATGTAAGTGCTAGTGAAACGACGCGGAGACCTTCCGTCTACAGTCCTGCTTCAGGAGAATTTTGTGAGGCTTCAAACCGTACTCATTGCCCTGGTTTTGCTACTGGCGAGGAAATCACCTGCTCAGCAGGTCTTCGACAGTCATGTCCATCTTTGGGAAGGCGAGAAGTCACTCCGTCAGTACGAGACGGAGGCGAAAACAGCAGGAATTGATCTGGTAGGTTTTGGTGGCATGTGGTTCGGCGGGCCAAACCAAGCTTTGAGCGGGCATCCCGACGAGATCAGAGAAAGCAACGACGCCCATTTCGCCCTTGCAAAGAAGCACCCAGAGATGCTCCCTATTGCGACGGTCCATCCATATGATGGCGAAGCCGCGCTCGAAGAGGTCACGCGCGTCGCCGCGCTTGGCTTCAAGGTACTCAAGCTGCACCCGCACACGCAGAAGTTCGATCCCTCGGATCCGCGCGTGCTGGCCGTCGTCACTCGTGCTGGTGATCTGGGCATGATCGTGCTGGTGGACAACTTCAACATCATCCCGGGAGACAGCGAGAAACTGTTTAATCTCGCGCTTGCAGCACCGAGAACCAAGTTCATCTATGCGCATCTGGGCGGCATGAACTTTCGCTTCTGGAATGTGATACGGGCAGCTCGCACGGCGAAAGGCCTGTATGCGGACAACATCTACTTCGACATTGCGGGAACGACCGTTTTGCTCAAGAACGCGCCGATCCGGGACGAATTCGTATGGACGATCCGCGGTGTAGGTGTAGACCACGTCCTGCTCGGTTCAGACTTTCCTCAATTCACTCTCGCGGAGACACTCGCTGTGTTCGAGGAACTCAATCTCACGGCAGAGGAAAAGAAGAAAATTCGCTATCAAAATGCGCAAACTATGTTCGGCAGAAAGCCCTGATGATCTGGAGATGCCCGTTTGTCGCCGCAGTGCCAATCTCGCTTGTAGGACGCCGGGAAAATGAACGGGCGGAGAGAGCATCCGCAAAAGAAATAGAAGAACGGCAGCGTAGGGAAGGAGCCCTGGAAAGACTACGAGATGCGAAAAGGATTGCCTATTCGCAAGACAGCGGCCCAAGTCGATCCAGTCTTGATTTTTTGGCGGAGTGCTAATTCGCGCTCCGCCCCTTTTATTGAACTGGAAACCTGCCGTTCTGTTCGGGGCAGGACTCTCACACCCGCACCGCAGTCTAGGTCGTGTTCGAAGAAAGCTCCGGGCCGGCACTCACCGTCCTCCTGCTTCTATCCCGCATTTATCAGGTGAGGCTTACATGCAGTTCTGGCGGGCCGCCCATTTCATAACGGTAGGAAACTGGAACGATGCCATCGACATCGGT
>Ga0137418_10003876_pt1 | contig 13743 bp, 12 predicted proteins | sample CZODoug3_1_2_16f_FD_122242 | JGI IMG/M metagenome (GOLD analysis project Ga0137418, IMG submission 122242) | Vadose zone soil fungal communities from Angelo Coast Range Reserve, California, USA - CZODoug3_1_2_16fungal (Hybrid Assembly) | ecosystem: Environmental > Terrestrial > Soil > Vadose...
ACCCCCCAGGGCTCCAGCACCGCCATCATCCCCGCCACATTCTCCGGCGTCAACCCGCCCGCCACCACCACAGGGAAATACTGCATCACCGCCCGCACCCCAGTCCAAGCCTCATCCCAGTCCAGGGCTTCACCCGTTCCATTCGAAGAATCAGCAAACACCGCCCTCGCATCCGGCGGCATAGTCCCCACAGAAGCCATCAACTCTTCGGCTGGCACCGCCACAAACACCTTCTTCTCCGTCACAGGCCACACCCCGTGAGAACCATGCAACTGCACCGCCGACACCCCCGCCAGCTCCGCAATCTCTGCCACCCGCTCCGGCGCCTCATTCAAAAACACGCCCACAGTCTCCACGCTGCCAGGTATCTCCTTCACAATCTCGCGAACTCGTTCCGCAGTCACAAACCGCGGACTCTTCTCATAAAATACAAACCCGACAGCATCCGCCCCAGCCTCCACCGCCACCATCGCATCCTCTAAAGAGGTGGTTCCGCAAATCTTCACCCACGTCACGCGACCACTCCATCCAACAGTCCCCGCAATTCCGCCCCAGGGTTCTCCGCCCTCATCAACTGTTCCCCAACCAGAAACGCCCCAAAACGCGCGGCGCGCAATCGAGCAATATCCGACGACGATTTAATCCCACTCTCCGCAACGTGCAACACGCTGGCATCAGGCATCATTTCCGCCAATGCCAGCGAAATTCCCAAATCGACGCCAAACGTTTTCAAATTCCTGTTATTCACCCCAACCGTCTCAAACCCTAACGCCAGCGCCCGCGACAATTCCTGAACATCATGCACTTCACACAACACATCCAACCCCATCGCTTTCGCCGCCCCGCCCAGCATCCGCAACTCCGCATCCGCCAAACCCGCCACTATCAACAGAATCGCATCCGCCCCATGCGCCCGCGCTTCCAAAATCTGAAATTCATCGACAATAAAATCTTTCCGCAAACACGGAAGCCCGCACGCATCAGAAGCCCTCTGCAAATTCTCCAGCGAACCCTGAAAATATTCCGCGTCGGTCAACACAGAAAGCGCGGCAGCCCCAGCCCCTTCAAGCTCCACGGCCAGACCCGCCACATCAAACTCCGCCCGAATCAGTCCCTTCGATGGGGACGCCTTCTTCAACTCCGCAATCACCGCCACTCCCGCGGCTCCCACCTCCACCAACTTCCGGCGAAATCCCCTCACCACATGTGCCGCGGCTTTCCGCTCCAGTTCCCGCACATCCGCCCCGCGCTGCGTTTCCGCAACGCGCCGTCGTGTGCTGTTAAGAATCTGGTCCAGTAAGCTCATACAAAGATCCCTGAGTACCCTAGCGTTCAATTTTGAGAGAGAAGAAGACCTGCGAGAAATCGCTTAGAAGCGCCAAAATCGGCGGTAATACAGATAAAATCGTCCGCGCACAGAGGATGTCCGCGCAAAACTCAACCCGGTTTGGATGCCGGACCGCATATCGAGCCAACAGTATCCCACAGCCCCGCCCATTATGCAAAACCTCGGCACGCCCCGCGATTCCCCGTGCCTACGGTCTTCGCCCGATGGTATCCCGGCCGTAGCAGATTACTAATGTTGAAGTGAGCGCGACTGGGCCGGCTCACGCCTTCGCTCGAAGCCAATGCGAGATCTCCGGTATTGAAGGGTAAGGGGAGGGAATTCCATGAACTCAAGAACGATCTTGGGCTGGGCACTGATGACGGCCGCGCTGGGTATGACAATCGCCATTATTTCCAAATCCTCCAGGCGCTCCGTCGAGCAACAATTAGACGACGAAGCCCTCGCCCGGATGGATGACGAAGGCGGCTCCTATAACCCAGTCCCCGCTGCTACCTAAGGAAGGCCGCCGGGCACTTTGGCGCACGCCTATCTGCCTGCTCGCAGAGTGGTCTGGAACAAGACTGAGTCTTCATTAAGGCGCGGTTGCGAAGTGGGCCGAAGAAATTAACCGAACTACCAGCCGGGATTGCCCGACAAGCAGCGTGCGAAGGGTCGCATCGTGATCGCAGTCTAACGCCGTGAAAACTCTTGGGCTACGAACGGCGCACTCGGCATTGCGGGCAGAAATCGAAAACGCACTGGAAGAGCAACCTGTCGGCGAATGACCGAGGTGCAGAGAGTTGAGGCGCACTCTGCAATGTGAAAAGTTCATCGTTTACCGGTGGCCCTGCGGGGCGTTTACCTATTGCTTGCCTACGTTTAAGACCGGAGTGGCATGTCCTTGAATGAATGTGCAGCCACCATGAGCACAGGCCTCCTGCTGCATCTTGATACGCTCCAATTCAATGAACTGTTCTGGGCTCAAGTGCATGGACTCACGGTAAGCGTTGTCTGCGTTGGCCCGTGACTGTTCGGCTTGCAAGCGTTGGTCCTCGGCGAGCTTTTTCTGCTTCTCGGTCTGAATCCTCTGTTCCTGCGTGGCGGTTTCAATCCGCTGCGTCTTGATGGCATCCGGGGGATTCGCCTTGCCAACCGTCATCGTGACTAACTGGATCGGCAATTTCTTATCCTTGATGAACTGCACAAGGGACCCACGAATCTCTTCGTCTATCCCGTCGAGTGCCGTGGTGGAGATAACAGTCTCGTTCATGCCGTGTTTGCGGACGGCTTGGCGAACCATCGTCTTGAACTGCTCTTCCAAGTTGTTCTTGTACCAGTCAGCACCGAAACCTTTGATGAGGCCGACAGAATCCGTGACCTGCAAGATCACGATGGCGTGGAAGGTGATCGGCACGCCGTCCGAAGTCATCATGTCCGACATTTCCATCTCGTACTTCTGCGGCTGCATGAAGACGTCAACGCCTTCGGTTGAAATCGCCGTGAACGTTCGTCCCGTCTTAACTGGATCGGAATTCACACCGCCGTGTCCGAAGATATACGGCTTCTCCACCAACACGACCTCGTGTCCTGCGTCTGGTGAATACGAACTGCAACCGACCATGAACCCCAACATCAGCACCACGACTGCAACTGCTTTCTTCATAGGTTGCTCCACTCTGGTTCGCGGTAAATTCTCCAATGCTCCACCTTCGCTCCCTAATTTCCCATCGGATTCTGTTGTGGTTAGGCTTCGCCTGCGTAGCGAGGAGCAGATCTGCATATTGAGAAATGCCTTTCCCTCCTAAAGTGAATGCGTCTCAAGCAAGTTTCAGAACACTATTTCGATCGCATCGTGCAAGGGGGGGCCAAGAGCAATAATCTGATCCAGACCACCCAACGCGCGCGAGCGAACCAGGCTGCATACGGCATGTTTCCTCTGACTCCAAACCAGATGAAATTGCGAATGGCTTCAATCGCACCTTACACCACAAGATGTGTACATTCCAGTTACTTGAATAAAGCAGGCAAAAACAGGCTATTTCACTCGCCATCCCGGATTGTCGGCTTGTCTGCTCGATGGTGGTAGAAGGCTCATTTCTAGAAGTGGCCCGCGCTAGTTAATTGAAGTGAGTACGGCCTCGTGCTCGGTGTGAGCCGCAAGCATGTGCTCCAGCTTGCGAATCGCGTCGCGCCTGTACTCGTCAATGGCTTTGGAATATTTTTGCAGGATGCCGGGCGTGGAATGGCCGATCACTTAGGCGGCGGAGAGATCGGACACCCCTACTAGCTATGGCTGGGTTGTGTACTTACTATCCGCGCGGTTATTAGCTACTAACAGCAGTAGGAACGAATTTCTTACTGCGGCACGCCGACGCGGCGCACCAGATCTTGAAAGCGCGGGTTGGCATGCAGCGGGTCGAATTCCGCCTCCACCCCAAGCAGGAGCACGGTATACGACCGCTCATCGTAGGCTTTGTTCAGCCAGGCGATGGCTTTGGATTGCTCTCCCAGACCAGCATAGACGGCGGCGACGTCGTGCGCGGCGACATACTCTCGCTGCGAGATCGACTCTAGATCGCGCAGTATGTGGAGCGCCTCACTTCGGTTCCCAGCTCTGGCGTACGCATACCCGAGCCAGGCCATATGAAAGGGATGCCCCGACTGCTTGGTCGCCGTCTGGCCCTCGAGGATGGACTGGGTCAGGTTCCCCTTCTGAGCGTAGGCCCGCGCCAAGTAGACGTGCGCGACGGCGAAGTTCGAGTCCATGTCGAGAGTCTTCTGGTACTGCTCGATGGCTCCGTCGTAGTCGCGAAGGACATAAGGAATCCAACCGGCAACCAAGCTAATGGGAAGCGAGAGCGGGTCGAGTTGCTTCGCTCGTTGGATTTCAGCGAGGGCTTCGTCGCCGCGTCCGATGATAGCTAACTCCTCGGCATACCATTGATGCGCCGTCGCATAACTGGGGTTGAGTTCGATGGCCCGCCTGAATTCCTTCTCGGCGCCGGACGGATCCCAGTCATACTCCCACTTGAGTGCCCCCAGGGAAGCGTGGGCCTCGGCGAGACCTTCGTCGAGTTCTAAAGCCTTGAGCGCCGCCACACGCACTTTGGGAAAGGCCTGCGTCGGAGGGAGGAATCGATGGCCGTTCAACACAACATAGGATTCCGCCAGTCCTGCGTAGGCGGCGGCGTAGTTCGGATCGAGCCGCGTGGCCTGATCGAAGTATTCGATGCCCTTTCTCACGCCGTCTCCCGTCCGTTTGTTCCAGAAATAGCGCCCCTTTAAGTACGCCTCGTGTGCCTCGGGGTTGATGGAGTGGACACTCACTTGCGGGGATCGCTCCTGGACCTTGATCTGAATCTCGGTGGCGATGTCGCGCGCCACCTCGTTTTGCAATGCCAGCATGTTGCTCAGGTCGCGATCGTAACTCTCCGCCCAAAGGTGCCGGTCGGAGCGCGCCTCAATCAACTGCGAGGTGATACGAACGCGGTCACCCGAACGCATCACCGTGCCTTCGACGATGGCGTCCACGCCGAGTTCGTGCGCAATTTCCGGCAGCGGCCGTTTGGTGTCCTTGTAGCGTTCGACGGACGTGTGGGAAATCACGCGAAAGGTTCCGAACCGGGCCAGCTCTGTGATCAACTCGTCGGTCATGCCATCGCTGAAGTATTCCTGCTCTGGGTCACGAGAGAGATTGTGGAGTGGTAGCACGGCGAGGGATTCGATCCTAGGCGGGCTGAATGCTCTCGATCGGAGCTGGCGAAAGAGTCCCCAGTACCACGCCAGAAACAGAGCGACCACGACGGCCACCGCCAAGCCAGCCAGTCCGTAGCGCAAAGCTCGTCTCTTGGGGCTGGGTGTCCGCGGCGACACTGGCGCCGGCGCTTCGACTTCCCACAAAGGCGGACGCGATTTCACCGGAGCGGTGAAGCGGTAGCCGCGTTTGGGCAGGGTTTCCAGGAAACGGGGATGGTCGGCGTCATCGTGGAGGACGGAACGGATTTTCCGGATGGCAAAGTTCAGACCCTGCTCGAAATCGACGAATGTCTCCGAGCCCCATACCTGGCGGGCGATGTCCTGTCGGGTGACGATTTCCCCGTGCCGGCTGACCAGCAGGACGAGAACCTTGGCGGGCTGAGGCTGGAGTTTGAGAGAGGTTCCGTCTCGGCTGAGTTCTCCCGAGCGCAGGTCAAGTTCGAAGTCTGCAAAGCGGACGACGTGGGAGGAACTCAGATGACTGGCCACGCTGTGCCCCCCGAGGCAAGTCCGAACGACTCGTTTGCGGAATTATAGCCGAGATCGCCAAAGTCATTGATTGTCTTGGTGTTGGCGGGAAAACGGGGAGAGTCGGTTGGCACGAACACAGAAAACTCAGCAAAAGCTCAGGGCGCGCAAATTGACCGCTATCTATGAGGTTGCGTACAAACGGCTGTTGGGGGCGGGTTCTGAATCCACTCATTTATATGGAGGATCTATGCGATTCAAGAGAATTAGCAAAGTAGTCCCAATTCTGGCTCTGACGGCGCTCCTGGTGGCCGGGGCAGCGGCACAGAAAACCAGCAAACACTGCCAGGGCGCTGGTGGAATGCTGATGACTAACCTGGGCGCGGTCGACGCCAACACCACCATGGGGCCGGTAACGGGGGACCTGCGGGGGGCGGTGGGCGCCACCATTGTGAGCACGGAAGTCAGCGGCAACAACCTCGTCCTCCATGTGCAACACCACTGGGTTACGGAATCGGGAGACACCCTGTCCTTTGATACGGCGGCCGCCACCGCGGCGCCCGTCGCACCGGGACTCTACGCCATTGTCAGTTACCACGTTCACTTAACGGGCGGCACCGGAAAGTTCGCCGGAATGACAGGAGACTTCGACAACATTGGGGAGGTTGACCTGAACAACGGCCATATAGTCCTGCGCTACACCGGACAACTGTGCTCCGCAGATAAGTAACGAAAAGAAAATCCCGGATTGGTAGTCCGAACGATTGCAACGACTTCCGCCTTCCCCAGCCCGGGGGAAAACGGCTGCGGGAGGTGGTTGTCAACTCAAGACGAACTCGTCTCGAAACCAAGCCCTTGGTTCAAAGGAGGAGAAGAAAATGAAGACCCTTTGGAAATATCTCGCCGTATTGTCGGTCGTTCTCGCTGGCCTGCCGGCCATTACCGGCAGCAAGGCATTCAAGCTGAACGCCGCTCCTCCAGCCTGCGGAAGCGCGATTCTGCACGGCGGCTACGGAGCTGGTACTAGTGGCCTGATCAACACCTCCGGTGATCCCAACGTCCTGACTGTCCCGACGTATGTTCCTTTCGCAGAAGCGGCGTATTTCCATTTCGACGGTCACGGCAGTCTCTCCGGCACGTCGACCGCCGACTTCGGCGGTCTCGTATCTCCCGTCACATTCACCGGAACCTACGCGGTGAACCCGAATTGCACCGGAAGTCTGACGGTGGATGCAGGCCCAAACGGCACGATTCACCGCGACCTGGTGATTGTCGATGGCGGCAATGAGGTTGAGTTTGTCAGCACCGATGCGAGCGTGGTCATCGCTGGCTCCATGAAAAGGCAGCGCGTCGGGGTGGAATAGGAACCTGCTCGTATCGAGCTCAATAATAAAAAGAGAGATCGAAAATTCCCGGATTCCAAACGGGGCGTTCCCAGATTTTCCTACTCGGCCACTGACGGGGACGCATCCATTGCGCCAAGAAGTAGGGAACGTCCCGGCTGTCCCTGGCTTTACTCCGCCTCTGCTCGACCTGCGCATGGCCCTCCGCATCCCCTTATGCATCGAGTACACTTTCCACACGCCGCTCCTGACCAGATCGGTGGCGAGGTATTCAATGCGCGCCCTGACTGCTCTATGTACTTTCCAGTTGCTGGTCGGTGTTCTCTTCATGGGCCAGGAGGACGACTATAGCAAAGTCGAGATGAAGGTCACGAAGGTGGCCGGCAACGTCTACATGCTGGAAGGCGCGGGCGGCAACATTGGCGCCTCCGTGGGGGACGACGGCATCGTAGTCGTGGATGACCAGTATGCTCCGCTGGCGGAGAAAATTCAGACTGCCCTGAAAAGCATTTCGGATAAGCCCGTCCGCTTCATCATCAACACTCACTACCACGAAGATCACACCGGTGGAAATCTATACTTCCAGAAACAGGCGCCCATCATTGCCCACGACAATGTCCGCAAGCGGCTGGAAAAAGGTGGAACTGCTGGCAACGGCAGCTCGGTGCATTTCGAAGCCAAGCCCCAACCTGCCGGGGCGCTGCCCATCCTCACCTTCGACCACGACGTCACGGTGCACCTGAACGGCGAAGACATTCGCGCGCTGTACTTTCCCGCCGGCCACACCGATGGCGACTGCATCATCTTCTTTCCCAAGTCGAATGTTGTCCATATGGGAGACGACTTCGGAACCTATGGCTTTCCCTTCATCGACATCGACGGCGGCGGCAGCATTAACGGGATGATTGACGCAGTGGAGACGGTGATTTCGCAGCTCCCGCCGGATGCGAAAGTGATACCGGGGCATGGTCCGGTTTCCAGCGTTGACGACATGCGGGCCTACGTAAAAATGCTGAAGGAGACACGAGAGGTGGTGCAGACCGCCCTCAAGCAAGGGAAGACGTTCGATGACATGAAGCGCGCCCGGGTGTTGGATCCGTGGAAGAAGTATGCAGGTGAGTTCATTACGGAGGATGCCTATCTGGAGACGCTGTACAACTCGCTGACAGGACAGAAAAACGGCAAGTTCATCCGGCACAACTAAGTTCCGATTGAAGGACCCGTTTCGAGGCTACCCAAAAGATATCGATTCGGAGAACCTACTACCTTCTGACAGTCCACACGCGGAAGGACTAGCAGCGTTCAGCCTGAGCGGTGGCTCGGAAGGCCGTTCCCGGACAACGTTCGATCGCTGACGTCGCGGCGATATGGAGCCCACTCAGGGTAAACTAGTCGTTCACGCGCGTGCACTCGCGGAAACAATGAACTGGAAATCTCGTAGCAGAGCACTCAAATGGCTCGGGCCGATCTCCGTGTTGGTGGCAGGTCTTTGGGTGTCGGCGCCGGTTCGGTCCCAGTCGGGTTCCGCCGCGTCGTCGACACAACGCAAGACCAGCACCCCTTACAGTGGCGATCTCTCCATTTTCGAAGTCCCGGGGCGCGATGAGCGTCTGCAGATCAACCGCGTCATGGATATGCTTGGCATTGAACCGGGCAAAAGTGTTGCCGACATCGGTGCCGGATCGGGCTGGTTTACCGTGCGCGCCGCTCGGCGCGTCACGGGCTCCGGTAGGGTTTATGCTGTGGATATCAGCCCGGAGGCAATTCATTACATTGACCAGCGTGCGAAGAAAGAGCAACTCCAGAACATAAAGACGATCCTCAGCAAGCCCGACGATCCACAGGTCCCAGCCATCAGCATCGACGCCGTGTTGTTGCTCAAGACCTACCACGAGGTAGCCCATCCGGTTGTGCTACTCAGGAACCTTCGCTCATCGCTAAAACCAGGAGCGAAGATTGGCATCATTGATCGCAATGGCAACGGAGAAAATCACGGCGTGAGTAAAGACGTGGTCGTTCGCGAAGCCGCCCAAGCCGGATACGAACTGCGCGACTCGCAGGATTTCGTGAAAGCCGACGGCATGGATTATTTTCTGATCTTCTCTGCGAAGCCGGATTAGGGTACGGCTCTTTCTGCCTAAGACAGTCGGAAGACGATTCCGGTTGTGAGTGTTGTTGGAACCCATGACAATGTCGGCCCCAAGGATCTGAGTCGACTTGGTGGTCGATCGCTCAAACCAGCGTGCACGCCCGTTTGCTTCCATCCCGACACGCACGCTCGCTCCTTGCACCCCCAGATCGCGACAAGGCTTCTCCCCTTCCTCAGGGGGCTCCGCCGCTCTTGTACGTCCCCGGTTCCGATATCTACAAACGCAATTTGTTGAAAGCCCGGATGGTAATCTGCTCCTACGTTCGGAACTGCAATTCGAGTTGTGATCGAGGACGCAGCGGAGCCATAGTCGATGCCTTGCTCGCCATTGCCGTCTTTTTCCGGGCAAAAGCAAGACCGAGCCGAAGACTTCCGGGTCAATCGGGGCTCCCGACAGGGATTTCGCGCGCTCGCCAAATACTTCTTCAGCCGCCACGCGCCTGCACGTTGATCGGAACCTCCAAGCAACATCAGAGGAATGGTTGGCGCAGGAATACACCGAGATTCATGGCGGAGAGGTACTGTCGCACGTGATTTGGCGCCAGTACCTCCATCCGGAAGACAAATCCCACCCGGAAGACGGTGTCTGCGGTGAGAGTACCTTCCGTTGAATCTCGTCGCTCGTCTAGTCACAGGGGAGCAAACTACGAATGTGGAAAGCCACGACTTGATAGCCGCGTCTCGCACTTAACCTCATCCTCCCCCAACAATACCGTCTTCACCATAGGTAACCTCCAGAGTAATCTCCCGACTCAAGTGTCAAGTTTCCTCCAACAGTAGTGCGAGACGCACCCCCCACTTTGGTGCGGTGACAAAAATTTTACAAGTCCGGACCAACTCTTCCTTGCGCATGCGCAAAATGCGAAACGGTCTTCCCCCCTAGCATCAGAGGGGAAAATAGTCCTGTTCGTAGGAGGTGCATGAAAGTTTTGTTGGCGGAAAGCAATACTTTTATTGATCTTCACTAATTTTAAGCAAACCGAAATTGAGCTGGGCCCGACATAGCGTGTGCCAGGTTGCCCCAACCTGAATCCCGCTGGCATCCAAATCGGGAATTCGAAACTCATTCTTCCTCCCAGCCGCAGCAGCGTTCTTCCGCCATCCCTCCGAAACAGTCGTCGATAGGACCACGTCATCCGTGCCTCCGGCGCATTTTTGCGCCAAAGATGCGGCGAAGCTGTTGATCCTGCTCGCGAATACTCTCGCGCGCAAGAACTGAAGTAAGGACTCGAGGAGGCAAAGAACATGAAGACCGAAACAAGTTCGGGAGCAGAAAAGCTCAATCCCAAACCACTACCGCGTCGGAACGCGTTGCGCCTCCTTCTGGGGGGAAGCGTCATGACGTTTGCGGCTTCCTTTCTTTCGCCGCTTGTGCGTTATCTTGTACCCCCGGTGGATGCCGGTATCACGGCGAAGGATGCGCTGGCCGGACTTGTCGGCGAACTGAAACCGAACAGCGCGAAGACCTTCGGCTTCGGCACGCGCCCCGCTCTGCTGGTGCGCCTTGCCAGCGGAGAATATCGCTCGATGTCAGCGGTGTGTACGCACCTGGGCTGCACGGTTCAGTACAAGCCGGAAACACAGCAAATTTGGTGCCCTTGCCACAACGGCTGCTATGACGTGAATGGGCAAAACGTCTCCGGGCCGCCCCCGCATCCGCTTCCCACCTACGAAGTCAACATTCGCGGCCAGGAAATCTACGCTATCCGAAAGCAGGATGCTTAGCATGAATGCTCCTGCCATAATTCGGGGATGGTTGGACGAGCGTCTCGATCTTGACGAGCTAACCGGGCCTCTCAAGAGCAAGACCGTGCCGCAACACCGCCACAGCCATTGGTATTACCTCGGCGGCATCACACTGTTTCTCTTCGCTATCCAGGTCATCACCGGCTTGTTGTTGCTTTTGTACTACCGGCCCAGCACGAAGGAAGCCTACGAGAGCGTGCAATTCATCACCAACCGGGTGCAGTTCGGCTGGCTGGTGCGTTCTCTGCACTCATGGTCCGCCAACCTGATGATCTTCGTGGCCTTTGCCCACATGTTCAGCGTCGCCTTCCTACGCGCCTACCGCAAACCGCGCGAACTCACCTGGATTACCGGAATGGTATTGCTGCTTCTCTGCCTCGGATTCGGGTTTAGCGGCTATCTGCTTCCCTGGAACACGCTTTCCTTCTTCGCAACCAAGGTGGGAACCGAGGTGGCGGGTCTCATGCCGGTTGTTGGGCACCCCATCAAGGTCTTCATCCGCGGCGGCGAAGACATCGGCCCACCTACGCTGTCGCGGTTTTTCGCTTTGCATGTCGTCGTCCTGCCCGGCCTCATCATGGGCATGCTTGGGTTGCATCTGTTGCTGGTGCAAAAGTTCGGGATGAGCGAGCCCCCTTCGGTGGAAAAAGAGTGGGACAAACTTCCTGAGACTCGCAGGGAAGTTAAGTTCTTTCCCAATTTCTTCCTCCGCGATGCCATGGCTTGGTGTGGAGTGCTGGCTCTGCTTCTGGTGCTGGCGGCGCTCCGTCCGAGTGAGCTCGGCACTAAGGCGGACCCTTTCGCCTCAGCGCCCGCTGGTATCCGTCCGGAATGGTACTTCCTGGCGCAATTCCAGACTCTCCGTCTCCTCCCCGCTCACATCTGGCTCTTTGACGGAGAACTGGTCGGCGTACTCGGTTTCAGCCTCGCCGGCGGGGTATGGTTCGCACTGCCTTTTCTCGAGCGTTACCTCGGGAAGAACAGCACGCTCTGGGTGCGTGTCATTGCTGTCGTGGCCATCGCTTATCTCGGGTCTCTGACCCTGTACGCATACTTTGCCAAATAGTTCCGCTTTCCGTTGTGGATGAATTGGATTTCTTATGCGCGTTTCGTCCTTATCTCTGACTTTGTTCCTGCTGTTGCCGGTGTCCGCCGCCGCCCAAGAGTCTCGTGTGCACACTGTTGCAGGCGAGTTTGCCGCAGACATCCACTCCAAAAAAGGAATGGGCTGCGAAAGCTGCCACACAGGTGTGACCCAAGCGGACATCCAGAATCCGGCGTCGTCGTCCAAGTTCGTCATCAAGCGAGAGCGGATTCCCCAGCTCTGCGGTTCCTGCCATGCGGATGTCAATCGAATCAAGCAGCTGGACCCGCAAGCCAAACTCCGCTCCGATCAACTCGAGCTTTATCGCACCAGCGCGCACGGCATCAAGTTCACGCATGGCGATCCGCGTGTAGCCGTGTGTACAGACTGCCACTCCACGCACACCATCCGGCCCTCGTCGGATCCGCTATCGAGCGTGCATCCGATGAACGTTGCGAAAACCTGCGAACGCTGTCACGCCGACGCAGACTACATGAAGCCCTACCACGTTGCCACCGATCAGTTCGCTGGCTACACCGCCAGCGTACACCACGAAGCCATGGTGGCCGCCGGCGATCTCAGCGCACCGACTTGCACCACCTGCCACGGCAGCCACGGCGCGGCGCCGGCTGGCCTTAAGGCGGCGGCTGATGTCTGTATCACTTGCCACGTCCAGCAGGCCAAGTTCTTCGAGGAAAGCCCGCACAAGGAAGCCTTCGCTCTTCTGGCTGCTCCGAGTTGCATCACTTGCCACACCAGCCACCTGATCCAGCATCCCGATGACGCTTTTGTCGGGACTGGCGCGCATGCCGTTTGCAGTGACTGCCATTCGAAAGCAGACCCCGCCGGCAAGGCCGCTGACGGAATCCACGAGCGTTTCCAACGCTTGAAGTCTGAGATCGCTGGCGCCAAAACCGTAATCGATCGTGCCCAGCTTGCCGGAATGGATGTGGAAGCGGCGCAATTCCAGTTGGCCCAGGCGACAGGGGCTCTCGCCAAGGCGCGCGTCACCGTGCATACCGCGCGTCTCGCTCGCGTCGATGCGGAGGTGGCTGAAGGGACCAAGATTGCGGCGGCGGCACTCGCGGACGGCGAAGCCGCGCTGAAAGAGCGGGATCACCGCAGGAAATCGGTCATCCTCCCACTCTTTGCCATTGCGGCTTTGATGGTCTCGCTTGGCGCGTATCTGCGTGCGATCGAGGAAACAGAGGTAGCTGATTGAGCCACGGCGGAAGGACAAGTGCAGGGACACCTCGAACGAGAAAGGGACGGGCAGTGAAGGGCAACATGATCCATCGAACCCGCGCTGCACAATCGGCCACCGTAAAGTGGACGGCCGCCGATTTGCGCCCGTGGAACGCTCCCTCTTCTCGCTCTGTCCGTCTAAGCAGTGCCTTTTCCCGGTTCATCACGCCGTTGTTCCTGGTGTTGGCCCTCGCCGTTTCGGCCCGGGCTGCCACTCATCCGCCAGTTCCAGACAAGGCCCCGGATTCCAAATGTCTCGAGTGCCACGCGGCCAAAGCCACCGGCAAAGCGGTGCACTCGGCCATCGCCATGGGCTGCACAACTTGCCACGAAGTGCGCGTGAATAGCAAGGAGGTCACGCACATCAAGCTGGTGACGGTGACGCCGGTCAAGTTGTGTCTGCAATGTCATGAGGACAAGGATGCCTCCCGGATTAAGGGGCATGTCCATAGTCCGGCGGTACGCGATTGCCTCACCTGCCACGATGCCCACAGTTCGGACTTTAAGAACATCCTGCTCAAAGCACCCACCGGGGAAGCGAAGGACAATCTCTGCCTGTCCTGCCACAGGACCGGCCTGAATGTTGCCGCCGGAGGCAGCCGTCACGCCGCCCTCGACATGGGTT
>Ga0137418_10003877_pt1 | contig 13741 bp, 9 predicted proteins | sample CZODoug3_1_2_16f_FD_122242 | JGI IMG/M metagenome (GOLD analysis project Ga0137418, IMG submission 122242) | Vadose zone soil fungal communities from Angelo Coast Range Reserve, California, USA - CZODoug3_1_2_16fungal (Hybrid Assembly) | ecosystem: Environmental > Terrestrial > Soil > Vadose...
ATATTGAACTCTTTTGAACATTGAACAGTTGAATAAGAACCTATATAAGACATGTCTACAGAATTATAAACATAAACTAATTTAGTTAATTTTGCTATTGTATCAGAGGATTTAATAACTCCGAATTGGTGGTTATTGACTCCAATCTTATTACGCTTCTGCATTTCAATAAATTCAGGAGAAAATTTACGAGCTGTCATAGTGTTCAATAGTCCTGAACGATTAAGGCCCAATTCAGGTTTATGTTTAAAACCTAAAGTAGTCCCAGCAGTAGGAGAATTATTTAAAGAGGAATCTACATTTCTTAAAAGTAAGTCTAGATATAGTTGTTCTCGTGATAACATAAATTCTTTACTAACAGAACCTGTTGTACCTAAATCTTCTAATATCGCTAATATAAAATTATTATGAGTATAATAGGATAAGCTATTATATATTGGAAGATTTCGTTTTAATACACTAGGTGTTCAATAAGATAATAAACGTCGAGATCCATATCATCCCGAGCCTACATATAATTTTCCGTTAATTAAATTAATTCATTGATAAATTATTGTACGATTTCTGTTTTCAACTGCTATTAAATTACGATCTAAATTTGGTTTATAAATACGTACAGGACGCGGAGTTTGAGTAAAAAATACAGGAAAAATATGAGGTCCATAATGTTTAATAGCAATTAAAGATAACAAAATTTCATTATTAATTAAGCTATTAATTTCTACATAATCAGATATAATTAAATATATACCGGCCATTCCTAAAAAGTGTTGTGGAAAAAAAGTTAAATTTACCCCAACAAAAAAAGTCCAGAAATGTAATTTACCTCAGAAGTCATTGAAAATTCTACCTACTATTTTAGGTGTCCAATAATAGAAACCGGCAAATAAAGCAAATACAGCACCCATTGATGATACGTAGTGGAAATGCATTATGCAGTCGTTAGTTTCCTGAAGGATAAATTATTACTTAGTTTAAGAAAAAAGTTTTTTGCTTTCCTACCACTCACTAGGCGATAATAAAATTTATTTAAAGGCTAGATTTTATAAAATAGAAAACCGTTATATCTTAGCATCGCTCTGCTCTTTTTAATAGTTCTAGGATTTTTAATTTGCCCCAGTTGCCCGCTGTTTGTATTCTTAATTATAATAAGAATAACGCCACCTTTGCTCGAAGCCGGAAAATTTTTCTTAAGCTCCCTCTGGTCTATGGCCATTCGGGCATAGGAAAAAGCACAGGACCCTTGCATAAGTCGAAACTGGCATCAGGGTTTTTATTCTTATTTGATTCAAATTAAGAACAAGAGCAGTTCTAGAGAACAGGCAACAGGGGGAAGCAAGTGTCCTTACAAATTTAGTACAAACACTAATAAAAGTCCAAGTTTTATATTCACTAGTAGAAGGATTAAACCCGTAAATAGATTTACTTGTTTTACTATTAGTATTATTAATTTCTTTTTTGACAGGGAATAAATTTCAAGATGTTTGCAATACTTCTTAACTATCAGGTCTAAAGGAGATTCTCCCATCAATATAAACAATGGCTAAATAAGAGTAAGATTTAATAAATTTTTGTTATATATTGTGCAGAATATCAACCAATATCTAAATTTTTAGAAAGTAGATTAGCACCCAAAAAGTGTTTATTAATTCTAAATTTATAGTAGAATCAACATAATAAGTCTGTTTTCCTCTTTCCTGAGCCCATCTCTCTATTCATTCTGCTGGCTCTGCCTGCTGTTCCATGCAAATAATTCTCAATTTCTAAACCATAGGACAGCATAACTTATCTTATGTTAATAGCATCATTAGCAGGGTGATAAATCGTACTAGCCCCTCTGTTAACATTATAGTCAAATATCTAATTATCTAAATAAATTTTGTTCTTTAACTAAAAATCAGTATTAAGAGAGGCTTTTTCAGTTTTAAGGGGAGTAGATCCTAAAGTTTCAATAGGAAATCGAAAATTCTGAGTGGCCATCTTTTTTTTAATAAAGCTCAGCAAAAAAAGCGCTACCTCTATTACTTGGTAAATTTAAGTAGCTATTTCTAAATTATACAATTAAACTTACTCCTAATTTACTAGAACTACCCACATAAGCTTTCGACTTAATGTGAGTTAAAATATAACAACCCTCTGATTTTTATATTCTAAACAAATATATTCTAAACAAAAATTATTTCTATTTTATAAACTATCATGGTAAGTAATAAAACCAAGAGGGAAATTAACGAAATGCCTAGAGTTATAGTAATATAAATCCTAGTTGGACTATCTCTTTACCTGCTTTTAAGTTTCTTTACAAAAGGTACTTTAGTTCAAAGAGGATTATTATATTGAATCCAATTTAATACAAAATCCGAATAAATTTGAAATTCAACACTATTAAAATCTGAATTTTGAAAATGTCTAATTTGTACAAATTTTTTAATCTGAGAAACTCTAAAAAATTTGAAATCAGAGTATAATCTATTTAGCATAAAATAATCATATAAAGGAACCATTCCTTTAACAGTTTGATATTTAAATGCTATTGATTTAAAAGTTTTGTTGGATTGATTTTTCTTATTATTACGTATTAAAACATAAGGCTTATAACCTTGTAAAAAATTCTCTAAATTTAACTTAGAAGTATATTGATTATATTTAAATTCTAAATTGCATTCAATTCTATTTGAATTAAAATTAAATACGATAGAACCCTCAGTATCAATTAAACCAGAAAAATAAGGATCATTTTTTTTTATATTATAATCCGGAGTAATAAATTCAATATTGTATAGTAAACAAGCTTTTTTAAAACTATCTACTTTAATTCTAATTAAACCGTTTAATTTACTCATTAAAAACTCCATTTCAGATCTAGTAGAAACAATATACAATGCATAGGGTTTATTTTTATAAGTTTTAATTCTACCCATATGTAATTTATCTTGAATTCGAGTTAAAATTCTAACATCTCTAATATGAAGTTTAATTCTAATAGCCCTTAAAGCTACTTTTTTAGAGTCCGAGTCCATTTTTCTAATGTCAAAATTTCCATCTCCATCTATAACACCCGCTAACCAAGAGTAAAATTTAAAATCGTCTAATTTGTTATAATTAGTAAAATTCGCAGGCAATTGACGTATAGTCTCTGAGAAACCTAAAAAGTTTTCTGCTGATTGTATGTTTATACCTTTATTAATAGATATAGTATTATTATTATTTTCACTTATTATTAGAAGATTAAAGCTTCCACTTCCATCTAGTTCATAACTTAGATTCAATATTATAATAAGTAAATAATAAACTAAAAACACAGTTCCCAGCATACAGTCAATTGCATAAATATCCATATATTTAAGGCCCATTTGAGCGATAACGTAATAAGTGAGTTTACTCCCTTGTTATTAAGCTAATTTAATTAAGAATTATTTTTTTGATTTAATTAAGAATTATTTTTTGTTTTTTGATTCTTTATTTATTTTATTTTATTTTATTTTTTTGTTTGTTTGTTTATTATTTTTCATTAGTTTTGAGTGTTGCATATGCAAATTAAAAAGGAAACAATTCTTATAAAAGTCAGAATAACAAAAATCAAATGCAAAAGTGGAAAATGCAAAAGAACAAAGTAAAGTAAAATAGCTATTTATTAGGGCCTGGACTATCTCTTTATTAACTTTAACACTTATGTTTAAAATTAATACATTGCGTATAGTCTCTACAGATCTTATTTTGACACTTACTTAAAAATAAAACCCACGGCATAGCTTACAATAATTTTTAGTAGAATAGCATTAATATTCTTTATTATAAATTCCACCGTTCTTAATTAATTCATCAACCCTTGAATTGATTTGCCTCTAATTTTAAGAAAAATAGAAGCCCGTTAGAATATAGTAGGAGTGCTTGTGTAAACAAGAGCGAGAGATAAAAGAACAAAGCTCTCCGTTAATCCCAAAGACGTAAAGCTGTTAGGCCTAAGTTTGCTTTATCCTACACCTTTGCTTTAGACTTTTTCACAGTACTGCGAAGCCTGTTTTTTGTTTTTTGAGCAATGGAAATTGCTATTATTAACAGTCAAAGCAACACTCCTTGTGCGCGGAGCTGCGCGGATCTTAAAAAAAGTAAAACTAACTTTATTTTTGTTTTTGTTTTTGTTTTTTAGAGAACATTTGCCTCTTGCCTTGGCTTTTCGTTAGAACTACCAACTCAACAGCGAGGGTTGTGTACACAAGAGGGTTTTATTCTTAATTTAATAAACTAAGAACACAAGGCACAAGTTCAAATGCAAAAGCAAAATGGTATAAACGTCAAACTTTAGATTCTTTATATGAAGTTCCAACTTTATAATGCTAACGTATGGTTTTAGAATATATAATTAAGTATTAATTACTAATTAAAATTAAATTATTAATAATAGTAAGATAGTAAATAATCAAGCAATGTTACTCACGACACTGTTAATAACAAAATTTTCCAAGACCTAATCTTTTTTCAGTCTCTGATTATGATATTCAAAAAATTTACTATATGATATTTTTTTTTCTCCTAGTAAGGGATATTTTGAGAAATGTTCGAAAATAAGTTTTCTAGATAGAGAATTACACAGGTTCAATCTATAATAATTAGGATCAGTTAATATCCCTTTAACAAGGGTTTTTTGATCTTTTCTTATATTTTTCTCACTTTGAAAGTAAAAAAGAATCATCTTTAATACATGTAAATCATCTTTTTGACCAATATTGAAAGTACTGTTTCTTAAATGACCTTTATCGTTAAAAACTAAGGAAAAATTACCTTCTGCTTCTATAAACCCAGAAAGCCAAGAATTAAAATAAAAAGGCAGTTCAATAATAATTTTGTTATCTGGCCTAGCCTGTAAATCCATCATGTTTTTATACATATTTTTTCTATTTAACAAAAAATTATCAGCGTCTTTATAAAGTAAGCAATTTTTAGCAAACTCTAATTGACATTGTTTTCTCCCTGTTATTAGAGGATATCTAGCTAAAATTAATAATACTTTATTTATATCACTCTTACTACTAGCAATCCAAGTGACATATTTCTCTTTTCTCTCAATAACAACTCTTCCACCGATAATATTTTGTATTTTATTTAACATATAATGATTATTTTTTTCATTTTTCAAAGCTATAACAAATCTAACTCTTATTGATTTGTAACTATTTAAATTAGTAGTTATAGTACCAACTCCTTCTAAAAGACCCACAAAAAATTGTTCAATATAGTTATTTTTAATCTCTTCTACTCTTTGCTCTCGCTCTGGTAACTTTTCCCCTAAGCTCACAACCGAGCTTTTATGATTACTATTGCAACGCTCAGTCACAAGGGTAGGCAAGAGTTTTGGTTTAGTATTAACTACCGTACAAAAAGTTCTTATTCAAGTACCTTTGTTATTAATTTTAATTTTGTACAAAAAATCAGAATAAAAACCCCTTGTCGTGGAATTGATTCCATAATGTTTTCCTTTGCTATTATACAGGCAAAAGGTCACTAACTTGTCTTTCTTGTCTTTAATACGATCAAAAAATCGAAATTGAAAAGTTCCTAATTTGTTTAGCAGATTAATTTGTAGAAGAGAAGTATCATAGAATATTTCCTTATTAAATATTTTATCGTGGAATGCAATATCTAACGAAGAGTTAGATAAAATTACTCCAGTTAATCCACCTACAGTGAATAAAGATATAAAACCTAATGTAAATAATAAAGGTGTATTATATCTTAAAGTTCCACCATATAAAGTAGCTCAAGGTTCAGTCTTCGATCATCTCAGATCTAGTTAACCTATTATCTAATATATAACTAATTTTTTTATTATATAGTATTGAAGTATTTATACCTCAAACCATTACTGGCGATTTTGGACTATTCCTTAGGATACCTTAGTATTGATATTTAATACCTTAGTTTATCCTGGGGCATCTTGTCTCTACGCTTTTACATGATAGTTTCCTGAACATGATTTAGTTCGATGATTATCCTAATACTATTCAGATTCTAATATTAGGAGTTCCCTCGAGTTTGCCCCTTTATATATATAATTGGTATAATGTAAATAGCAAAAACTTGTTTTTCTTTGTGTTTTTTTTAAATTTAAATTAAAAAAAGTCATAGAAATACTCTAAAAAAATTATTATGCAAATATATCCAGCGAGTAATAAATGTTCTTAATAAATATATTTACAAAGATAAAATTTTAGATTCAAATTTATATCTCATACTAGGTACAATAAAATTTTTTATTTTAGGATATAAATTTTTAGCTGAATTTACTTTAATATATACAGTATATTGATTTCTAGATTTTTGTAAAGTACAATCTATATTAAATTTAATTTTTAAAACATTCATAAATAGTATTAATTCTTTTATAGAGTAAGATTGCAGATTTAAAGTAATACCCTTAAACTTAAAAGCACCATCTCCCATTATAATATGAGCTAAACCTTCATAAGTTAATAAATCATATAAATTATCCGGAATAATTTTAATTCTTCCTCTATACAAAATATCTCTTAATACTGTAAAGCAAGGCAAAGCTCTAGTTATTATTTCAACACCATAAAAGTCTTTACGATTTATTCTTGTTTTAACTAATCTAGGATAGGAGATACAATACCCAGATAAAATATTAAAAACATAAAATAAATATTCAAAATGTTCCATTGATTGTTTAAATCTAAATCTACAATTAATAATACTATACACATGCATATTTTTATTTTTATTATGTATACTTTCAGAATTTAAAGTCCTTCTAGATTTATATTCAATATGTCCATCAGATATCATAATACCAACTAAAGGAAATAAGATATTATTAGGAATATTTATCATATAGGATACTATACTAGTAAATTTTGGTAAATTAACAACACTGCTGGGCACTAAATTTTCACCATATAGAACTAAAGATTTACATTTCTCATTCTCTTTCATATACTTAGGATTAGATCTAGGAAAAATTTCTAATAAATTACCTTTATGTAATTCAAATAAATTATAATTATTAGTGCGCTTTATGCTTAAACATACCGGTAGATTACTAATTAAAAACCAATTATTTTCTGAATAAATACACAAATAAAAATGAATAATACATAAAAACACAATTATATAATTTAAGGCCGAATAACTCTTACTAAAGGAGTTTGACAGCCAACTGAAGATTTTTATACCTGTTGGAACCGCAATTACCATTGTGAAATAGCAGAATAACCCTCTACAGTATCAGCTATAGATTAGTTATAAAGCCTTTCCCAAACCGTACGTGCAAGTTTCCAAGCATACGGCTTTCCCCCTAAATAAAATTGACTCGGGAAGAGAGTTAAATATACAAGTCCTTCCGTATTTAGGCTGTTTTCCTTCAATAAAATTTAGATTAAAATAATTATAATCCTTATTTACTATGAAAACTCCGTCATCCTAAATTTTTCGAAGATAGGATGATCCCAAGTTCTTATTTAAAATCCATAAATATTTTTTTAGGTAAAAGTCTTTTTTTTTTGTTTTTTAAAAATTGGTTCTTAATAGTTGAATGCTGCTACACTTCAACTCAATTTTAACATAAGTTAGTATTCAAAAATAAATTTACCATGAAAATCGTAGCTCAGAGATGACCATTTAACTAAAATTTGAAACTTTAACAGGCTCTTAACTTCGACCTTTGCTTGTTACTTTGAACTTTTAGTTCTCCGGAGTCCCCTTAGCCATTGTCATGGTAATGAGGAGAGCATTTTACCTTTGCTTGTGACTTTAAGCAACCTTTGCTCGTAGCCTTTTTTATTCTTATTTGAACATTTGCTTCCCTTGCTTCCCTGTTGCCTGTGCTTGCTACAGTAAAAAGAAAAGCTTGCTGTTGAAGCTACGGGTTATTATTCTTATTTAAGAATTAATAATAACACAAGTTGCGCGCCGGGTTTGTATTCTTATAAAAATAAGAACAACAGTTCATTTAGCAAATGCAACAGTAAAATAAGAACGCAAAGGCAAGAGAGGCAACAACAAATTTAAGACTAAAACCGCTCCGGTACACGAGGCTAGCATTTATTAGAGCCAGTTTTCATTACAGGCCTAAGCAAAGTATAATAAGTTATTAAAATTAGTTAATAAATCCCTTTTTTAAACATGCTGTTGTCAGTTTCAAATTACTTTGAATACCTAAGTTTAATGCTTTACACCCTAATTACTTATTTTATATAAAAAGCTATTAACAAAGTAAGGTTTAATTAGATGTTTAAATTTATCTAATTCGACTTTATTGATGTAGATTCTAGCTTTACCATTGTCAACATGAATAGTTGATTTAATATTAAATTTAATCAATAGTATATTCATTAATAAAATAACTTCTTTTACAGAAAAAGAATCAGTGCATAACACAATTCCTCCCTTGTTTCTTTTAGCTCCATCCCCTTGAATCCAGTGAGCGAGAGCTATGAAATCTAAATAATGAAAAAGATCAGGAGTAATACTTTTTATTTTACTAACCCCTATTGCCTTTTCAAAAGGAAAGGTACCCGTAGAAGGCACTAAATAAAAAATATTATAGATTTCATTTAAAGATTTTAATTGCCTAGTCATAAATTCAGTACTATAAAATAATTTACCCCTTTTAATAGTTTTATTTATATAAGGATAAGAAGAACAAAATACAGATAAAGAAATAAAGACTGACCAAAGGTATTCAAAATTTTTTAAACTTTGTTTTAAACTGATTCTGGGATTCCAATGTACTCTTTTTTGAATATGACCATCACTTAATAAAACTCCTACTATAACACTCTTATGGTAATTAGTTATACTAAATGTATCTCTTATGATTTTAGTGAGAATTCCTTTTTGCAATCTAAATGAGTTATTTTTTTTATCGTTCCAAAGTATTAAGGCCTTATCATCTTTATTTAATTTAGATGTGTTTAAATCTGTCTTCATAGGTGATTGAATTGTAAATGATAATTTAAATCTGTGCTTTTGACTGTTAACTTTTAAACACTCCGGTAGCCCTGCCAATGAATTACAAAGGACCAATGCAACGGAAGCAAAGTCCACAGTAAAGCGAAGCGCTGGCTTGTGAAACAAAGGGTGTGCTAATGCTACCCCATCAATCATAAAAAATGATGCGTTTATTATACTGTTTGTGTAACTTTTTATGTGCAAATAAGTATTAGAAAAGAACTGAGGTGAGGTATTTTCCACTTTATAGTTAAATAAAGCTTTACCCGAGATTTTAAATAATGAAGTGGCGCTCGTAGCAGCCGTAAAGTAAGCTCTCGTATCGACATCCAAACCGACTGAGAACATATGGTGCAAGTAGCATATGCCATATAACATATTAAATATATAACATACACACCGGACTCACGCCCGGGATCGGATTATATCATCATCTTATGATTGCTCAATAAACTTTATTTAGGCTTTGCAGAACCAGTTTTTCTATTTAAACTGTTATTTATATTTATCTTTTTAGATAACTCTCGAATAGATGTTAATCCTTTTTCTAATAAATGTTCTTTATTTAGCACCATTTTATAAATTTCATTCCATTTTTTAAATGACAATAATTTTTTACTCTTTAGTGGAAAAATTAAAAAGTAATTTCTAATTGGGATTAATCCTTTGAAAGAATTAACTTGGTATCTATAAACCCCAGTGCTTTCCCCTCTTAAACTTACAGCTCCATAAGAAAATAAATCTCGTAACTCTTGCCATTGTGAGTCTACGAGCAGAGGTTGTAAGAATAAATATTGTGAATTTTTTTGGTCTAGAATAAATCTAAGCATTACACGGAATCCTGTTACAGTATTAGATCTTTTATCTATTTTCACATTAAAACAACCTTCCGCATCTGTAAAACCAGATAACCAAGCGTCATTTAAAGTAGGTTTAATTAATTTATCAATTAAATTTATCTCGCTTAAGTCGAGTGTCCATAGGGACTGCTTATTTTTCAAAGCAGGTTTATTGGAGGCAAAAGTTTTATTTAAAGCTTGTATTCAATAACTTAATTGAGATTTACGATGCTCTAAAACTAAATTACCATTAAATAATAAAGTTAATAGATATATATTTTGTTTATCTAATACAAAATAACGTGAAAATGATTTATATTCTCGAACAATACCAAATCCTAATACTTTTTGAATGTGTAATAGAATTTCTTTTTCTTTTTGGGTTATAACGAAAGTAGGTCTACCTTTATAAGTTAGAATAGCACCATCACCTTCACTAAATCCTATAAACCAAGTTAACCAATTAAAATCTGGAGCCGTTGTTACGTGGTCAAGGGCCAGGTGTTGCTGATTAATCCTAGAATAAAATATATTAAATAAAGTAAAATCAAAAGATGTATCGCGTGTAATCTCTGAGGAACTCTTTAAACTTTTAGTTTACAGATTACCTGCTGATTGAGTCAAACTAATTAGATTTTTACCCGCCTTTGGCTGAAAGGTACTAATTAGCACTAAACAGTTCCAGCATACAGCGATATTTATTATCTTTATTTCACAATAAAGAAGAGCCACCAAAAAATAATCTTCTAGCCACAGTAACCTATCTACTAACCTAGGCAAATATTCTAACGTATTAAAGATTATTTGAAAGAAACTCCATACTAAGAATCCTAAGATACCAATAGAAAACATGGCATAGACCCAAACTTAGTAATCTTAAGTAGGCTTGCCCTACAAGTGTTTTAATTCGTACTCTGCATACTTACCTTAAAAAGGACCTGCACACTAATAACTTTTAACAGTTATTCTAAGTTCCGACTGTACATTCGCGAGCATTCCAGCTCTACGTAGGTGAACCAGTCTGTAGCGATGTACTTAACCACCGACGGTCTTCAACTAGGGGGTCGTTAACCGTTTTCACCTTGTCCGGTTATTTTTATAAACAAATTTTACTCACTTTGCAAACTTTTCATATTTATGCCCCCTCCGAGGGCTTTTATTTAATTGGAGGTTACTAAAGGATGCGAGTACACTTAAATTCCGTTAAGTCGTTGTGGTAAAGTGTAAAAATAACTAGGTAGGATTCTCACCTACGGAACAATCACAAAGAACAATTGTTGTATAATCCTATTAATTGTTTATATATTTAGCCTTCTCTCTTATTAGTTCAATACCCCCTGCTTGTAAGTGTTTTTTTTCTAACAACATTTCACGAATAGATTTCCATTTAAGGAAAGCAGTTTGTTTTTTACCTTTAAGAGGATAAGCTAGGAAGTAATCAACGGTTACGGAATTAGACTTAAATGATCCAAGATTATATCTAAATACTCCAATATCCGCGGTTTTTTGTACATTCCCTACACCAAAAATATTTTTAATGTGCAATAATATAGATTCCTCCTTCTGGTCTAAAACAAATCTGATACGAACTAGCTGAGAGATAGTCTCTTTTATGCCTAGATTCCCTTCACTGTCAAGAACTTCTTTCTGATATTTCTGTTTAATAATACTTACAAAGAAAGAACCTTCAGCAGTAGTAAAACCAGATAGCCAGCTATCCTTTAAAGAAGGTAAAAAAGGATTAGGGTTAAAGGTAATCTTTACATAATCCGCATTTAAAACATCTATCCATAATTTAAGCTGATTTATTTTATTAATAGTTGCAAATTTACCGTTAAATAAAATAGCTAATTTTAAAATTTCACTTTTTGTAGTTACACGATATCTGTAAGCATTAGCAGAAATATCAAAATATACCTTCCCGAAACCTAATACCGATTGAATTTCTTGTAAAATAGGTTCTTCCTTTTGAGTTAGACCAAAAAGACAACTTTTACTATATTTATAGCAATGTAATCCTCCATCACCTTCCGTAAACCCTATGAACCAAGTTAACCAATTAGGATCTATGTACTTATGTGCAGAATAGAATTCATCAAATTTTGATGGTGATTTTGTACTAAATTTTGATAGATTAAAATAATTATAACAACAATGTTTAAACTTTATTCCAATGTAACCGAATATTGGTTTACCTGAAAATGTTGAAACTATTTGACTAACTATACCAAAAGCAGGTATAATTAAAATATAACAATAAATTTGATTAATCGAATAGTTAATAAAAACAAAAATCTATTCCAATTAATACTCAAGAACTTAACATCCTTGTTAGGACTTTATCTTAAACAGTAGTCTCATTAAATCTGTTCACTGTTATCATTTAATCTGTTCATTTTACCTTTTAATTTAATCATTTTTCCATTCCATCTTTATTTAAATGATATTTATTTTTAATTATTATATATGCTTTTCTTCAATTTAAATAGTTAATATGAAAATTTTTAATTAATAGTAAGAGAACGTCTTTTTTGTTGTTTTTGTTTGTTTTGTTTTTTATCTTTTTTAAATTTTTATCTTTTTTCTACCTTTTTACTTTTCCAGTTCGAGGCTTCGAGTTATTCTCCTCAGATAATTATAAGAACAGAGGTTACGATTAAGTATATTAAATTTAAAGCCAGCGTCATCCTTTGTAGTTAGTTTAACTACATCTTGCCTTTTCGAGTAAATGTCTTTAGACCTTTTCGAGGAAATGTATTTAGATAAATTAACTTGAGTAGTATATTTTACGTAAGTATTAATCCTTAATTTATATAGCATCTAACTATGCATATAAGGTTGTACTAAAGTACTAGTAAAGGCATTGATTTTTCTTTGATATAAATAGTATACCTGGGAGAATGTTTACGCATAGTACAGTCTAGTCTAATCTATACCTAACCATAAGAACATTAATCAATCTAACTGTATCATTTAGAGAAAAAAAATTCAGTACTGATTGTTAAACCGTGTAGATTTTTAGTCCCGTCACCCGTTATTAAAAGAGCCCAAGCAATAGGAGTCGAGGAGTTAAAAATATCTGCATGACTTCTTTGTATACCATTAGGGTAATAAATAGAATTAAGTTAAGTAAAACAAAGTAATGATCAAGTTAAAATCTCTAAAGTATATGTATTAGTTTCTTTTCGCTTAGAAGATATAAAATTAGGTATAGAGCTACAATAAGGAGATAAAAGGCTAAATACAAATAAAAAATAAGCCTAATAGGATAAATATTGTTTAAAGCCTAATCGAGCAGATTTACTAGTTTTTGAACCAAAAAATAATCACCCCTCAGACAAGATTAATCCTGTTATAACACTTTGCTGATAAGCAGGAATACGAATCATATTACTTACTTGTTTTGTATATCGACCTAACCCTACTGAAGAGGATACAAAATTACCCTATACAACTATCCTAGTTTCTGCTTGTAAAGCTTTAGAATAAGGTATGAGGGTTCAATCTGGCTGCTCTTGATCAGTTCTAGTTATTAGTTCGATTTTAAAAGTTGCTGAAGCGTAAGAAAACCTGCTAAACAATGATTTTTTAAATCAATATCCAAATTTAACTTTAAACTAATTGTTTTACCACAGAATTTAGGATGACTTAATATATTGTTAGTAATTTGATTAAATTTATTTTCTGTTCTAATTTTACCACTTATTAAATTAATAACTTTTTCCAAACCTTCTCTAGCAGCTCTAGCAGCTATAATTAAAAGATATGCATTTTTATTTTTAACTTTTTTAACACTTCCAAAGCCTACTCTTTCCTTTATATAATAAGCTAAAGAAACATCTAATTTATGAAATACAATAACCAGTTGTTGTTTACTACTGAAATGACCATCTCCATCTATTAAACCAGCTAAATAATGTCCAAATTGTTCATCA
>Ga0137418_10003878_pt1 | contig 13739 bp, 13 predicted proteins | sample CZODoug3_1_2_16f_FD_122242 | JGI IMG/M metagenome (GOLD analysis project Ga0137418, IMG submission 122242) | Vadose zone soil fungal communities from Angelo Coast Range Reserve, California, USA - CZODoug3_1_2_16fungal (Hybrid Assembly) | ecosystem: Environmental > Terrestrial > Soil > Vadose...
CCGCCAGGGTCGAGAGGCCGCTCTCGGGTGATTTCTTGTCCTTGGAGCGATCCGCGTAGTTGACGCCGAACGCAACCGAATCGAACCAGCCGTTCAGCTCGCGCGACACGTCGATGCGCGCAGACTTGAGCTCGTCCTGGACGTGCGGCTTCTTGACATAGCCCGTCCCATAGATCGTCGGGCCGATCTGCACCTGGGTCGGGTCGGTGTAGTTTCGCTGGAAAGTGAGCGAGGGCATCGATGTGCCGTACAGCGCGAACTGACCGGTGTCGTAATTGTTGCGCGGCGCATCGACGAGCTTCGGTGGACCGGTAGGCTGGGGGACCGAAAACACTTGATGGCACGTGGGGCTGGGTGGACCAGCCGACGTGCAGCTTGGCCGCGTGTCCGGCACGTACTCGGCGTTGTTCTCGGGCTGGAACTGATCGCGCGTGGCGCGCGAGTAGCTCACATCGCCCGCCAGATTCCAGCCACCGCCCGACCACTTGTTGTTCCAGCCGGTCGCGAAGATCTTGTCGTCGGTGATGAACTGGAAGTTGCGTACCAGCGGCAGTACCGTGCTCAGCGTGCCGGCGACCGTGGAGTTCTCCCTGATCGTCGGGTTGGTGATTTGGAACTGCGTGATGCCGGCGTCCGTGAAGTCGCCGTCGCAGCACGGCGCCGGGTAGCCACTGGTGTTCACCTCGATGCTACGAGCGTTGTCCTTCTCGTGGCTCTTGGTGTAGTACAGGTCGAGGATGCTGGTGAAGGAATCGACCGGCCGCCACTCGAGCGCGGCCATCGCGCCGTCACGGGTGTTGCTCCCCATATCGGTGCGCACCTTCATGCCGTTGGTGGTGAACACACCCGCATTCGCACCCCAGGGCTCGTAGGTTCCGAACCCTTCAGTCGCCAGCGGGGAATTGAGGCGTGCAATCCCGAAAGTGACCCCGAGGCTATGGTCCATGAACTGATCGATGTACGAGAAGCTGGCGCGGTAGCCTTTGTCGGTCGAGTCCGCCCCCAGGCCACTGTCTGAATTGCGCTCGCCGCGTACGTTGAAGGCCAGGGCGCGCTTGCCGAATTCGAGCGGTCGAGCGGTCCGCAGGTCGATCGTTCCGGCGAGGCCCTGACCTATCAGGTGCGCGTCCGGCGTCTTGTAAACCACGACGGAGCTCAGCAGCTCCGACGGGTACTGATCATATTCAATGCTGCGGTTGTCGCCGGTGCTCACCTGCTCGCGGCCGTTCAGCAGCGTGGTGGTGAAGCCGGGATCCGTGCCGCGCAGGCTGATCGCCGAAGCACGGCCTTCAGCTCGCTGGGAGGTCAGTCCCGGCAGGCGCGCGATCGACTCGGCGATACTGGTGTCGGGCAGTTTGCCGATGTCTTCGGCGGAGATTGCCTCGACGATGCTGCCCGAGTTCTCCTTCAGCTTGATCGCATCCTCGATACCGCGGCGGATGCCAGTGACGACGACTTCCTGCACTGGCTCGCCCGCAGCAGGAGCATCCTGCGCGGCGACCGGCACGGCGAAAGTGATCACGAGCGGGGCCCACGACATGGGCAACGAAAGCATGGCGCGCAGCGCGGTGCGGACGGTAACAGTCGGCATCTGGTGACTCCCCCTTACAAATTGTGGTGCGCCGCAGACGGCGGCGGACCCGGATTCCCCGCGCTCCAGGGCACGGGTCAGCTTATCGACCCGTCCCGACGGATCGGAAGGCTCGGCATACGTATTCATCTGAAAAACAGGGGCTTGGTGCGCTGAGCGGCGCCCGCACCGAGGGCTTCCAGGCCGCGTCCCTGATCCGGGTCTTTTGGATCTATACTGGGGTGTTGCGGAAGGGGGACGAACCAGTGAGTCACGAGAAAGCTCACGGGCGTGTGCCGAGCAAGGCCACGTCCTTTGACATCGCGTATCAAGCCGGCGTGTCCCAGCCGACCGTGTCGCGCGCTCTGCGTGGCAGCCCGCAAGTGAGCGAAGAAACGCGCAAGCGTGTGCTCGCGGTTGCGCAACAGCTGAACTACAAGGTCGACAAGAACGCGTCGAACCTGCGGTTCCAGCACTCCAACACACTGGCACTGCTGATCTTCGAGGACCCGACCGCGGATGACTCCGCGATCAATCCGTTTTTCGTGTCGATGCTGGGTTCGGTGACGCGCGCCTGCGCGCAGCGCGGCTATGACCTGCTGGTCTCGTTCCAGCAGCAGTCGGGGAACTGGCACGAGGAATACGAGGACAGCAGAAGGGCCGACGGCCTGATACTCCTGGGCTACGGCGACTATCTGCAGTACCGGATACGGCTCGAGCGCCTGACCGCGCAAGGCACGCATTTCGTGCGCTGGGGTGCCGTGCAGCCCGGGCAGCCGGGACTGTCGATCGGCTCCGACAATTGCCAGGGCGGCTACGAGGCCGCGCGCCACCTCATCGGCCTGCGCCGACGCAAGCTCGCTTTTCTCGGTGGCGCCTCGCGAGGCTGCCCTGAATTCCTCGATCGGTACCGCGGCTTCCTGCGAGCCCTCGGTGAGGAACACGTCCCCGCAACCCCTGCCCTGCAGGTGGACGCCATCACCACGGAAGAGGCGGGGTACGCGGCGGCCACCGAGCTGCTGAGGCGTGGTATTGCGTTTGACGCGATCGTCGGTGCGAGCGACCTCATCGCGCTCGGCGCGATGCGCGCCCTCAAGGAGCATCGGATCGATGTGCCCACGGAGGTCTCCGTGGTCGGCTTCGATGACATCCCGGCGGCGGGGCTCGCCAACCCTCCGCTGACCACCATCGCGCAGAATACCCGTCTCGCAGGCGAGGTGCTGGTCGACACTCTCCTCAGGCAGATCCGCGAGGAGCCCGCAGAGGCGCGGATGTTGCCTACGCGCCTGGTGGTGCGGCGCTCATGTGGTGCGGGCGCGGTTCCGGGACCGTAGCGATTCGCTCGCGGGCAGATCGCGGCAGGCGGCGGCCAATTTGGCGGCGAACTGGTCAATCGCCAGGCGCGCGTCAGCCCACGGATCGAGCGAAGCGGAGCCCTGGACGAGCGTGGGGGCAAAGTGGCGGTAGGTGACCACGGCGACCACGTGCTGGTTTGCGTCCCGAACGTAGCCGATCAACTCGGCGCCACCGAGATATTTTGTCCGCACCGCATCCACGGCCGGATCATCGCTCACTTGCTTGGCTGTCGGATGGGTGGGCGCTACGTCCTGCACCATCACCGTCGCCACGAGGTTCGCAGGCATGGCGACCCGCCCGGTTTCACGCGCCAGCGCCGCGAGAATCGCCGACCGCAACGTGGCAGCCTCAGCGGCGCCATAGCGCTGCAGTTTGGTCGTGACCCGCGGCTCGAAGTCGATCGTGATCGCCGAGAGCTGACCGGCGAGCAACACGGGCGCAAGCAGCAATCCGGCGACGAGTGTGATCCGGCCAACGTGTAACAGGGACGGCATCAGGTAGCTCCCGATGATTTGGCAAGTCAGGCGGCGCGAAGTTCACGCCCGCCGTGCCGTTCCGGGGCGGGTTGCGGGACGCGCAGCACCAGCAGCCCGGCCAGCACGAAACTCAGGCCGCCGAGCACCAGCGCGTAAATCGGCGCGCCGCCAAACATCGCCCGCAACAGGAATCCGAGCATGCTCGCCGCGACCAGCTGCGGAATGACGATGAAGAAATTGAAGACACCCATGTACAGACCCATCTTCTGCGCCGGCAGGCTGTCCGACAACAGCGCGTAGGGAAGAGAGAGTATGGATGCCCACGCGAAACCCATCCCCACCATGGCGAGCAGCAGCCAGTGCGGGTCGCGGATCACGAGGAACGACAGCAGCGCCGCAGCCCCCAGCCAGACGTTGATCAGATGACTCACGCGCAGGCCGAACCTGCGCACCATCAGGGGAATGACGGCCGCGGCGATCGCGGCAAAGCCGTTATAGGCCGCGAACAGCACGCCCACCCAGTTGGCGCCCCGGTTGAACGCAGCCGAGTGAGGATCGCTGCTGCCGTAGTGCACCTGGGCCACCGCTGCGGTCGCATAGATCCACATGGAGAACAGCGCCAGCCACGAAAAAAACTGCACCGGCGCGAGACGCCGCATCGTCTGCGGCATGGTCGCAAGATCGCCCATGATGCTGGCGAACATCCCCGGCGGGACGCCCCGGCCGTGGAGCCACTGCGCCACACCCCACAGCAGTGCACCGGCACACAGCAGATACAACTGCGGATCCAACCTCCAGAGAGCAACCAGGGTGAGCCCGGCCAGTCCGGCGAGACCCCAGGCAAGACCCTTGCGGCGCTCGCGCCGCGGGTCGAGGGGTTCGGTCGCGCCGACGGGCGCGGCATCGTCGAAGGACAACAGCGCCTGCGGCGGATATTCACGCGAGCGCAGCGTGGTCCAGGCGATGGCGAGCAGCAGCACGCCGGCGCCGATCTCGAAGGCGTAGCGAACCGTATCCGGTATCCCCACGCTGGCAGTCGCGGCGGTGTGGTTGCTGACGCCCGCCCGGTCGAGGAGCCATGGCAGCATGCCCGCCACCACGGCGCCGACACCGATGAAGAAGCTCTGCATCGAGTAACCGGCCGGCCGCTGCTCGGGGTTCAGCTGATCACCCACGAACGCGCGGAACGGCTCCATGGACACATTGATGGCGGCATCGAGCATCCACAGCAGCCCCGCCGCCATCCACAGATTCAGTGAGCGCGGCATCAGCACCAGGGCGGTCGCAGCAAGCACTGCTCCGGCCACAAAGTAAGGCCGGCGGCGGCCGAGCCTCGTCCAGGTGCGGTCGGAGAAATAGCCGATCAACGGCTGCACCACCAGCCCGGTAAAAGGAGCCGCGACCCACAGCAACGGTATCTGCTCCAGGCTCGCACCCAGGGTCTGGAAGATGCGGCTGACGTTGGCGTTCTGCAGGGCGAAGCCGAACTGCAGGCCGAGGAACCCGAAGCACATGTTCCAGATCTGCCAGAAAGACAAATACGGCTTCGCGCGGCCCGCTGTCCCCTGGTTCTCCGCGGGCATTGGCATTCACCTCTTTGGGGATATCCGCCCGTGACTCCGCCGTGCGACGCGCCGCTCACGCCAACGAGCTATTCACCGAGCGTTCAGGGCCGTTGCAGGATACTCCTCATCGCACCGGTTTGAACGCGCTCCCGAGCGGCCCAACTTTTCAGCGCGGGCACATTTTTCCAGACGTTCGGATTTGAGCTCGCGTCACTCCGGTGCTCTTCCTTCCGCTATCCTCGCTCCTGCCGAGCACTCCCGGCCAAGGAGCCAAGCGATGGAAATTACCGGTGGCTGCCTGTGCAGGGCGGTCCGTTATTCGATCAGCGCCGCGCCCATCGTCACCCGCACCTGCTGGTGCCGCGTCTGCCAGTACATCGGCGCCGGCAGCGCTACCGTGAACACCTGCTTCCCCAGCGAGGCGCTGACGGTGAGCGGTGAGCTGCGGGACTATCGTCTGACCGCGGACAGCGGCAACGTGGCGCACCGGCGCTTCTGTGGGGCCTGCGGAACGCATCTTTTCAGCGCCTCGGAGGCGCGGCCGCACCTGATCTTCGTGCGCGCCGGTACGCTCGACGACCGCGAGCTTGTCAGACCCAGCGTGACGATCTGGACCTCGAGCGCGCCCAGCTGGGCGTGCTTCGACGAGCGCCTGCCGAAGGTTGAGCGTCAGCCGCCGCCGGCGGCCTAGCGCGACTTGAGTCCGAGTGCCTGCCGCAGCTGCGCTGCCGTCATGAGACGCGTGTAGACCGCCGTCCCGACATCGAACTCGCGCGCGCGGGCGAGTGGCCCGACGACCACCGGTTCGAAGCCCGCATCTCTCACCAGGCGCTGCGCCACCTCGAGCGCCTGGCCGTCGTCCCCGGCGAGCGGGATGGCGATCCGCTCGCCGCTGCGGTGCGCTTCGCTGGCGAGGTCCCCGGAATTTATGGCGTTGAATGCACGCACCAGGCGCACGCCTGGCAGAAACTCCGCGGAGCTCACGCCGGTGCCCTTGCGGCGTGCCTCGGTCGCCATGTCGCCATCGCGCTGCGGATAGGGATTGCCGGTGTCGAGTACCATCTTTCCGCTGAGCTCGGTCCTGAGGTCACGCCCGATCTGCGGCAGCGCCGCGTAAGGGACCGAGATCAGCACGACATCGCCGAACAGCGCAGCCTCGCGCGGCGTGCCCGCCCGGGCCCTGGGTCCGAGCGAGCTCGCGAGCCCCTTGAGCTGCTCGGGGTGACGCGAGGACACCAGCACCTCATGGCCCGCTTTCACCCACAGTGAGGCGAGCGTACCGCCGATGTGTCCCGCACCGATGATGCCGATCTTCAGCGGCGCCTCTGCAGCGGGCGCTGCGCCCGCTGCGCCCACGGCCGCCGCCGTCCACGCCATGAGCGCAACCGCGGCCGTAATGCTGAGTACCCGCGGGTGTCGGGTCCCATTCATCTCGGCGAGAATTCCACCCTCGTCTGCCAGTGAGGCACGGTCGGGTGATCGGTCTCGATGGCCAGCGTGCCGTGTGCGTGCGGATCGGTCGCCGCGAGGCGGATCTCGGCCCGGTCGCCGCAGCCCGCCACGACCGGAAGCGGCGTCAGGACCGAGATGGCCTTGGCCGACTTGACGTCCGCCGGCGCCTCGCTCGAGGGCTCGACCCGCGCCGCGGTGATCTGCGCGCTCGGCACCGTCACGAAACGGTACTGCACGCTCCCCAGCCAGCCCCCCTTGGGTGCCTTGCCCGCGGAGTCGAAACTCGCCGAGTAGGCGAACGCCGGCTCGACCAGTTTGATCTGCCGGGGTTGCGGCGGCACCAGCTTGTGGCGCACGGCCAGCCCCTGCAGCTTCCACTCGGCCAGGATCTGCAGCGGGAAGCTGCTCTGACAGCGCACCGAATACAACCCGCGATACTCGGAGCCCTCCTGGCTGAGCGGAATCCTCTGATTGTTGCCGAGCGCAAACAGGAATACCGATCCCGGCGTCACCAGCGCATCGCGCTTCACGGTCGCCTTGATATCGTACATCCCGATGTCGTGGTTGGCCGGATATTCGGCGGCCGTCTCATCACGCACCTGCACATCGCAGGCGCTGAGCACGAGCACCACCGGAACCCACGTAACGCGGATGAGCTTGAACATGCTGCCCCCCTTCGTTGCTGGCACCGATCGCCGCGCGAGCCGCTATTGGCAGCGAGTCAGGGCCCGCCCTTAGAGGCCGGCATCTTGCGGATCGGCTGCGAACGGACTGCCCGGGCCGCACCGCCGTCGCGACGGGCGCCCGGGCCGGAAGAATCAAAACCCGTGCCCCGTTACTTCTTTCTCCGGGCTCCGGAGCGCTTCGCCGCTCTGAAGGAGATGCCCGCGCGCATGGCCTTCTGCTGAACCGCAGCCGCCGTGCGCCCGAGCTTCTTGGCGACCTGTCCGGTTGGGGTTCCCGCCTTCGCGAGCGCCTTCAGAGTTTTCAGTTCACGGGCGCTCCAGGATGCGCCATCGTTCGGTGGACGTCGTGCCATCGTTCCTACTCCAGAATCACCCAACGGCGGGCCGGATTTGCGATGATACACGGATCACTGGCCGAGCGCGCGCCCAACTACGGCCGTAACATGTTGGAAAATGTAGCGGCCAGCGAATTGTCAGGGGTTAGATGTTGCTTCGGCGCAGCGCGCCGTCACAACCTGTTGCCGCGCCCGTGCCCGCGGTGTGCCGTTGTGCGCCGCGCAGAAACGCAACTCACCGGTGCTCCAATGCGCGAGGTTGTAACCGTCGCGGCGGCGCATCGCAGGAACGGTGACTGCAGGTTGATGATGTGCCGGCGTCGGCGATAGCCGACAGCCGCGGCCACGCGGCCGTCAACATGAGCCGGGCGGCCGCGCACCACACGGCTCACACGGGGGTGCCGGTCCTCAGGCAGGCGGCATCGACCGCGTTGGAGAGCAGCATCGCGATGGTCATGGGACCCAGGCCGCCGGGCACCGGGGTGATCCAGCCGGCACGCTCGGCCGCACGCTCGAACTCGACATCGCCGACGAGTTTGCCGGAAGCGCTGCGGTTGATCCCCACGTCGAATACCGCGGCCCCGGGACGGATCCAGTCCCCGGGGATGAAGCCGGCTTTGCCGACCGCGGCCACCACCAGCTCGGCGCGCTCAACCTCCGCCCGGAGGTCCCGGGTTCCCGTATGGCATACGGTCACGGTCGCACGCGCCAGCAGCAGCTCCAGCGCCATGGGGCGGCCGACGATGTTGGAAGCGCCCACCACCGTCGCGCGCAGGCCGGGCAGCGCGAGACCGTACTCCTGCGCGAGCCGGATCACGCCGTAGGGCGTGCACGGCCGCAGCCGCGGTCTCTTCTGCGCCAGCAGTCCGGTGTTCACCGGATGGAAGCCGTCGACGTCCTTGACGGGGTCGACGGCGTCCATCACGCGATTGGCATCCACACCCGCAGGCAGAGGCAGCTGCACCAGGATGCCGTCGACGCGCTCATCGTGATTGAGCGCGTTGATGAGCGCGAGAATCCGCCCTTCGCTGGTGCTCACCGGCAGGTCGTGTGCGAAGGACTCGATCCCGGCCTCCTGCGAGGAGCTGCGCTTGTTGCGCACGTACACGCTCGAGGCCGGATCCTCCCCCACCTGCACCACCGCGAGTCCCGGCCGCCGTCCATGGCGCGCGGCGAAGTCCGCCGCGCGCGCCGCGACCGCGGCGCGCACCCTGGCGGCGACCATCTTGCCGTCGAGCAGCACCGCGCCGCCCGCGGCACGCGGCAGTGCCGCTGCGGTGCGCCCGGCGGCGGCGCCGTCGTTGGCTGTTGGAACGCCCATCAGTAGCGGTAGTGATCGGGTTTGTAGGGACCGGATTTGTCCACGCCGATGTAGCGCGCCTGTTCATCAGTGAGCGACGAGAGCTGCGCGTTGAGCTTCGTCAGCTGCAGCCGCGCGACTTTCTCATCCAGCTGCTTGGGCAACACATGCACGCCCAACGGATACTTCTCCGGGTGGCTGAACAGCTCCACCTGCGCGATCGTCTGATTCGCGAAGCTCGAGCTCATCACGTAACTCGGGTGCCCGGTGCCGCAGCCGAGGTTCACCAGCCTCCCTTCCGCCAGCAGGATGAGCCGCCGGCCGTCGGGAAGGATGACATGGTCGACCTGGGGCTTGATGTTCTCCCACCGGTAGCGCTTCAGGCTCGCAACGTCGATCTCGTTGTCGAAGTGGCCGATGTTGCACACGATGGCGTTGTGCTTCATGCGCAGCATGTGATCGTGCGTGAGCACGTGAAAGTTGCCGGTCGCGGTGACGAAGATATCGGCCTTGTCGGCCGCGTACTCCATGGTGACGACCCGGTAGCCCTCCATGGCCGCCTGCAGCGCGCAGATCGGGTCGACCTCGGTCACCCACACCTGCGCCGCCAGCGCCCGCAACGCCTGGGCGCAGCCCTTGCCGACATCCCCGTAACCGCACACCACGGCGATCTTGCCCGCCACCATGACATCGGTGGCCCGCTTGATGGCGTCCACCAGCGACTCGCGGCAGCCGTACAGGTTGTCGAACTTGCTCTTGGTGACCGAGTCGTTCACGTTGATCGCCGGGAACGCGAGTCTGCCCTCCTTCGCCATCTGGTACAGACGCTTGACCCCGGTGGTGGTTTCCTCGGTGACGCCGCGGATCTGACGGATGCGCGTGGAATACCAGCGCGGATCGCTCTTGAGCCTGGCGCGGATCGCGGCGAACAGTGCGCGCTCCTCGTCGCTGCCGGCCTTACCGATCACCCCCGGGTCGCCCTCGGCTCTCACGCCCAGGTGCAGCAGCAGCGTCGCGTCACCGCCGTCGTCGAGAATCATGTTGGAGTAGCCGCCGTCGGGCCACTCGAAGATCCGGTGCGTGTACTCCCAGTAGTCCTCGAGCGATTCGCCCTTCCAGGCGAACACCGCAGTGCCGCGCACGGCGATGGCGGCGGCGGCGTGATCCTGGGTGGAGAAGATATTGCACGAAGCCCAGCGCACCTGTGCCCCGAGCGCCTGCAGCGTCTCGATCAGCACCGCGGTCTGGATGGTCATGTGCAGGGAGCCGGAGATGCGGGCCCCCTTCAGAGGCTGAGTGCGCGCGAACTCCTCACGTATCGCCATGAGACCGGGCATCTCGGTCTCTGCGATCGCGATCTCCTTGCGCCCCCAGTCGGCGAGTGCCAGGTCGGCGACCTTGTAGTCGCCGCCGTGGACGGCGGGTTTCAGTGTGGCGTTCATACTTCGATACTCCGAATGACAGAGTGAGCGCCGTATGGATGACACGACGTCTGCTGAGCCTGGCAGGCGCGGCGCGCGTCGTACGCGCGCCGGCCGGTCGCAACGCTCCTCAGCAGGCGTGGTTGCCGCGATGGCGGCCGCTTACTCCCCTTCAGGCTGCGCGCACGTCCTTGGCCTCGGCGGCGAGTGTCTGGGCGAGATCGGTGCGCTCCCAGGTGAACTCCGGCTCGGTGCGGCCGAAGTGACCGTAGGTCGCGGTCTTCTGGTAGATGGGTCGCACCAGATCGAGCATCTCGCGCAGACCATAGGGTGTCAGGTCGAAATGCTTGCGGATGAGCTGCGTCAGGCGCTCGCGCGACAGGCGGCTGGTGCCGAAAGTCTCCACCATGATCGAAGTCGGCTCGGCGACGCCGATGGCGTAGGACACCTGCACCTCGCAGCGCTCGGCCAGGCCCGCCGCTACGATGTTCTTGGCGACATAGCGCACGGCGTACGAGGCCGAGCGATCGACCTTGGAGGGATCCTTGCCCGAGAACGAGCCGCCGCCGTGGCGGGCGTAGCCGCCGTAGGTGTCGACGATGATCTTGCGCCCGGTGAGACCGCAGTCCCCGACCGGTCCGCCAATCACGAAACGTCCGGTCGGGTTGATGTGGTACTTGGTGCGCTTGTCCACCCACTTCGCCGGCAGGATGGGCTTGAGGATCTCCTCCATCACCGCCTCGCGCAGCACCTTGGTCGAAACTTCCGGGCTGTGTTGGGTGGACAGCACCACCGCCTCGAGACCCACCGGCTTGTCGTCCTCGTAGCGCAGCGTGACCTGACTCTTCGCGTCGGGACGCAGCCAGGGAAGCTTGCCGGCCTTGCGCACCTGAGCCTGGCGCTTGACCAGGCGATGGGCGAGCGTGATCGGCGCCGGCATCAGCACGTCGGTCTCGTTGCTGGCGTAGCCGAACATGAGTCCCTGGTCGCCCGCTCCCTGCTTGCGCTCGTCCTTGCGATCCACGCCCTGGGCGATGTCGGGAGACTGTTTGCCGATGAGATTCAGCACGCCGCAACTGCCGCCGTCGAATCCCATGTCCGAGGAGTTGTAGCCGATGTCGAGCACCGTCTTGCGCACCAGCGCTTCGACGTCGACCCACGCAGTCGTGGTGACCTCGCCGGCGACGATCACCACGCCGGTCTTGACCAGGGTCTCGATGGCGACGCGACCGCGCGCATCCTCCGCGAGGATCGCGTCCAGCACCACGTCCGAGATCTGGTCCGCGACCTTGTCCGGGTGGCCTTCGGAGACCGACTCGGAAGTAAAGAGATAGTCATTCGCCATAGAGCTCGTTCCGCCGCCTCTGCCGTGCCGAAGTTGCCAGTTTAACCCTTTGACCGCGCCCTTGCTCAGCGCGCCGGAGGAAACGCCGACGCCAGCCGCGCGTCGAATTCGGCGCGCGTAAAGCGGTGATTCTGTGTGCCGCGCGACTCGACCTTGATGGCGCCCATCAGCGAGGCAATATGTCCGGTGCTCAGCCAGTCAAGACCGTGCAGCAGGCCGTGGATGAGACCGGCACGATAGGCATCCCCGCATCCGGTGGGATCCACCACCGCCGCCGCCGGCGCGCTCGGGATCGCGATCTCCGCGTCGCGGGTATGAATGACGGAGCCGGCCGCGCCGCGCGTCACGATGAGCGCGGCCACGCGCTGCGTGAGCTCGCGCACGTTCCAACCGGTCTTCTGCTGCAGCAGCTGCCACTCGTAGTCGTTCACCGTGACCCAGGTCGCCTGGCCGACAAAGCGCGCCAGCTCCTCGCCGCTGAACATCGGCAATCCCTGGCCGGGATCGAAAATGAAGGGGATGCGGGCGGCGGCAAACTGCGCGGCGTGCTGGATCATGCCCTCGCGCCCGTCGGGCGCCACGATGCCGATGGCGATGTCAGAGGCATCCGACACGCGGTTCTCGTGCGCGTGCTGCATCGCGCCCGGATGGAACGCCGTGATCTGATTGTCATCGAGATCGGTGGTGATGAACGCCTGAGCGGTGAGCTCCGCATCGATCACGCGCACGTGATCGGCGGGTACGCCGGCGCGCGCCATCCACTCCCGGTACGGGCCAAAGTCGCGCCCCACGGTGGCCATGGGATAGGCGACGTCACCCAGCAGCCCCAGGTTGTAGGCGATGTTGCCGGCGCAGCCGCCGAATTCGCGGCGCAGCTGCGGCACCAGGAACGAGACGTTCAACATGTGGATCTTGTCGGGCAGGATGTGCCTGGCGAAGCGATCGCCGAACACCATGATGGTGTCGAACGCCAGTGAGCCGCAGATGAGCGCCTTGCCCGGCTCGCCCGGCCTCATGCCTTGGCGCCCGGCGGAGCGGCGCTGGCAGCGGGCGGGGCTTTGCTTTCGGCGGCCATCAGCGCCACGGCGTTCTTGGCGAGATCCGTCAGGCCCGCGCCCTGGCGTTGCTCGTAGTAGGCGATCATCTGCGCGCGCATGCGCGGTTCCCAGTAGCGCTTGAGGTGAGCGGCCACGGCGCGCGACGCCTCCGGCGCATCCGTCGTGCCGGCGAAAAACGCGCCGATCTCGTTGGTCATCTTGATGAGCAGGTCGATGTTCATGGTTCCGGCCCGTGTCTCATGTCAACCGGTGCGGGTGCGCGTAGACGACGTGCTGATCGGCGCGCGCGAACGCGACCAGCGTGAGCCCGGCGCGCCGCGCCAGACGCACTGCGAAGGCCGTCGGCGCCGACAGCGCCACCAGCAACGAGATCCCGACGGTGGCGCACTTCTGCACCATCTCGTAGCTGGCGCGGCTGGTGATGAGCATATAACCCGCCGTGAAATCAGCGTGCGCGCGCGACAGCGCCCCGATGGTCTTGTCGAGGGCATTGTGCCGCCCGACGTCCTCGCGCACCACTTTGATTCCCTCTCCCGGCACGACCCACGCCGCCGCGTGCACGCTGCCGGTGCGGGCATTGATCGGCTGCCGGCCCGCCAGCTGCCCGATCGCCGCGTGCAGCTCGGCGGCGCTGACGCTGACGCCGGCCGGCACCGGCGCGCACTCGCGGATGGCATCCTCGGCGCGCTCTGCCCCGCACAGGCCGCAGCCGGTCCTGCCGGTGAGGTTGCGGCGGCGCTGCAGCAACTGCGTGAACCGTTCCCAGGCCACCGTAATGTGCACGTCGGCGGAAGCCGCGCCGTAGGTGACCTCGACGCCACGGATCTCCTGCGCGTCCGCCACCAGGCCCTCACTCAGGGTGAAGCCGACCGCGTAGTCCTCGAGATCCGCGGGCGTCGCCAGCATCACCACGTGCGGCACGTCGTGATAGACGAGCGCGACCGGCACCTCCTCGGCTACCAGGTCGGTGGCGTGTGCGAGCGCGCCGCGCGACCAACGCTCGACGGCGAGTTCCGCGCTCACCGCGGCAGGCTCCTCCGCCTTCGCCACCGGGCTCGCGCCTCGCTTCAGGCGGGGGCGCGATCGTGCCGGCGCCGGCGGGCCGGGTGCGGCAGAGCGCGCTCGGCCTCGGCGCGTTTCTCCCACGCGTCCTTCTGGTTCACCAGCACCACCTC
>Ga0137418_10003880_pt1 | contig 13729 bp, 10 predicted proteins | sample CZODoug3_1_2_16f_FD_122242 | JGI IMG/M metagenome (GOLD analysis project Ga0137418, IMG submission 122242) | Vadose zone soil fungal communities from Angelo Coast Range Reserve, California, USA - CZODoug3_1_2_16fungal (Hybrid Assembly) | ecosystem: Environmental > Terrestrial > Soil > Vadose...
TCTAGTTCGGGAAAGGACGCGGCTCGGGCCATGGTCGAGGCCATGGACCGGTGGAGTTTCCTCCCGCCAGCGCGCGGACTGCGATTGATCTGATTTCCGGATCCTTGGATTCGAGCAGACCCTTCAACGCGTCGACGGACTTCTCGCCGACCGCTGCGAGAGCGCGGATATATGCGATCTGCAGCTCCTTGTCCGGCTCCCGCGCGAGAGCCGCTTCGAGGGCGGGTATGGAAGCAGGATCCTCGATCTCGTACAACGCCCATGCGGCGAGCTCGCGCACTTCCGGATCCTTGTCGCCCAACATCGCGATCAGCTTCGGTGGCGCCTGCTTGAGATCGGTATTTCCGAGCGCCCACGCGGCGCGCTTCCGCACGTCGGGACTCGCATCGTTCAACGCCGCGGCAAGCGCATCGGCGGACGACCTGTCCCCGACGTTGCCGAGCGCCCACGCCGACGTTGCACGGACCTGCGTGTTAGCGTCGCCCTTCAGGGCTGCGGAGAGTGCCTCGACCGCAGTTGATCCGTGCCTGCCTTCTGCCAGCGACCATGCCGCCATTTCTCTCACGGTCGGATCGGCATCATGACGAAGCGCATTCGCGAGCGCATCGGCCGCGACCTGCTTGTCCGCGTACTCCGAAAGTCCCCACGCCGCGATTCTGCGCAGACTCGCGCTGGTATCGGTTGCAAGGATGCGAGCGAGAAGTACCGGACGCTCATCGCTGTCCTTTCCCGCTTTCCCACCACCCTGAGTGAACACCTGGGCCAGTGCCTTGGATGCGGCCGAGGTGCCTTGTTGAACCACGGTTTCGACGACCTTCGCGAACCTATCCTCGACGCGATTGCTCTGCGTGCTTATGGCGGTCTGCGTGCTCTGATTCGTGACAGTCTCAGTCTTCTGATGTGTCTTCGAGCCGCCGATGATCTCGCGGGAATCGGGATAACCCTTCATGTCGGGCTTCTGCGAATTCAGCAGCTCGATTCCCCGCGGCGACGTTACCGGAGGCGCAGAGTGAACAGGGATGCGCGGCGAGGGTGCCGCCGCACCAACCACTATGGAGATGAGCGCCAGCGATCCGATCAACGCCGCCGATTGCCTGCGGCTCGGGCTCGAGTGGCGAAGCTCAGGATCCAGGATCGCGAGCATGCGTCCCTCGAACTCCTTGCGGCGCGCCATCGCTAGAGCCACCGATGGCGTCGAATCACGCCTGACGCTTGTCACGATATCCAGCAGATGTTCGGCGTAATCCGTCGCGCGAGCTCCGCAGGCGAGCGCGAGATCGTCGCACGCCCGCTCGCTCTCGGAGCGAAGCTGTTTCGCCGCGGTCCAGACGAGCGGATGGAACCAATAGACAGCACAGGCCAGACGTCCGAGCGTGTGTCCAACGAGATCGTGACGGCGGACGTGCGCCAGCTCGTGGAGCAGCACTGCGCGCCTGCGATCGAGTGACCACGAGTCGCACTCCGCGGGGAGGACGATCGTGGCGTTGAACACGCCGCACGCGAACGGCATCTTCGCGTCCTCACTGCGAAGGAGTCGTGGCGGCTCGTCGAGGGCCAGCCTGTCCGACACTTCCCAGAGGGGAGCGAGCCAGTCCTGGCTGTCGAGCGGCCGGGCGCGATTGACGATCCGTCGAACGGCGAGCGTTGCGAAGCCGAGGGACGCGGCGATGATGACAAGAACCGCGGCCCAGATGAGGAATACGATCGAGAGTCCGCTCAGCACCGCAGACCTGTCCAGCACATTTCCGAAGGAGCTCGATGGCACAGCTTCATTGCCCGTTGTGAGGGGCGCGGTTAGTACTCCCACCTTATCGATTTTTCCGGCGCGGTTCGTCAGAATCAGCGGACTGGGAGACGGTGCCACAGTGGACTCGGACTTGACCTTAGCCGGAAGAACCCTGATTGGGATTGGAGCCCACGCAGTGAGCGCCGGCACGAGCAACAATGCGGCGAGCGTCACGAGCCATACGAGATGACGGGCGCCAGCCGAAGCGCGCTGCATGCTGAGCGTGATTCCGAGCGCGACCAACAGAATGAGCGTCGCCTTCGCCAGCAGGATCACCATTGAAATGCTGGAGCCGGTGAGGCCACCCAGTCCCGAGAAGATTGTCGATATCATTGGCATCATCTCCCGCTCTGCCGCGCGCGGCGGATGGTGTTGCGCAGCCGCTTTACCTCGGCGTCGCTGAGATCGACGTCGGACATCCTGAGGAGTGCGGTGACAGCCTGTTCCGTGGAGTCGCCGAAATATGTGCGGACGACGTGCGCGAGGACATCTTCGCGGGCGGTCTCAGTGGGCTTGGCGGGATAGTATATGTAGCGCGGTCCGTCTTCCCGATGTGTGATCAGCTCCTTCTCGCTGAGGATACGCAGGACCGATCGCACTGCTGAATACGTCGGCGGGTCTGGGAGGTCCGCCATGATCTCGGCAACGGTAGCGCCCGAACGGCGATGGAGAATGTCCATCACCTGGGTCTCGCGTCGGGTCAGGGCGGCGGTGGTCGTTTCGGATTTTGGCATCAGCGTGACGGTCATGGGAAGCTCTGGAACGGATCCAGGGGACCTGGTCCGTTTTAGTGTTGAAAATTCAACCCTGTTGAAAATTCAACACTGGCGCGGATTTGTCAATGGGCGAGTTTTTGAAGCAGGCTTTCGGTCATCGCTGGTCCTGAAGGAGAAGCAAGATGCGTGTACTGCCCGGTTCGCTCATCGCCGTTATTGCGCTCGTTTACGCGCCACAAGTCGTTTGCCAGACTGCGGTTAGCGAGCCACTCCGATGGGTTTCCGATATCGAGCAATTCGAGGCCACCGATCGGGTACACCCGCCTGTCCCGGGGTCGATCGTCTTTGCCGGCAGTTCGTCTATCGCCATGTGGGAGACCCTCGATAAGGACTTCGGCTACTTCCCGGTCCTCAATCGGGGGATCTCTGGATCCATGCTCGCGGATAACGTGCAGTCCGTCTACCGCATCGTTTTACCATACAAGCCCCCCGTCGTGGTCATCTACGCGGGAGAGAACGATCTGGTAGAGGGTGAGACGCCGGAGCGGGTCCTTCACGATTATCAGACCTTTACCTCGATCGTTCACCGGAAGCTGCCGGCCACGCGTGTCGTGTTCGTGTCGATCAAGCCGAGCATTGCGCGCGACAGCCTGATGGGCAAAATCCGCGAAACCAATCGACTGATAAGCAATTTTACCCGTACAGACAAAAGGCTTGGCTACGTCGACGTATTCACTCCGATGCTGGACCCGTCTGGCCGGCCAAGACGCGAACTGTTTCTCGATGACGGGTTGCACATGAACGCGCGCGGTTACGCCATCTGGCGCGACAGGATCATGCCGGTACTTCGATAAGACGATACCGTCGACCTGTTCATTCTTGAATCGCTGAGAGAATTCCACACGAAGTGTTAAGGACTTGGCCGACCAAGTCGCGGTAGACCGCATCGCTGAGGTCGAGGCGAGGAGTGCCGGGCTCCGCAAAGAGCTGGGGCTCGTCGACCTGGTGCTGATGCAGATCCTCTACGTCGTGGGGTCAGGCTGGGTTGGAACGGCCGCCAAGCTCGGATCATCCCACACCGTTTTCTGGCTCCTCGCGATCGCCTTGTACTATCTACCGCAGGCCTGGGTGGTCATATACCTCAGCCGCCTGATGCCGCTCGAGGGCGGAGTTTATCAGTGGACGACGATCGCGCTGGGGAAATTCGCGGGATTCATGGTCGCCTGGAATCTGTGGGCCTACGCCGTCCTGATCATCGCCACATTCGGCGTCACTATCGCGACTAACGCGTCCTATCTCCTTACCGGGGGTACCGCATCGCTGTCGCAGCTGTGGTGGTACACTCCGATCGTCAGCACGCTCTCTCTGTTGTTCGTCACCGGCATTTCCGTACTCGGCCTCGGCATCGGGCGGTGGGTGCAGGACGTTGGTGGTGTTGCCCAGGTGCTTACCTTCGCGGCACTTCTCATTGTTCCTCTCGTCGCATTCGGGCACGGCCGGCCCCTCTCATACCATCCGCTCGACGTCTCGGTCCCGGCATTCACGCCGTACAGTCTCAACATTTTCGGCAAGATGGCACTGGGCGCGCTGAGCGGATTCGAGTACGTGGCTATAATGGCGGGTGAGTCGCGCAGTCCGGCGCGTACAGTCGGACGCTCGGTCCTTCTGGCCGCGCCTGTCATAGCAATCATGTTCATACTCGGAACCAACAGCGTGATCGCGCTGGTGCCGGCGGATCGCATCGATTTGGTGAGCCCGATTCCGCAAACACTGAGTATCGGCTTCGCTGGTATGGGAATCGCGCGGCTAATTGTGCCGGCGTTGATCCTGTTGCTGTTGCTGCGACAGGTGGGCGTGGTGACGATGATATTCAACGGGAACACGAGGTTGCCGCTCGTTGCCGGGTGGGACAACCTGCTGCCAGCGTGGTTCACGCGCCTTCACCCGCGATTCAGGACACCGGTCAACTCAATTCTGTTCGTCAGCGCCATCACGATCGCGCTCACGCTGGTGGGACAGGCGGGTGTTGGAGTGCAAGAGGCGTTTCAGCTTCTCGAGAACGCGGCCGGGATTTTCTACGCGCTCACATATCTCGCGTTGTTTGCCATCCCGATTTTTGGAGTGGCCAACCTGGCCCGACGGCCATCCCGATTGCTCCGCATTGCCGCCATGTCCGGATTCGCCGTGAGTCTTCTCTATTCGGCGCTATCGGTGTTTCCGATCATCGACGTCGCGAGCTGGCAGATCTTCGCCGCGAAGATCATAGTCGTAATCGTCGGGGCGAACCTGCTGGGCGTCGGGATCTACACTGCAAGTCAGAGGAAAACGCGCCAGGCTGCCGGGTCGAGCCAGTAGCAACGGCCGTCGGGTGCTACCTGTCACATTCGGATGGGGACGTCAATAAAGGTGTCCCCAAACCATTTTATGCTGAGCGGCTCGTTTGCGTCCGAGAGCGCTTCGTTGCTGACATCCTTACCCGTGCCGTAGTTGATCTGCATATCGGCCTGCTTGATGACGTTTATCAGGACGACAATTCGGCTGCCCGGCTGTGCCTGACGGCTTGTCAACCGCACGCTCTTGAAATCGAGGCGCTCGCGCTTGCCCGGCGTCAACAAGTGGCGATTCGAGAGATCAGCGACAGCGCTCGCGCGCGCCCAGTACGTGGAGAGTAGCACGTACTCGTTCTTTGCGGTCAGCTCGTAGAGGGAGATGTTGAAGTCAAAATCCTTCTTGTTGCTGATGAATTCGAGCCGCCCCGAGAAGAGGCCGCTTATCTCGATCGGACTCTGGAGAGGATTGCTGACGAAGGCGATACCGTTCCAGGTATCAATCGCGGTGCCGACGATGCCGCCGCCGGCCGGTCGGCGATCGACGTCGGTTCGGTCGGCGAGATCCACGTTCAAGACGACGGTGGTCGTTGTCCCGGGGTTGCGTTCGCTGAGTCGATAATTCTCACCCGAGCGCAATGCGATGAGATAGTACCGCAACGCCTGGTCCGACATCGCCGCTATCGATGGAGCGTGCTTCCAGACGTTCGCGCCCATCACCTGATAGTTCACCTTGTCCTTCAGCAATGCAGGCTTTGGCGCGCCCTTGAAGATGTAGTCGAACCATTGGTATCGAAGCTCGCCGAAGTCAGTCAGCGCCACCGGATCGACTTTGTATCTGCTCAGTATATACGTGGTGTCACCGAGGGCGGTGACCAGTCCGCGTTGCCCGAGCACGTGATCGTAGGGACCGATGACCAGATAATCTTCCGCGCCCGGATTGTACGTGTAGTGTTGCGTGAAATAGTAAACGGCGGCACCCGGCCCGCCGTAGTAGTAGCCCGCTGTCTGCAGAATGGGGATTTTGATATTTGCGAAATCATTTTCGTACGGAATCATGCTCTGCCAGTACGAGTCATACGTCGGATGGGCGATCCAGGTATCGAAGACAGGATTGGGAGTGCCATCGATTTTATCGAGTTCACGATACGCCCGACCGCCCACGTACCAGTCGTGATTCAATCGATTCCATCGCTCGAAATTGAAATAGGTTGTGTCGTCCAGCCCCTTCAGGTTGAGCGTGTAAAAAGGCCACGCATAGACGAAGCTCAAAAACAGATTGCCGTCCATAGGCACATCGATGCCCGGTGCTACTGCCACCGCGGGGATCATCGTCTTCAACGCTTTAGGCATATGCTTGGCGGTTGCCCATTGAGTAAACCCTTCGTAGCTGCCGCCATACATCCCCACCCGACCGTCGCTCCACGACTGCCCTGCAATCCAATCGATCAGCGCGGCCGCATCTGACCCGTCGTGCTCGTAGGGCACTGGCTGGTCGGGACTGCATTCCTTGCCGCGCGTGAGACCGATCACACCGACGTAGCCGTTTGAGGCGGCACGCCGGGCGTCAGCGAGGTTGGATTCGGAGTCAGCGTAGATCGTGAAGTTCAGCAGCGCAGGAAGACGACGCGCCACGGAGCGCTGTCGGACCACCATTGCGCAGACTGTCGCACCATCGGGTGTCCGCACCTGAATATTCCTGTCGATCGTGTACCTGCGCCCATCGTCCGCTGCAACGAGTGGCTCAGCGAGTGGCACGATCGTCCTGAAGGCTTGCTGGATCTGGTAGGCCTTGATCAATCGCACCGCATCGGAGAGCGAGATCACGTCTTTGCCGTTACGCTGCTGCAGGGCACGATCGACTTCGCGATCGAGCCCGAAGTGACTGATGCCGAGCGCGCGGATCGCGAGCGCGGAAGTCCGGTCATCAAGTCGAGCGATACCGTCGCGGAATGCTTGTCGAAACGCGTCGTCGAAGTGCGCGCTATCCCCGCGCTGTTTCGCAGTCGCTAGGATCGCAAAGAGCGCGTCGGCCGCACTGGCCGAGAGAGAGACTCGATTTCTTCGTAACGCTCGCAGTGCCGTCAGAGTATTGGTCGCATCTGCGTAGCGGCCGGCGACCGTCTGAAAACGGAACAGATTGTCGAGGTACCGATCACGATCGCTATCCTTGTAGACCCCGATCGCCTGCTGCGCCAGAGCCGCCATCGTTCGTGCGGTGTCATTACCAGCGATCGTATTGGGGAAGCCCAGGTCCTGCGCTGATGCGAGGGACGCCGAGGCGACATAGAGCACAGCAAAGCTGAAGGATCGCATTTGCCGATTCCGCTAGCTGCGCTTGAGAACTACATCGCCGTTTACAGTTCTGACGCGAATCACTCCTCCGCCGCGGCCGACAGTCTGTCTCGCCCGTACATAGCGGCGAGGCGTCCCTTCACTGCTATCCCAATCCGCGGTTTCCGTCGTGTGCAGCGGCAAGTCGCTGAGGATGCGCGTCTTGTGGCCCAGGTTGTCGGTATATGCCGTCTCCAGCTCGAGAATCGCGTTGAGATCCCGTGGTACCACGAGCACGACCTCACCCTTGCCTGAAGTCACGTCGACGGAGTGCGCGCCGGCACCTTGCAGCTCGATCCTCACATCTCCCGCACCGGTGTGCGCCTCGACCGATCCAGTCGCGGGGCCGATGTCGATCGAACCGCCTCCGGTCTGAGCGTAGACCTCCCCACCCGATGGACCGATTCGGATTGGGCCGCCGCCCGTCGTGACGCGCGCGCCGTCTGGCGCGGCGCGGAGCGAGATGCCTCCGCCCGCCGAATTCATTCTTATTCCACTCGCCCCGAAACTGGTCCCCTGGACAACGCGGTCGCTGATGTGGTTGGTCGTCGTGGCGGTGCTGCCGTTGATCGGCACTCCGTCGATTACGTAGGTTGGTTCGTTGGAGGGGCTGCTACTGCTAATGCCGGTGCCGCTTCCGCTACCAGTGCCGCTCCTTATGCCGACGCTATTACCGCCGGTCGCGACTCCGACGACGGTGACACCGTTCTCCCTGTTTATCATCGTGCCGGAAGATTTGCTGTAGATGACAGGTCCACTTCCGGATTTTCCATTCAGGTCCCCGGTAACGCCCTCGATTCGAACAATCCCCCCGCCGGTGCTCACGCTTCCATTCAGGCGCGAATTCGAGACGCGGACTTCGCCTCCTCCGGTCCGAATGTCAACTTCGCCGTTGGCTCTCTGGATGTTGATCTCGCCTCCGCCGGTTTGGCCGGTGAAGACTCCGTCAACGCCCGTGATCGAGATCGACCCGCCAGCCGAAGAAATGCGCGCGTTGTAGCTTCGCGGGACGCTGATCTCGAACACGTGATGCGAGCTCTGCGAATTACCCCATTCGGTGTAGGCGCTCTCCAGTCTCGCACCGCCATCCGATGGCTCAAGCGTCACTCTGGTTCTGCGCCAATCGCGCCCGCCGAGGGAGGCGCGAACGAAAACTTCCGGCTTGGCCCAGCCGGTGATGACGACGTTGCCGCCGGTTTTGAGATCGAGCGTGAGGGTTCCCGCGGCGCGAGCGGGAGCGGAGAGCTGGAATGTCGTATCGGCCCGGCCGCGACTCGTCGATGTCGCTTCATCCGAAAACGATATTGATGCGTTCGACTGGGTTGACGTCGCCGATGTGGCTGCCGCCCACGCAGTTGCCTGGCCTGCCGCAATGGATACGCCTGTCGCCGATGTGGTCGATGGGCTCGTCGGCGCCGGAATCGATCTGGTGCTCGATCGGGGCGTCAAAGAATCGGTGGATCCCGCCGAACGCAATCCTTCGTTCAATGCGTTCGACGTTGAGCTCGAGACGCCATTCTCCACATGAGCGTCTGTTTTCGGAACGGCGCGAAACGCGGCGAGTGGTATCAGCACGAGTGCCGACAGGAGCGCCGCGGCCGGTCGCGCTCCACGCGGCAGCGACACGCGCCGACGCGACTCATTGAGCACGGCAAGCAGGCGCCCTTCGAGCTGGGACGGACGCGCCATCGCTACGGACAGAAAACCAGGCGCGCCAAACGCGCGGGCCGAACGTGCGACTTCGAGAAGGTGCGCAGCGTACTCGGCCGCCGGAGTTCCCAACGACACCACGTTGTCATCGCACGCGCGCTCGCACTCGGACCGCAGCCGCCGTTCGGCGATCCAGACCAGCGGATGAAACCAGTATAGCGCGCACACAAAGCCGGCGACGAGCTGGGTAAATGAATCCCCGCGCGCGACGTGCGCGAGCTCGTGTCGCAGCACGATGCGACGATGGGCCTCCGGCCAATCGAGTGCGTCTTCCGGAAGCAGGATAACGGGAGCACGCGATCCCCACGTGAGGGGCGTGCTGACGGCGGAACTCGAGTAAAGCAGAACCGGCCTGGTAACCCCCGCGTAGTTGCGCTCCTCATCGAGAGTCCCACTCCAGTCAGAGCTGTTGAGCGGCCACGCTCTGGCAGCAATGCGACGAAGTCCGAGGCGTCCGATCGCGAGCCACACCATGATCGCCGCGAACCCAACCACCCACAGAAGCGGGAGCAACGGCAGCAAGCCAACCCTCGCGACAAAGCCACGCGCTTCAGCTGTGGGCTGCTCGACATCCGCATCGATCACCTTCGCTCTCAATGCCGAGTTCGAAAGACGCAAGTCTGAAGCGCCATTCTGCGCGACTGACCCGGTGAACGAATGCGATTTCGTGTCATTTGCACTCGACGCAGCCCGATCGCTCGTCGGCGAGAGCACCGGCGAGAAAGAGCGTGGCAGCACAGGAACGTTCCACCGCGGCGACAACACCATCGCGACCGGCAATGCCAGACCGCTGACGAGTGTCGCAACGAGAATGAGGTGACGATGTGACGGGCTCAGGCTTCGCAATATCGCGGCGGCGATGAGTCCGAGCGCGAGGATCAAGGTCAGCTTCGCGAGCAGCACCGGAATGAACGACGTCATGACGCACCTCCCTTGCCGCGTGCCTTCTCGATCAACTTCTCCAGGTGGTCCAGATCGTCGTCGCTCCAGCGGTCCTCGTACATGCCGACCATTGCGGCGACCGCGGAGCTGGCGGAGTTGTCGAAGAAAGTTCTGACGAGATGTTTCACCGCGGACTTGCTGACACGATCGGGATCAGCGGTGGGGAAATAGACGTAGCGCGGGCCATCCTGTTCGTGGCGGAGATGACCTTTGCTCTCCAGCAGACGCAGCATGCCGCGCACGGCTGTATAGGTCGGAGGATCGGGAATGTCGGCCAGCACTTCAGCCGCGTTCGCCCTTCCCCGCCGGTAGATGATCTCCATGATCTGCCGCTCTCGGCGACCGAGCTGTTCCAGTCCACGATTCTTCATGGGCATTCTCCACTCCGGGTTCTAATCCGTTCGCGGCGTAAATGCGCGCCCTTCCACCAGTATGTCAATGCACTGACATTATGTCAATAGGCTAACAGTTTTATGATCTCCTTGACATGGTGTCAGTGTATTGACATCGTGTCATCAACCAACGCCCCGGCCGAGTGGGCCTTTATCGAATGCACCTATTTCCGTACCCCCCGCGGCGTATTCTGACAGCCGCCGCGTTGGCCCTGCCCTTTGTCCGTGCGAGCGGCCAGCAGATAGACACCTCACGGGCACTCTCCACCTTACGCGACGCACAGGCCGCGTGCGAAATGGACGCGGGAAGTCTCTGGAGACATAGTCTCTGTGGTCCAATTGCGCTGGTCGATCGCCAGACGCGTCTCGTGATCGCTAATGACACGGTTGCGGGCAAACACTTCCTGCGACTGGGCGATGCGTACGTCACAACGCTCCCCGAGAATCAGTACGTAGCCAACACCTCTTTTCCCTGGGGCGGACGTACTTGGACGATGGTCGGACTTCCGCTGCCGAAGGACCGCTACGCCCGCGTCACTCTCGTCATGCACGAGGTCCTTCACCGCGAGCAGGAGGCACTTGGTCTTCGTCAACCCGACGCGCTCAACAATCAGCTCGACATGCGTCCTGGCAGGACATGGCTGCGGCTGGAGTATCGCGCCCTCGCTCGCGCGCTCGAAACGCTTCCCGATCACAAGGCGGCGCGGCACCACGCCGAGTCGGCGCTGCTCTTTCGCGCGCAGCGCCGATTGCTCTATCCCCGCAGTGATAGCCTCGAGGCAACGCTCGAGATCCAGGAGGGATTACCCGAATACACGGGACAACGTCTCGCCATGCAGTTGACGGGTGAAGGTCCCGCTCGCGTGGCGAAATACGTTCGCGACTATGAAACGACCCCAACCTTTGTTCGCGCCTTCGCGTATGGCACCGGCCCCGCGCTCGGCGTCCTGCTCGATCAGTTCGCTCCCAACTGGCGCGATGCAGTACGGACGAACCGGGACATCGGCGCGCTGCTGGCGAAATCGATCGACTTTAAGCTCCCACGGAATCTCGCCGCAGTCGCACGTACACGGGCGCAGGAATACGGCTGGGACGAAGTCGACAGGACTGAGGCCGCGCGCGATTCCGCTCGGGCACCAGAAATGGAGAGATACCGTGCGCGGCTTGGCGATGGCCCGGTCATCACATTGCGACAGACCAAAGATTCGCTCGCCTGGAGCTATGATCCAACGGAATTGATCGGGTTCGACCTGCAATCGACCGTGTATCCCACGGGGAACTTCTCTGCGCCGTGGGGGAAGCTCACCGTCGATCATGGCGGAGTACTCATCCAGAATGATTTCTCGAGAATCAGAGTCAGCGCACCCACGTCACCAGTTGCGGGCAACACGAGCGAGATCAAAGGAGATGGATGGACGCTAGTGCTCGATCCGGGATGGTCGCTCCGTGGTGACCCGTCGCGGCCGGGGAGCTTCGTTGCAGTCAAGGATCGCTAAGGCCCCAGGCATTTATTGACTCAACCGTGTGCACCTGCGCCTTGGGTTTTTGGCTCACCTGACGCCTCGTCGCGACCGCGATTATATCATATGCGCACACAACAAGGAGCGGAGATGGACCCGAAGCGCACGGCCGTCGTTCTCATCGAGTACCAGAACGATTTCACTTCCGAAGGCGGCACGCTCCACGACGCTGTCAAGCCGGTGATGAACTCGACGAACATGCTCGCCAACACGTTGGAGACGGTGAAGAAGGCGCGGGAGCTTGGCGCGATGATCGTACACGCGCCGATTACCTTCACCGACGACTACCACGAGCTCACGAGCGAGCCCTACGGAATCTTGAAGGGTGTAGTCGATTCGAAATCGTTCAGAAAAGGGAGCTGGGGATCCGAGATCGTCGACGAGTTGAAGCCGGAGCCGCAGGACATCGTCATCGAGGGAAAACGCGGGCTTGACGGTTTCGCCAGCACCAATCTCGATTTCGTTCTCCGCAGTCGCGGGATCACCAACATCGCGTTGGGCGGATTTCTCACCAACTGCTGCGTCGAATCGACCATGCGCACGGGGTACGAGAAAGGCTACAACGTCGTTACGCTGAAGGACTGCACCGCGGCACTGAGTGAGGAAGAGCAGAAATCCGCGGTTGAGAAGAACTATCCGATGTTCTCCCGCCCGATGGACCACAACGAATTCATCACGGAGCTGGGAGGCGAGGAGACTGCGGCGGGGGCGAGGACAGGTCGCGGTTATACCACGGACGCCGGCCAACCTTCAATGGAGGCGCCAGCCTAGTTCAGGCGTTGCGTGAACTTTCGCGCGGCGTCGGCTCACTCTGGATCGACTCTCTCTGCGCCGGCTCCGCGCAAGACCCGGCTCTCGTTAGCGCACCCTGCAGGTAGACTCTGCTCAGGCCTTGCGCCCAGTACTCGAGGTCCGAGCGGTTGGGTTGTGTGGTCTCGCGGTCCGAGCAGATGGACCGCGCGGTTTCGTCCAGTCCGATGAACTCGAGCCACCCTTCCCAAAGACCGTCTTCTCTCTGTTGCCCCGCGGCCTGCGCGAAGTACATGGCTCCGTCCGCGTCGCTAATTGGTTCGTCGAATTTTACCAGGACTTCCGGCATGACTCAGCCCCCGATGATATGACAAACACTTCAGCATTTGAAACGGGCAAAGTGCATGCCCGACATCCGCGCTTTACTGGTCAAATTCGTCTGTACAAGACGGTGCTCCAGAGTGCCTATGAGTGAGGCGTCCTCGGGTCGGGCTTAACGACGAACGGCTGCGTGTAAGTCTTCCCATTCACCGCCAGCTTCGCCGTGAAGTTGCCGCTGTAGTGCCTGTCGAGTGGACCGCCCTCATCCGCCGGCGGTGCACCGCGCGGTCGGGGCCGCAGTGGGTTCCACGTCACGCGATGCATTCCCGCGCTTTGAGACGGCAGCTCGGGAGGAGGTTGCCAGAGCGGAGATACCCGCGGAATGCCGGTGGGTTGGGCGCCCCCGCCAGCTCCGCGACCGACCGGCAGACGCTGAGCAGTTGGATCGCTCGAGAATGTCTGCACGACCGCCCCGCTCGCATCTGTGATCTCGATCACCACCGGCGTGCTCGATGTCCTCTTCAAGTAGTAGTCGATCGCCGCGCCGTTCGGTGGATTCTCCGCCTGTGGCTCATCCTTTTGCAAGGGCGTCCCGTTGTCCGTGCCTTCTATGAAGTTGATCGCGTCCGCCGGCTTGAAGAGGTAGGCATCGTCTCGCGTCACCGCGTCACTCAATTGACGAAGTGGACTGATGTCGTCAATCACCCAGAAGCCGCGACCGTGCGTCGCGACGATGAGATCGTTGCCGTAGAACTCGAAGTCGCGCACCGACGTCACAGGTACGTTGAGCTGGAGCGACTGCCAATTGTCGCCGTCGTCAAATGAGACGTGAATGCCGCGCTCCGTCCCCGCGACGAGCAATCCACGCCGCCGTGGATCCTCCTTGACGACGTGCACGTAGACTCCGGGCGGCAGCCCTTTGGTGATTCTC
>Ga0137418_10003881_pt1 | contig 13713 bp, 12 predicted proteins | sample CZODoug3_1_2_16f_FD_122242 | JGI IMG/M metagenome (GOLD analysis project Ga0137418, IMG submission 122242) | Vadose zone soil fungal communities from Angelo Coast Range Reserve, California, USA - CZODoug3_1_2_16fungal (Hybrid Assembly) | ecosystem: Environmental > Terrestrial > Soil > Vadose...
CAGGGCGATACCTATCGCCTCCTCGTTGAGGCGGTGCGGAGGTTCTTCGTCCAACTCGACTAGATCCGTAGTTTCTGGGTCCGCCTCGTATTTGATCGTGCGGCCCTTGTGGAATTCGAAGAGTACTGCGGGGTCTATCTGGCCAAGCTCGCTTTGAGTGGGTCTAAGCCTACGCTCAACTATCAGAGTCGGCGGCTCAGTAGAAAGAATAGTTGGACAATCACAGAACAGCTTACGGTGGGTGTCCAGCTGCCTGTGAACCTCAAGGCCAACTTTGAGTCCTAGAGCTGAGTAGTCGAATGGCGATTATGCGGCCTCCATTATTGGGGTCCTCTCGGTAATCTCCCCCGCCACTGTCTGCCGCATGAGTTCGCGGATCTTTTCTGGCGATCGTGTCTGACCCAGGACCCACATGAGTTTGACGAGGGCCGTCTCTGAGATCATGTCCTCGAGGGGAGTTACGCCGATGTTGAGGAGGTCGCGTCCGGTGACGTACACGTTCATGTCGACTCGGCCCCAGATGGTCTGGGAGGTCATGAAAACGGGGACGTCTTCTTTCAACGCCTTCTTGATTGCCTCGTAGCAGTATTTTGAAACGTGACCAAGGCCCGTGCCTTCAAGAATGAGACCACGCGCACCAGCTGGAACTGCTGAAGTGATCATTTCGGGGTTGAAGCCCGGATGGAATTTTAACAGGTAAGCGTGCTGATCGAAGTGCGGCTTGACGACAAGGTTGGAACCCATTCTCCTTCTTGGAGCCTCATCGAATCGTTCGACCTGACTCGTCTGAAGATCGTATCTCGCCAAGGGACTTGAGCCAATGGACTTGAAAGCGTCTCGCCGGCTCGTGTGACATTTTCGGACCCTTGTGCCCTTGTGGGCAACGATGTATCGGTCTGACATGTCCTGGTGCATCGCCACTCCCACCGCTGCTAGGTCAGCACGTGCTGCAAGCGCGACCGCGCCTGTCAGGTTTGAGGCTGCGTCGGAGCTTGGGCGATCTGAAGACCTCTGAGCTCCCACTAGCAGTACGGGAACTGGAAGACCTTGGAGGGCGAAGCTCAGCGCCGCCGAGGTGTAATGCATCGTGTCGGTTCCCTGACTAACAACAACTCCGTCAACCTTGTCCCCTATCCTCTTTGCAACATCATCCGCTAGGGTTGTCCATTGTGCGGGAGTAACGTTCTCGCTTAGCTCGCTGAACAGAATGTGAGCTTCAACCTCAGCAATTGACGCAAGTTCAGGCACAACACTTGCAAGGTCAGCTGCTGTCAGCGCGGGTTGGACCGCTCCTGTTCGATAATCGACGCGGCTTGCTATCGTCCCTCCTGTGCTGATGATTGCCACTCTGGGCAGTCCGGGATGCCTTGGCGCAGAAGGTGACTTTGTGAAGTGCGGTTTTGGGCCTTCGCCTATGACTTCTATCTTCTCGGTTTTGTCGTAGTGGATTCCAATGTTGTATCCGTTCTTGAGTTTGACGACAATGTGGTTTGGATCCGTGTATTCTGATCTTGGGAATAGTGTTCCTTCGAAAACTTCGCCTGAGTTTGTTGTGATTCTAATGATGCTGCCGATGTCAGCGTTGGCGTTCTTGAGTCGTCGTAGTATTTCTCCATGGTATCCTTCGAGTCCCGAAGCTGACATAGCCTTTCTTCTAAGTCAATGGTTTGGACATGTAGGGTCCGTCGTGTTGATAGTTGAAACGGGAATAGTAGTTCTTCGTCCCGAGGGCGCTTATCACTACCATCTTGGTCCTGTCATACTCCTCCGCTGCCACGCGTTCAGCCTCAGCTACAAGCCTAGATCCGTAACCTTTGTGCTGAAACGCAAATTCTGACCTTTCGCCTACGGGAACGGTCTGACCGAAGACGTGAAGTTCACGAATGATTGCCGCATTTTTTTCCTTGATTTCGGGACGATGAGATTCATCGCCAGGGATCCTTAATCGAACATACCCAACCAGAATGCTTCGGGCTGGGTCTTCGAATGATAGAAAGATCTCGGTACCTCCCGAAGCATCGTACGTTAGTCGCTGGATCCCGACATCATCTGTATTAGGGTTCGAGCCGTTTCTCATGAGATGCTGTCCGACTTCCCGACACCTTATGCAATGACACTTGATTCCTTGACGGCCTAGTTCTTCCTGAACCAATTGGCGAAGGTTTCCATTCTTCACCCCATCCGCAATTCCGTCTACTGGGATCTCCCGCTGAATTCTCATTACCCGCACCCATGGAGGAATGAACCGCTTGATCTCCGCGATTAGACGCGCGGCTTGCGCTGTCGAGTAGGGCTTGTACTCGCCGGACTTCCATTGTTCGTACAGCTTTGTTCCGGGCGTCACTAGACATGGATAGATCTTGAGCATGTCTGGCTTGAAGTCTGAGTTTTCGAAAATCGTTCGAAACGCCTCCAGGTCCCGCGTCTCGCCGCAGCCGGGAAGACCAAGCATCATATGGTATCCTACCTTCAGGCCCGATTCCTTCAGAGTCTGCGTGGCCTCGACAACGTCTGCTACTGAATGATCGCGATGAATATTTTCGTATACGTCGTCGTAGAGGGTCTGAACACCTATCTCGACTCTGGTGACTCCCATCGAGAGCATGTGATCTACATGGTCTCTTCGAGACCAGTCTGGCCGAGTCTCAATCGTAACTCCGACATTTTTCACCCGAGCGTTCTCAGCGATTTGCTTGGCTTCTTCAAGCGATGTCGAATCGTGGTCGTTGAGAGCGTCCAGGCAGCTTTTCAGGAATCCCTCTTGGTACGAGCGAGGCATGAAGGGAAAAGTGCCTCCTATCAGGATCAGCTCCACCTTGTCGACAAAATGACCCATGTGCCGTAGCTGAGATAGTCGACTACTCACTTGTTGGAATGGGTCGTATTTTGATTCGAGAGCCCTCATGACCGCGGGCTCCTTTCCAGTGTAGGCACGCGGAACGCCTACGTCGGGACCTCCAGGGCAATAGGTGCACTTTCCGTGAGGACAACCGTAGGGCTTAGGCATCACCGCAACGGTGGTTACTCCGCTGATGCCGCGCACCTGTTTGTCAGTTAGGACGGGTCGGAGTCTCGGTCGTTGATCATCGGATAAGAGTTCGAGGATGCTCGAGTTGGGCGGAACAAAAGGTGACTTGTACTTTCTGCAGACTTCAATCTTGACCTTGTTGACGTCCTCTTTGGAGGGGTTTTCGAGAGCTAGGAGTCGCTCGAGAATCTCGGTTGAGACTTGTTCGACAACCTGGCTCATGTGGGACGCCTTGGAATCTGTTTGTTAGACTGGGCTGGGCTCTAACTGTCTTTCTATCGGTTTCCCATAGACTCGTCCTTTCCACGAGAAGCCGTAGCCAAGAGAGCCTCGAACTGTGGAGTCGATCCCGATGAGGATGTAGACTAGGATGGCAAGTGGAAACATGAGCGCGTAGAGGGAGCTGACCCCGATGGAATTGTCTAGCATGACTATGCCTAGCCACAACAGTCCGGACATGAACAGTCCGGCGATCAGGTAGGCGTTAAAAGGAGTGGCAGTCGCCAGGACTAGACCGTAGCCGAGGATAACGAAGGGAAGTACGAGGAACATGAACATCAGGAAGATTCGAGTGACCGCCCTCGGCAACATGTGCCTCTCGGATACCGTGTAGAAGTTCTTCCTCCAGCCCCGCCAGATCTCACCTAGGCTAGCGTACATTCTGACTCCCAGGGCATCCGAGGCGGCGACAAACCGCAAACGCATCCCTGCCTTCTTCAACAATCTGCCTAGCGAATAGTCCTCGATAATCTTGTCGCGAACGGCATAATGTCCCCCAATCTTGTCGTAGGACTCTCGACGAAAGAGCATGTACTGCCCATTTCCGATCGCGTTTTGCCGATGATCATCATTGACCAATTTTCCGCCGACGAGAATCATAATCAGAAGAAAGATTGGTGGTTGCAAGAGCCTCTCCCAAAAGCTCCTCAGGATAGTTCCAGGCGCAAGTGTAACGAGATCCGCATCCTCCGCCTGAAGATAGTTGACAGACCTTGCCAGGCTATCTGTTGCGTGAACGGAATCACCGTCGGTGAATAGGAGCAGCTCGCCCTGCGATTTCTTGTAGCCAAGATGGCATGCCCAGTTCTTTCCCACCCAACCTACTGGCAAGGGCTCCTCGTCAACTAGCGCGATCTCATGGGCGAATTTCTGAACAAGCTCCCGGGTTCCGTCGGTTGAGCCACCGTCCACAACAATAATCTCCTTGTTGGGATACTCAAGACCCACCAATGAGCTGACACAGTCACTAACGGTTCCGGCCTGGTTTCTGACAGGCAAGATTATGGAAACCAGAGGGACGTTGCGACCGGTCCCAGTCTGTGTTGGAAGCGTCGGGAAGTGCATCAAGGTACGATACTCGTAGCCAGCGAACAGGAAGATGAGGAGCGATTGAATACCGAGCAAAACATCGATTGTCAACGACAATGATACCTGGACCAGCAAGCGAGTTTACTGTTCGTTGGGCGACGGTTGAAAATCCAGGCTATTAAGTTGGTCAGTGTCGATTAGACGCTTGTTGTCTAAACTCGATCGGCCTCGCAAAGACAATGAGACATCACAAACTCCCTCCCAAGAAGCCATAGGCGACCTATTTCCTCTCAAGATCGAACGTGATTTGCAGCTCAAGTTGCTGGAAGGGAAACATGCACCCGAACTGTTCAAGCTTGTAGACTCAAACAGAACTCATCTCAGACGATGGCTTCCGTTTGTCGATGACTATCGATCCGTCTCAGCTGCAAACCAATTCATCAGGAGAAACCGAGAGAGCCATGCCGGGAAAACCCGTGTCCTTATGGGGATATGGTCGGGAGAATCACTGGCAGGCGTCATAACTTACGACTATATCGACTGGAGCAACCGCGCTGTTTTGATCGGATTCTGGCTGGGTAAATCCTTCGAAGGAAGAGGGATCGTGACAAGCGCGTGTAGCGCCCTCACGGATCTAGCAATAAACGAACTAGGTATGAATCGAGTGGAGATTTTTTGCGCCTATGAAAACACAAGGTGTCGTTCAGTTCCAGAAAGACTGGGGTTCAAGCAGGAAGGAGTTTCTCGGCAGAGAGAGCGAATCCGCGAGCACTTCGTCGATACTGTCAGCTATAGTATGCTTGCTTCGGAATGGAAAAATCGGACCGTCTGATGCTTAGACTCTGATGTAGTTCTGGCCGGGTTTTCTGCCCAGAACAAATCTCTTCTGCGCGTTCCTACGGACTCGTTCACGCGGTGAGAGGCCGGGCTTGTCAAGAGCCACGATCTTCGGAGTCTGCTGCCTAACCTTGCCTGCCTTCGTGAGCGATCCATGTGTAGGAAAGGATGTTCCCTGTAGGCAAAGTAGGCTCGTTGCTACGATATATTTGTTCTCTCGCCAGATCCCATTTCATGCTGATTGTCTGTTCGCCGCCTCAATGGTCATTTCCAGTTTTTCCATCTTTCGTCGAATGCCAAATCCAACGCGTTCCAAGTATGCCTCGAGACTAGCTTGGGTGTATATCGCAATAGTGTTCTGGTATTTGCTGTAAAAGCTATGTCTTATTCCAAGCCTTGCCAGTAGCCGTGAAATCTGTTTTAGCCCATGGTAGTTGACTGAGCTCGCTCTGACGACACCGGAAGCTTTGCAGTTTGGGTTACGGGAGAAGGAGCCGTCAGCATCAAAGAACCCTCTCATTCCATATCCCAGCACTTGGAGTGGAACTCTCTTCATTAGAAATCTCATCATTCCCGGCTTCAATCTCCATTTACGGGAGCCAAAGACAGCATAACGATGCAGATCGCGCCAGATATCCACGGATGAAATGTACGTTTGAATGTTGGTTTTTCCCTTGCTCAAAAGGCGAGGTCTAACCTTGTACTCTCGCTCAAAGCTCTGTGTCCACTGTCTAGCAAAGTCTCGGTCTGGGCCAGCGGCAATGCCTATGATATGAGTTCTCCACTTCGATTGGTCGGTAGGACGAAGGTTGTCTCCCAGCATTGCAAATATGACGTAGAGCTTGGACGCGCTAAGACGTGATCGAATTCGTGGAAGCTTACCGTACCTCTGAACAAGAATCTGTTGCGACTTGTCTCTGATTTTGACGTCGTGGGAAACGAGAATTTCCTTGAGTTTGCGCCAGTTCAATTCCATATCTATACACCAGATCGGCTTGACTGGAACCCTGTTTGTATTTGGTTGCTATCAATCGTGATAGACTTCGGCCGCTAGCTCCCTTCCACCTGTTGCGATGGCTCGCCCAACGCGGAGTTACATTCCTAACTCGGAAGCTGCGCACGCTGTAAAGCGACCTGTCAAGCAGGTTGGCGATTTCACGATCGGTCTTCTCGGGCCAGGTTTTCCTGAGGGTTGAGATTTCAACGTCAGTCCAAACAGGCAACGTCTAGCAAGGAACGGGCTAAGCTGAGGACAAGGTGGAGAGAGATAACTGAAACTACTTGTAGCGTTTCTCCCGCACGCCTACGGGTAGCGAACTCATCAGTACGTTAAAAGATAAAAGATTCCCGCGACATCCGAGCAACCGCTTTTCTAGTTCTGCCGAGGAGAGTTTTCGCTTAGAACGGGTTGACGAAGAGAAGAATACTTTTAGTGCAGAGCTCTGCCTATAGGTTCACGGTTACGTCTCTCGTTTTATCGGCCACTCGCGTTCTTACAGATAAGATCGCTGAGCTCCAGCTACCAGACAGCGAATAGCCCGGATGCGCGACTTCTAGACATCGAGAATCAGTAGATTGATTGACATACTCAGTGACCCGCCCCTAATGGAACCTTCTTTCCGGAGAGGTCGCGTCTCATGTGTCCGAATTCTGGCATGCCGCTAAGTTCCGCCTCTGAGAATACGGGTCCGTCGTGACATACTAGGTAGGGGCCGATTACACAAGCGGCACAGATTCCTACGCCGCACTTGAACACCCGTTCCAGGCTTACCTGGATGTGGCAGCGAGTTTCCATTGCGAGGTCGTAAATCTTCTTCATCATCGGCTCGGGGCCGCAAGTGTAGATCGCGTCAAAGTGCCCGGCCCTGAGAACGGTCTCGGCGACTTTTGGGACCTGGTCCTTCTCACCGTATGTCCCGTCGTCGGTTGCGAAGACGAGCTTGAATTGGTGTTCCTTGCTGTCGGCTATCAGCCAGTCTTTGAAGAGGAGCTCGCTGGCAGTCCGTGCTCCTGTGATTAGCGTCACGTCCCGTCCGCGGAAATGAACTAGAAGTGACAGCAGCGGGACGAGGCCTGTCCCCCCGCCCACGACCAACAGTTTGTGATGGTGCCCAACGCTGTAGGGATGACCGTATGGTCCACGGACCCAGAACAAGTCGCCCGGCTTTTTCTCCCAGAGAGCTGTACTGACCGGGCCACCTTTCTTGATAACGACACCCGCTTCGTTCTTGCCATGTATTGCCAGGACGCTCATCGGCACCTCGTCGACGCCTGGGACCCAGACCATGGCGAACTGTCCAGGATGAGCCTTGTGCAGGCTTACATCGCTAAACCAGAACGAGCGAATAGAGGGAGTCTCGTCGACAATACGCTCGAGTCTCACTGAGCGGGGCGTATGGAGTTGCGCTGTCGCCTGTTCCAAGGTTTAGAATCAGAATGTACCGGGCTTACTAATTAGTTATGAATAGCAACTATCGAACGCCGAGGATCTGGTAGAGAATAGCGGCAACGAACAGAACTGAGAGCCCGATTACGATAATGAACAGTACTGGATTTACCATCCAACCAGGGTCCTTCGCCACTTCCGTCAAAGCGCTTCTCGGCCACGATGCCCGAGAGCAAGTATTATTTGGTTCTGTCGATTCTCTGTTAGAGTTGGCTTCGGGGCATCGACTCCGGGGATTACCGTAGGCGTCGGATTCACCGTCATTGGTTCACCTGCCTCGCCTTGTGCCTCTAGAACGATGGGAGGCCGGGAACGTGCGAACCTCACCCGTCCCCGCCAGGCCAGATTGACCGCAGCAACCCTGTCCCGGTCCATTACGATTCTACATTTTCCACACCAGAGCTTGCGTTCCAGTCTCTTGTCCGATTGGAGTCTCTCCCCGCATCTAGGACAGGTCACGCTGGAACCTCTGGTCTCACGTCTAGATAGACGAATAACTGGTAAGCCTATCCAACGGGCCTTGTATTCGATCTGTCGTTGGGCTTCGCCAAAGCTCCACCCATTCATCTTACGACGATACACCCTACCCTGACCGTTACCCCTACGATACAGACAGCGAATCCCACCGATATCTTCCAGAACGATTGCTTCTCTCCGCTGGACTGCTCGTTCGACAATGGTCTTTGTGGCGTTGTGGAGTATATGTCCAGTTCTAGCGGTTCTTCGCCGCCCATACTTCGATGATATGACCCCCAAGGTCCTATCATCGTCTCGCTTGAAAGAGGCCACGATGCGCATTGTAGTCTTAGCTATCTTAACAGCCTTCGAGAGGTCGTAGTAATGGATCTGACTCTCGTTTCCTACTGTGAGATTACGAAGATTACGGTCTACCCCGACTGTAGACGCGCACGCTACTGGGGTAACATCGCGGGCGATGCAGAGGCTCAATCTGTTCCTGGTGAGTGTGAAAGAGCGCACTTCAACTCTCGGTTGAGAGATGAAATCTAACGTGCGCTTGGTTAGGGATAGCCTGAGAAGCGTCCCTCTCGATATGGGAATCTCTAATGCTCCATTCTTGATCTTGAAGCCGTAACAGGAGACTAGAAAGGATCTCGTAGTATAGGGCTGTCTGGTGGGGAAGCCTCTCTTGAGAGACTTCTTCCTGGCGGCTAGTATTCCAGCTGCTCTGCTTATCGCGCAGAGCTTGTAATAACTTGGAGAATCATAATGGGCCAGCTCACTATAGGAGAGGAGTGAAAGTTTTCTCAGCGAATACGCATCGTTCGCGAGACCGATACGTATAGAATCGTTAACCATCCTCCTGAATAGTTCCAAGAGTGCGAGAATCTCGTTTGAGGGAGCGTAATACTGCCAGACCGACTTAAGAGCTCGCAAGAAAGGAGATGTGAACGAGAACCCTGCTTATGACTCAAAGGCAGCCGAAGGTAAGTTATCGATACCTCATTCGAAAAACTGGGATATGGCCTTCTTTCTCAGAAAAAATCAGGTTATCCGAGTAACTGGGGCGTAAGCTTCTCTCTCGGGAAGTCTGTTGACTAGCTTCATCATTTCGGTGTAGTGGTGGTTGATTATGTCTGCTCCTTTTGGTCCCATCATCTTCTCGGCATTACTCTTGCACTGGTTGATGGCGGTCTGGATTCCGATCTTTGTCGGTTCGGTATAGCTGACTCCACAGCTCTGGAATACTCCCTCAACGAACTGTTTGACTTGTGTCTTCAGCGCCTCGTCGGTTACGGGTTGATTCAGGAGCGTGAAGAACTCCTTGTTCGCGCTCTCAAAGCATCTCAGTAGCTCGTCACGGACGATCTCACCCGTGATCTGGCTAGTCGGGATGTCGGGCGCCTTGTAAGTCCCGGTCATAGGGTCCCGATATGACATACGTTATATAAAGCCCTGTCCCTAACGCTATGGACAATTCTTGCAGCAAGGTTCCTTCTCACCGCAAATCGACAAGGATCTCCTTGGAAAGTTCGATGCAGAGATCCTGAGTCGGACCCCCCACGTCGCTGGAGGAGACAAGACTGGAGAAGTTGCAAATGCGACTCCCCTAGTTGACCTAACCGACGCCCTATCCGAATGCGCCAAGGCAGAGTATGGAATCAGAATGGACTCAAAGTCGGTCAGAGTCTTTGGTAAGCTGGACTCTCAAATCTTCGGCGGCTCCGTCAAGGTCCGACCGGCGGTAGAGATAATCAGAGACGCAATAATCACTGGTAAGCTTAGGTCTGGCCAGAAGATCTTCGAAGCAACCTCGGGAAACTTCGGTCTGGCTCTTGGGATGCTACGAAACTTGGGGCTTGATGTAATCGTTCTCGTCTCGAGGAAGCTGCAAGGCGGAGTCTTGGACGAACTCAAGAATGAAGGAGTCCGATCGGTGAACCTGGATGTTGACATATGCCCGGCACCAGGACTCAAGATAGACCAGAATCTAGTAGTCGCGAAAGCCGCGGCGGCTAGTGTCCGAGAACAGCTCGCACAACTTGGCCTTGACACGTCAGCCTTTGACAGGGCTCGGGGCGATGTGGAAGCCCTGCTCGCGAAACAGGACGTCATCAGCCTTGCTAAACTACTCGCCAAAGTCTACGTTGGATTCTGTCCGGAACAATATGATAACGAACTTAACGTTCGGTCCCATGAGACAACCACAGCGCCGGAGATCGACCAGCAACTCAAGTCTCACGGCTACTCGCTCGGAGACTTCAGAATACTCAGCGCTTTCGGAACTGGAGGGACCTCAGCAGGGCTTGCGAAATATGCACAATCCAAGTATCAACAAAAATCCGTACACGTGGTGTTCCCGCTTGCCAACCAGGATGTTGCGGGGATAAGAACGAGAGACAACGCTGTCGGTCTGAGATTCTACCAGCCCGAGCTCTACGGCGGCGAACACGAGGTAGATTTCGAGGCCGCTAGGCGACTCTTGAGATTCTTTGCCAGCAGAAGCTATCGCATCGGCGAAAGCGGAGCACTAGTCCTCTACTCAGCCTTGCAGATGATCAACTATGGGGCTGGGAATAATTTCGTAGTAATGATTGCCGATGGACTGCAAAAGTACCTAGCCGATCTTGAGTTACCAGTTGAGACCTCAGACCCACTCGAGGTAAACGTGCAAGAAGCGAACTCCAAGCAGCCAAGCTATGGGGAGGTTCTCTGGACGCACGCGATGTTTGTTCCGAGAGAGGAAGGGATCAAGCTGCTCGCAGATGCGTTGGGCTGTGACAAGGACAAGGTGAAGGTTGCCACAGCGCGAGACGTTCAGGCGCTCATAACAACCGAGAAGATTCCAGCCGGAATCAACGCTCTTCTACCGAAAGACAAGTCAAAGACGCTTCTAGTCTGCATGGCAGGAGGCACTTCGCTTCGAGTCGCAGAGGTATTTGCGAAGAACGGCATCGGGGCCCAGAGTCTGACTGGTGGAATCATTAACATATCGCAGACCAACCATCGGCAACCAGACGACCTAGTCCAAGTCGCGGCTGAGTAGATTCACAGCTTCAGCACGTCTCAGTTCCTAGCCTTGCTTCTTCGCATCTAGGCCCCACCAGTTACTTAGAGGTATACTGGTGAGTAGACTCCTGGCGCGACGACAGTTTCGAAGGGGAGGTCGCATGTGATTCCTCTGAAGGCTCCGTCCTGTGGCTTGTGGCAACTCATCGGCGTTGACAACGTCACGGTGTATCTTCCCGGGTGTAGTTCGATGTGGAAGGCCGCGGTGTGCACGCAGCCTGGGCGGAAGCTCCAGTTGAGCGGATACTGCACCGTCCTTCCGTTGGCGGACGTGACGTTGAGGCTAATTCCAATGTCTCCTGTGGTCGCGGGACAGTTGACCGCCCAGTACGAGATTGTGGCGTCTCCCTGTATTCCCTGGTGAGCCAGTCCCAGCCGAGACGCCGCCCTAAGCACGACATCCGCGAAGCCGCCGTGAGTAGCGAATGCGTAGCCGACCACCCCCAAGGCTATGATGGCGAGGGCGACGACCGCGAGGATTCTCATAGACACTATTGGAGTTGTTGTTGGCGAAGATTAAGCCTTGCGAAAAATGGGGTTTTGGGGAGGCTTCTAAGCACTCTCCTCTTCAAACCTACTCTATCCCAAAAATTGGCATTCTGTCACAGTGTGCGGTCATCGCGAAGACACTCCCATCTCGAGTCAGCCGACCATGGGTCGCGACACTAGCAGAGTAAAGAGTGATCAAAAGTCAACTGTTGGGTGAACTCCTGGTAGCATCCCACGAGCGGAGTGGCACTTCTTGGAAACTTCACCTCCAATTCTGGCCAATTGCTGCATTACGTAAGCCGCGGCTCTAGCGATTTCTTCCTCTCCCTCGGGTTCAATATTGTAGATGTGGAGTTGAATCAATGGCCGTATTCCTGTTTCTCTACCTCGGGGATGCGACTTGAAGTACAATTTTGGGTAGATTTTCCGAGCTCGGTCGAGAACTGGAGCGAGGGCCGACTCGATGATCCCTGTGATCCTGAACTCTATCTGTTTCGGGCGCTCCGCATGAAGAGATTCTAGGTAAGGAATGATTGAATCACGGAATATCGACTTCATTTCGGAGGGTACGCCCGGCAAAGAGAAGAGGGTAGTGCCTGACTCTCGCATCTTTACGCCAGGAGCTGTCCCAACAGGGTTCGGTAAAGGCGTGGACCCCTGCGGAAGAGTTGCCATCTTAGTCCGATACTTCGTGAGTTTGGGCTTGTTTTCGAGTCTTCGGTAATGATCTTTCACTAGTTGCAACGCTTCCTTGTTCACTCTGACTGGTTTGTTTAGGGCTCGTGATATTCCAGCCAGCGTCATGTCGTCATGGGTCGGACCCAAGCCGCCAATTGTAATCAGGACAGTCGGGTTTCTCTTCAGAGATCCCCGCACACCCGATTTGATTGCATCCAGGGAGTCGCGTAGTTGTGTGACTCTCTCGAGGGTCCACCCTAACCTGGTAAGTTGTTTTGCTATCCAGTGGGAGTTAGTGTCAAGTGTGTATCCGATGAGAAGTTCGTTACCGATCGAGATGATCTCGGCTGTGGACTTCCTCGACAACTTCCGTCTTTCTGTCAGTTCTAGATTCTCCTAGAGTTTCTGGAGCGAGAGGACCGCTGCAAGTGCACCTGCAAGTGCGTGTCCCGGGTCCTTTCCAAAGCCGATTATGATGAGATCCTTGTCAGCGGGTTCTAATTCGCTCCTGAGCCTGGCGTTGTCTTTTGGAGCGAGTTCTGCGATACTCTTGTTGTCAGGCGGAATCACAAGCTTCCTGCCTAGAACTGCGACCGTGATTGAGCCTTCAGCTCCAGCCTTAATCGCTTCATCCCTCTGAACAATTCCGGTCATTCCTGGTCTGTACAATTTTGTGGCGTGAACTCCCATGACAGAATTGGCGGACACCAAGTCAGATTGGTCTATGGAAATGATCTTCTTGATTGATAGCTGACGGAGAAGTTTTCGAAGGTTCTCTTTGCCGATCTTGGAGAGTTGAACGCCGGTTTCTGTCACCGTGACCATTTTGCTTTCTGCCAGCCTTTCTAGCAGACCCCGAATTACCCCGTCGTTGAGCTGAAGAGCGCTCGCCAATGCCCTCCGTCCTAATGGTCCCTCCCGATCTATGAGCAGAAGCGCGTTGAGGAGTTGGAGTGGAGTCAGCTGAGGCAGAGGCCCTCGGGACCCTCGCCTCCATTTTTCGAGTATGTCTTCGAGGATGTTCTGGTTCTTGGAGAGGGTCAGGATTTGTTCAGACGAATCGTAATCGACTTCCGTGAATAAACTCTATGCTCCAAGCGAAGTCTACTTGACTGCGCGGATATCCTTCTCGGGCTCGAGATCTTATGTTTCGTGTTCTGCTGATCCTGCCCAAATGTGGTATTAAAACTCATGCCCACACTTCCATCCCAGTAATGAATAGACGGAGTAGGAAAGGTTTCACCATCGGCCAGGCTTGGATTATAGGCAGCGCCATCATACTGGTTATTGGTAGTGATCTTTGCGAGACCGATCTTTTTTTCTACCAGTCCTCCCATGAATCCCAGGGAGAGGTACATGACTCGCTCGCTGCTGAGGGATTTATGATAGTTAAGTGCGG
>Ga0137418_10003883_pt1 | contig 13712 bp, 8 predicted proteins | sample CZODoug3_1_2_16f_FD_122242 | JGI IMG/M metagenome (GOLD analysis project Ga0137418, IMG submission 122242) | Vadose zone soil fungal communities from Angelo Coast Range Reserve, California, USA - CZODoug3_1_2_16fungal (Hybrid Assembly) | ecosystem: Environmental > Terrestrial > Soil > Vadose...
CGCGCCAACGCAGACGGCACTGGCTTTGCGGCGGTCGTCACCGACCAGGGTTTGTCGTGGAGAGCGATCCGCGTCGATGACGTCGCCATCTATTACGAGCACGGCGGCGCCATCATCCGGCGGCTGAAGTAGACCTCAGCCCGCGAGCTCCGCGCCAGGCGCGCCCGCCGGTGCTTCCGAAGTCTCCTTCTCGTGCGCCCGATGATCCCGGGCGATGAGCAGGTAGATCGCCGGCACGAAGAAGAGAGTGAACAAAGTTCCGACCGCCATGCCAGTCACCAGCACCAGGCCGATGCTGTTGCGGGCCGACGCTCCAGGTCCGGTGACCAGCGTCAGGGGAAAGTGTCCGCACACTGTGGCCACGCTGGTCATCAACACCGGCCGCAGCCGGGTCATGGCGGCGTTCCGGATGGCCTCCATCTTCGCCTGCCCCTCTTCCTGCAGCTTGTTGGCGAACTCGACGATGAGGATGCCGTTCTGCATAGCGGGGATCGCGCCTGGGTACTCCAGCGCGAGGGCGACAGCTTCGTCGAATCCTAGATCAGCCGCGCGCCGAGCCCCTCCTCGGCTTCTCGTGGTAGACGACCGCATCCTCCTCCGTCCTTTGCTGAGACGTGCTGGCTGCCAAGATCATTGGTCAGAAAACACCAGCTTCCGTCACCTGTAGCCTCCCGCCCTGGTCTGGAATAGCGTTCCTCGGGTGCGCGTGACAGCTGCCACGGTGCCTTCCATTCTGACGAGAGAAGGACGTATACGTCCAGAACTGCGTCGCGTGCCAGTGGCAACGCATCGTGCGCGTGAGAGGCCAGCAATGTCCCATCATCCACCTGTGGTGGCGCTTCCCGTCTATGGTTGGGAACGCCGGTTCCGCTGTGCCGGTCTCTTCAGGCTACTCATTGTCCTGTTGGCCGCCAGCAGCTGTGGCCGCTCGGATGGGAACCGATTCAGCTCCCTCGAGCAGGCGGCCTCCATCGCGTTTGTTCAGGTGAACTACGCCACGCCGCAGTCGCCGGTGGCCAGCGTGAGCGTGCCGTTCACCGCGGCGCAGTCGGCAGGAAACCTGAGTGTCGTGGTCGTCGGCTGGAACGACACCACGGCGCAGGTTTCCTCGGTGACCGATACCAAGGGGAACGCTTATCAGTTGGCGGTGGGCCCCACGGCGGTCGCGGGCGCGCTGACGCAGGCCATCTATTACGCGAGGAACATCGCTGCGGCGGCCGCTGGCGCCAACACCGTCACGGTCTCCTTCACCGTCGCCGCGGCATATCCCGATATCCGCATCCTCGAGTACGGCGGGATGGACTCGCTCAGCCCGGTGGACGTCACCGCCTCGGCAACGGGCAGCACCGCGACCAGCAGCACGCCGGCCGTTGTCACGGCCAATGCGTCGGACCTGCTCCTGGCTGCCAACACCGTGTTGACTTGGACGACGGGCGCCGGCACCGGATGGACGAGCCGCGTGATCACCAGCCCCGACGGGGACATCGCCGAAGATCGAGTCGTCTCCACCGCAGGCAGCTACAGCGCCACAGCGCCTCTAGGGGGCGCCGGCGCGTGGGTCATGCAGATGGTGGCATTCAAGGGGACGTCAAGCGGTCCGCCGCCCCCGCCGCCCACCGCTCCCACCAACCTCGCGGCCACGGCAGCCGGCAGCAGTCAGATCAACCTGTCCTGGAACAACACCTCGACCAGCCAGACCGGCGTCAAGGTCGAGCGCTCGACCGACAACGTCACCTTCACCCAGATCACGGTAGCCGGCGCCACCGCCGCCAGCTACTCGGACGTCGGCCTCAGCGCCTCGACCACCTATTTCTATCGCGTGCGTGCCACGAATGCTTCCGGCGACTCGGCGTATTCCAATACCGCCAGCGCTATGACGCAGTCGCCACCGCCGAGCGGCCAGTGGTCGGCGGTCCTTGCCTGGCCACTGGTGGCGATCCACATGACCCTTCTTCCTACCGGCAAGGTCCTGGCTTTGGACGATCACACCGACAGCCTCGGCGCCGAGGTCTTCGATCCAGCCACGAACAGCCTGACGGCAGTGCCGTTCTACACCGCCAATCTCTTCTGCTCCGGCCACGCGCTGCTCCCCGACGGGCGCGTGTTCATCGCCGGCGGCCACACCGGTACCACTCACGTCGGCATTGCCAACGCCACCTTCTTCGACCCGGCCAGCCAGGGCTGGAGCTCGGGCCCTTCCATGTCGGTAGGCCGCTGGTATCCCACCGTCACTTCGCTGCCCGACGGCCGCATGCTGGTGACCGCCGGCGAGACTAGCTGCAACGGGTGCAATGCTCTCATCCCCGAGATCTATGCCCCGGCGACGAACTCCTGGACCCAGCTCACCAATGCTTCCCAGAATCTCCCCTACTATCCCCACATGTTCGTGCTCCCCGACGGCCGGGTGCTCGCTGCCTCCGCGAACCGCAGCGCCATGGCGAGCGTCGCCCTCGATCTGGCGACCCAGACCTGGAACGTAGTGGATCCGGCCGTCCTCGACGGCGGCAGCTCCGCCATGTACGCGCCCGGAAAGATCATCAAGTCCGGCCTGGGCCGTGATCCCGACCTGCCTGGGGTGCCTTCCGTCGCCACCACCTATCTTCTCGACATGAATCAGTCGGCACCGGCCTGGCGCCAGACGTCTTCCATGGCGTTCCCCCGGACCGAGCACAACCTGACCATGCTGCCCGACGGCACCGTGCTCGTGATCGGCGGCTCGCGCAATTCGGACGTCGGCGACACCCCCGCCGCGGTCCTCGAGGCCGAGGCGTGGTCACCCAGCACCGAGAACTGGACCGTGCTGGCGCCCATGCGGACACCCCGCATGTACCACTCCACCGCCCTGCTGCTCCCCGATGGGCGCGTGCTCGTCGCCGGCGGCGGGCGGGACTTTCCCGAAGTGGACCAGCTCAGCGCCGAGATTTACTCGCCTCCCTACCTCTTCAAGGGCCCGCGGCCGGCGATCACCTCGGCGCCCACCGGCATTCGGTACGCCACCGCGTCCTCCGTGGCCACCCCTGACAGCGCGCGGATCGCCTCCGTCTCGCTCGTCGGATTGGGGTCCGTGACTCATGCTTTCAACGAGAACCAGCGCTTCGTCCCCATTACGTTCCAGCCAACCAGCGGAGGTTTGACCATCCAGGCTCCGGCCAACGCCAACCTCGCGCCGCCCGGCTACTACATGCTCTTCATCGTCGACACGAACGGCATTCCCTCCGTGGCCGCGATGGTCAGACTCAGTTGAATTCAAAGACCCGTTCGCCCTGACGTCCTGATCGAAAAGGCGGAGCACATGCGAGCACAACTTCGGGCCAGGGTCGCGGCGGCTGCCTTGCTGGCGGCCGCGTCAGTCCTGCTGGATTCGGGCACCGCGATCGCCGGCGGCCCCTGGGGGGCGGACTATTTCCCCAACGTGCCGTTGACCACCCAGGATGGGACCGTCGTTCGCTTCTACGAGGACCTGCTCAAGGGCAAGGCGGTCGCGATCAATCTCATCTACACCCGGTGCAGCGCCAGCTGTCCCCTGGAGACCGCGAAGCTGGTCCAGGTGCAGCGACGCCTTGGCGATCGGATGGGCAAAGACGTCTTTTTCTACTCGATCAGCATCGATCCGAAGCACGACACGCCCGAGGTGCTCAAGGCCTATGCGCAGCGGTTTCACGTCGGGCCGGGCTGGCTGTTCCTCACCGGCAAGGAAGAGGACATCAAGCTGGTGAGCAAGAAGCTGGGCTTGTCTTCCCTGACCGACGCGTGGAACCGCGACGGACACCAGCCCGCCCTGATGGTCGGCAACGAACCGACCGGCGAGTGGATGCGGAACTCCGCCGTGGAGAACCCGAAGTTCCTGGCCATGATGATCGGCAACTTTTTCGGGTGGAATGGGAAGCCGGTGAGGAGCTATGCGGCGCCGGTGGCGATCCCTCGCGTCGGCAAGGGGGAGTACCTTTTCAGCACCCGCTGCGCCGCCTGCCACACCATCGGCAGAGGAGACGGGCTGGGTCCGGATTTGCTGAACGTGACCACGCTGCGCGAGCGCGGCTGGCTGGCACGCTACGTCGCCGAACCGGATCAGATGCTCGCGGAGGGCGATCGGCTCGCCACGGCGCTCTTCGCCAAGTACAGGAGCGTCCGCATGCCAAACCTGGGCCTGGACAGCGAGGACGTGGCTGCGCTCCTCTCGCATATCGAGACGCAGAGTCGAGCTGCGCTCGAGCAAGCGCGCCAAGTTCCGGCGTCCGCTCGGTGACGACCTCCTGCAGCGACGGTAGATCTCATCTCATCCTCCCCGCAGGCTGCCGTGCGCGAGCCTGGGTACGACCGAGAAACGGGTCTTCTGCGCGGCGAATCGCAGCTCACGCTCGAGGCCGCGTTCGATCATCAGCCGGCCCACGCGGCTCGCCGACAGGCAGGCGAACGCGTCGGTCGAATCGTGCAAGAGCTTTGCCGCCAGCGCCTCGCTGTTGAGCAGCGCGCCCGCATAGACGCGCGCAGGCAGCCGTTCTTACACGAGAAGCAGTGCAGTAGCGGGCGGCTTGGGGGCGGCGCGTGGGCGTTCCATGCGCAGGTGTCTCCGTCGGTTGCAGCAAGGCGCGCAACTCAGAGGCGCGATCAGAGCAGCGAGCATCAAGTCATTGCGCGCGCCTCGCGCGCAGGGTGAAGTACGCCCCACAGAGAATGGCGTCAGGGCAAACATCCGGTGTCGAGCAAGATGCTCACGTTGCTGCTGCCGGCGTTGGCCGTAACCAGGTCCAGCTTCCCGTCGCCGTTGAAGTCCCCGCTCATCACCGAGAGCGGAGAGCTGCCCGTGCCGTAGTTGACGGCTGCCCGGAAGGTGCCGTCGCCGTTGCCCAGGAGCACGCCCACGCTGTTGCTGCCTCCGTTGGCCGTAACCAGGTCCAGCTTCCCGTCGCCGTTGAAGTCTCCGCTCGTCACCGAGGTCGGAAAGAGACCGACGGCGTAGTTGACGGCTGCCTGGAAGGTGCCGTCGCCGTTGCCCAGGAGCACGCTCACGCTGTTGCTGCCTTCAGGGGGCGGGGGGCCCCAGAAGGCGTTGGCCGTAACCAGGTCCAGCTTTCCGTCGCCGTTGAAGTCCCCGCTCGTCACCGAGAACGGTACGGAACCCGGGTGGTGGTAGCTGACGGCTGCCTGGAAGGTGCCGTCGCCATTGCCCAGCAGCACGTTCACGCTTTTGTCATTGGTGCCTGGGTTCGTTCCGCCGGCCAATGCCAGGTCCAGCTTCCCGTCGCCGTTGAAGTCCGCGATCGTCACTGAGCGCCGGCTGGAATCCGTGCCATAGCCGACGGCCGGCTGGAAGGTGCCGTCGCCATTGCCCAGGAGCACGCTCACGTTGGTGCGGTTGGCCGTAGCCAGATCCAGGTTCCCGTCGCCATTGAAGTCCCCGCTCGCGACCGACAGCGGGCCGGAACCGACGGCATAGGGGACGGCTGCCTGGAAGGTGCCGTCGCCGTTTCCCAGGAGCACGCTCACTCTGTCGGTGGCTTGGAGGGCCACGGCCAGATCCAGCTTTCCGTCACCGTTGAAATCCCCGCTCGTCACCGAGACCGGGAGGGCACTCCCCACGCTGTAGCTGACGGCTGCCTGGAAGGTGCCGTCGCCATTGCCCAGGAGCACGCTCACGGTGTAGGAGCCGTTGTTGACCACAGCGAGGTCCGGCTTCCCGTCGCCGTTGAAGTCCGCGCTCGTCACCGACCACGGTTGGAGACCGGCGCCGTAGCTGGCGGGTGACGGGAAGGTGCCGTCGCCGTTGCCCAGGAGCACGCTCACGTTGTTGCCGCTTTCGTTGGCCGCGGCCAGATCCAACTTCCCGTCTCCGTTGAAGTCCCCACTCACCAGCGAGACCGGGCTCGAACCGACGCCGTAGCTGACGGCGGCCTGGAAGGTGCCGTCGCCATTGCCCAGGAGCACGCTCACACCGATGGGGCCTTGGTTGCTTCCACCCGACAGGGCCAGATCGAGCTTCCCGTCGCCGTTGAAATCCCCGCTCGTCACCGAGACCGGGCCGGAGCCCGCGGGGTAACTGACGGCGGCCTGGAAGGTGCCGTCGCCGTTGCCCAGCAGGACGCTCACGTTGTTGGAGCCTTCGTTGGCCACGGCGAGGTCCAGCTTCCCGTCGCCGTTGAAGTCCCCGGCCGTCACCGAGAACGGCAAGGCACCGACGCTGTAATCAGCGGCTGCCCGGAAGGTGCCGTCGCCGTTGCCCAGGAGCACGCTCACGTTGTTGGAGCCTTCGTTGGTCACCGCCAGGTCGAGCTTCCCATCGCCGTTGAAGTCCCCGGCCGTCACCGAGGTCGGGTTTCGACCCACGGAAGGTTCCGGAACCCCGGGCAGGAGGAGCGTGCCTGTGCAAGCGTACGCAGGCGGCGGGTTGGGCCGCGGCGAGATCGCCAGCGTTGCCACGACGTGGGCGGCGGTGGGGAGCAGGGCGGTGGAGGCCGCCGAACGGATGTGCCAGACCCCCTGGGCCGGATCGTCGATCGTCAGGTCCTCTTCGCCCGGTCCGGTCGAGGTCGTGTTGGGCGACCCCGGCCCATGGCGGTCACCGCCCGGGCCAATGGCGAAGATGTCGAGGTCGGTGGGCAGTCTGCTCGACCACGTGTACTTGAAGGTCAGCCGGGCGGTCATCGTCTGGTAGAAGATCGCCGCCGGCAGCGGCAGCTCCACCGTCAGGTCGTAGTTGTCGCAGACGACGGGCGGGCACTTGTCCGGGACCCCCAGGTCGACTGCCGTCTCGGCTATCACCGGGCCGAAATTCCACGAGATCGAGCCGTTGCTGATCGTCCCGCTGGGGGGCGTCGCGGCCTCCGTGCTGCCCGGCGGCAACGTGAGCGCCGCCAGCAGACCGCCGACAAGAAAGTGCTTCGAGATTCTCACCATCGTCGACCGGTTGACCATTGGGGCACCAGGGGACAAGAGCGAAGGTGCGGGCTAGGAAGGTGTTCACGACGCTGGAAGGCGTCAATCCCTCGGAGGCGGAAATGTCACGCCCACGTTGGATTCCGCCCCTGGGCACCAACAAAGCCCTGGAATCAAACGAGTTCGCCGATACCAAATCGCTTCAGTATCGCGCACTGTGCTTCGAGGTACCAACTCCGAAGCACAGCGGATTCCCGAAGCAGCAGTGGAAGAACATCCGCACGACCAACGTCATCGAGCGTCTCAACGGGGAATTCCGCCGGCGGGTGAAGACGCAGGGCTCGCTTCCAAGCGAGGACGCCGCGCTGGTGCTGCTCTTCGGCCTGATCGCAACGGGGCAGAATCAAGCTGCGCAAGATCGACGGCTACAAGAAACTGGCGGGGGTGATCAGCGAACAGATGAGGCGCGCGGCCTGATGTCAGACCGCTATGCTATATGGACAATCGAAATCAGCCGGAAGCTGCGGCCATTTCAAATTCCACAGGAAGCGGGGCGCGACCCACCGAAGCCGCGTTCGTCATAGACATCTCGACGTGAAAGATCGCGGTCGAGAGGCGTTCGGCAATTTGCCTGCGCGTGCTCGTGCTGAATGCGATAGTGAGTGCGAGCGGCGATGCTGAGGATGACTCCAACTCAGTTCAAGAAACTCAAGCCCAGGTACAGAGCCGGATTCCTCGGCGCGCTTTTGGCAAGCGTCGCGCTGTCTGTGGTGTGCGTCTACCTGTTCGGACACTGGCTCGCGGGCACCCTTGGTATACCCCCGAACGTGCCCGTAAGAGACCGGCCCAGCGGAGCTACCTGGGTTGTTCTGACCATGAGCCTTTTCGTCGCCGTACAAATCGCCGGCGGGGCCGCTTTCCTTGCACTTCTGACCTGGTGTTGGGCCAGGCACCATCATTGGCCACGAGAACAAGCGAGCCGAGTATTCTTCCACTCTGAGTTCCCGGGAGATTGGTTCAAGCCGTAGCCGGAGCAAGGTGCGTCAGTTGGTGAAGGCGCACCTGCACGCGCAAGAGGTAAGCGTTGCCGAATCGGACGCGGGTGCAATCCTCGGGACTACTGGACGCGTCGCGCTTTTCTCAGAGGAGAAAACTGGTGGAGGCGGCGGGAATCGAACCCGGCCACTTCGATAATCTAGGCACGGTATCCGGCCGCATCGCGCAGAAGTCCGCAATCCGCCGAGAGATATTCGCGGCAGGCCTGCGCTAACTCGCACGCAGAACCGCTATCCCGCGGGCAGCGTGGACCAACGGGACCATGGCGATCTACGGCCGCCACGTCCAGCCTGACAGCAGTGCAGTGAACAGCGAAATTAGCGCCTGAGGTCGCATCTCGATTGATGTGGGACGATTTGGTTGGCGGCGCGGGCTGAGCTGGACTGAAGGTCGCTAGACTGCAATCGCGTCAGCGCTGTACGCTCAAGGCCCGGGCTCGCACGCAGCCTTCGCTGACGCCGAGATCGCAGGCCTTCGCTGCTTCTGCTCGTGCATCCCCATCACGACCCAGGAGGTGCAGCGTGCTGGCGCGCTCCATGTGTGCCGGTCCATCGTCCGGATGGCGCGAGAGATAGTCGTCCCACAAGGGGAGGACACGCTGAAACTCCCGCTGTCGCGACAAGAGGTAGTCCAGTTGCTGCACGGCGCGGAAGTCGTCCGGCGATGCCTTGACGGCCGCCTCCGTGTTCGCAATCGCCTGCAATGGATCGCCGCCCTCTTTGCCGATCACGACCCATTCCCGACGTTGGAGAACGTCCGCATCGGTGGGGGCGAGGTTCGCTGCCAGGTCGTAGATGCGCAGCGCCCGGTCGCGGGCGCCGCCCTTGAAGATCACCCAGCCCTGGTAGACGAGGCCGCGAACCACCGTGTCGAAGATCTCGCGGGCGTCGTTATTCGTGGGGTCGACGCGCAGCACGGTGAGGAGATCGGTGCCGGCGAGAACCCAATCGCCGGTCCGCGCCCGCGCCCATGCGCGGAGGGGGAGTACTGCCCGGACATCGCCGGGAAGAATCGCATCGGCGCGGTCGAGGTCGGCGATGGCGCCAGCCGTGTCTCCACGCGCCACCTTGATTCGCGCCCGCGTGGTGAGGAAATCCGCCGCATCTCCCTGCGCGCATGCGCGATCGCTCGCGGCCAGCGCCTCATCGAGGTGTTTGTCTTGATGAAGCAAGTTGGCGCGGTCCTCGTCCACATAGCCGCGCAGCGCATGCAGCCGAGGCCAGCGTTGGTCGTCGACGACGCGCGCGAAATCTTCCATCTCACCGTAGCTCCCGCCCCAGCGCGGCCGCGCGAAGTTCAGGTACGTAGCGCGGATCCGGAAGCACGATGGACAGACCACCAGCGCGTCATCGATGACTCGCTTCAGGGAATCCCGCGTCGACGACAGACCCAGCAGGCGGAGCTGCTCTCGCATCGCCGCGACCAGCTTTGGGCGAAGCGTCCGGGCCTTGACGAGATCGGCCATCGCCGCGCCGAGGCTCTGCTGCATCGCCACGACATCGGACCCCGGCGTATCTGGCATGTACTTGGCGCCGCGGCGCGCATACGCGAGCGCAACGCCGTGGCTGCCACGTGCCAGATAGGGGGCGAAGGAGTCGGGCGTCGCCTTCACCCAGGCGTCCAGTGCGGCGTCGAGCTCCGGGGTGGCCGACGCGAAGGCGTCCGCCGCGTCGATGGGCCAGTACTCCCGCAGCGGATCTTCCTCGAACCGCGCCTGCAGTTCCTCGATGTCGCGGCTGAGTTCGGCGAAGCGCCCGTGCCACAGCAGGCTGCGCAGCGCGGCCTTGTCGACCCACTGGCGCGGATAGCCGTCGGATGTCGTGCCCTCGGATCCCGCCAGCGGCCACCCTGCGGGGAGCGGCGCTGGAGCCACAGTCGTGACAGGCCTCGTGCGCTCGGCGCGGGTGTCCGGCGGCCGCCGCGGCTGCTCGCGGGGAGGAGGAGCGTAGATGCGCTTGAGGAGCCATCCGCCTGTGGCAACTGCTGCAAAGCCGCAGACGACCGCCACGGCCGGCCACCACCTCCGCGGATCGGGCGACCGGATCGGCGGAAGGGGCAGGATCTCATTCCCGGGCGCATGGGCATAGCTGACGAGCGGCAGGCTGAGCCGCAACCACGCCAGGTTCACGTGAACGCTGATCATCGCCAGATACCCGATGAGGAGCGACAACGCGACTGCGGCCAGCGGGCCGACGATCTCGAAGACAGTCTGGTTCCGCGTCACGAGGTTCAGCCAGAGAAGCCCCGCGAAGTGCACGAACGGGTTGTATCCACGGAAGAAGTAGAGCTTGAGGAAACTTCCGAGCGCCGTGAGCAGAAAGAATGCGCGCGCGATCGATTGAGCGTGGGCAGCGACGAATCGCATGTGGGCGGGGGCGGCGCGGGCTGGCCGGACCGCGGTTTCGATCCCAGCGTCCTTCGCAGCGGAGAGGACGCGAGCAGCGGCAGCTTCATCTGTGCCACAGATCAGCACATTGCGGCCCGCCCAACGCAAGGTCCGGAGCCATTCGCGCGAGAGCGGTACGTGCAGCCGCTCGGCGAGCAACCGCAACTGTTCGGGATCGCGAGGCCGCTTTGCAACCACGTCAACGAGCAAGTCGCTCATGCTTTCTTCCTTTGGCTCGTATACGCCCGGTCAGAGGACTTGTCGCGAATTGTTCTGAAGCGCCTCGAGGAAGTAATTGTCGCCAACGAAGGGCCGAGACCATCCCGGCTCGATATGGGTTGAGTCAACACGCGAGCAGTTGTGTGGGACTTTGGGGGCTCGACGGCGCCAGAGCGCGACCCTCACAGCCGTGCTATCGGGAGCTGCGTCGGTCATTTCACACCGCCAAAAGCGAAGGCTCGTCGGGAAGCGGGCCTTGCGAAGGGATTGAAGCGGAACACCGGGTTCGAACCGGCGACCTTCGCCTTGGCAATTCTGCGCCGCGCGATTTTCGAACGTTCACGACGCTCCACGCTCGTCCCAAGTCTTCGTTTTCATTCGGGTCGACGTCGCGACACGATCCCCGAATTTTCCATAGCGCAGCGCAGAAACTCGAATCTCGGGGTCCAACTGGGGTCCAAAGAAATCTGTTCTCCGTCACTGCCGTCGCACGCCAACTCGGCGTCTGCACTGCGACCGTGTACAAGCTGTGCGCCAGCGGCGAGCTGCCGCACGTTCGGATCTTGAGCGTCATCCGAATCGCACAGGCGAACTTGGACGTGTTCGTCGCGCAACGCCGACGGTGACAAGGTCGCCGCGAGCGCTGCTGACAATTTGCCATGCTGGCATTGCAGACACTGTCATCTTGTCCGTCATCCCGCATCAGAGCCAAGCGGGCTCGACAAGCGGCGACGGAAATCGGCGGCACAGCTCTTGCTCAGTGCATTTCCCTCATGGAGCTCATTCTACGGAGGTACTCCTGGGCTCTCTACGCGCTTGTTGTCGGGTTGGGTGCGTACCTTGTCGCGAGCACGGTGAACATTTTTGCGACTGCAGCAATCGCCCCTGGCCCAGCCCTGCCGCCTCCGTCGGCGGCCCCGCAAGCGGCGGGCGACTCTCACCGAATGGACTTGGCCGCGGAGAGAATCGCGAGGCTGTTCGACGTTCCACTACCTAAGGGGCCTGCACGGGCGGATCCGGACGAAGAGCCCCGCGGCCCGGGAGTGTGGAATTGGATCCCGATCCGCTCCTCGTTACACGGTACGCTGATCGGCACTGCCATTGCCGATCCTCCTCGATACTCGCTCTGCCAGATCACCAACCCAGACCTGAACGACACTCAGGTGTACGGCATCGGCGACAAGTACCAGGCCGCCCTCATCTACCGGATCGAGCGGGAGCGGGTGCTACTCGATCACGACGGAGTCAACGAGTACATCGACGGTGCCGCCGCAGGTGTCTCGCCGTTCCAAGGGTCGCCGGGGACGAAGCACGAGGGAGGCGATGGCATACGCCAGCTTACGCCTACACAGTACGTCGTGGCGCGCAGCGAGCTCAACAACGCGCTCACCAACCTTCCGGATCTCGCCACCAAAGCGCGCATCGTGCCCTCGTTCAAGAACGGCGTCGCCGACGGCTTCAAGTTCTTCTCCATCGTGCCCGACTCGTTGTACGCAAAGATCGGGATCCAAAATGGTGACGTGATCCGGCGCATCAACGGGTACGAGATGAACACCCCGGACAAAGCGCTGGAGATCTACCAGAAGCTGCGGGATGCGAGCCGCATCGAGATCGAGATCGAGCGCCGAGGCGACGTCCTGCGCAAGTCGTATTCGATTGAGTGAAGCGTGGGACCTCGTGTTTTGCACCTCGCACGCCGTCGAATTCGCTCTACTGCTGGCATCGGGCTGCATCCCGGAATGCGGGCAGCGCGAGTATCTGACGCGCGTGGTCCTGCGGCAAGCTGCGGGTGCCCTTGAACTCGCCTGCGCTCAGGACAGCCTCCTCCGGGTCGCCTGGCCCAACTAGCCGCGCCTGAGTGCGCCGGCGCACGATGTGTGTTGAGTCGGCTATCCGCCCTAATACCGCGGCGCTTCTTCGTTAGTCGTCACGGTTCCCGTGCGGCTCGTTAACAAGGACCTTGTAGTAGTCCATCGTCAGATCAGGCCTCAGCCGAATCGCGGCGGTTGTATGCCAGAACTGAGATTCCTTGTCGGCGTACCCTTTCTCGTAACGACGCAGGCGAACGAGAATTACAAGTTCGGCACCGCGGCTCGCAGGACTTCACTCAAGAATTCTTTACCGCACAGTAGCCGATTTCCTTCGTCCGTTTCCTCGCTCCGATATCGACTAGTTGAGCCCCACGCTTCCGAACGCGCCCAGACCGTTCCGTCTGCTTGCTTCCACTCGCGACCGAACGGGTCCGCTGGCACCAAGCCGCACAATGCGACCATTTCGCGCGTGAACTGAATGCGGCGTGCGACCGAGGCTGCGGCAAGAGGGTCCGTGCCATCGAGGTGCACATCGTGCCGAGGCCATACCGTCCACGGCTCAAATTCCTCCTGACCGGTCTCGTTGGACACCTCCTCGCCTTCGTGCTGCGTCACGACCGGCATCGACGCGCTGAAGCCGTCTTTGCTCGCAGCCTTCAACGCGAGTACCTGACCTCGCTCGACCTGCGCCAGAGCCGAAGTCACGTACACTCGGATGTTGTCGGCCGATGTCCATTCAACCGCCGCTTTGAGCTCGCGAATGGCAACCGCCTGTGTGGGGTCGTCGAATGCAGCGACCCCGGTCAACGCTGCTGCCACCTGGCGTCCCACTTCTTCGTCCGCGGCGGCGTATTGCTCCCCATCAGCCAATGGAAGCGGCTCTTCACGCCTGAGCCGATTCGTTTCTTTCTCGCGCGCGTCGAGCCATCGCGCCCGAAAAGCCAGGTTGAATCGTACCTCGTAGACATCCAGCCGATTTTCCTGCTCGCGACCATCGCGAAGAAAGAGCTCGACGAAACTATCGAGCACGGCTTCACGGATTGTTGGAGCGTTCGGGGTGTCGTCGGGAATCTTCGACCGCAGCGTCCTTGCACACCGGGGCAACAACGTCTGCAACAACTCGATGCAGCCCCTTTGTGCTGCCGGTTGCCTTAATCGGGCAACGCCGCCAAAGCCGGAAGCCCCGAAATGAAGCTGATGGGTAGCTGAGGCACAGGCGACCGACCGCAAGCTGCGCCACAAACAGCCGTGGCGTGGTCCACGCCCATCGAAGTGCTTGTTTGTATTGAAGAAAATTGGTGGAGGCGGCGGGAATCGAACCCGGCCAATTCGATGATCTGGACGCTGTATCACCGCGGCATCTCGCA
>Ga0137418_10003885_pt1 | contig 13706 bp, 15 predicted proteins | sample CZODoug3_1_2_16f_FD_122242 | JGI IMG/M metagenome (GOLD analysis project Ga0137418, IMG submission 122242) | Vadose zone soil fungal communities from Angelo Coast Range Reserve, California, USA - CZODoug3_1_2_16fungal (Hybrid Assembly) | ecosystem: Environmental > Terrestrial > Soil > Vadose...
GGCAAATGCCTGCGGCACGCCAGCGCTGTCGGGCTGCCCGTGACTCAGCGCCCCACTCCCCGCTTTCACCAGTAACCCATCGACATGCCCGTGATAACAACCATCGAACTTGATGATCCTGTCGCGCTCAGTGAACGCACGGGCGAGGCGAATGCACGACATGCTTGCTTCCGTGCCGCTGTTCACCATCCGCACTTTTTCAATCGACGGCACCCAGTCGCAGATCAATTCCGCCATCTCCACTTCCAACGGATTTGGAATGCCAAAACTTAAGCCTCGCGTTGCGGCCTCCCGCACTGCGTCCACAACGACTTTCGGCGCGTGACCGAGGATCGCCGGTCCCCAGCTTCCCACGTAGTCGATGTATTCCTTCCCATCGACATCCCAAATCTTTGCGCCCTTCGCATGCGTCACAAAAAATGGCGCGCCATCCACGTTGCGAAACGCGCGGACAGGAGAGTTGACGCCGCCGGGGATATGTTTTTGCGCTGCTGCAAACAGTCGTGAAGACTGGGAATTCACACGCCGATGATAATCGTTAAATCATTAAATCGCTAAATCGTTAAATGATTGAGCGGTTTTCGAACTTCCACCGCACATTGACACCGAGTCCCCAAATCGGGATAGTTTGCATCTTCTCACTATCGGCGGGGTAGCCAAGTGGTAAGGTCGCGGTCTGCAAAACCGCTATTCGCGGGTTCGATTCCCGCCCCCGCCTCTCTTCATAGGTAAAAGCGCCAAAAGTTTAGCTCAACGACATTGACAGTCGGATGCCAGTGCATCAGGATTCAATCGATTTACAAGGACGTGCTGCAATGCCCACGACGGACGCCATTGGAGAGCAAGTTATAGAAGCAGTTGTAGCTGGACCAGACGGAGCAAATCGACTCTTCACCATTAGTGGAGCAGCCAACGTCTGTATCGAGGCGACGCGTCAGCAGCGTACCACCGAAACATGGACTTTCCTAGTGGGACCACCCCTTACGCGCTTGCAGTTTCATCGGGCGATCGGCACGGCTTCAGTAGCTTCGCAGATCGTAAGCATACAAAACACGCCGCGGGAGTTCACGGTCAATATCCACTCCGTCGAGGCCGACTGGGACGATGAAAATCAAAGGGTCAATATGCGCGTTGAAATCGGTCTCATATCGAATGGGTCCACCGTGACGATTACGCAAATTCGCTATTGGGTCGCGATTCTGGCGCAGATGTGAATGGGCGCGTATCGCCGTTCCAACTACGCGAAATTCTACGCCGCACACACCACGCTGTGCCTCGCGCTTATGATGGTGCTGGCAACGTGATTGAAACGCACGAGCGCCCTCCGGCGATTTCATTGAGACGTAGCTCGAATCGCCGCTTTAGACGACAGAAACGCCGTCTGCTTTTCGTCCGCACGCAGGAAAGCACGGGTGAGAACGCTTTTATCACGCAGGCGAATGCCTCCGTGTTCGTGGCTAATACAGCCCTTATTTTGGCGCTGTAGCAGCCGCTTGTTTTGCAGAATGTTGGATCGAACCCTTTCCTATCACGATCGCTTCGGTGCCAAATGGCGGTGCCGCTTTCGCCGGAAAGAGTGGTCGTAACACTGCGAACGCTTGCGAAGCGAACACAATGGAAAGGACCATGATCACTGGTGGACATCTCATGGTCGGCGGTCTTATCAGATTCCGACAGCATGGACAAGTAAAAGTTTTTCCTAGGTGACTCGTGATTCGTCTGACGCATTACATCGTGAGTAAGCCAACGTGATTCGTGATTCGTTAAAACGTTATTTGTTCAGAGGCAAAGCCAGATTAAGTTTGCGATTCAACGTTTCCGACTATTTTCCCCGCCGATGCCACAGTTTACTTATCGTGCGCGCAACGCGCAGGGCGGTTTAGTTGAAGGGGTTCTCGATTGCGCAGATCGCGCCATTGCGATCCATCAGATTGAATCGCAACAGTGCATCCCGATTCGGATCGATATGGTAGAAGCGGCTAAACCCGCAGAAGCAAAAGTAAGCAAGCCGCACGCACTTCAACGAAAATTGCGACTGCTGAGCTCGCCCGAAGCCGCCGCCACGCCTTCGCAAAGCCTGAAAATTCCGCACGGCCAACTGCTCATTTTCACTGAGCAGCTCGCGCATTTGCTGCGAGCCGGCATGACGCTGGACGAAGGATTGTCGGTTTTGGGGAAACGGTTGAAACATCCGCGCGTCGAACAAATGACGCACACGCTGCATCAGGCGCTGATCGATGGCCGCAGTTTTTCGCAGGCCCTGAGCGACATGCCTCGAATTTTCCCGCCGCTGTATGTGAACCTCGTCGCTGCGGGCGAGGCCAGCGGTGCGTTACCCCAAATTCTGCTGCGGTTGGTGAAACATCTGATGCAGGCCAAGGACTTGCGAGACCGGGTGCAACAGGCGTTGATTTATCCTGCATTCCTCGCGCTGGCCGGCGCTATTCTTGTCACAATTTTCATCACCTTCATGGTGCCGCAGTTGACTGGGTTCATGGCGCAAACCGGCGGCGCGCTTCCATTGCCGACGCGTATCTTGCTGCACTTTCACCATGCGATTACTGGCTACTGGTGGGTCGGTGTACTGATACTGGTTGGTGGAATTATCGGTTTCCGCGCCATGGTTCGCACTCAGGAGGGGCGGGTCGGATGGGACCGGTTCCGGTTGCTGATCCCTGGGTACGGACGAGTGATTCGCCACAGTTATTACGCGCAGTTTGCACGTACGCTGGGGACTTTGATGGAAAACGGCGTGCCTTTGCTGCGCTCACTCGATCTCGTGACCGAGATAGCGGGCAACCGGTTTCTCGAAGCGAAATTAGGCGAGGTGCGCAGAGCGGTCATCGACGGCGCGACGCTCTCGGCTGCGTTGCAACAGCAAAAACTCTTTCCGGATTTGTTTACTGACATGATGGCCGTGGGCGAACAAACCGGACACTTCGCCGAAACGACGCAGGCTATCGCGGACGTGTATGAGCGCGAGCTTGATCGATCCGTCGGGGTGATCTCGCAATTGATTCCGCCGGTCATCATCGTGATGATCGCGGGTCTGGTAGGCTTAGTTGTATTCAGTATCTTGTCGGCGGTCTTCGAAATGACACACAGCTTGCAAGTCCGACCGCATTAAACTCAGAGCTTGCCAAGCAGGTTGAATGTGAATTAGTCTCGCCCACTCAATGTTACCCCGCGCTGCGTTTGCGATCTTTTTGGCTGCCGCCTGCCGCGTAAGCGCGCAGGAAGCTTGTACCGACGCTCTGCCCGCTCCGCCTCCCCTGCTTGCACAGCCGCAGCCCGTGCCGTCAAGCGCGTGGCTCGATTTGCGTCAAACGACGTCGCGCAATTCGAAAACGCAAGAGGCGCCCGAGTGGGTCGAAGCACTTTCGCTTTTACCCGGCGAACTTACCGAAGGCGGTACGGCGTCGAAAAGCGTTTTCCGTATTCGAGTGACGCCGCCCAGTCCGGATTATAAGATCCTTTTCTTCCGATTGTATTTCGACGACAAACCGAATCAGCAACCAGAATTAGTCGCGTGGGACGAAACAGGGAGCCACATTTTGCGTTCGGGCACACTCGGCGCCGGAATGAATTTGCCCAGCTCGGATTCGCTCATCATCCCGATGACCGGCGCCTCGGCGATCGATATCGAAGTTCCGGGCGACGGGAAGACGATTCGCGCAGCGTATCTCGACTGGATGACGTCCAGTGAGGTTGTCCACCCAGTTAACGTCGAACATCGTGATATCATCGCCGAGCCGTTCTCAGTAGTCCCGGCACTGCACGCGCCGCCGGGAGACGTCGAGAACTTCGGTACTGTGACTGCCACTCTGGCAGCCGAAGCAATTCAGCTTGATGCTCGGACGCAGCAAAACGCCGTGTTCCAATTTCCGATTGAAGCGGAACCGCTCACCGCGCTTCTGACTTTCGAGATCGCAAACCCACGCATCGACGTGCCGCCAGAAGTCTATGTCAACGACCATAACATCGGGCCAGTTGCACTCTCACTGCCGGATCTAGCTGATCCCGGTTACCGCGGTGAACAGGAGCCCCTTACGACTGAGATGCATTTCAACTATACGGGATGGCTGCGCGCTCAGAAAATTGTGCCGGCATCAATCTTGAAAGTCGGTGCGAACGATCTCGTCATCACCAACGCAGCGGGTACCGGCGCCTCCGCAATCCGAGCGACGCAAGTACAGCTAAAGTACATCTGGGACAAGTCGGATTATCTTCTCCGCACCGGCCATTGAACTTATGTGACAGTGAAGCTGTCACATTGAATGAGCCAAAATATTCGAGTGTTGCGTGCGTTAATCCAAACCAGATGCTGATAGCAATTGTTGAAGATCAAGGTAGTGTAATCGCCACACCGGGACGGAGAATCCCCGTTAATTGAAGATGAGAACAAAGATAAAACAGCAGGGCTTCACGCTATTGGAAATCATGCTCGTTGTGAGCATCATCGTGATTATTCTGGGAGTCGCGATTTCAAAACTCGGGAACACGACTGGCATCGCCAAAAGCATGCGTGTTCAAGCGGACATCCAGGCGATTAAGACGCAACTGCAATTGTACGAAAGTATGAACGGATTTTTCCCAACATCTGAGCAAGGATTGCAGGCGCTGGTGAGCCAGCCACAAAACGATCCCCGACCCACTCGCTGGTATCAATTGTTTAAGGACATGCCTAAGGATCCGTGGAGTAGCGATTACATCTACCGCAATCCTGGTCTGAAAAACCCCAGCGGCTACGATCTGTATTCCGCAGGACCCGACCGTCAGCCTGATACTTCAGACGACGATTGGGGTGGCAACTAGCATTTGCCGCTCCCAGTCTGACCTCGTCTGGAAGGGGGCGGCCCGCAGGCCCCTAGCTACAAGTTACTGCTTCGCAGATGAATCAGTCCCGGCAGCGGATCCCTTCGTTCTTGGGCTCCGCTGAATCATGCCACGTGTACGCGGCTGCATCGAATCCCGCGAAGGAATTAACTGTTGTAATTCCGGCGGCACGTTGGGAGGCAATTTTGGTGCATGCGTATTCGGCATGCCGGCGGGATTTGGAACCGGCATCGCAGGAGCAGGCAACGCTCTGGCTGCGACACCTCCGCCCGGCGAGGCTTGCGACAGTAACGCTTGATTGAAGGTAAGCGTCGCAAAGTTTCCGTCCTTGCTGATCGTCACCTTGGTCTGGCCCACTTTGTCGGACCATTCGATGCTGGCGATGCTATAACCGTCGATCGGTTCCTTTGTAGTAAGATATTTTTTGAAGTTGTGATCCGCGGTCGACGCGAGCGTCACTAAATCGCCGTCCTGCGATTTCGCGGCGTTAGCGATGTAAAGGTCCTTTGCGAAATCAGGAGTCGCAGCAGGCGCTGCTACGGCACTGGCAATCGCGAACGGTGATTGATCCATCATTTTTGAGTAGCGATCGAAGTTGTACTGTGGCGGTAGAACCTCCTCGGCCTGGCTGTAAGTTGCTCCGGCCATCGCGATGATCGTTGCGAGCGTGAGAGAATATTTCATAACTTCAGTTCTTATTTATTACTTTCCCTTTTGTCCCGGCGCAAACCAGCGGGCGATTTTAAATTTACCTCGCATCATTGTGGGATCGTTGCCATCAATCGCGAGATTAACATTTTCAAAAACCACGAATTCCTGCGGCCGTTGCACGTCGTAAACAAAATGGACCAGGGGCGGCCACGGACTTTTGGTTTCGATCGAAGCGAAAACCGTCTGATGATTCGGAGTGCTCTCGCCGGTTCCGATCGCAGGATTTTCAACCAGGATATTGTATTTGCCGGCGACTTCCTTGACTTGATCAAGCAGCGCAGAGGCTTCCGATGGATCCTTCAGCACCGGCTGATGCTGCCGCATCCACTCGTCGCGCTTCGTCCAGGTGTCGCGCTCTTTCACGTAAACAGCTTGCTCGGCCAGCTTACTTCTCCGGGCGCCAAACTCCTTTTGCGCACTCGCAACTGCGCCCCAGAGCGAACTCAAAATCCAAAGATTGAGCAGCACAGCAACCGTCCCTGCGATAATCCACGAGAGCACACGCTCACGCGCGTTCATTCGTTGATACCACGCCGGCATCATTTGGATTTCCCCTCCAGGCGATATTGCGCGTGATTGTTAGGCAAAATCCTCGGCGCAGCCATATCAAATTGGAACGTTCGCAACTCCGGGTTCTTTTTGACCTTGTCGATGAACTCGTAAGCGAGCGCAGCTGTGTTCGCCTCCCCGTCCACGGAAATCTGACGCGCCGACTGATTATATGAAGTGATGCGTACATCGGCAGACGGCAGGCTTTCAAACAAATGTTGCAGAATTTCGACCGGGTAGTAATGCGGATCGATCGCCGGTGCGAGCGCTTTCCATTTTGCTTCGGTCGCGCGCACGAACTCGGTCCCAGGCGTGTCTCGCGCAATGCGACGATCGAGCCTGCCCAACTGAAACCGCAACAGCCCCAGATAAGCGAACAGCAAAACCAGGATCCCCAGGTAAGCGCCACCCATCCAGATAAGCCGTTTTCGCCATTCCAGCTGCCGCGTCAGTTGCAGGCGGCGGCGGCGCCAGCTTTCAGGCAAAAGATTCAGCTTGACCGGCGCCGGAGGCAATTCAATTCCGACGATCTCGGTGGGGCTGGTCAGAATTCCCTCGACCGTCTCGCGCAGTTCGTAGCAGGTCTCATCCAGCAAAACATTTTGATAGGAAGCGTCTATGCCTTGCAGTTCGGCGCTCAATCGCAGTTGCGGCAGTTCGAGTTGGAGATGATCGCCGTTGCGTTCGATCGACCGCGCAAGGCTGAGCTTGCCGTTCTCGGTCATGGCGTAAACGAGCATCTCCCCTTCGGGATAAATCAAAAGAGCATTGCCCTTGGGCGCGTATGTGCTGGCGCGCTGGGCGGCATACACAGTGATCTGCCGCGGAATGTAACCGCGGTCCAGGAGCGGCGAAGCCATCTCCGCAAGTTGCTCATTTCTGATCGCAATCGCAGACACCACGCTTTCAGTCTCGTTTTGTTCGATCAGTTCAAAATCGCTCGTCACTTCATCGGCCGGAAATGGCAGTAACTTTTCGATCTGAAGACGAATCATTTCCGGAAACTCCGCAGGATCGATGCTCGGCAGACGGAACCGTTGTGCAAGTACAGCCGAGACAGGCAAGCCCAAGACAAACTCGTCGTTGGCAGAGAGTAGCGGCACTGCTTCTTCCAACGTTTGCAGTTTGCGGACCGTCCACGAACCGTTGTCCTCAGTTTTTGCCGCAGGGGCTTCACCCTCACCTCCATTGTTGTGCGAACCTTTACGGTCAGGCGGCGATGCGGGCGCGGCCGAGCGAATAAGATTCCAGCCGTTAGAAGTTGGAATGATAAAAATCGATGGCATTCCGGTCTGGACCTTAAAGCTCCTTCCAACTTAATACTGTCGGCCGACCAGCGGCGATCGCAGCCCCTACCCCAGCTGCGACGCCAACTGCTGTGACCTGCTTTTGCACTACCATCTGGACGGACCGCGTAACATCGCCCGATTTTCCGACGCTCACGATGCGAAATACGGCGTTCGTGCTTTTGAACACGATCAGACTTTGAATTCCATTAACCTGCGGTGTTGTCCCAGGCGCAGCCCCAGGCACAGGCGGAGGCGGAGGTGCAGTTCCGACGGCTCCAATGCCAAGGAGTGAAAAAGCCGTTGGCTGGTCCATCTGAGGATCATCGGCTGTTCCATCCAGTGCATCCGGCCCACGCCGCGCCTGAAGGAAGCGATCAACAAAATCGTCTGGAATTCCAAATGCGCGTAACACGTCACGAGAGGCGTACGCTGCATCGATCTGCTGACAACCACCAATGATCGTGGTGAAATCTTCGTCCCATCCGGGATGCGAAGTGTATTCGGCCCATCCAAAAATCTTTTTAAGTTCGTCCACGGAAGTAAGCGGCGTATGTGACGGACGATAGTCGTCAGTCTCCTCCGGCGCGTTCAAGCGACGCAGGCCTTTAGTTGGCGTTATCCAGTCGAGCAGAGAATCCATCATCGCGTCGAGATCATTTAGGTCTACGCCCTTTATGTTGAGATATTGGCGCAGCGCCGCTACGAGCACCGGGTTCTCTACTCCGCCGGGCGCCAGCAAGTTCAAGTTGAAACGACCACATTCGCCAGTCATCTCAACATCGTAACTTTCGTTACCCATTTTCTTATGCAGGTTTTCCGAAGCAGGTTTGATCGTGGGATTCAACGCAACCTCTGCACCGGAGGAGGCCATTGCTTCAGCCGACAATACACGGTTTGCCGTCCCAGAAACTGTCAGGCGCGAATTGATGTTGAGTGCCCATGCAAACACGACGCCGGCAAGCAAAAATAGCGCCCAAAGCGCCAACAGCAGCGCAGCGCCTGAATCTCGTTTGCAGCTTCGCGAAAGTTTTACCATAAGATTGCTTCGGCTAATACGGTGTTCGCCTCAGCGGGATGACTGCTTCCCACGGATCGGTTGCGTCCGGTCGGCCGACGCTGACCTTGACGAGCGAGGGCAGCCGGTTTCCCCCAGGCCACCGCGGCAACCAGTCGTTGGCATTCGGATCAAAGTAGCTGATTTCAAGGCTGCCCACATTTTTAATCAACGGCACCCAGGATTCGTTTTTTTCTGCAACATCGGAATCATTCTGCGGCTTACGCAAGATGCCCAAATCGAGCCGATCGCTGTTGTCGTTGCCCGGTTGCAAGCGCAACACAGCGGTGAACTCGCCGGGTGCATACCGCGTAAGCAGTCCGGGGCCAGCGCCGCAATTCCATTTTATTTCATCGCGCTCGCGATCATTTAATTTGAATGGCTCGCCAACCATTCTTGCTCGAAGGGGGCTCAAGCTTTGCCATTGAGTTGTAAGCAAATCACGTAGGCCGTCATACTGCGCGTCTGCGGCCGCTGTTTCCGATGAGAACCGCAGCGCAGTCAGGTTCGTTTGCACGAAACGAAAAATTGCAATCGCCATCATTCCCAGGATCGCCACGGCCAGCATGATCTCGAGCAAGGTGAAACCGTGGTAGCCACCACGCACCGCGCCTGTGGAAGCAATTCGCCGTTTCATCAACTTAGCCAGACCGATAGACATAAAACTGAATCTGTTTTGATTGCGGAACACCGGCGTGCTCCCAGCGCGCAGTCAAGGTGACGAGATTGATTCCGTTGATAACCGTATTGTCAGGCTCGGTCAAAGCGGCGGCAGCGGCTTTCTGGGTCAAGATCACCCTGCCATAATTGGTTTTGAGCTTGAATTCCTTTTCAGCCTCAGGCACACCCGACGCAGCTTGAACTTGTGCCATGCGATCGGACAGGATCTGCCGCACAACATTTTCTTGCGCGCTGATCGTGCTTGCGTTGAGGCAATTTTGCACCGCACGTCCCAGCGAGATTACCCCAATAGCAAAAATCGCTACACCGAGCAGGACTTCGTACAGAGCAAACGCGTATTTCGATCTCGAGCGTCTTCGAACCGGTCTTGCAGGCATGATTGGAGTATTGGAGTGCTGGAATGCTGGAGTGTTGAAAATTTCATTGCCCCATTTCTCCATTGCTCCATCATTCCATTGGGGGTCACCTTGCCGCATATTGCGTAAGTTCAGGCTGCGCTGTAAGCGGCGCGTAATCCACCGTCCACGTGCCGGCGGGACCTCTGAATTGGACTCTCGCCGGTTCGCAGGTGCCCGATGGCCAGAATATCCATTCAGCGGGAGGGTTCCCTGTCAATGCTGCCGGCAGCGAGACCCTAATCCCGCTGCCCTTGGTGAGGCGAAATACCGCCGTGGGTTTCTCTTCCTCGTCTTTTGTAAAAACTTCCGGCCGCAACAGGACGCTGTTTTTGCCCCAGGCAATCAGATACGCGCGGCGTTCGGTCACACTTCGCTCCTGCGCCTGGCGCACAAGCTGGTTAAAGCCATCGAGAGACTGCTTCAACCGCCTGTTAGCGATCACCCCGCTCAAACTGGGCACCGCCAGTAGAAGCAGCAGCATCAATATAAAAAGACTGAGGGCAATCTCGATTAACGTAAACGCCCGAAACCGTTGCACCGCCGAAGTTACTCGATTGACGCAAAATCACAACCGGTGGTGCGGCTTAGCCACCGAGCATACGGCCGTGCACTGCGGTGAAAGCAATCGTCTGGGTCCACCAGTTGGAGTCAGAGCAGCACGCGAGAAAGCGATCGGTTAGCACCTGGTCGAGTTTGCCAGAGCCTATCAAGTCGCCGCGCAGTTCAGTAACCGTTTCAATCCAGTAGTCTGCCCACAATGAGCCGCCGTTGTAGATCGCTGTTTCCGCTGTTCCACTGATGTTTGTTAAGCCAAGCGAAGCCAGTCGAGGCGCAAGTGTTCTCCCTATATGATAATCGATTCCTCGCTCGCGTGACCACGCAAGCCAGCCGTCCCAGAACGCACGCACCTCTGGAGGTTCAGCAACGCTAACCGGAAGAAAATCGGGTTCGACCAAAAGAAGCGCGCCACCCGCTCTCAGGCTTGCAGTCATGTTGGCCATTGCCGTTTCTGGATCGGCAACGTGATGAAGCACAGCGCGTGCTGTGACCAAATCGAATGCTCCGTGCTCTATTGGGCCGGCAAGAATGTCGGCTTGCCGCAATTCAAGATTCTGCATGCGACCCTGAATTAGCGATAAATCCAGATCGACAGCTACCGCTGTTCCGCCGGGGCTCACACGTTCGGCCAGCCACGCAGAAATCGATCCATTGCCACATCCAACTTCCAGTGTGCGCGCGCCTGGCCTCACAACCTCGAGCGCATCAATGTGTCGGCGATGCATCGGATCTAGTAATTCCGACATCAGCTCAAGTCGCGCTCCCTCGCCTTTCAATTGATGACCAAGAACATATTTTGGCATGCTGCAGTGATCGTAAATTACTGACAGCCGAGCAGCAAATCGGTCGTGCAACTAGCCGCTAAAAAATAGCAATCCATCAACAGCAGTTGGCTAGCCTCTGTGCTACGCTCACATCGCAATGAAGCTCGCTTTGCGCATCGGCGTTTTTGGAGCAGTGGCGTTCGTGGCGTCGATGCTAATCTGGCAGGGAGTTACGGCGCAGGGCGCGCCTGATCCACTGCGACCAAACACCAGTACATCGGTTGCCTTCTTGGATATTGGAATTCTTGTCTTCCGCGAGGGCTTGGAATGCATCCTGGTACTGGCAGCCGTCACCGCAAGCATGACCGGACCCAAGCGGGAGCATCGTCGGCCAGTCGTCTTTGGTGCCGCCTTTGCATTTGTTGCCACGTTGATTACGTGGTGCATCGCCATCCGAATCGTCGGGTCGCTGAGCGATAATATGTCAGCACTCGATCTTCAGGCTGCCACCGGTTTGCTGGCCATCATTGTTCTACTGGTCATCATGAATTGGTTCTTTCACAAAATTTACTGGGGCGGCTGGATTCGGGCCCACAATCGCCGGCGCAAAGCTTTACTCGAAAACGCGCGCACAGCGGAAATTTCACAGAGGCGTCTTTGGTGGGGTTTGATCTTGCTCGGGTTCACCTCGCTGTATCGCGAGGGCTTTGAAGTCGTGCTTTTCTTGCAGAGCTACAATTTGCGACTCGGGGGCGGTGTTGTCCTGAACGGCGCGCTGCTGGGCCTCGCACTGACGGGCATGGTGGCCGTGCTCACATTTGTTGTTCAACAGCGTCTGCCGTATCGGAAAATGCTGATTACTACTGGGATCCTGCTAGGCGTTGTGCTGCTTGTTATGGTCGGCGAGCAAGCCCAGGAAATGCAGCGCGCGCACTGGATTTCCACCACGCCGATCGCATTTCTTGAATCGCACATCCCGGGTTGGATGGGACTCTGGTTCGCCGTTTTTCCAACAGTCGAGACGCTCGTTGCGCAACTGATCGCAGCGGTGCTCGTGATCGGCTCGTATTTCGCTGCGCGACGATTTGGCGGTAGTTCAACAGGTGGCGCCACCGTCGAAGCTCCCGCACCCAGCATGGCTGCGATCAACGCGTAGGTAGAGATGGCAAGGCCGCAACCGCAATCGGGCACCTACATATTCAGGGCATTCCGCAGATGCGGAACGAGGCGTTTGCTGAATTCCACCGAATCGCCCGCAGACAAATGCGACCATTCGGGACAGTTAAACCCAGAGAGATCGGGGAAATCGGAGTAGTAAATTCCGGGCGCACCGGTCATTTTCAAAAGCGGGTCCCAGGTTTTTTCTCGCGGCGTGATCCGATCTTCGAGTTCTTTGAGACCACCGGTGTTTGGAAAGCGAACAAAGACAATCTTTGCACCGCGCGATCGGATTTTTTCGACGGCCGCGGTTACGTCAGCAAAACGTTTTTTGATTCCTTCATTCACTTGCGCGAAGAAAACGTCCTTCGGGATGTAAGTAGGAGGCGCTGGCGGCGTGAACAGCGGAATCCAGATTTGTTGGATTTGTTTGGCTAATTCGCTTCCGGGTTCAGCGCATTTCTCCCACATTCGCGCGCGACGTTCCCGGTCTTCAGTTTGAAAGTAGGGCGGAAAACGCGGTGGCACTAACGCACCGGGACGATTCGGAATCGGCAATTGGTTTAAAAGCGCTTCGAGACTTAAATCATCCGGCTTCAAAAACGCGACATTTTCTTCCAGCGGCATCGCGAGATATTCGCTGACACGCTGGGCGGGCGTTTGATTGTGAAATCGCTTTACTCCTTTCTCAGCACGGTCCATTGGCGGAGAACCGGTCGGCGCGAAAAACAAATGTGGGACAACGCTGCAAATGATTGTGCCGTGAAAGTTTTTGTCGTCGGCGAGATCGGCTAAAGCAGGCAAAACGGTTGAGCCAGCCATCGCGAGTTGGATCGGTCGTTTGCCCAACCCCTTTTGGAATTCATCCAGATCGACATCGAACCAGGCGCGCGAATCGCCGATAACGACAATGGATTCCGGTTCAACAATACGGCGTCTCATTGTCCAAAGATCTTCGTTGTCGTTGAGCGTCGGGCCATAGCCGAGCGAGCGGCAGTACAATTCCCACGCAGTGGTCGCGGCGATAACCCCGATCACGGTGACCACCGCGATTCCGCGCCAGGGCGCGGGCGGAATCGGCCGCTCAAATTCGAGAGGCGGCCCGCCGTGGATCTGTTCTTCCCGCGAAGGTGTGCGGAAGAACAAGCGTGGCAGCCGGAGGCGTTCTTTAAAATTGGAAATAGATGAACGCATTACTGCTTCCTTGAGTAACAATGATGGCACATATCATCGCGGACCCCATGGCCGCGATCGTCCAGGGCGGCAAACGCATTACCGCCGTCTCAAATGTGTTATCGCGCATCGCCCAATGCATCGCGATCAAACCGGCGGTGACGCTTCCAATTTGCAACAATTCACGCGTGGAAAGAATCGCATCGCCGTGTGGATGTTGGCCGAACATCCCGCCGAGCATTCGGCTCGCAATCGTAAAATCGGACGCGCGGAAAAACACCCACGCAACGCAAACCGCCGCGTAAGTGACGAAACCGGCGAGAACGCGAACAGGTAATGTGCTCGCCCACGGTTTGTGTTCGAACGAAACGCGAAAGATGCGTTCGATCACCAAATAAGAGCCGTGCAGCAGACCCCAAACAACAAAAGTCCAGGCGGCACCGTGCCAAAGTCCACCGAGGAACATGACGATGACAAGATTAAGCGCCGCACGGAAGGGTCTGACCTGATTGCCACCGAGCGGAATGTAAAGGTA
>Ga0137418_10003886_pt1 | contig 13705 bp, 10 predicted proteins | sample CZODoug3_1_2_16f_FD_122242 | JGI IMG/M metagenome (GOLD analysis project Ga0137418, IMG submission 122242) | Vadose zone soil fungal communities from Angelo Coast Range Reserve, California, USA - CZODoug3_1_2_16fungal (Hybrid Assembly) | ecosystem: Environmental > Terrestrial > Soil > Vadose...
TCATGCCGCCGCCCATGCGCCCGCCGCCAGCGCCTTGCCCGCCTCCGGGTGGACCACCCTGTCCCCTATTTGCCGGGTTACCACCCTGACCAGCCGGAGCTTGACCACCAGCGCCGCTGGCGCCTTGTCCACCGCGCCCCATCATCGACATCATGCCACCCATTTCAGCGGCGGAAGGAAAACGGCGTAGTACTGCATCCTGCTTCACAACGATTATCAGCGGCTGCTTTGTTTGTAGATCATTGATTTTCACTTCGCCAGTCTCCGCAACAACCGCAGTTACTGTGCCTGCCACATTTCGAAAGGAACCGGTAACAACTTTTTCAGGTGTGAAAGACAGCCCATCAGCGCTGTGTTCCCCCAGTGCGCGCAGCTGATCGCCAACCTTGAGTTCCGCAAAATCCGCCTGCTTAGCGTCAGCAAACTTGATTGAGTCGGGGGCGTAACGGCGCATTTCTACTTTTTCGCTAACTGGAATCGTCACTGACTGTTGGCCCACCAACGATCGGCTCGAGATAGTTATCTCTTTCGATTCCGGCTTCAACGCAGTGATGATGCCGAGTACGCCGCGACGTTTCCATTCAGCGCGTTCGGCTTCCTGCTTCTTGGCGATGTCTGCCTTGTTCATAACGATCAGGGCAACGGCCGGAACCGACTTGTGATCGTCCGCCACTCTGCCACGAGCCCAAACGCGATCGCCTTCGCCAACATCGCCAAAAGTGATTTTCGTTGCGTTGGTCAGCGTCTTCTCGCCGGGCGCCAGTCGCATATAGACGGTCTTGTCGCCGAGCGCGACTGTCACCAACGAACCGGCGTCAGTCTTGACGATTAACTGCCGGCCTGCGGCATCTATGACCTTGACTTCACCAATAGCGCCGTTGGCTGTTATGCCGGGATCGCCCAGCTGCTGGGCAGTGGCGGTCGGGCTGGGGGCCTGCGCGTAAGCCGCAGAAAATGTGATCGCTAAAAGCTGTACACGCGCGAATGCAAGAAAAAGCGCCTTCATTACTCCTCCAGGTTTGTTATCACAACAACGCGATTGACTATCATTTGAACCATTCAAGCTTGGGGCATCTCAAAGGTAAGGAAGCATGAGCTTTTCATTTTTGACCCTTTGAACAAATGCAGGGGATCGGCTATTGAAAACTCGCGCTTATCCCAGTGTGTTACGCACAGAACCGGATGATTGTTCTACTAGGTTGTTGAGCCTCTCGCTCGATCGGGCATGTTAGTCCGAGATGGTCACGCCTCGTGTTCGAAAAAGTTGCACAAATCCCACACTTCGGCCATGGGGAAAGCGTTTTGATGCGCGAGGCCTTTGATTGGTTGATGTTTTTTCCCGGTATTCGCTGAAATTCCAGCTAGGCTTCCTGTGATCGTCGCCAGCCAACCTTGTAACGTGCGGTGAGAGCCAAACCCAGGCTGGTTACTAAGATCAAGGCAACTACGAACGGCCAAATGTAAGGCAACGATGAGAGAGTGATCCAGAAGACGGTACCAGCAAGCAGCGCGACAGCTTCGGAATTTCTCCCAACCTTTAGAAACTTCCGTTGTAGCCAACGACCGGTGGCAGCATAAATCATGACTCGTCCAAAAAGCGCGGCAATCAATATCAACAGCAGAGCCATCAGCCCGAGCAAAGCACTAATGGGCGCAGGTAGAAAACGGAGCGCAAATGGCACGCCCACGCCGATCACCACGGCGCCGATAAATCCGATTACGGCGACTCGTAAGCTAGTCAGTTGCAGACGTGCGATCCCGCGACTGATTGTTCCCGGCATGGCGGCCGTTAAGGCCAGCGATACAATGAACCAGAACAACACCGCCAGCAAACGAAAGCCGATGTAGGCCGCGGACCATTTCGGCGCCAGCAAGTCTTTGGGGTTGCGCATTATGTTTCGCAGTTCCTGTTCGTAGCCGGCGTACATAATGGTCATTGCCTGGGGATCGCGATTCGGGATCTGATCGACGTGGTGGTAGGCACCGCCAACCACCATTACGTCACCGCCGATGCGTGCCCCCTGCAGTTGTATTACTGAACCGCCAATAGCGGCTACGTCGCCTTCCACGATGCCGCGAACAATTAGATCACCGCCCAAAGCAATAGCTCCCTTTTTTACGGTGCCGTTTATTTGCAAAGAATGTCCTAATGCATAGACGTCCGTGTCCGATACCCCCTCGACAATATATGGAGAATCGGTTGGCTGGGGCACTGGCGGATTCTGCGCTTGAGTTGCGTATTGCATGCAGCAAAGCACAACTAACAAGAAACAGGACTGCAAGACCATTCTCAACCGGGAAAGATCCAAGCAGCGCCAGGAAAGCGACACAGTCCCCATTGATGATTTGGATAGGTGCATGCGAACCGCGCTTAGTCGAGCACGCGAGTTCGGTGGTAGCGTGATATCAAAAGCGTGAGGAGGCCAATAGCAAAGGCAAATAGCAGTAGCGCAAGTAAATCCGCCAGGCCAGCGTCGCCAATAAGCCCGCGCCGAAATGCGCGCGCGAGTACCGAAAACCCAGCCATTGCATCGTAAATCGTCTTTCCAAAGAGCTCTATTATTTCAAATGTAACCCTAAAAAATGATTGGACACTGGCAAGAACGGCGCGACTTGAGGCGAACCCTAACAAAGCAAATGCAACCAATCCCAGAATGATGCAGTAGCGCAAAGCTCTGCGGTGTTCAGAACGATCGCGTACGCCGCGCATATCATTCTCGGCGTGCACAGCCACGACTTTTGCAAAGTCCGGCGGCACTTCCAAATCGAAACGACTGGCCAGTGCCGTATCCAGTTCACGCATGAAAGTGCGATGGGCGCGCAACTCGGTCGCGCAACGATCACAAACGAGCAGGTGCTGTTCAAGCGCTAATCTTTCGACGCGCTCTAGTTCGTCGTCAACGAACGCGGCGATTTGGTCGCTCTGACAATTGTTATTGTCGTTAGTCATTGAGCTCGAAAACTAAACTCCGGTAATGCCACGCAGCAAAAACTGTTGACGCATCATTTCGCGCGCGCGAAAGAGTCGATTCTTGACCGTGCCTAGTGGCAAGCCGGTCACTTCGACGATCTCCTCATAAGTAAGATCCTGCGAATGGCGCAAGACGATCAGCTCGCGATAGGCCGTCGGCAATAGACGAATGACTGACTCGATCTCCACCCGGCGCTCTGCGCGCTCACTTTGTTGTTCCGGGCTAAGGCCCTTGCTTTCAAGGGTAAGTTGCTGCGGCTCGCTTTCAGTTCCGTTGCCAAGGGACCGTTCGCGGCCGGCATTGCGGCGCAGATGATCGATAGCGGCGTTATGGGCAATCTTGTAGATCCAGGTAGAAAACTTGAACTCCGGCCGGTAACGCGACAGCGATGCATAGATCTTGATGAAGATTTCCTGAGTCAGATCGAGCGCGCAGTCGTAGTCTCCAACCATGCGATAGACGTACGCAGAAATCGGTCGCTGATAACGCCGGACCAGTTCTTCGAAACCGCCTTCAAGACCTTGCGCGGCAGTTGCGACCAGCTCGCGATCGGCAGCGCTGCTGAAACTAGAAGCACTGGGAGATGCTGACATACTCATTATGCGAGGGTATTACGTTTAAGAAATCACAGATGTTTCAAGCCGACTACATCATCAGAAGCTCACTGCCACGACAAAGTGGCAAGCCCGGCGGGCGCGGCGATGGAGTCAAAGCTTAGCTGGCGGGTGGAAAGCTGTAAACCCAGGTCTTCGGCTTCCAGCGGTCGCAGATCTACGCCGAGCGTGTCTCGCAAGATGCTGCTGATGCGTTCCTTGCTCATCGCATCGCCAACCACCAATAGCCGGCTAAGCAGGGTCGCCGTTTGTTCGCCATCGCCGGCCCGCTTGTCACGATAGAAGAGCAGCAAGCGATACAACTCATCTTCACATTCATCCTGCTCACAAATTACGGTGCGAATTATCAATGGTTGTTTGCCGCGAAAAACTACCGCGGTAAAACCGGTGTCGGACGAACTAAGCAATAGCGCGTCATCTCCTGAGCCATTTAAGATGAGCCATTGTCCTTCGGCCACGTGGCGCGGCAGGACCAAACCGGCGCGCCAGCCAAGCAAATCCAGGACACTTTCATACTCAGCGAGAACGGCTGCGCGCGTGGCTACCATCAGATAACGATCTTTCCCCTGTGCGTCAGGCGGCAAGCGCTCGCGAGAAAGCGACAGTTCTTCAGACGGCACGCCGAAACCGCGCTCAACTTTCCAACTAAGCACTTCCTCGAGCTCTGCATGCGAACCCGGATTCGACTCCAAAGTCATGATCAGGCTGCGACTTGAGGCGTCGGGCAAACTTGCCGACCAACGTTTGCGCTGTAACAGACCGGCGCTGGTCGCCAAGTCGGTGAGTGCCGCGGCCAGTTCAGACAGATCGGAAATGTTTGGTTCATCAAAGCTGGGACGAATCAAGGACTCCGGCAGCGCGACTGTAGCCGCGCGCTTCAGAGTACTCGCGCCCTTGCCGCGTTCGAGTTGGACCATGGTGAGCAGACCCTTTTCAAACCCAATCGCGTTTGCCGGGTACCAGGGATGAATTAGTTTTGAAAGCGGATTAGCCATCTAGTCATTGCCGATTGCCGATTTTTCCTGGCCCTATCATCTCAACTTTCCCAAGGCGCCAATCGGAAATCGGCAATTGGCAATTGGCAATTGTTTACCATTCGTTATACGGCGTCCCTTCGGAGGAAACATCACTCGATGCGCTGTGCACGTCGGTTACCCCTTGCTCGGCGGAACTCGAGTTCGGGTCGTCCCCGGTCGTTACGGTCCAGTCTGCTTGTCCGGTAATCGGGTCCTTCGGTAACTCGCGCATGTAGCCGCCGCTAACCAGATCGTCCAGTGATTGCGGAAGCTTTTGTTTGTCGGCGGCGTACTGGTCAATCAAACTGCGAAATTTGGAAAGATCGTCGCGCAAGACTGCTTCGCGCGTGGACAGTATCGTCTTCTGGTATTGCGGCAAGACGATGGCCGCAAGAATGATGATCACTGTGATTACGATCATCAACTCGAGCAGGGTGAAGCCCTTCGAGTGCGGATTGCGGATTGGGGGTTGGGGAGTGCTTGGATTCTGGTTTGAATCCGAAATCCGAAATCCGAAATCCGAAATTGGCTTACCAGTCACTGTACTTCTCTCCGTTCAGTGCCGTATCTTTCGACTTTGAGCGCACGTCAAAAATGTTTTCCCCGCCCCATGAACCTGAATCGGCGCTGTCATAGCACGAGCGCAGGTCCCATTCTGCTTTACCGGTGATCGGATCGATCGGGATGCTGCGCAGGTAAACTTTCTTCTTGGTGGAGAGCTGACTACCCAACACACTATCGCTACTACCTGTTGCAGTGCCCGTGCTTTGCAGACCTCGTCCGCCCGTATTCGTCACGCCGCGCGGCACCACGTTTACTCCGTTCACCAATGTCTCCAGATCCGGTGGAAAGCGATCTGGATTATCAACGCCAAAGGTTGTGCAGTCTGAGATCACAACCTTGCTGCGCGGATCGATGTAGACCGAACCGGCTGGCCTTGCCCCGCCAGGCACTGTACCCTCAGCTGGAGTAGTTGTTCCGGTTCCCACTCCAGTGCAGTTCATACCGACAGTATCGCGATGAAATTCATCTATAGCAGTGCGCATCTCGCGCAGTGCGTCGTGGAGCTGTTGCTCCTTTTGGCGTTTGACGGAAAGTTTCAGCAGCGGCACAACGCCCATGGTCATTATCGTCAGCACCGTAATGGTGATGACGAGCTCAATCAAAGTGAAACCGCGCTGGCGCTCTTTCAGCATTAAATTTGAACCCGACATGACTACGCGGCGACCGGAAAGCTGAACTGCCTTCGTCTCGTCGCCGCGTGTCGAATTGCTAACACCTTGCACTGCGTACATCAACTAGCGTTTCTTACTGTTTGACTATTGCGTGAATCGGTGACAAATCAAGCGCGATGTTGGCTGCATCGATCGCCATAAAGTGGCTAGCAGTCGCGTCGAAAACCAGGCCCGCATCTCCCGCTGACAAGGCTTCGACATCGATGAAGAGCCACAGTCCCGAGTCTTTCAACCATGCGGCGCTGCGAAGATTTACAAGCGAGATCAGGCACATGCCGCTCGCATCGATCGACTGGGTCATGCCCGGCGCGTTTTCCTTGTTGCCATTATCGGCGGTCAACGCGGTACCGGCCACCAGACCCTTGATCTTGATCACCTTTGGATCAAAACGCAAAGCCAGAATCGCCATCGCTAATGAAGCATCGGATTTCAGCTCCAGGGCGAAGCGTCGCGTCTCGCCAACCTTCATCACCGCATCAGACGGCGCCAATATCAATTGGGCTGACCTGGTGTTGGCGTTGGCGCTCACAGAAGTCAATGCCGTCTCAATCGGTTTGGGCATGCTGGTAAGTACTGCCTGCGCATTTGTATTGAGATTTGTATTCACCGCCGCGACCTGCGACGCTTCCGAACTGCTTACCAACGATTTCGGCGCAGGCACGAAGGCCGGCAGCTCTTCCGTCGGGGCCTGCGTTTTTGCGACTTGAGAATTATTAGCAGGCGCTGGTTGTGCCGCGACGGCCTCTTTTGGCGTGTTATTTGTGGCCGCCGTAGTCGTAGTGACATTCGTAGCCAGAGGCGTAATGGTAGTGGTGTTCGCAGCTGCTGTGGCTACACCATTGTTAGTAACCGCCGCGACAGTTGCCGGCTCGAATGAAGCATTCGGACGAACCGTTGCGTTTCGCTGTTGCTGGCGCGCGGCTGCTACTTGGTCTTCATGATCGGCCTCGCGCAGCATCGCTTCGAGCGAACCGGTTGTCGGCGATTGAAGGGTGCCGCTGGGACGCATTTCTTCGTCACGCGGTGTTACTGCCGGCGCGCGCAACACGCGCGGCGTAACGGCGATGACAATGTCTATGCGACGGTTCTCACTAGTCGGTGAAGTAAACAAGCGGCCCAGAACCGGAATTAATCCCAATAACGGCAGTCCTGCGCGCCCGTTGCTCTGCACATCCTGAGCGACGCTTGCAAGCATCATCGTGCGATTATTTTGCACGCGCGCGGTTCCGGTTATGGTTCGCTCAGTGAAGGTCGGCGTCAGCGTACGAGCGCCGAGCACGTCTTTGGATTCAATCGACATCTTCACCTGGACGTCCTGGTTGGGAAAAACCTGGGGCGTAAACTTAAGCGTCAAACCAGTCGGTTCATAGTTGATTACCGGAAAGCCGCCGGTGGGAAATCCGTTGTTTGTGGTTGAAGTTCCGGTTTGAATTCCAAAAGGATAGGCCTGCGCCGTTTGCACCGGAACGCGCTGGCCGATGCGTGCGCTCGACTCTTCACCATTGAAGGCGTGTACCTGAGTTGAAGCGATCAGCTTGGTGTTGTCCTTGGCTTGAAACGCCGTAAACACTGAAGGCGGAATAAGCAGGGCCGCCGCCGCGGCGGTAGGAAGGCCTCCGATAGTGCCCGCCAGATTCACGCCGGCATTTGATACGTTCCGGACGCCGTTGTTACTTAGCACAGCCAGGCCGGGCGAGCCTCCAAGCTGGATTCGGTTGTCCGACGACGCAGAACCGATTTGATTGCCTAGTTGCAACAGATCGTTTTTAGAAACTTCATAGATGTTTACATCCATCACCACTTCAGCGCGATCTTTGTCGATACTCTGTATAAGCTCGCCGATCAAGCGGACGTTTTCGGCCGTATCTCGCACCGTCAAGCTGTTGGTGGCCGGATCAGAAACAACGATCGTTTGTGGACGCCCGACAGATGGCGGTATTGCCTGTTGGACCAGACCTTTTACTTTTTCCGGATCGCTGTTGGCGAGATAGAAGGTCCGCAGCACAAGTTGTTGATATTGAGGCCGGCGCGTCTGGTCGGCAACGACGATGGTGCGACGGCTCAACTTTTGAAAAAACAGTCCTTCCTGCAAAAAGATATAGTCGAGCGCCTGGGAAGTGCTGACGTCGCGCAGATTAATATCGATCTGCCGCGGTTGCACAAACGACTGCCGATCGAAAATGACATTGAGGTTAAGTTGCTCAGCAAGACTGCGAATGAAAGCTTTCAGATCGCCGCTATAACTTATGACTCGCAACTGTTCGGTGCGCGCGGAAGGCAGCGGCGCGTCTGTTGCGGATCCAGTTTGGGATGCGTCCGCGCTTTCTCCCGGATGCGATCCGTTACCGTTGCTGGTCCCTTCTTTTACTCCCTGGAGCTGTAGCATCCGCTCCATCTCAGACACGGCGAGTTGATTTACCGGATCGTAACCGTATGCCTGACGAAACGCGTTATAGGCCCCGACGAAATCGCGCTGCTCTGCAAGCGCGCGCCCCTGCTGCATATAGCTTTGGGAAGCGTTGAAACTCGCGCGCCGGAAATGGAGCTGGTACTCCAGATTCGAAGGGTCGGCCGCAACCGCCAGCGTAAATTCCTGAGCTGCCTTTTCCCACTGCTGGGCATTTTCATATTGCAGGCCTTGCTTGTAGTTTCGGTCGCCCTTCTTGGCCAATGCAGTTGCCGGTAAAAGCAACAAACAAAAGGTAACCAGAAGTGAAACCAGCACGCGAGCTTCAGTATTTTTTCTCATTTTTAGTCTCTCTTCAGGGAGGTGGCGGTCCGAACGTGGGCTAATAATGCCGCTCAGAAAGCCAGGATGCAACTGTTCCGGGCTCGTTTTCTTACACGCCGGTCAAAAACTTCAGTTCCTAAAACGGATGGTTAAACTAAAACCTGGGCTTTCGCGTCCAGCCGATAGGCTGAAATTCCATACTTCTAATGATCGGCGCTGTACTCCTCGACGAACGTGACGCGATTTATCTCGTGCAGTGTGGAAACTCCGGCAAACACTTTTTTCAACGCCGATTCGCGCAGGCTGGTCAACCCTTCCGCTTCGGCGGCGCGCCGCACTTCAGAACCAGGCCGGCGCTCAACAATCATTTCGCGAATGTTATCAGAAAGATCGAGCAGCTCGTGGATTGCTGTTCGGCCACGATAGCCGGTGTGATTGCAGGCATCGCAACCAACGTTCATGAAGAGCGAGGTCTCGCGATGATCGTCAGGCCTCAGTCCCGACTCAATCAGTTCGTCGTCCTTGGCGTAATACTGCCGCTTACAATATGGGCACAACATGCGAATCAGGCGCTGAGCCAGCACACAGTTCAAAGAGGAGACAAAGTTGTAAGGCTCGACGCCCATATTGAGGAAGCGGCCGATCACGTCGATAACGTTGTTTGCGTGCACGGTGGTGAAAACCAGGTGGCCCGTCAGCGCTGACTGAATAGCGATCTGCGCAGTCTCAGTGTCGCGAATTTCTCCCACCATGATCTTGTCAGGATCGTGACGCAGGATTGAACGCAAACCACGATCAAAAGTGAGTCCTTTTTTCTCGTTCACCGGAATCTGGGTAACGCCGTGCAACTGGTACTCAACCGGATCTTCGATGGTGACGATCTTGTCTTCTTCGTTTCTAATCTCGTTAAGTGCGGCATAAAGCGTAGTCGTCTTACCGGAACCGGTTGGACCAGTAACCAGCACCATGCCGTAAGGCTCGGCAATGTAATGGCGAAACTTTCTTAAATCCTCTTCCGCAAAACCAACTACATCGAGGTTGAGGTTTTTGAACGCCTCGTTGATCTGTTCCTTGTCGAGAATACGAATCACAGCATCTTCGCCATGAATAGTCGGCATGATGGACACGCGGAAATCGACGTTGCGACCTTTATAACGCACGCGGAAACGTCCGTCCTGCGGCACGCGGCGCTCGGCAATATCCAATTCGGACATGACCTTGATGCGCGAGATCAGCGTCTGATGATAAGCAAGATCAATCGGATCGACTTTGGCATAGAGCGCGCCATCAATGCGGTACTTGACCTGCACTTCAGTGTCGCGTGTTTCGATGTGAATGTCGGACGCGCGCGACTCCATCGCGTTGTAGATTATCGTATCGACCAGCTTGATGATCGGCGACATCTCGGAGTCCGTCGCCAGCCGATCCAGATCCAGCACCTCTTCGCCATGTTCAGTTTCTCGGACCAGAGAAATACGAAAGCCTGAGGCCGCTTCCTGCAACACGCGCTGCGTTGCATCACCGCGGCGGAGGATCAGTTCGATGCTGCCGGCGGTGGCCACATACGGAACTATGCGAGCGCGCAAGGCGCCGGCGACTTCGTCGATGCGCTCGAGGTCAGTGGGATCCGCCAGCGCAACGTGCAGACCTTTTTCGTCGCGCCGCAGCGGCAGAAATTGATATCGCACCATCAGGTCAACCGGTATCTCATTGAAGATCGCATAGTCGATCGGCGAATCCTGGTCAGCAGGCAATAAATCGACAAACGGCAGCCGGTAGCGAGAAGCCAGCTCTTTCGCTGCGCGCACTTCCGGCGGCTCGTGGTTGTCACCGCCCTTTGAAAGGTTGTGGCCTACCGTTTGTTGCGGCTGAGTTACCGGAGGATTTTCAGTTAACTGCTTCATGAGAGATCAATGCTTGCTGTGAAAGCTGGCCGAAAAATTAATGATGACCGGCCGCGCCCGCTCCGCTGGAGATGGACTGAATGATGGGCAGGTAAATGGCCAGCAAAATAGTGACAACGATCCCACCCATGACCAACAGAATCGCAGGCTCCAGCGTGGTCGTCAACTGCTCAAGTCTAACTTCCGACTCAGCATCGTAAAACACCGCCACTTCGTCGAGCATCTCGCGCAAACTGCCTGAACGCTCGCCTATTCCCACCATGTCTATGGCCAGCAACGGCATCCAATCGGCTGATTCCAGACTCTCTGTAAACGATCGCCCTTCGCGAATCATAGGCAGGATAGCAGAACTGCGCCGGCGCAGCGCTCGGTTTGTGATCGATTCAGCGGCGATCTCCCACGACTCAACCAGCGTGATGCCGCCTGCGAGCAAAGTCGCCAGAGAACGGGTAGCCTGGGCCACCGACAATTGGATAATCAAGTTACCAGCGAGCGGTATCTTTATGAGGAAGCTGTCGATGGTGATCCGACCTGGCTCAGTCCGCGACCAAAGGAACAGAACAATCGCGACGCCGATAACGAGTGGTCCAAACCAAATAATGTTGCCCGCAAGTAATTTTGAAAAGCCCAGCACGATCTGCGTCACCGTCGGCAGTTCTGTACCGAAGCCGGCAAATAGATCAGACATGCGCGGCACTACGTAGGTGGCGAGAAAAGTCACCATGCCGCCGGACGCAAATAACAAAAAGAGGGGATAGGCCAGGGCGCCGCGAATCTTGCGTCGCAACCCGACGTTGCGGCGCATGTAGGTAACGTAACGCTTCAGCACTTCATCAAGCGCGCCGGACCGTTCCCCAGCGAGAATCGATGCGGTATAGATTCTGGGAAAGATACTGCCCTGGGCTGCAAACGCCTGCGACAGCGCCGCGCCACCGCGAATCTGTTCTTCAACATCGCCCAGCACCGCGCGCAGGCGCGCCGATGCTGCGCGCTTGCGAAGCATCGAGATGGCCTGAAGAATCGGGATGCCGGCGCGGACCAGCGCTGCCAGTTGCTGATTGAATAATAGAAAGTCGTTTGCTTTTACTTTCGACTGCCCACCACGCCCGCCAAGCCGCGTTAGCGCAGTCACACCGCTTGTTTTCGGCGGTGTAACATTGAACACTCTGAAGCCTTCGCGCTCGAGCCGCGCGCGTGCTTCATGGACGCCGGGCGCCTCCACCGTTCGCGTTACTACCTCGCCCGCCGGCGTTCCTAATCGACAAATAAATTCGGCCATTAGTTAGTGAATTCCCGGAACAAAATAGCGCGGAAGTATAACATGCGCTCATAGAGCGAACGTCGAACCGCAAGGAATCGGGTTGCATACACGATGACACGGGATCAAAGTTCCCAGTACCGCGTTCCAGTCTTTTCGCTTTACCAACCCGAACGCCTGTCCTACAATGAATTGCAGTTGACACAGACTGGAAACTGAAAGTAGCGCACGGCCACGTCTCCCACGTCCGTCCTTTCCGGATTTTAATCAAAAGTTGCGGACCTCGGGCATCAGTCGTCCCCGCCCCAGCATCTGTATTGCAGCCCCTTTCTGAGTCGGCGAACCCAACGTTGCAAATTACGCGAGGTCTCATGTACCTACCGGCTGGACGCGTCATCAAATTCGCTTCCCTTTCCCTACTTGCATTTCTGCTTGCCCTCTTTCCTGCTTCGTCACGAGCACAAGACAAGCCTGAGAACAAACAAGCAAGCGACGCGGCAACGGCAAATCCTGCCCCAACTCCGCCTGCCGAAGAGCAGAAAGAACAGAAAGAGCAGAAGCAGGGGACGGAAATTGCCGGCCCGGTTATTGTCAATACCGATTTGATTACCTTTACGGTTACTGTTACGGACACCTACGGGCGCTACGTTTCGGGTCTCGGAAAAAACGCTTTTACGGTGATGGATGACAAGAAGCCGCAGGAGATAACCTATTTTAGCGACGATGATTCGCCGGTTTCAGTGGGCGTACTTTTTGACGTTTCCGGATCAATGGGCGGCGACAAGGTTAGGCGAGCACGCGATGCGCTGTCTAAATTCATTCAGACCAGCCACGATTCAGACGAGTACTTTTTGATTGCCTTCAATTCGCGCGCGCAACTGCTGCTCGACAAGACGCGCGACGGCAACGCAGTGCTCGATAAGCTTACTTTCGTACAAACTAAAAACAATACGGCGCTCTACGACGCCTGCTATCTTGGCGTCGAAAAGGTCCAGCGCGGCGCGCATCCCAAACGCGCCTTGCTATTGATCAGCGACGGCCAGGACAATAATTCCCGCTACACATTTAACGAGTTGCGGCGGCTGCTTAAGGAATCCGATGTGACGCTGTATGGCATTGGAATTCTGAGCGGCAGCGACGCCAGCAGCAGCCTGGGCATGGAAGGCCAGGGCATTCTGGACGAGCTGGCAAGTGTTTCCGGTGGCAAGGCTTTTTTTCCGCGCAGTGCCGCTGAGATGGATGACATCTTCGAGCAAATCGCCCTCGAGCTGCGTCATCAGTATTCGATTGGCTACAAGCCTACAGATTTTTCCAATGATGGCCGCTGGCACCACATCAAGGTGAAGGTTACGCCGCCGCGCGGCTTGCCGAAACTGTTTGTGCGATCAAAAGACGGCTACTACGCAATTCCCGGCTCTCATTAATTGTGATCGCGGCCTCGGCAACTAATCAACTCTCCTCACGCATCTTTCTTAACTGGCCCCGCGGCCATACATCGGCCGGGTTGTCCTTTGCGCGTCAAGCGTTGGCGCGTCGCTTCGCACCTGAGTTCGGGAAAGGTTAGACTGTTCCGAGGCAGGCACACCGGGGTTAGTTAGCTTTATTGAGACTTTATTCCAGTCATATTAAACGATGAAACGAACAATGGACCGATTGCGAAGATTGAGACGACCACGATTTGCTTTGGTTGTGGCACTTGCGCTTGCGGCAGCCTTTGTGGTGGGTTCGGGTTTTGTTCTGGTTGCAAGAAGCCAGGACTCACGTCCGCGCCGCAGCTCGGCGATCGCGCCGCGCTCAATTCCGACACCGACGCCCACGCCCGCGCCGGTCCCGACAACGCAAACGACAGTGAGCCGTCCCGCCGCCACGCCAACACCAACGCCAACTCAGCAGCCAAGGTCGACCCCGGCCGATCGCATTGCGCCGACGCTGGGCGAACCGCCGCCGGCCCCCGTGCTTAAGCCAAAGCCACCGC
>Ga0137418_10003887_pt1 | contig 13705 bp, 10 predicted proteins | sample CZODoug3_1_2_16f_FD_122242 | JGI IMG/M metagenome (GOLD analysis project Ga0137418, IMG submission 122242) | Vadose zone soil fungal communities from Angelo Coast Range Reserve, California, USA - CZODoug3_1_2_16fungal (Hybrid Assembly) | ecosystem: Environmental > Terrestrial > Soil > Vadose...
CGCGACGCACTGCTGGACGAACGCGCACGAAAGGAGAATCTCTCCACGCTCGTGCCGCCAGCCGTGCCGAGCGGGTTGCCCGTGCTCCAGTTCGAAGCGTGCCCGGAGCGCCGTGCCTTACCCTTCCAGTCCTTCCCGCCTCTCCCGCCCACCTCGGGCCTTGAACACCGCGTACAGCTCGGACACCACGAGCAGCGTCACTGGCGCTGACAGCGCGAGCCCGCCGACGAGACGAGAAGAACGATTAAGACGATAAGAACGACCGGCGCCCACCGCGATTTCGTGCAGCAACTCACGCGCGTCGACCTGCTCGTCCTCGTGAGCAATTCGAAACACCCGCGACCATTCAGGCTCCCATCGAGTAGGATGCAGCATGTCTTCACTTGAATCGAGAGTCCCGCCACCGGCGGTGGTATTGGTCATGGCCGTGTTCATGTGGCTGATCTCACGGGCTACACCACTGCTTCACTTTGACGTACCCGCGCACAAGTGGCTCGCCGCCGTTCTTGTCTCAGTGGGGTTCGTCACGGGAATGTCAGGTGTGATGACCTTCCTGAACGCCAAAACAACGGTCGATCCGCTGAAGCCTCGCGCTTCGTCGATGGTCACGTGGGGGGTCTACGCGCTTTCGCGCAATCCGATGTACCTGGGCGGTCTGATCATGTTGCTGGGTTGGGCAGTCTTCTTGTCGAACGCGCTAGCCTTCTTGCTTCTTCCCGCGTACGTCCTGTATATCAACCGCTTCCAAATCACACCTGAGGAGCGCGCCCTTACGGCGTTGTTTGGACAGCCGTACTCAGCCTATCAAGTGCGCGTTCGACGATGGTTGTAGGTTTCGATCCGTCAGCAGAGGATCTTCCGAATCCTCCTGAGTAATCCCGAAGGGTAGATCAACGCCCGCGAGGGGGCCAGCGCTTCGGCGCCCCGTGTTCGTCGACGACCAGAGCCTGCGTGCGGGGCCGGAGAACCTGCAGCGTCTTGAGGAATTCAACCACGCAATCCTGCTCGTAGGTGCTCATGGCGTCGTAGGCCGCCCGCGCCGTGCTCGCTTCACCGGCGTGCGCCAGGATGGCCTCGCGGATCGTCGTATAGAGGCCATGATGAAAGTACGGCGGCTCGTTTGCGAACCCCCACAGCTTCCGCGTTAGAAATCTCGAGTTGCCAGCGAAGAACGCCGGCGAACCCGCTGGCTGGTTCATGTCGAGCGCTTCGATGTTCGGATCCCCGGGTCCGCTCGTGATGTCGTGAAGCTTGAGGTCAGTGAAGGCGGGCACATAGACGATTCCACCAACCGGGCGCAGCCGCGGCATCGGCAGATCGTCGCCGGTGAGATCGACGCTCAGCGATGGTACGTCGTCAGGGCGTAGATTGCCGGCGGGATTGAACGGATTCGGTTCGGTGAACACCCATCCGTTCCGGTTGAGCGGTAACGCAGGAATGTGGCACGTCGTGCAGCCAATCGATGCGAACCGCTTCTCGCCGACGAGTACTGCGTCCTCGATCTCGGGATCATTTGGAATGACGCGACCAGGCACGGCCAGAGTCGCCTGGTACAACGACACCGCCGTCACATCCGCGCGGGTCATTTCATTGACGAATCCGTCGCCGTCGGCATCGGTGTCGATCCCGAATCGCTCGGTCGTCTGAATGCCGTGATGATGATTGAACGCGTTGTTGCTGAATTGACGGAGCGAAATCACGTTTCCAGCCTGATGGAACGGCCGGATGATCAAGCTGGGCGGATTCGATGGTCCGGTCGTAGCCAGGCTTGGTGCGGGAATGCCTTCGACGCCGGCCGTCATCCATCGTCCATCTGGTTGCCGGGCAATCGTCCCGAATGACACGCCCTTCGAGATGAGTCGTCTCGAGGTACCGGGAACCGTGGCGTCGCGTATCGCCTGCAGATCGACGGTCATCTGCCGCGCAAGCATCTCTATGAAGCCGGAGCCGAACATCCCGAGCGTCGCGCGTGAGTTGGCGATGGACTGAAGCTGCGACGGCAAGCCCAGTTCATTCGCCTCTCCTCGCGCCGGGATGGCGTCGTTGCCCTCAAAAGTCACGAAATCGAAACGCTGACCGAGCACGAATACGTTGGCAACGATGTCACCGCCGCCGCCTGGTACGCCGTGCGGCACGTTGTGACACCCTGCGCACGAATTCGCGTCGGGACCCGAGACCCGGTTGAAATTGCGGGGAAACGCGAGCGGGCTGCTGCGGTCGGTGAGTGGATTCCCCGTCCCTTTCGTCAGTGGACGTCCACCGCCTTCCTGAATCGTCCACGCGGCAGTGAAGAGCCGCTGTCCACGAGCCAGCAGCCTGTGCAGCGGCATCGAGAATTCCTCGCCATCCGCGAGGTGCCGGGTGACGGCGACCTCGCGGCCGATCGAGGACTGCGTCGTAACGGTTGCGACCGCCACGCACCAGGCGATCGCAAGGGCAGCAATGTGTCGTGAATGCATGCGCAGGTACCAGGTCCGAGGTTGATACGCCGCGACACTCAGTCGTGCTTGCCGCGCGACTGCAGACGGAACCGTGCCCGGAAGTTCGGACAACCGGACGCGTTGGTGCCAAACGGCGTTTCCGTGATGTACCCGCTGGCGCCGCTGAACCCGCGTATGCCGCCGGTAATCGACAGGAGCTCTCCCGTCGGAAAGGCGTAGCCTTCGGCGGTCATGGCGGCCCCGCCTTGCAAGATGAAGTACTGCGTGTTCCAGGCGAAAGGCGACGAGCTATACGCCGGCGCGAGGGTCGGCGGAAACACACCGGCGTTCTGGCCGCGGCACGTCCAGTCGCCGATCGGCGACACGCCGTTGACCGGCTCCGTCGGATCGTTCGTAGCCGTTCCCGACGGAAGCGTTCCGGCAGGAAAAATCTTGCCGCTCACGATGAACGGGTCGCCACGCTCGCCGGCAAAGAACCCCGGAGACCCCGTGCGGCAGTCGCACGCCACGTCGAAGATCAGGACCTCGACCTCTTCGGCAGCTTTCGCCACCGCTGGCGCCGCCCACGGCGCCAGACCCGTCAGACCGATCACCGTCCACATCCAGAGCGCCGTCTTGTGGAGACGTGTCATGTGCTGCTCCTTTTCGTGAGGCTCTCGCCTTCCCTATTTCCCTAAGCGCAAAAACGAGGCGAGTACTAGAACGACCGTCTCAGCTCGCGGAGCAGCCACGTTCTGGCCATCCGCCAGTCGCGGGCCACGGTATCGGGGGACACGTCGAGAACCTTCGCGGTCTCTTCGACGGTCAGACCGGCGAAGAACTTCAGCTCGACCACCTGCACTTTGCGTGCATCGAGTTCGGCGAGGCCATCCAATGCGCGGTCGAGCGCAATGAGATCGACGAGAGGGGTATCGCCGGCGGGGACATCGGAGTCGAGCGGGACGTGGATGGCTCCGGCCCCGCGCTTGGCCGCGCCATGCTCGCGGACCAGTTCCACCAGCAGCCGCCGCATCGTTCGCCCGGCGATCGCGAGGAAATGGTTCCGGTCCTGCCAGTCCACCTGGTGCGCGTTGGCGAGCCGCATGAATGTTTCGTGGACCAGCGCGGTCGCCTGAAGCGTGTCGCCGGGGCGCGCGCCACGGATGCGGCGCTCCGCTTCGCGCCGCAATTCGCCGTAAAGGATTGCGGTTACCTCGCGGTATGCGTCCTCGTCCCCGCGGTGCCAGGCGCGCAGAAGCTCCGTGATGTCGCCGCCGGCCGTGCCCTCCCGGTCGTCCACTACGAGCCTCCACCGCGTTCCGCTTACGGTAGACTACGCCGGTTCACGTCCGAAGACCGGAGCCGGTTCGTCGCGAGAGTTGCATGACCCGTCCCGAACGCTGGCAGCACGCCGAGCGTGTGTTTCATGCCGCCCTGGCTCACGATGGCCTGGAGCGCACGGCGTTCCTGCGCGACAGCTGCGGCGATGACGAGGAGCTGCGCCGCGAAGTCGAGTCGCTTCTCGCCGTCGCCGGCGACGCACAGGCGTTCATGCGGCAGTCGGCCTTCGACAGCGCGACGGCGCAGATTCAGGCGGCAACCATGCGGCCGCTGACCGGCACGCGCCTCGGACAATACGAGATCGGCGCGCTCCTCGGGTCGGGCGGCATGGGAGACGTCTTTCGTGCGCGCGACACGAAGCTGGGACGTGACGTCGCCATCAAGATTCTGCCGCAGATCTTCACCGCCGACACCGATCGCCGATCCCGTTTCGATCGTGAAGCGCGCCTGTTGGCGACACTGAACCATCCGCACATTGCGGCGATCTATGAATTCGAGGAGCACGACGGCATTCATGCACTCGTCCTCGAGCTGGTGCAGGGGGAGACGCTTGCGGAACGTCTTCGCGCGGGCGCCCTACCCATACGTGACGCGCTGAGCCTGGCGCGGCAGATTGGCGAAGCGCTCGATGCCGCACACGACAAAGGGATCGTTCATCGCGACCTGAAGCCGTCGAACATCATGATTACGCCCGATGGCGTGGTGAAGGTGCTAGATTTCGGGTTGGCCAAGTCGAGGCTGGAGGAACCCTCACAGGCGATCACCGACGAGACGCGCGACGGCATCATTCTGGGCACCGTGGCGTACATGAGCCCTGAACAGGCACGAGGGAAACGCGCCGACAAGCGAAGCGACATCTGGGCGTTCGGTTGCGTCGTGTGGGCGATGCTCACGGGACGCGCGCCGTTCAGCGGCGAGACGGTGTCCGACACGATTGCCGCCATCCTCGATCGCGAGCCGGCATGGGACTCGTTGCCCGCATCCACACCCGCGGCGGTGCGACACCTCCTCCAACGCTGCCTCGAGAAGGATCCGAAGCGCCGTCTCCGAGATATTGGCGACGCAGAGCTCGACGTCCAGGAGCTCACACCGCTCGTTTCTGTTCGAAAACCGAGATGGCGCGAAGCGACCGCATGGATTGTCGCCGCCGCGAGTCTGGTGGGAGCGCTCGCTGCTGGTGCCTACACGGTTTCACGATCGCCCGCCGCGCGCCCCGTGCGCTTCCACGTCGCCTCGCCTGAAGATGGCGCCATCAGAGAAGTCGCGCTCTCCCCGGATGGCCGTCGTCTCGCGTTCGTCGATTTCGGACCGAATCGGTACCGGCGGATCTGGGTTCGCGCCGTCGATGCACTCGAGCCCGTGCCGCTCGAAGGAACGGAAGGCGCAAACAAGCCGTTCTGGTCGCCAGACGGACGGTTCATCGCGTTCTTCGCGCAAGGCAAGCTGAAAAAGATTTCCTCCGAGGGCGGCGCGCCGCAAGTGCTCTGCGACGCGGCGGACGCGTGGGGCGGGACCTGGAATGACGCGGGTACGATTGTGTTCGCGCCAGTATTCGACACCGCGCTGTTCCAGGTGTCGGCCAACGGCGGCAATCCGGTGCCCGTGACGACCCGGCGCGAAGGAGAGACGGGCCACCGCTATCCGCAATTTCTGCCGGACGGCCGCCATTTCCTCTTCCTCGTGCCAACAGGCCGTGGCACGCGGGGTGGGATCTATGAGGGTTCCCTCGACTCGCCGCAGACGATGCTCCTCGTCGAGAGTCTCGTCAGAGGCCAGTACGCGGCGCCGGGTTACCTGATCTTCGTCCGCGGCAACGCCTTGATGGCGCAGACATTCGACCCGGCTGCGATGCGGCTGTCGGGCGACGTCGTGTCGATCGCCGAGAACATGTGGAACGACTCGGGTGGGGGCGACGCGGACTTCAGCGTCACGGCGGGCGTCCTGGCCTACCGCGAACGCGAGAAAAGCGCTGGCGAGCTGAACTGGGTCGATCGCGCGGGCCGGGCGCTCGCGAACACGGCCCCGCCTGCGAATTACATTCATCCGTGGCTTTCGCCCGACGAACGCCGCGCCGTCGTCGAGATCGCCGATCCCGATACACAGGCCCATGCCGTGTGGATGCTCGACCTCGTCCGCGGATCGCGATCGCGGTTCATCGACGGGCCGGCACAGAGTCATTTTCCGGTGTGGTCACCTGACGGCCGCACCGTGCTGTTCGACTCTGACCGCGGTGGGCCATGGACGTTGCTGGCGAAGCCGTCAACCGGGGAGGGCGCAGAGGAGGAACTTCTGAAGCCGACGGCGAACAGCCTTGCGCTCGACTGGTCGCGGGATGGCCGGTTCATTCTGTATCAGACCCAGGGGCTTTCCACGCGCTTCGACATCTGGGCCCTGCCGATCGCGCCGCGCGGAAAACCGTTTGCCGTCGCCAACACTCCACGGAACGAGCGGCAGGCGCAGCTTTCACCCGACGGCCGCTGGGTCGCGTATACCTCGGACGCCAATGGCAGAGACGAGGTGTGGGTGCAGGCGTTTCCCCACGCGCAGGACAAGTGGATGGTCTCGACGATGGGCGGCAGTCAGCCGCAGTGGCGTCGCGACGGACGAGAGCTGTTCTACATCTCGAGCGATCGCAAGCTGACGGCCGTCGAGGTCGTGGCCGCGGGATCCTCGTTCGACGCCGGCGCGCCGGCGTCGCTGTTCTCATTGAAGCTTGCCGACAGCCTCGCCGCCCGCAACAACTACATGCCCTCGGCAGACGGCAGGCGCTTTCTCATCAACACGTCGTATTCGGGACTGGGAACGCGTGTGGCCGTCGTGCTCGATTGGGTCAACGCGATGCGCGAGCGATAGCCTCGGCGATCTGCGCATCCCTTCCGATCCGCCACAAGGATTGATCCGAAACGCGTGTTCGTCGTCATTGCAGTCTGTGTGATCACCTCCGCAGTGCGAGTTGCGAGGGGGGTGATCCCGGCAAGTCTCGGCTCGATGAGCGAGAAATGGGTCGCCGAGTACCGGGGTCGCACGAGGCGGGTAGTAGTCCGACGTTGCCACGCTCATAGATCGGAAATGCTTCATCCCGCGCGTGCTCGCCCCTGACCTTGCTTGTGCCCCGGAAAGGGCGTATGCTGCGCACGCCTCGCTTTCCTGAGTACTGCCGTACCTCGTTGGGGAATCCTCCCCGACCCTGAGCAACAGCCCTCACCAAAGCTTTCCCGTCATGGCGCTCCCGGCCGGGGTGTCTCCATCCCGGTTCCGCGAGATCGACGGATGAGTGTCATCGCGACACTAAGCCATCAGGAGAGGAGAACCATCATGACTCTCGTTCGTTGGGATTCGTCCCGTGACGTGGCCGCGCTGAAGGACCAAATGAGCCGGATGCTCGAGGGCTTCTACGTCCGTCCGCAGGAAGATCTCACTCGCGGCGCGTGGGTGCCAGCCGTCGATATCTTCAGCAACGGCGGGCATGAGCTCGTGCTGAAGGCTGAGCTGCCCGACATGAAGGAGAACGAGTTCGAGGTGACGGTTGACGACAACACCCTCACGATGCGTGGCGAAAGGAAGATCGACCCGCAGGTCCCGGAAGAACACTTCCATCGCATCGAGCGCAGTTATGGCTCTTTTGCGCGGTCGTTCGCGCTGCCTCCGACGGTCGATGCTGGCAAAGTGAGCGCCGAGTACAAGACCGGCGTGCTCACGGTGCGGTTGCCCCTGCGCGAAGAAGCGAAGCCGACGCACATCAAGATCGCAGTCGCAGCCGCGTAAGTCACCAGCGCGAGGAGGGATGGCCTTCCTCCCCTCTGGCGACGGACGACAAGTGCGGCGAAAGCACTGACGATGTCTGTACAGCAGCAACGGCTCGAGGACGTCCTTCGACGTATTCAAGGCGAATACATCGAGATGCCAGGACTTCGGCTGACGGTCGTACAGGCGCAGCGACTGTGGGGCTTGAATCGCGCCGTGTGCGATGCGGTGTTGAGTACTCTCGTCGATACCAGATTCCTTTCTCGAAACGCTGACGGAACCTACGCGCGGTCCTCGGACGCGCGGGCCGCCAGAAACAGAACGCGTAATGCAAATTGAGGGAACGATGCAACGAAAATCTGCTTTCATGTTTGCGCTGGTGCTGATGTCGGTGCTGGCTCTTACTGCGGTCGTGATTGCCGCAGATAACAACGTCGGAACGTGGAAACTCAATCTGGCGAAATCCACATACAGCCCCGGCCCGGCGCCGAAAAGCCAGACGCTGACGATCGAAGCGTGGGGCGAGGATGGCGTCAAATACACGGCCAATGGAGTTGGTGCAGATGGCAAACCGACTCGTGGTCGGTTTCAGGCGAAGTACGATGGCAAGGACTATCCGTTCACGGGCAATCCGGACGCCGACATGCTGTCTTACAAACGAATTGATGCGAACAACCTGGAGGCCACTACTAAGTTGAAGGGAAAAGTCACCATTGCGGCGAAGGCCATGGTGTCCGCCGACGGCAAGACGCGAACCGTCACCCAGACGGGCACGAACGCGCAGGGCCAGGCCCTGAACGTCACCTCCGTGTACGAGAAGCAATAGGAGCGGCCAACAGGGGAGAGCGCGCGACGAGCGGGAGGCGTGTTATTCGCGATGCTTCGCCAGACAGTTCATCGCGCGCTGCCAACTTGTCAGTGCCTACTGCGCGGAGGACTCTCCTGCTTTCTGCCCGCGAACCCACGCCGCCATGATCTTCCAGTCCGGGTCGTCCTGGGATGCAAATTGCCTCCCTCCCTGGTGGGTGTCGGCGAGGCCGCCCACCTCCGGCGCCAGCGGCATCAGCAGCAACAGGCTTGCTAGCGGATTACCGGGAGTCACCAGCTTTGAGACAGTTTGAAAGTTGGTGCGAGACTGCTCCTCGGTCCAAGAGCTCGTCCCGGCCGACAGCCGCTCGAGGCTGAGGGGTCCGCCGCCGTGACGGCTTACCTCATGGCACACGTAGCAGCGGGCGTGGTCTGGCCACCGCTTTTTTGCGAAGATAGGCTCGACTCGGGTCTTGAAAAACTCATAATCAAGAGACGGCCGCGACGCAGAAGGCCCCTGCGCCGCGAATGGTATAGGCGCGTAGAGTGCGACCGCCGACGCTACTAGAAAGCTGGCAAGAATTCTCTTCGGACGCACATTAAAAACCATAATCTCTCCAATAACTGAGTGCCTACGGCAATGCCAAAGTGCTGATCCGGTCTGGCATCTCCCCAACCGGGATGCGAGCCACCTCTTTCATTTTCTGCACATCGATGGCGGTCACCGTCTTCACCCCACAGCTGGAAACGTAAACCGTCTTGCTGTCAGGAGTAAATGTGATCCAGGCCGGGTTTCCTGACCTGCTTGGCTTTCCCGGCACGACTTGTTCCGGCAACGAGACATGTCCCAGCAGTTTGATATCAGGCAGCGAGTAGGCGAAAACAGAATTGGACGGTCTGCTATTGACCCAGAGGGTCTTCTGGTCCGGGGAGATACCGATGCCGTGGGCGTTGCTTTCGCACCCCCTGCCGCCGCCGAACCCTGTCGGCTCGTCAGGGGCCTTGATTCTGGCCACCTCCGCGCGCTTGGCAAAATCCACCACCGAGAAGCTGTTCAAAGCGCCAAGGTTTACGAAGATCCGGCGACCCGAGCCGTCGGGATTATTCTCGATTGCTATCGGATTGACTCCAGAGTCGTACTGAACCTCCCAAGCGGCTTCCATCCTTTGGAGATCAAAGACGACGAGAAAACGTCCCCCAGGCGCGCCGGCAGCGACATACTTGCCATCCGCCGTCACGGCGAGATCGTGCAGTCCTCTTCGTACCGGGATGCTCTTGACCTTCTCCAGGGTGGTGGTGTCGATGATATCCAAGGCCCCCGTATCCTCCGCCTTTGTGCCCGTATTTCGGATACAGACCAAGATCAGCTTTCCATCCTTGGTCGTTTGGGCTTCGTTGGCCCAACCGCTGAGCGGCACCTTTTTGACAATCTTCTCGGTCTTCCGATCCATGACGATGAGGAAGTTATTTTCGGGGTCGGTCCTGCTGAAGATATAGAGCAGGCGGCCGTCGGGAGAGAATCGAACCACCTCGGGTGATTCGATGTTGCCGATCGTATGCACGACCTTGTTCGTCGCAGCGTCGATCACATCAATAGTGGTTCCGCCTCTGTTCGTGACATAGATCAGGGCCGTACCCGCCGCTAACGCTGCCCATGTCATTGTCATGCCTAGCGCCAAGCTCAGCCCGAGTAGAAACAATTTCCGGCGTTGTCGCATTTTCCCCTCCCACCGATCTGATCGGAATTTCCGACTTCACCGCCAAACCTCGGCGGATCTTACTCCTGCGACACAGGTCTCGGACGAACTTTTGTCGGCAGTCGGATGTCCATCATAGAGATCGCAATCCGCCCCCGAATTGGAGCAGACCTGGTAATTTCGTTGATATTTCTCGGACACCCGTCTCGCGTTGATTTTTCGCGTGCTGCCGCGTCGCTCGCAACGATCGTGGTGATACGCTCTTGTCCGCTTGACGACCAGATTGACGGTCCTGGCAGTCGTGGCAGCAGCATCGATGGCGACGATCGCCGCCCGTGCGCGCGCCGAGACGCACACCACGTTGACCGTCCGCCTCTACAACACGGCAGGCATTCCTGCTGATGAACTGGCCGCGGCGCGCAGCGTCGCGGATGCGATTCTTCGCGACACGGGACTCACTCCGATCTTCCGGCCGTGCGGCCAGCTCGCCGGAGGGACAGATTCGTGCGATGAACCGCTGAAGCGATCCGAAGTTGTCGTGCGCATCATCGATGCGCCGGCGTTCAACCCGACCCTTCACCCCGACGCCTTCGGCGTCACCTACCTCGTCAGGGAGACCAACCGCGGCTGGCTCGCGACGGTGTTCGCCGATCGCATCGGCGCGGCTGCAGAGCGCGTGCGTGTTGATCACGGCACGCTGCTCGGCCGCGTGATGGCCCATGAAATCGGTCATCTTCTCCTCGGCATCGACTATCACGGCCCTGCGGGCGTGATGCGCGCGGAGTGGCCAGACGACTCGCTGAATCGCGATGCGGACGACTGGCGCTTCTCGATGCTCGAAGCCGAGCGCATGCAGCGCGTGCTCGAGTCGTTGTGATCATGCGGACCTGAAGGTCCGCCTCTACGAACGGCTGTCCGACAGTTTCGATCCCTCTCCTCATTCCCTTCCGACGAAGACGTTGCTTCGATCGCGAAGTGCGCGCGCGAGGACAACGCGCTGAGACTCGCGACATTCCTCAACAAATACGCGCGTTTCGTCGATGCGCACATCGATCATCATGCGTGGCCCGCTGCTTGCTTTTTCGGCGAGCGCGCGAACCCCCGACACGCGCGCGGTCCATCGGCAGGAGAGTCCACATGAACAGGAGCAAGGCGGGGCCGGCCACGATCATGCTCGGCGTGTTGTTTGCGCTCGCATCAACGGCCGGCCTCATCGCACAGACCTACCAGGGCGCACTGCGCGGCGCGGTGCGCGATGCGCAGGGTGTGATCCCCGGCGCGGAAGTCATCCTCATCAACGAAGACACCAACGCGGAACGCTCCGCGATGACCAACGAGGTCGGCGAGTACGCTTTCGGCAGCGTGCTGCCCGGCACCTATACCGTCCGCGTGTCGCTCCCCGGCTTCAAGACGGATGAGCGCAAGGGCTTCCGCATCGGCACGCAGCAGTCGCTCGTACTTGACTTCCTGCTGGAGGTAGGCACCCTCTCCGAACAGATCACCGTCACCGGCGAAGCGCCGCTCGTCGAGCGCGCGAGCGCGACGCAGGCCGCCTCGCTCGACAAGGAAGCGCTGCAGAACCTGCCGATCTTCGGCCGCAACACCTTCTTCGCCGCGATATCGACGCCGGGCGTGATCCAGACCGGCGATCCGCAGTTCGTGCGCTATCAGGATCAGTCCGGCTCGTCGCAGCTCTCGCTGGGCGGCGGCCCGCGCCGCGGCAACGGCTACCTGATCGAAGGCGTGTCGATCACCGACTTTACGAACCGTCCGACGATCGCTCCGTCGATGGAGGCGGTCGAAGAGCTGAAGATCCAGACCAAGACCTACGAAGCGGACATGGGCCACGCCGCCGGCGGTGTGTTCAACACGACCGCGCGATCGGGCTCGAACACGTGGCACGGGAGCGCCTTGCTCGTGAGCAAGCCGGGCGCGACGACGGGAACGCTGTTCTTTGCGAAGCGCGCGGGGCTGCAGAACCCGCCGCAGTACTACTACAACTGGGCCGGCTCGCTGGGCGGTCCCATCGTCAAGGACAAGACGTTCTTCTGGTTCAGCACGGACGACTACAAGCAGCGCAGCACCCGCAACAACGTGCTGACGCTGCCGACCGCTGTCCAGCGCGCCGGCGATTTCTCGCAGGCACGCAATTCGGCCGGGCAGCTGATCGCCATCTACGACCCGCTGACGACGCGAACCGTCAACGGCGTCATCGTCCGCGATCCGTTTCCCGGCAACGTGATTCCGCTCGAACGCATCAGTCCAGTGGCGAGAGCCATGCTCGCAGCGGTACCCGTTCCGGACGCCGGCACTTCGTTCAACGGGCAGGCCACGCTCGATGACGGGCCGCAGAACCAGGAGACGCTCAAGCTCGATCAGCGCTGGACGGACCGGTGGACGACGACGGGCATGTATGCGCATCAGCGTACGAAGGAGCCGGGCTCGGCCTTCTACGGCGCGTTCGGCACGGTGCCCGGCGATCCCAGCGCCAGCCTGCTGTTTCGGACCGTCGACTTCTTCGCGTTGAACAACATCTTCGTGCCGAATGCGACCACCGCCATTGCGGTGCGCTACGGCTACAACCGCTTCAAGGACTTCGGCGGCAACTACCCATCGTTCGATGCGGCGTCGCTTGGACTTCCGTCAAGCCTCGTGAGCGCGATGACGTTCAACACGTTCCCGCAGGTCAGCGTCACCGGGTACGGCGGCACGAACATCGTTGGCAACAACGGGCCGACGCGCGCGACGCATCTCACCCAGACCGGCAGCGTCTCGATCTCGAGTCTGAAAGGGAGCCACACGCTCAAGTACGGCGCGGAATATCGTCGCATCGGCGCCGATGTGATGGCCTTCAGCTCGTCGGCTGGCACCTACTCCTTCACGCAGGCGTTCACCGCGCCGACGCCGACGGCGTCAGGCGGCGACGCGTTCGCGAGCTTTCTTCTCGGCTACCCGGCGACCGGCAGCATCGTCTATGCGACGCCTGCGCAGTACCTGATTGACTACTACGCTGGTTACGCGCAGGACGAGTTCCGCGCGACCTCGAAGCTCACGCTCAATTACGGTCTGCGATACGAGTTCGAACCGGGAGTACGCGAGACTGAGAACCACTTCGCGGTCGGTTTCGACAAGACCGCCGACTTTCCGGTGCAGGTGGCCGGCCTCGCGCTCAAGGGCGGCCTCATGTATGCCGGTCAGAACGGCTCCCCGAGACACCAGGGGAAATCGCTGAACGGGGCGGCTCCGCGCGGCGGGTTCGCGTGGTCGCTGACGAGCAAGGACGTCATCCGCGGCGGCTACGGCTTCTATTGGGCGCCGATCCAGTTCGCCGGCGTCGGCGAGACGGCCATGGCTCGCCTCGGTTATTCGGCGACCACCACGTACCTCTCGAGCACCGATGGCAACCGCACGCCGTCGAACTCGCTGGGCAATCCATTCCCGGCGGGCCTCACGCCGCCGCAAGGCAACTCGCTGGGACTCGCGACCGGCGCAGGCGGCGTCATCGATTTCGTCGATCCGAATTCGCGAGCCGGGCAGGTGCATCAGTACTCGGTTGACTACACGCGCGAGCTGGCGGGCGGCGTCGCCGTTTCCGTCGGCTACTCGGGCAGCCGGTCCGATCACATGCCGGTTGGCGGCACGGTGGACGCCACGGTCAACATCAACCAGCTCGATCCGAAGTATCTGTCGCTCGCC
>Ga0137418_10003888_pt1 | contig 13705 bp, 17 predicted proteins | sample CZODoug3_1_2_16f_FD_122242 | JGI IMG/M metagenome (GOLD analysis project Ga0137418, IMG submission 122242) | Vadose zone soil fungal communities from Angelo Coast Range Reserve, California, USA - CZODoug3_1_2_16fungal (Hybrid Assembly) | ecosystem: Environmental > Terrestrial > Soil > Vadose...
GGCGCCGGGTCGTGGTCCGCGTACTGGTACAACGGCTACATCGTGAGCTCCGAGATTGCGCGCGGGCTCGACATCTTCGAGCTGACGCCGAGCGCCTTGCTCTCGCAGAACGAGATCGACGCCGCCAACCTGATCCACTTCGACTACTTGAACCCCCAAGATCAGCAGCGGCTCGTCTGGCCCGCGAGCTTCGTGGTGGCGCGGGCGTATCTGGATCAGCTGGAGCGCGGCAATGGCCTGGCCGCGGCCGAGGTGGCCGCCGCGCGCACCGCGCTCGCCGGTGCCGAGCGGACGCCGGGGCAGGGACGGAAGGACGCGCTGACGCAGCTCGCGGCGCGCCTGAACGGCGACGTGGCAGGCGCCGCTGATCGAGCGAAAGTGCAGACGCTCGCCCGGGTGGTGGCGGAGCTGGCCAGCGCCGCGCGCTGATGCGTCCTCGCCGGGCGCTCGCGGCATGAGCAGCTTTGGGGGTGCAATGCTAGCGACGCAGGCGCGGGCTCCGTGACCGAGGCTTCACGCAAGCGGTATCTCAAGTTCCTAGGGGACTACCGGGCACGGCGCCTCGACGACGAGGACGAGGGCAAGGGCCAGGGGCAGGCGCCCTCGCCCGGCCGCAAGGCCAAACGGCGCGAGTATCTGCGCGACTACCTGCGCTGGCTGCGCCCGCATCGCTATGCGATCGCGGGTGTTTTTGGCTTCGCCCTGGTCGCTGCTGGCCTCGAGATGATCGAACCGCTGTTCATGCGGTACATCATCGATCGGGTGCTGCTCAACACGGGATTGGACAAAGTGGCGCGCCTGTCGCGTCTGAACCTGGCGGGCGCCGCCTTCGTCGGCGTCGTCATCCTCTCCAACCTGGTCGGCGCGCTCAAGGATTATCGCCAACGCCTCCTCAATACCCGGGTGATCCTCACGCTGCGGCGGTCGCTGTTCGGGCGCCTGCTGCACCTGCCGATGGAGAAGCTGTGGGAGATGAAAACGGGCGGCATCCTGTCGCGGCTGACGGGCGACGTCGAGACGACGACGGGGCTGCTGCAGATGGCGATCGTGTCGCCCGCCATCTCGGTGCTGCGGTTGATCATCTCGATCGGCGTGCTGCTCGTCTTGAACTGGCGGCTCGCGCTGACCGCGGTGGTCGTGATTCCCGGCGCCATGTTGATCAGCTTCATCGCGGCGCGGCGGGTGCGGCCGATCTACCGCTCGGTGCGCAAGGACGTCGAGCAGATCGACGGCCGGGTGGGCGAAGCGTTCTCGGGGATCCGCATCGTGCGGGCGTTCCGCAGCGAGATGCTGGAGCTGCTCGACTACATGGTCGGGCGGCACACCGTGGTTCGCAAGGAAATGTTCGCGCACCGCCGCGAGCTGGTGCTGTGGACGTCGTGGGGCCTGCTGCAGGCGGCCGTCAACGTCGCGATCGTCTGGTTCGGCGGCTACATGAACATCACGGGCGGCGCCTCGATCGGCGACATCATGGCGTTCCAGTGGTACACGTTCCTCCTGATGGGTCCGGTGTGGAACATTGTGAACTCGTTCTCCGAGCTGCAGCGGTCGCTCGCGGCCACGGAACGCGTGTTCGAAGTCCTCGCCATGCCGAACGACAAGCCCGACCGGCCCGGCGCCCGCGACGCCCCGCGCGTGGTGCGCGAAGTCCAGTTCGAGAATGTTGACTTTGAGTACCGCCAGGGCCAACCGGTGGTGCACGACTTCAACGTGGCGGTGCCGGGGGGATCGGTGGTTGCCCTGGTCGGGCGGAGCGGCGCGGGGAAAACGACGGTAACGGATCTGGTGGCGCGGTTCCACGACCCCACGCGGGGGCGCATCCTGCTCAACGGCGTCGACATCCGCGACCTGCGCCTGCGCAGCTATCGCGGCCTGCTCGCGATCGTGCAGCAGGATGTCTTCCTGTTCGACGGCTCGGTGCGGGACAACCTGGCGTACGGCCGCCGCTCCGCCACCGACGAGGAGATCCTGGACGCCGCTCGGCGGGCCAACGCGCACGAATTCATCATCAAGCTGCCCAAGCAGTATGAGACGTTCATCGGCGAGCGGGGGGTGAAGCTCTCGGGGGGACAGCAGCAGCGGCTGGCCATCGCCCGGGCGATCCTGGCGTCGCCCCAAATCCTCATTCTCGACGAGGCCACGAGCAACCTGGACACCGAAAGCGAGCAGCTGATTCAGGCTTCGATGGCCGAGCTGCTGGCCGGCCGCACCACGTTCATGATCGCCCATCGACTCTCCACCATTCGTCGCGCCGACCTGATCCTGTTGATGGAAGAGGGCCGGGTCATCGAGCGGGGGAGTCACGAGGAGCTGATGAGCGCGCGGGGCGTGTACCACGGGATGGTGATTCGCCAGATGGAATCGCACGGCGAGAACGTCGAAGAAGGCTGGCGTTGAAGTTCTCGACCGCCAGACTGTCGGCCGAGCGACTCACCCCGGACCACCTCCCCGAAGTGCAGCGCATGCATCGCGACGCCACCGTGATGGCGCACCTCGGCGGCGTGCGCGATGACGCCCAGACTGCCGCCTACCTCGCCCGAAACCTCAAGCATTGGGACGACTACGGCTTCGGGTTGTGGATTCTACGGGAACTCGGTGGCGGGGAGCCCGTCGGCCGGGCGGTGCTGCGCCATCTGCTCGTGGAGGGCGTGGATGAGGTAGAGGTCGGCTACGCCTTCTACCCGCCGTTGTGGGGGCGGGGACTCGCGACCGAAGTGGCGACGGCGTGCCTCGAGCTCGGTCGTCGCAAGGTTGGTCTCACCACGATCGTTGGCGTCACGAGTCCCGACAACCTGGCCTCACAGCACGTGCTGGAGAAGGTCGGCCTGGTGTACGAACGCGACTTCATGCACGAGGGCGCGCGGTCTTCGCTGTTCCGGACGCGCTGAGCGCCGCCGCGGCGAAGCGGCGCACGATCACCCCGGCCGGCTCGACTCTGTCGATCCCCGCCACGCTCTTCCCGGCCTGCCAGTAGTCCTTCGACGTCGCCTCGCGCGCGCCCCCCGCCAGGGAGGCGCGCTTCAGCTGCCACGCCGACCGCAGGGCGTAGACGGTGCGCATCCAGTGCTTGGTGCGGCGGCCCCGCAGCAGCCAGCGTGCGATCGGACCCGCTTTCAGGCCGATGCGCTCGACGTACGGCGTGCGAATCACCGCCAGCGGCACGCCGGTGACGCGCTCGGTGAGGACGATGTCGGATTCACTCGCGGCGACGATCGCCTGCTTGTAGTCGGCGTGGGCGCCGCACTCGTCGGTCGCGATGAAGCGCGTACCCATCTGCACGCCCCCGTACCCCGCCTCGAGCGCGGCGACGAACGCCGCTTCGTCGCCCACGCCTCCGGCGCACACGAGCGGGACGCCGAGGTCCGCCAACTCATCGCGCAGCTGCCTGGCGCTGCGCGGCCCCGCGTGCCCGCCGGCCCGGTCGTTCACGGCGATCAGACCGTGGACCCCTCCCGCCAGCCCCTTCTCGGCCCACTTCCGCTCCGTCACGTCGTGATAGACGATGCCCCCGAGCGGCGCCACGCGCTCCACGACCCAGCGCGGGTTGCCGAGCGAGGTGACGAAGAAGCGCACGCCCTCCTCGAGTGCGACATCCACCCAACTCCGCATCCGATCGAGATAGAGCTTCGAGCTGCGCTCGATCAGAACGTTCATGCCGATGGGTTTGTCGGTGATGTGCCGGATCAGCCGCAGCCCTTCACGCAGGTCGTGGCCGTAGACGTAGATCATCGAGAGCGGCTGGACCACGCCGATGCCCCCGGCCGCCGAGACCGCCGCGACCAGCTCCGGGTTGGAGCAGGGATACATCGCGCCGCAGATCAGCGGCACCTCGATGCCGAGCTGCCGCGTGAGGGGCGTGTCGACCAGGCTCATCGCGGTGCGGGAGGCCGCAGGCGCCAGCGGGCCGTGGCGCGCGCGACGACGTCGCCCGCGCCGTCGGTGATCGTCACCGCCGCCTCTTGCTCGCGCTCCGCGGTTACCTCCAACCCGGTCACCCGGCACTCGGCGATGAGGCGGCCGCGCGCCTTCTTCTGATACGAGATGGAGAATCCGGTCACGATGCCTTGCACGCCCGGCGCCAGCCCGGCGAGCACGGCGAGCCCGCTCGTGAGCTCGGCGAAGTTCGCGAGGGCCATCGCATGAACGGACGCAAGATGATTACGCACGCGGCGGCGGTCGCGCAGCGCCGCGCGGCAGAAGCCCGGCGCCAGCTCCTCCACCCGGGCACCGATCGTGCCGGAGTACGGCGTCATGCGACCCAGCAGCAGGCTGAACAGCACCTTGCCCCCCGGCAGTGGGGCGAGGCGTCGCCACAGGGCGCGGAGCCGTTCACCGGGGGCGGGCATAGCCACGCCTGAATGTAGCGTCTACTTTCACGCGAAGGAGGAAACCATGTCGTCATTGCTGTCCGCCGGGACGCCCGCGCCGGACTTCACCTTGCCGCGCGGTCCGGATGCGAAGACGCGGCTCGCCGATTCGCGCGGTCATCCGGTGATTCTCGCATTCTATCCCGCCGACTGGAGCCCCGTGTGCGGGGATGAGCTGGCGCTCTTCAACGAATGCCTGCCCGAGTTCCAGCGCTATCGCGCCGAGCTGCTGGGGATCTCGGTAGATGGCGTGTGGTGTCACAAGGCGTACCGCGACGCGCGCCACTTCGACTTTCACCTGCTCGCGGACTTCGAGCCCAAGGGGGCCGTGTCGCGCGCCTACGGGGCGTATCGCGCGCAGGACGGCTTCTCGGAGCGCGCGTTGTTCGTCCTCGATGGCGCCGGCGTGATTCGTTGGAGCTATCTCTCCCCGGTCTCAGTGAATCCCGGAGCCGACGGGATTCTCGCGGCGCTCGAAGGACTGAAGTGAGCGCCCGGCTCACGCCACCCGTGAGTGCGCGCGACCACGCCCAGGGCCCCGCCGATGCGCCCGTCACGCTGGTCGAGTACGGCGACTATGAGTGCCCGCACTGCGGCCGCGCCTACCCCATCGTGAAGACGCTGCAGCGCAGCATGGGGAACGACCTGCGCTTCGTGTTCCGCAACTTCCCGCTCGCCAAGTCGCACCCGCACGCGGAACACGCGGCCGAGATGGCCGAGGCCGCGGGCCAGCAGGGAATGTTCTGGCCGATGCATGATCTGCTGTTCGAGCATCAGGACGCGTTGGAGGACGAGGACTTGATCGGGTATGCCGCCGCGCTCGGCATCGACCCGGCGTGGGCGGCGGCGGCGCTGGCCCAGGGCCTGTTTCGCGAGCGGGTGCATGAGGACTTCGCCAGCGGCGTGAAGAGCGGCGTGAACGGCACGCCCACGTTCTTCATTAATGGTGTGCGCTATGACGGTTTGTTGCACCCCACGTCGTTGCTCGAAGCTCTGGTCAGCGCCGCCACGCCGGAATGAAAGTTCTGCTGGCAACGCGCGACCTCATCTTTCGCGCCAAGCTCGGCGCCGTGGTGCGGGAAGGGGGCGGCGAGATGGCGCCCGATGAGAAATCGAGCGACCTCGTGGTTGTGGACGTCGAAGCCCCCGGTGCCATGGAGCGCATCCGGGGGCTCGTCGTGCAAGGCGTCACCGTGTTGGCTTTTGGCCCGCACGTGCGCGCGGAGTTGCTGCGCGCGGCCCGCGAGGCGGGCGCGACGGCGGTGCCCAACTCACAGGTGGAAGACGCGCTGCGCCAGGCTATCTTTCCCGAGCCATGACCCACACAACCACGGTCACGTTGCCGCCGCCCGAGGTGCTGGCGCGCGCCCAGTCGTTCTTCGCCGAGCGCGTCCCCAATGCCGCCGCCTACGTCGAGAAGTCGGGACCGCGGTTCCTGGTGCTGCGGGGGCAGGGGGGAGAGGAAGTCGTATTCAGCGCCTGGGAGGATGGCGGGGTGACGCGCGTCCGCGCCTCGACGCTCTTCTTCGACCAGGCGGTGGACCGGTTCTTCTCGACGCTGCCGCTCGCCTCCGAGGTGGAGGTCGCGTGACCGCCGTCGCTCAGCGCTTCGCCGTCCGCGTGATGGTGACGCCGGTATGGGACCAGGTGTTCCTGCCCGTGGACGGCGGCACCACGGTCGCTCAACTGAAGCGCGATGCCCTGCGGGCCGCCCTCAAGCGTTCGACCATAGACGAGAGCGCCTACGTCGTAAAGTTCCGCGGCGCCCAGGTGCTGGATGAATCCACGACGCTCGGCGCCCTCGGCGCGGTGCCGAACGCGCCGTTCATCGTGCTGCCCGCGCGGCGCCAACCGGTGCGGTGAAGCTCCTCACATTTGTTACCGTCGGGTTGCTCCTGTTCAACGCCACTCTCCTCACGTGGGCCGGCGTCGGCATGGAGCGGCCGTGGCTGCTCGTCGCCGCCGGGGTGTGCGTCGCGGCGAGCGTCCTCGTCGTGCTCGCCTGGCGGCGGTACCGGCGTATTCTCGACGAGCTTCCGGATGACCGCCGCGAGATGAAACGGGAAGTGGAGTCGCTGCGCGAGCTGCTGCGGAACCGCTGATGACGGCTGTTGTCTGGCACCCCGCCACCCGGCAGCACTACGCGGGGGCGGGGCATCCCGAACGCCCCCAGCGCATCGAGGCTGTGCTCGACGCCCTGCGTCACCCGGATATGGCGTCGGTTGTGCGGTTGGTTGAGGGGGCGCCCGCTGGGCGGGCTGCGCTCGAGCGGGTCCATCCCGCCGCGTACCTCGACAGCCTCGAGGCGATGGCCGCTCGAGGCGGCGGCGCGCTCGACGCGGACACGTTCCTCGGTCCGTCAAGTTGGGAGAGCGTCCTCGCGTCTGCGGGCGTGGCGCTGGCGGCCGTGGAGTGGGGGCTCTCGGATGGCACGGCGTTCGGCGCCACTCGGCCGCCCGGCCATCACGCCCTCGCCACACAGGCGATGGGCTTCTGCTTCCTCAATAACGTCGTCATCGCGGCGCGGCACGCGCAGGCGCTGGGGTGCGCCCGCGTGCTGATCGTGGACTGGGACGTGCATCACGGCAACGGCACGCAGGCGCTGGTCGAGGCCGATGCGACGATCCGCTTCGTCTCGATGCACCAATACCCCTGGTATCCCGGCACGGGCGCCGCCGATGAGCGCGGCGTCGGGAACGTCTTCAACGTGCCGCGGCCGGGCGGGCTGCCGCGCGCGACGTACGTGCGCGATCTCCTCACCGCCGTGGACGCCGCGCTCGCGGGCTGGAACCCCGACGCGCTGCTCATTTCGGCCGGGTTCGATTCGCTCGCAGGGGATCCGCTCGGTGAGTTCACGCTCGAGCCCGGGGACATCGCGCAGTGGACCGCGGCGCTGCGCGAGCGGATGCGAGGGCGCCCGGTGATCGGCGTGTTGGAGGGCGGATACCGGCTCGATCTGTTGGCCGCGGGGGCGAGTGCACATGTGCGCGCGCTTGCCTGACCCGCGTCCCGTCCTATACTTCAGTCGTGACCGCCACCGCCACACCGCCGCAGGCCTCTAAGCATTGGCCGACCAGCATCTACCGTCGTCCCGACGGCACGCTGGAGCAGGACATCCCCCCCGCGCGCATTCGGGAGATCGTCCAAAGCGGTGAAGGGGAGTTGTGGGTGGACGTCGACAGCACGAGCATGCACCAGCACGCGCTGCTCGAGAAGGTGTTCGAGTTCCACCCGCTCTCGATCGAAGACACGCTGTCGCCCGGCACCCGCGTCAAACTCGAGGAATACCCGCGCTACGTCTTCGTGGTGATGGCGGGGGTACGGTTCGACGAGGGGACGCCCGACCCGTTCGACCTGGAAACGATCAATCTGTACTTCTTCCTCGGGAAGAACTTCCTGGTCACCGTGCACGCCGTCCCCCAGAAGAGCTGCGGGTCGGTGCGCGAGCGCCTGGTGCGCAACCCGGAGCTGCTGGCGCGCGGCGCCGAGATGACGATGCACAACATCATCGACCAGGCCGTGGACGCCTACTTCCCGCTCGTCGAACAGCTCAACGCGATGGTGGACTCGCTGGAAGAGCGGCTGTTCGAGCAATTCGACGAGAAGCTGATCCACGAGATCTTCAAGGCCAAGCGCGCGGCTTTTTCTTTCCGCCGGCACGTGGGCCCGCTGCGCGAGGTGCTGAACATCCTCACCAACCGCCCCTGTACCTTCATCCGCTCCGACACCCAGCTCTACTATCGCGACGTCTACGACCACACGATCCGCATCATGGAATCGCTCGACACGGTGCGTGACCTGCTCGCGGGCGTGCTCGAGACCTACCTGTCGCAGACGTCGAATCGGATGAACAAGGTGATGAAGCAGCTGTCGATCGTCGCCACGATCGCGCTGCCGCTCATCGTGGTCGGAGGCGTGTACGGGATGAACTTCAGCCAGATGCCGTTCACGCATTCCCCGCTGGGGTTCTACGGCGCGCTGCTGTCGATGGTCGCCGTATCGGGCGTGATGCTCTGGGTGCTCAAGAAGAATAAATGGCTCTGAAGCTCGTCGTCGAGCAGTGCGGCATCACCACCAAGCATCCCTTCGTCATCGCCCGCGGCTCGACGAGCGGCTACAAGCGCGCCTGGGTGCGGATCGTGGACGACGACGGCGTGGAGGGATGGGGCGAGGCCGATCCGTCGTCGTATTACGGCGAGACGCTCGAGACCGTGCTCGCCGCCTTCGCCAAGCTGGCGCCGCACCTGCCGCGCGACCCCTTCGATCTCGAGGCCGCCGAGGCCCGCTTCGCCCAGCTCGCACCGCAGCATGCCGCCGCCCGCTCGGCGCTCTCGGCCGCCCTCCACGATCTCGTCGGGAAGCGCCTCGGACAACCGCTCTGGCGCCTGTGGGGTCTCGACCCGCGCAAGGCGCCGCTCACGTCATTCACGATCGGGCTCGATTCGCCGACGCGGATGCGCGACAAGGTCCGTGAAGCCGACGGCTATCCGATCCTCAAGGTCAAGCTCGGCACCGATCGGGACGAGGAGATCCTCAAAACGATCCGCGCCGCGACCGACAAGCCGTTCCGCGTGGACGCGAACGCGGGGTGGACCGTGGCACGCGCCAAAGAGATGATCCCCGTGCTCAAGGAACACGGCGTCGAGTTTCTGGAGCAGCCCCTGCCGCCCGGTGACCTGGACGCGCTCGCCGAGGTGCACCGGCACGCGCGCAAGCACGACCTCCCCGTCGTCGTGGACGAGAGCTGCATCGTCGCGGCCGACATCCCGCGGCTCGCGGGCAAGGTCGACGGGATCAACATCAAGCTGGCCAAGTGCGGCTCGCTGCGGGAAGCGCTGCGGATGATCGCCGTGGCGCGGGCCCACGGGATGCTCGTGATGGTCGGGTGCATGATCGAGACGTCGCTCGGCATCACGGCGGCGGCGCACTTCACGCCGCTCGTGGACGCCGCGGACCTGGACGGCGCGGCCCTCACCGTGGACGATCCCTTTGTGGGCGCCACGGTCGACGGGGGCAAGATCGTCCTGCCGACCGAGCCGGGGCTCGGCGTTCGGCGGCGATGACCGGAGCGGCGGGCTACGCCGAGGTCGTCCTCCCCGTACCGGTTTCCCGCGCCTACACCTACCAGATTCCCGATGCTCTGAGGGACCGCGTGGTCCCCGGGGCGCGCGTGGTGGTGCCGGTGCGTCGCGGAGCCGTGGTGGGCGTCGTGACGGCTGTCCGCGGCGATCAGCCATCAGCCGTTCGTGACATCAAACCGATCACGGCTGCACCCGATGATCAGCCTGCCCTCTCGCCCGCATTGCTCGAGCTCGGGCATTGGATCTCCGACTACTACGGCGCGCCGCTGGGGCTGGCGCTGCGGGCGATCCTGCCCGGCCCCCTGTGGAGCGTGGCGCGGCCGGCGGGGCCCGGCGAGGCGGCCGAGCGGGTTCTCGTGCTTACCGGACGGGTGGAATCGCTGCTCGAGCGCGAGCGGGTGTTCAAGCGCGCACCCAAGCGCCGCATCGCCTACGAGGCCGTCGAGGCGCTGGGGGGCTCGGCGCCGATCCGTCACCTGACCGATCGACTCAAGTTGTCCGGCGGTGTGCTCGACGGGCTCGTGACGCAGGGGCTCGCCCGGGTCGAGCGCGTGACCGAGACCCGCGATCCGTTTGCGGGGCTCTCGTCGCCACCGCCCCCCACGCTCACCGCAGACCAGCGGCGCGTGGTCGCCGCGATCGAGGGCACGCCAGTGGAGTCGCCGATCTTGATCCACGGTGTGACGGGATCGGGCAAGACGCTTGTATACCTCGACCTGCTGCGTGGCGTCGTGGCCTCCGGTCGGGGTGCCATTCTGCTCGTTCCCGAAATCGCGCTCACTCCCCAGACGGTCGCGCGCGTACGCGGCGTGTTCGGCGACCAGGTGGCGGTGCTCCATTCGGGGCTCTCCGATGGCGAGCGGGCCGACGCCTGGCGCGCCCTACGGCGCGGCGAGCGGCGCGTCGCCGTGGGCCCGCGCTCCGCGGTGTTCGCGCCGGTGCAACGGCTCGGCGCCATCGTGGTGGACGAGGAGCACGACCCGAGCTACAAGCAGGGCTCAGCACCGCGCTACCACGCGCGCGATGCCGCGGTCGAACGCGCCCGGCTCGAGGGCGGAGCGCGGGTGATTCTCGGCAGCGCCACGCCGTCGCTCGAGACGCTCGACCTCGCCGCACGGGGCCGCATCGCGACGTTCGCGCTGCCCGAGCGCATTGGCGCGCGACCCCTGCCGCCGGTCGAAGTGATCGATCTGAAAACCGCCTCCCGGGTGCCCGAAGCGGGGGTCATTCCGTGGACAGAGGCGCTGGACGGCGCGGTGGGTGGCGCGTTGAGTCGCGGCGAGCAAGCCATTCTGCTTCTGAATCGCCGTGGGTTCGCCACATTCGTGCAATGTCCCGCCTGCGGCGATGTGCGCACCTGTCCCAATTGCGCCATCGCACTCACGGTGCATCAGACGCCGGCGGGCATGCGCTGCCACTACTGCGGACACGAAGAGCCGGTACCGGAGAAGTGCCGCGTCTGCGGCAACCCCACGCAGCGGCTGCGCGGCCTCGGCACGCAGCAGCTCGAGCATTTCGTGGCCGCACGCTTTCCCGCGGCGCGCATCGCGCGGATGGATCTGGACACCACCAGCACCAAGTGGGCACACCACCACATCCTCGAGCGCGTGGCGCGGGGCGAGGTCGACATCCTGCTCGGCACGCAGATGATCGCCAAAGGTCTCGACTTTCCCAACGTGACGGTGGTCGGCGTCGTGGACGCCGACACGGGGCTGCATTTCCCCGACTTCCGCGCCGCCGAGCGGACGTTTCAGCTGGTCGCACAGGTGGCGGGGCGGGCGGGGCGGGGGCCCAAGGGAGGTCGGGTGTACGTGCAGACGCGGTCGCCCGACCACCACGCCATCCGGGCTGCGGCCGCGCACTCGGTAGAGGCGTTCGCGGCGGCGGAGCTGCCGCTGCGCACGCCGCCGAGCCCGCCCTATCCTCCGAGCGTAGGGCTGGTGCGGTTCGTGGCGTCGGGGCGCGACCAGGCGCGCACCGCGGCCATCGCCGAGCGAGTGGCGGCGTGGTTGCGCCGCGCGGGGACGGAGCGCCTCGCGGGCGCGCTGACTGTGCTGGGCCCGGCGCCCTGCCCGATCACGCGGCTGCGGGGCTTGTGGCGCTGGCACGTGTTGGTCAAGGCGGCGGAGGCGCGGGCGTTGGGGCGCGTGGTGCGTGCCTGGCGGGCGAAGTCGCACCGCGCGGTGACGGTGGATCGCGATCCGGTGTCATTGCTGTAATGCGTTCCCCATTTAGCTTTCACCGCCTGTGAGCCGTCCGCGCTTTCAGTACCGACCACCCAACTTCGATGCCCCGCCGCTTTCGGGGGCGCCCGAAGCGCGGTTCGAGCCCGCACCGGCCGACGGGGTTCTCCCCGACGGTTTTTTTTCGACCACGAACCTGCCGACCTATCTGAAGGTGGGGGGCGCGTGGCGCCGCCCGCGGCTGCCGCGCATGGACTGCGTGATCGTGCACCACGCGCCGGACGACCTCGTCGTGACCGAGCCGCGTCGGGTGCGGCGGAGCGAGCGCGTCGCCGTCGGGGAGAACGAGGACGGCAGCGAAGGCATCTACGTGCATGGCGAGGGCTTCCTCGGCGGCCGCCACAGCGCCAACGAGTTCGGCTTCATGCAGACCGAGGTGTCGCGCGAGCGGCCGGTGGACTATGCCGTGCTCGCCGAGCTGCTCGGCGAGGAGAAGCGGCGCGGCGGCAAGATCCTGTGGGTGATCGGGCCCGCGCTGGTGCACGCCCGCGCGCGCGAAGACATGATCTGGTTCATCCAGAACGGCTACGTCGGGGCGCTGTTGGGCGGCAACGCCGTCGCCGTGCACGACCTCGAGGCGGCGATCTTCGGCACGACGCTGGGGATGTCGAGCTCGGGCGAGGGCGTCGAGGGCGGTCACGCGCTCCACATGCGCGCCATCAACGCGATCCGTCGCGCCGGGTCCATCGCGGCCGCGGTGCGTCAGGGCCTCGTGAAGGGCGGGATCATGCACGCGCTGACCACGCAAGGGGTGGCGTACGTGCTGGCAGGATCGATCCGTGACGACGGCCCATTGCCCGAGGTCATTTCCGACACGCTGGCGGCTCAGGACGCGATGCGCGCCTTCACGGTGCAGGCGACCTTCGCGGTGTTCGTCGCCACGGCCTTGCACGCGATCGCGGTGGGCAACATGCTGCCCGCATTCGTCGACTCCCCCAGCCCCGACCAGGTCCGCCCCCTCACGACGATTTGCGTGGACCAGACGGAGTTTGTGGTGAACAAGCTGCGCGACCGTGGGACGCATCAGGCGTACGGGGTCGTGACGAACGCACAAGACTTCATGCACGTCCTGCGATTCTACGTGGAGCGATGGGAGCAGGCCCGGACGACCCCCGCGTCCCTTTCCCGGTAGCGCCGGGGCAGGGCCCAGGGTGGGCCAAGGTGGCCGCGGCGGTGGAGGCGGAGATGCCGCCGGCGGAGATCGAGACCATCTATCTGTTCCGGCCGATCAAGCGGGAAGGGCGAGAGTGGGGGACGGCGGTCGTGACCAGGAAGAGCCCGGACGGCGGGAGCCGGTTGCGGGTTTACACGGCGAAATACATGCTCGTCATCCGTGGCAAGGATCGCGGGCAGAGCAAGGTGGAGTTCACGGAGGTCGGGCTCAGCCCCGCGGAAGTCCTGGCGCAAGTCATGCAGGCGACGGCCGACCGCACGGGGGATTCGGAGCCGCCGCTGGAGCTCGGTCCGGGAGCGTGGTATGAAGGTTGACGGCGGGCAGCTGCTCGAGACCTTCCGCCGCTACCTGCGCGATCACAGCCTCCCGGTGACGCACCAGCGGCTGGCCGTGGCGGAAGCCATCTTCTTCTCCGGGGACCATCTCTCCGCCGAGGACATCGCGGGGCAGGTGGCAAAGGGCGGGGCTGGGCCCGTCGGGACCGCGACGGTGTACCGGACGCTCGAGCTGCTGGTCGGGAGCGGGTTGGTGACGGAGCACGATTTCGGCGAGGGCTTCAAGCGCTATGAGCCGGGATCGAGCGGGGGAGAAGGGGGCGGCCAGCCCCACGAGCACTGCATCTGCTCCTCGTGCGGTGCGGTGACGGAGTTCTCCAACGACCGGTTGGAGCGCATGATTGCTCTGCTCGCGGAGGAGGTGGCGTTCCGGCCCCACCACCACCGTTTGGAGATATACGGTCTGTGCCGGCGCTGTCAGCAGTCGAACCCTTTAGCGCGCGCGAGGTAGTGGGTTGATCGACTCACGAATGTTCATCCCGACCAAGGCCTTCCTTACCAAGGG
>Ga0137418_10003890_pt1 | contig 13699 bp, 9 predicted proteins | sample CZODoug3_1_2_16f_FD_122242 | JGI IMG/M metagenome (GOLD analysis project Ga0137418, IMG submission 122242) | Vadose zone soil fungal communities from Angelo Coast Range Reserve, California, USA - CZODoug3_1_2_16fungal (Hybrid Assembly) | ecosystem: Environmental > Terrestrial > Soil > Vadose...
CGTGATCGGCATGATCAACTATCACCGCCGCGACAGGCGCGAGAAGCGTGTCGATGTCGGCTGGCTGCTGCGCCCGGAGTATCAGGGCAAGGGCTACATGGCGGAGGCTGCCCAAGCGCTGCTGCGCCATCTGTTCGACACGCTGAAAATCCACAAGGTCGAGGCGCTGATCCGGCCCGAGAACAAGCCGTCGATCGCGCTTGCCGAGCGGCTGGGATTTCGCCTGGAGGGCGGCCCCATCCGCGACCGCTGGTTCGTCTCCGACCGCTGGCATAGCGTCATGCTCTACGGCCTGATCGCCGGCGAGGAGCAACTGCGGAGCAAATAGATGCGCCCGGTATTCGATCCCAGCACGGTACATCGCTTCAAGCATCGCGGCGCCGTCGACGCCGACGGCCACCTGCTCGAGGATGCGGGCCTGTGGGAACACTATATCGAGGCGCGCTATCGCGACCGCGCCCTGCGCATCAAACGCGACGTCGATGGGCTGGAGTATCTCGAGATCGGCGGCGTGCCCAGCAAGCGCACGCGCAAGGGCTATCCGGCCACCTTGGGCCGCATGGGCCAGAAGGACCTGGAAGCCTTCAAGCCGCATCCCGACAAGACCTACGCCGCCAACATGCCCTACGGCGCCTGCAATGCCGAAGAGCGTCTGAAACTTTTGGACGCCGAGGGCGAAGGATTCAAGACGGAGGGCGGTGAGGGTGCTAAGATAGAGGGTGAGGAAGCCGCAGCGGCGCCACGGCCGACTGCCGACAATACTTCGACGGATGTGTCAATGGAGGAGCCGCCTTCGTCACAACATGAATCTGAATCAGACCCCCCAGTTCCCGAGCTTGCATCCGATCCTCCCATTCCTGCCATCGACTCTTCCACCGCATCCAAAACTCCAACCGGACCCCAAACCGAGATAAATCCCAACAAAATTGTCTGCCTTCCATGTGCTCACGTATTCCATGCATCATGTCTTATTCCGTGGTTCTCGCGACCTAGGCAGACCACTTGTCCTACTTGCAGATTCAATATCGACCCGGAAAATTTGACATATGTTCCTCGGCCACGACAACAACCTCAGCCCGCCGCGTCTGACCCGATGCATGCCGCCTTCATGGCTGGTGGTGCGGTACCGGGTGCTCCTCCGGCTACCGCTCCTCCCCCTGCTGATGCCGATGCTCCTGTTGATGGAGGCGCACCTGCTGATAACGCACCACCTAACATTTTCGATGCTCCGTTCGCCGCCCATCCCAACGCTGGGCCTGAAGGGCCCCAAGCCGGTCACGGTGTACCAGCAGGTTTCGCTGCATTGTTCGGGGCTGGCAATGACGCCCCCTTCCAGTGGATGCCCATACCAGTTGGTCAACCCGGCACTGGGGAAGCAGCTGGAGGCGGAGGCCCTCCTCCGGAATTTGCAACCATGTTTGCCGGTGTGTTCCCCGCAAATATGATGGGCGCACCACCACAGGGACCGCCACAGCAGCAACAGCAACAACAGCCACGCCCTCCACCTTTCTTTGTACCAAATCATGCAGGTCCGCCACAACCCATGCCCCATCTCGGCCCAACTGGACAGGACCATAATAATACTAATCCTATGGTCACCGTCGATTTTACTGTGTTCACCAATCATCCTTTCGAGGGTAATGGTGTGCGCAGACAAACCCACGTTTTCGCAAATCAGATCTTCGGTGAAGGCCCTGGTGATGCTGCCTCTGGCGCTCCCCCTCAACAACAACAGCAGCAGCAGCAGCAGCAGCAGCAGCAGCAGCAACAGCAGCAACCTCCACCACCACCTTTCATTTTCGTTCCACCTCCGGGCGCTCATCGTGGTCCTCGACCATCACAGCCCCGTGAAAAGAAACAATGGACTCCACCCCCAGCACCTGGCCCTAGTCTTCGCAGTCGAGTTGAACAACGAGAACGTGAAGTTGGCTTGCGGTGTTGTGATACAAGCTGTGGAGTTGGGCCATCAGACGAGGATCCGTTCCCAGATATTTCCGGCTCATCGATGAAGCAGCTATCAATACGGCCCCTCCCAAACAGTTTGGTGATGGGTACCAGCGTCTGTTCACATACTTTCCATCCTGCTTGCTTGGTCAGCGCAGAACGGGTTGCAGGATGGGGCGGGGAGGATAAAAGGGACGAATTCGTTGAAGTGTCTTGCCCCAATTGTAGAGCTGTTGGCTGTGTTTCGAGAGAGGAATGGGAGGAAGGCGTCTGCGGGCTGGCTTAATCTCTAGACGACTCGCTCCCACCCTTCATGGGTGTATTTGTATCTAGCCGTAGGTCCCTTATCATTCATCTTTCTACCGATACATTGTTGATAGCATATTTGGCCGCAGCTTCGCTCGTTAATAATCCTAGTATCGAAAGCCATGAGATTCCTTGTCAGGTCCTTCAGCATCGTATTTATTATAGCCACACTATCAAATCAATCTTTCATCCACTCTTACTATATGATGGTCGCAGCTTCTTAGCCAATACTTTATTGCACCAACATTGCACTACAATTACACTGTCAGTAAGTACTAGTATACATGAAATGCAAATTTGTTACGTGATTTCACATACTTCAACGTTTCAAAGCTTCAACCTCGACCCCTGGGCTTCGATCGTTTGCGTCCCGATAAGAACTCGCCGTAGGCAGTGTGGGACTCAAGACCATCTTCATTACAACTCACAGTGGCTCTACCCGCTGCCACCCTGGTTGCTCGGAAGGTCTAATACCCACTAAAACCCCAGAGCAATTGATCCAATTCTCAGGTAATGATGACTCATTCTGTAGGGTGCCACTCCAAGTATACAGCACAGTTTTGGCAGAAATAGCTTTTGTCTCATATTTTTTGTTTGTCATAGCCTGGTCAAGTGTTAACCTTTTGTTGATGGCACAGTGCCACCTGTTTTGGATTTCAGTTGTTGTGTGCCACTGATCCCTGGGACGTTCAAGGATGCGTTCACATCTTATTCTCCAGATCAAGTGGGCTGACTCTGTCATTAGAATTCGATACAAACGTTCAGCCCCCAGCTTGCGCTGGCCTGTTTTAGATAGGAATTTGGTCATGCCACAGCCTATGACTACACCAAGGTTGTCAACCTTTGGCCAATAGTTATGCTTTGTCAGCCAAATTTCTTCTGTTAGGTTCCAGATTTCTCTCTGGCCTGGGGTACTACACTCAGTCAAGATGTGAGCCATGGAGTCCTCCACACCACAATCAGGACAGTTGCTGCGGTGTTCAAAGTCTGGTATTTTGAGCCAGTAATCACCACATTTGTGGGCTCTATGCAGCACCTTCCAGAGGAAAACCCTTATTGTTCTTGTAATATCTTTGCTCCTTATTGATTGCCATATTGTTGCATCAGTTGGCAAGTGGCCAGTTACCCTTTTTACTGCATGCCTGGTAATGTCTAGGTTTATCACTGTATACTTCCTTTGGGTCGGTTGAGTTTCCTCCTGTATGCCCTGATATGCAACAGCTTGTGACATAACAGACAGTTGTGCCCCACTCAGATTGAATTTGTGTGCTGGTTTCCAGTCAAGGATATCATGTTGCACCATCTTATGTGAGCCTTCATTAGCAAGTGAATTTGCATTTTCAAGCCCTATTGGCTCTGTGGTCCTGGAGAAGGTAGTGATTGCACCTCTAGCTCTTAAGTGGGACACAATTGGTTTAATAATTTCTTTGTTTGGGATTTTAATCCAACCGTATTCTTCCCAATTTGTAAGATTTTTGGTAAAACAATTAATTATGTATTTTGAGCTGCTTATGATGTGAAGGGGTGCAAAGGGTGGAGTTGATTGCACTGCATAAAGGACCGCTGCTAGCTGTCCAACTTGTTTGGATTGGTTAGGACCAGAAACCTTAAATGCTGCATTTCTGGGGTCTTCAGGGCCAAACCACACACCACTTCCTGCTTGAGCATCATCATAGCCATCTTCTAGACAGGCGCCAGCTGTGTGGGCTGTGGATTCTTCTGCATGTCCTGCAATTAGAGGGTGTTTTCGGTAGGCAGGGTCTATACATTTTGCATTGTGATTAGAGAAGATACGGAAGTTTTGGGACAGATCATCATTTGATGTAACTGAGGGATTAAATAGAAGGGTGCCTTTATTGGGATGGGTAGTTATATTAGCCAGTCTTCTGTTGGGTGTATGGGTGAGGTCATCAACCGGTGGAAAAACGAATGGATGCCACTTGGGTTGGATCTGATCAAGGAGTTTTTTTGCCATTAAAAAACATTTGTTTGGTGCAGTACAGTTGTAAGATAGTCTATCATGCTTGCAATATTCACATGCACAGTTAGACCTGTTTGAATGTTGGGGAACTGAAGGATCTCGTCCCCGTTTTGTACTTTGTACAAGGTCTCCCACTGTTTTGACTAAGTGGTTGTCTCTCAGACATTTACTGGCATTCTGGTTGTTCAGAGACACCATCTGTTGGCCAGTACTTAAGTGGTACCATGCTGGTAACCGATCTTTTGCTAGGTCAGAAAGCTTTAGGGCTTCAAAATTTACACCAAACCTCTGTCCAGTTTTCATCATTTGTATAATGTCTTTTGAGAGCTTTGAGGTTGCATGGAGGTTTGGGTTCCAGGACTGTAGATATGAGTTAATTTGTGCAGAGGCAGACACTTTTCCTGAGGCTCTGGATATACTTTTGTTTATAAGGACATCAGCAACATAGGCCCACAAGGGCCGTGTAGGGCCAAGGTTTAAGTAGGATTTCAGCCACATAACCTCAATGGCCTGGTTTCTGACTTTAAGGTTCAGGAGTTTAATCCCTCCTTGTGCTACTGGTAGGCTGAGGGTACTCATGCTTACAGGAGGTTTCTTGTCATTCCACATAAAGTTTCTGATAGTTCTTGTTAAAATTTCTTCAATTTGCCTTGGCATGGTTTGTACTTTTGCAAGATATTGGGTCATTCCACCCACTACCATTTGTATGATAAGTCTACGGCCAAACAAGGTTGGATGACTTTGACTCCATCTCTTCAGATTATCTCTAATTTTGTCTAAGACTGGTGACCATACTGTTGCTTGGTCTATATTATTTCCTATCCATGCTCCCAGCATTCGAACTGGCTCATGATCTTGTGCAATGTGGATGTCATTGGCTAGTGGTTCCTGAGAGGGATGAATGCAACGTGTTGTTAACACTTCTTTACGATACAAAAGATTGCCTATGGGTATAATCTCAGTTTTGCTGACATTAAAACAGGCTCCAGAAGCTATGCACCATTTATCTAGGATGGATTCTAGGTCAATGAACTTGTCAAACTCTGACAAGAAGACAGTTGTGTCATCAGCAAACAGGGTTGTTATCAGTTTGTTTTCCACTCCTGGAATTACAAGGCCTTTTAAGTTGGAGCATCGTAGCATATTGGCAAGTGGTTCTATAGCAATGTCAAATAATAGGCATGACATAGGGTCTCCTTGTCGGACCCCTCTAGAAACCTTAAAGGGAGAGCTCAGAACTCCATTGACCATTACTCTGGTTTCCGCATTCTCATAGAGCGATCTCACAGTTGCAATGAAACTGTTAGGTAAATTATATTTAGCTAGTGTTCGCCACAAGTAGTCATGTGTTATTTTATCATAGGCCTTCTCTTGGTCTAGACCAACTATGACTCCATTTTCATCTACTGCTTCTGCATAGTCAACTACCAGTTTGGTTAACTTGACTTGGTCAAAAATGCTTCTTCCTGGGATGAAACCAGCTTGGTTTTCATGTATAATCTTGGGAACTGTTTTTGCAAGTTTGACTGCAAGTGCCTTAGTAAATATTTTATAATCAGAATTCAGAATTGTGATTGGCCTATAGTTCGCAATCTGTCTTTTGTCTTTCTTTTTATATAAGGGGCACATCCAGCCTTCAGCAAAATTTGTAGTTGGTACTACTCCATGTTCTTCAATGTCATTGAATACCTTTGTGAGGACTTTAATTATATTGAAGGTAGGTTTTTCAGCTTTTGCTTCAATTACATATTTGTCATTGAGGACTTTCCATAGTTCATATGGGAGGCCATTAACTCCAGTGGAGGTTCCATTTTTTGAAAGTTTCAAAGCTTCAAGAACTTCTTGCTCAGAGAGTCTGTTACCTATAGAGGTACTTTCTGTGTTGGGAAGGGTATCTTTGGGAAGGACTGATGCTAAGACCTCTGAAATAATATTCTCTCTTTCATCAAGAGGGGTGTTCAAGCCTGCTTGAAGAAGGTGGTTATGGTAGTTCCTGGCAAGCTCAGCCATATTTTTGGATTTGGTCTCATACTTGATTGGGTTGGTGTTTGGTTTTTCCAAAGCATATATTACATCTCTTGGTGCTTTGGATTTGTTCACCTTAGACCAGTACTTGCTTATAGTTTCACCTTCCAGTATATCATGTGCAGCTGTAGCTGTCCTTGCTTTCTTGTACCTGAGAGCTTCGAGTTGAGCAATTCTTTCCTCCATCAGTCCCAAGGATAACTGAGTTTCTATGGTATCAGTGGTCTGACTATTCAGAAGCTTATTACACTCTTCCTGTAGGCATTTTATTTTGTTATCCATCTTTGGAACAGCCACTTTTGCTCTTTTCCTCGTCATCATTGCTATTTCATTTTTGAAAGTTTGAAAGTGCACTTGTGGGTTGTCCTCCAGGGTCCTCTGCTGTCCATTATCAGTTTGCTGTTCCAGTTTCCTACCAAGACACTGTATGTTCTGGATCAGAATGTTATCTTTGAGCATGTGCAAGGGCATTGTCCATCTTCCTCTGCCAAAATATGGGGCTTTCTGGTCTATTACCTTTACAGATACCATTTTATGGTCGGTGTTTAGGGCTGTAGTTCCAATTTCCCAGTCTGCAGCTGTTTTAATTATATTTGCAGAAGCATAGATGCGATCAATTCTGGACTGCACTCCTGTGCTCTTTTGTAAGAAGGAGAAGCTCTTAGTGTCTGGGTTAGTTATTCGCCAGCCATCCTGAAGCTGGAACTTATTTCGGAGATTATCAAGACTCATAACAGCAGTATGAGGGTCTGTGTGAGTTGGTAGGCGATCAATTGCATCTTCTACAAGATTGAAGTCTCCTAGCATTATATCTGGGACAGGGAGTCCTTGTCTTGTCCATTCAAGGTCTAAGGACTCCCAAAAGGTGTGGTTTTCACTATGTGCATTTGGGGCATAAATATTTAATATTGTTAAAGATAGGTTGGAGTGCCAGGGAAGAGTGATTAACATGGCCCTTCCTGGAATAATATCCTGTTGCTCTATCCCTTTAATATTCGTCAGCTCCTTATTCAACACTATGGCAACACCTTGTGCATTTGCGTTGGGGCCTTGAGAAAATTTTACTTGGAGGCGTTTGCCAAATAAGGTGTGTAAACTGTCCACATGCTCTTGAGTTAGATGGGCTTCCTGTACAGCCAGTACACCCAGACGTTGCTCTCTCATGATCTGGTTAATGTGATTCCATTTGTTATCCCCTTTTGGACCTCTGCCTCTCATATTCAGAGAAGCAATTTTAAGAGAAGCTCGGGTATTTTTCCTAATTTTTTTCTTTTGTTGTGTTTTCTCACCAGCTTTTGCTTGTGGTGATACATTGTGATCAAGTGGAGGGGTACTTGGTCCATTTTGTTGGGGATTAGGCACAGCGTCAGTACCAGCATCTGGGCTGGGAGTGTGCGGTTGGGCACTTTGTTGTGGTTGCGGTTGAGCAGTTGATTGTGTGTGCATTGAAGCACCAGTATGCAAGTTCCCACCACCAAACTCTTCAGATCTGTCATTGGGAGGGCAACTGATGGGAGAGTTGCACCTCTCTCCAGACCTGGAGAGGCACGAACCAGGACCATCATTTGACACCATAGAAGAGTATAAATTTGATTGATTTGAACCTGTTGGTTTACCACTCCTTGCATACAACAATTAGCAAGGGTGGGGAGCCTAACCCAGACTGCCACAGGTGACTATGTCGGTAGTACTAATTCAAAAAAAATGCTCAGACACTTTCTAGAAGGTTCCTAAGGACTTCAGCCTCTCGGCACGGCACGTCAAGACCTAAATAGGTCGCCGTTGTGACATCAACATGCCTAAAACAGAAACCCCAAGGCTTTCCTGAGCTAACAAAGCCAGTATATTTGGGCCCTGGGGGGTTGGGCCATCTCTTGTCTGGGCCATTACAGGCGAGGTGGTCCTTTGGCCTCCCTTCCCTGATTGGGGGGTCCTTAGCACTGTCATGAGCTGCACTGAGGTTTCAATCAGGGCGGGTCATGCTTCAACTTAAATTCAGATGAGAACAGCGTGTGGGAGATCAGCAGTTTTAGGGTGCTATCTATTTTGGTGGTGTCAATTCGGCCATTTTTGGCCATAGGTAGAACAGTTGGTAGGTAATTTGATCAATTAATCAATTAAGGTTTTGAGGGTTGACAGGGACATTGCAGAAGGGCTCAGGTTTAATTGTTGAAGTGTTTTCCCTGCATACTTCCATTTCCATATGTGGTATGGCCCTTACCAGTATTGTTAGTTGGGTTATTTTAATTCTGCCACCCTGTGTGACAGGTTCCATTATAGCCTGTTCGTGACGGGGTCCAAACCAATCGGCACATGCAGAAAGGTTTGTGTCTTTTCCAGGGCATTGGTGTAGGCTTATTCAAGAAGGTCAGCATCAGACTGGATTAGGTGCCCTCAGGGAGATGGAGTTCCAGTAGCTTCCTGGTGAGGTGTGGTTATCTATATGGAATCAGTGGTCTTATGACACAGCTTGGGGCATTATCTGTGATCTATAGGTGGCTCCATTTGGGTGGAGTCTATTTTCCACGTGTAATGATGTGCTTACATCAGCGTTACACTCTTTTCACAGCCATGCAGCCCTTGTACGTTCAGGTCCAGGCACTTAGCTGGCACATTGCAATATATAAGTGGAGCCATATTGGGGATGACTCTGTTGTTCTGGCTATGAACGCTTTTCCTGTGAGTTGTTCTATGTCCACTGTTTTCTATCTCTCAATTATGCACGCTGCAGCAGAATGGGACACGTGTATTCTATTGGGATGTTAATGGCACTATCAAGTATGGAACTGTCCTGGGTACGTCCCGCATGACCGACGTAAGTGTTTCTTAAGAAACAATAAGGTACATGGTATTATTTCTGACCACTGCCACAGGGAACTCAAGTATTGAATATCAAGGTGGACGGTGGATCCACTGTATCACTCCCGTTTGTGGTAGCCGTTTCTTTCTTCTTCATCCATTGACAGTTGGAGACAGTTTGTCAAGTGTTTCCAAAGTAAACTGATTCAATGGCGCTGGATATTGGACTCATTTCTCTGGGCAAGGTCCAGTCCAGTTAGCCGTGATAGCACAAGGCATCATGTGCTGAATTGTAATTCAAGTAGGGTTAGACCATGGGGTTATGTAATCTAGCATATAAATTGGCGTGAGCCAGAGCAGTTGCTCCATTACAACAACCATTACATTCATTTGACGCTTATCAACATAACATATTTCACACTCTCATTGGCATCATGTTTCTAAAATCCAATTGCCCCTCACACCAGATCATAGTCAATCTCCATCATTGTTTCATAAATGACCGACGAAGCACCAATATTTGGAAGCTGCAGAAGGCACCAGCAAACGATATTTGTGTTGGCCAAAGGATCTGGTTTGAGTCAGAGATCTTTGCGACAGGGAAGAGTGTGGAGAGGGACATAGGGGGAGGTCACATCGTTGGGGTTAAACGATATTCAGGAGAGGTGTTAGGTATCAGTGGGTGGGAGAGGAATTGGGTGCGATTTAGCATGGGGGATGATGGGCAAGAGGCTTTTCAGTTGTGGGCACCAATTTATTGGACAGCGTTGGGATATGTTCTTCATGTGCGTCACTACATGCTGCGCTACCAGCTGGTGGATACGCTTCCACCCCCACCGATGGATGGTAGGAGGGAAGGACAAGTGCGTAGGGTTGGGCCGAGCCTGAGTGCACGTCGTTGTCAGACAAAGATGATTCAAGGTCTTGAGTTTGTGCAGGAAGGATTGGGTAATGGGGGTTGAGAGGGCTCACAGTTATTTTATTGATGTAGCATACATTGCAGTCATGCTGATTGATTCAATAACATGGACATGGTCTCACAGGTGCATTGACGATTGCCATGTTTTGTAGTGGCGGCAACTCACAGATAATATTCCTCCCATTCCCACTGTTACCGCACCAGACTTGACAACTGGCGATGACAAAGGCTCTACGTGTACAGAGGACATTGGAGGTCCTTCATGTTGACAAGAGGTGACGAGTACTTGGGTTCAAGAGGGGGGGTTTATATCACATCACTATTGCAAGATCATTCATTTAACTCCGACTTCCATTCATGATGCATAATCAGTTCAATTGAGCAAAGGATCTGTTTCCACAGGCATGTTGAATGCCTTATGATGGTACGTACATCAGACAGGTCGGTAAGACATAGCAGTGTTAATACAGGGTATACTCGAGATGGTGGTTTGGGGAGACAATGCAAGCAGCCGATCAATTGCCACGAGGACGGTTAGTGCTACCCCGACCACGTGCAGTATTGCCCCGTCCAAGGCGATTTCCTCCACCACGGCCTCTACGAACTTCTGGGGTGAGGGGTTGCCGGCTGAGCCGGTTCCTATGCTCAACGATGGGCGCAATTGGCATGGCTCTGATCCATCCTGGTACAGATGGGAGGGGGCAAAGCCCCGAAGGGTGGTCCGCACCATGACATACAGTACAGGTCCACCCACGCAGGATAGTCCCGATTCCCAAGAGGGAGTGCTTGAACTTGGTTTTAGCAACCGCATTCAGTAGGCGGTTCCAATCCATATCAGATTCAAAGGGGCAATTGAGATATACATTTGCAATAGGGCGGAGAGTGCCTTGCGAAGCCCTTATGCCGATCATGTTTATCCGAAGGGTGCCAATAACTCTATTGACCCTTTCGGGGACTTCGAGATTTGCTAAGTCTGGGTTACATGTTGAGATTTCTGCTATAGTCGTTCCAACTTCTCCTTGCGAAAGGGTTTGGACGATGAGCTCCCGTATCTCTTCCACATCATCATCATCTGTGGCGTTAAGGCCCTCAATCGCACCTAGGTACGTCGGCATGATTGCCTCCGTCGTGTAGACCAGAAAACCGATCTTTTCGGTGGCCCAACACCGCTGCTCCAGGAGTGTCGTCGCAACCTCAGCTGGGATATTTCGAAGGAGGTAGGTGTATGGGGCATGGTCGATGCTTACTGGAGTGGATGAGGCCATTGGCGCCGTGACCTTGGGCTTCTCACACCCAAATAGATCCTTGATCGTGGATTGGAGGACACCTACGATTTCCTGGGCGATTGCTGATGGGTAGAAGCCGTGGGACAGGGGTTGCAAAAAGACTAATGGACCTGCGAGGTTCATCCAGGCTGTGATCTGTGTAAGATCAATGTTGTCGAATGCGTGGGTGGAGTTACGGCCGTACACCACAGGGAAGCCCCCTTCAGGTTTCGGAGTATATCGAAGGGTTGTAGTAGGTATGGTGGGTGGGTTAGGGTCGAGGGACATTGCTGATGCTTCGTCTTTGGCTTTCAGGCGTGCTAGAAACAGGTTGGTGGCTTTCTTATCTTCCTCTGATGGTAGGGACACATTTGGGAGGGAGACAGGAGTGTCGGCAGCTGTGCTAACTGTGGGAGATGGGGTGTAGCTGGATCGCGCATCCACAGTGATTACCTGCTCGGCCTCGTCTGCGGGGCTGGGTTCAGCTTCGGCTCTTGGCCGTTTCCCCAATAGGGTATCCCTTGATATGCCCACCTCTGGGGCTGTCTCTATTTGCAGACCTGTCGGAGCGGTCTTAGTTCTGGTGAAATTGGGGAAACCACGAGCAAGTTCTCTGGTGCCAGTAGCCACGTTGTCGATTGGCTGGCTCCCTATTGACTCAAGTGGTGGAGTTGTCTGCAGCATTACAGGAGGCTGGGTTAGAGAAGATATATTCTCCGGGCATATTGGAGGAGGGACTCTACCATAGAGCTATCATTTTCGGTAGAGGTGCGTGGAACCTGCAGTGGTTTCGGTGTGGTAGCGTCAGTGTTTGTGCCATTCGTGGTCTCCACTGTAGCCTGAGAGTCAGCAGAGGGGTCCGTGGTGGAGGCAGCGTTGGGAGTTGTGTTGAGTGGGGCCGTTGCTATGGTATCTGCTGGCGGTAGGGTATTTTCACCTCCCATTGAGCCTTCTCCAGGCAGCGGGCTTGCTACAGCATTCCCATTCCTCTTCCTGTAACCCATTAAGTGCTCCAATGAGGTGGGCTACAATTTGGCAGAGGGTGGTTGAGGGGTTGTCGTTGTTGTCGTTAAGGGGCCTGATCAACTTGGCTTACGGGCATGGTAGGTGATTACTAATCCGTGTATGGATAGCCCTCGCATTTACGCAATTACAGGATAATTAGTTGCATATGTATCTTAATGCTTTCAGAGCATATGTATTATAACATTGTGGTTCGGCTTTTGGGCCTTGCCTTTGAGGCTTGCGGCTTGCGCTCGTTTGTTTCCCCCCACTAAGTGAAGGTACTTATCCCCCGGACCACGAAAAGGTCAGCGCCGAGCCCGAGTGCGACGAGCTCTATGCCGGAGGATGTTCGTGTTTCTCACTGCTGGCAACGTGTCTAAACCTCCAGTGTTTAGTGGTGCTTACGCTGGTGTTGCCGCTGCGAGACTATCAACGGCGACATTGACAGCGAGGAAAATCCTCAAGGGCTCAGATAAATTTTATCTAGTTATATTGGCAACTCGAAACATCATATTTGTGGATCCTAGGCCTATCCATTTTGCAAGCCTTATTGGCATCTCAAACAACCAGCGTGTTGGATGACAGGTTTGTAACCCTGATGTTCTGCGTCACTTATTTAAACTTGAGTATGCAATCAAGATTGAACGTGGGCCACTCTTCAAAACCGTTGAGCGCGCTGCGCGCTGAATGGAAGTTTCTAACTTAGCAATATGTCTGCAAACGCCTCGTTGAAGCCTCGTGTAAAACACAATGGGAGGGATGACGACAGCCTTATGTAGCTAGCTGCGCGTTAGTGGGTGGGTTCAGGGTTTTGCCCTTCTGCCCCATCGAGCCCAAGACCCCACATCCAGCAAAACGAAACAACTAAATAAGATTCGCCAGTTTCTCCCAACTAACGCCATGTCCACTGCCAGCAAAACGCTCTCCAACGAAAACCAATCACAAGCCATCGCCGATGCGGGTGCACCATTCAACCACGCAAAGGCTGATGTGATATTGCGATCCTCCGATAACGTCGACTTTCGAGTCTTCAAATTATTTTTATCCTTGGCATCACCGGTATTCGGGGATATGTTCTCCATGCCGCAGGGACCAGAGGGAGATGAATTGAAAAATGGTCTGCCTGTGGTACAGATGACAGAAGGGCGGAAGACTCTTGAGATGTTGTTGTTGATTTGTTATCCAATGTCTGCCGTCGACCCACCAGATCTGAAGACGCTGGACGAGGTAAATCTGGTATTGGAAGTAGCGACCAAGTATGATATGGAGCGGGTGGTGAAGAAGGCTCGAAAATGGCTCGTTGCCACACGTTTCTTGGACGTCGACCCCATGCGCGTATTCGCCGTAGCGTGCCACTATCGGCTCAGGGAGGAAGCCAGGCTGGCCGCGGCGGCCAGGACTAGCAGGAGGAGGAACGTGGTTCCGGTCATGGCCATGCGGTCAGGCTGCCATAAG